>Ga0101944_10000264_pt1 | contig 166484 bp, 139 predicted proteins | sample DewCreD2012metaG_FD_75245 | JGI IMG/M metagenome (GOLD analysis project Ga0101944, IMG submission 75245) | Hot spring sediment bacterial and archeal communities from British Columbia, Canada, to study Microbial Dark Matter (Phase II) - Dewar... ...
TTCTGGGAATTCCGCCCGATTCGTGCTTCCAGTTCTTCGACCCGCTGGAGCAGCCCCTCATTGCGCTTGAAAAGTTCTTCGTTCTGCTTGAGCAGCTCAGTGATGGTTTCTTGTTGGCGCGATACGAGGGTCCTGACCGAGGCCGGGGTTTTTTCCCAGTCTTCGTGTGGAATGGTCAGGCCGTGGCCGGCCCCGGGCTCGGATGGTGTGGAAGGCATGTCTCGGCAACTCCCCAATTCGCAGCTTTCCACCCTCCTTTAGCAGATTTCGAAAGCTTTGCCCAGCCTAAAATCGTGCCGCTCAATGCCCCCCGTGAACACTTACACCTTAACTGCCGACCGCTTCCAGTAAACCATCGTTGTCCTCGCATATGCCGCAGGAGTCCTTACCCATGGCCCTTTCGATCAACTGCATCAGGCGTTGCCGACGGTCATCAATAAACCCATGAAAATCATTTCTTCTCATGTATTCCGGGCAAAGCGCATGGCTTTGGAGGAGAGCATCCATCTGATCGTCACTGAGTTTGACGTATTTTTCATTTTGCAGCTTGGCCAAGTAGCTTGAGGGGGCGTCGGCGCCTATTTTGCGATTGGCCTTGTAGGAGATGGTTGTCTTGTTGAGGATCGAGTCGTAGATGTCATTGGAAATTCCACGGGCATCGCACCAAGCTCTTGGGAATATATGATGGATGTCCAGTCCGATTTCGTTGGCGTCCAGTTCGTGGATGGTTGCTTTCCAGAACCAGTCCTTGGCACCCTCTCGCAAGATCAAGACGTTGATTGCCTTGTAAGCCGCGCTTACCCGGGATCGTAGGGTCTCCAGGCGTTCAGGTTGGAAAAAGGCATCGCGAACGGTCCTTGGTACAGCACGATCGTCTTCGAACCATGCAAGGAGGTCCTCATAATCGTTCGCGATGCGGGATTCAACCGCGCCGCCGTACAGCTCACCCAGGACACCGCACCAGAACCATCGAGCCAACTTGTCATAAATGCGAGGTTCCAGCCATTTTTCCTTGATGCGCGCAAGCACGGCAGCCAAGGGAACAATCTGCGTGGTGTATGGAAGTTCTCGCCTGCTGTAGAAACATTCTTTGCGCAGAAATTTGGCGGCCAGCTTGAAACCTTCCTCCACCTCGCCAGCCCATTGTTTCCATGCCGTCAACGGAAGCCGCAGCACATCAGAGCGTTTGGCACTCACAGGCCGGACCTGTTTGCCCGCTTTGCCGGCTTGCACATCGTGCTTCTTTTCTTCATGGGTGTGGATTATGGTCAATGCCTGCAAAAATTCAGTGGCTTCAATCCCTTTGAGCAAATCATCTTTTTCCAGTCGCTCTTTCCTGGAACTCACCTTGCGGGTAGAAGAACCATACCAGTCGTCGCGCAAGTTGTATCCGTCGGCGGCGTAGCTGGCCGTTATCAGTTCGAATACAGAGAGCTGTACGCCACCTGTGTTGACCTTCTCAAAGACGATGCAGACCGCCTCCTTGGAAGTTTCTTTTTTCAACTTGATAATTGGAACTTGATATTGTTTGAAAGCTTGGATGATTTTGCTGCGAAATTCCATATAGGTGGGGAAAAGTTCAGGGGCTACCTTGTGAAGAGTGAGTTCCCAGTTATCGGAATTGATAATTTGACTGCAGGGGAAGTAAAGCTGACTGCATTCTCTTTCCGGAGTGGAAAGATCCAGATCGATTCTCCTGCCGAAATCAGATCGTATCTGCCGGTTCTCGTCAACGGCAACCAGGGCCTCTTCTAAAGCTTCGGGAGATTCCAATGACCGTCGAATGTCGAAGTAATAGTACCTTTTGATTTCCTTGCCCTTGCTGGTTCGTGTCAGCACGGGACCCGGAAGTGCAATGGCTTGCGTGAGCGTCGTCAATCGCTGCTGGCCGTCTAGAATGAGCATTTCGGGGTGAGCGTTGGGTTGGACAAATTCTTCGACACCTTCGATGGGTCGAGTCTGGAAGCGCAGCTCGCCGCCGTTTTCAAGAAGCATGATCGCTCCAATGGGAAAGGACCTGGCCACGCTCACAAGAAGATCCTGAATATGGTCATCGTCCCAAACCCACCCCCTCTGGAAGTCAGGAAGCTGAATCTTGCCATGAAGAATGTCTTTCAGGATATCGAGCAGGGGTTCCTTCGTGCTGTCAAAAGTACTCATGAAAGCCTCCAACCTGGTTTTGTCGAGACAGAATTTGCGCCCATTTTGAATGATCGGTCGGAGGAGAGGATGACTTAAATGGTCGTGAGCTCAGCGCACCCCGCCCGCATTAGGCGATTGCACTTCCCTTTGCGCCATTCGGCCAGCACCCGGTTGTAACAAAGGAGCAGCACTGAGGACCACGAGCCCGATGGCGCCCGCGAGCAATTTAGTGCTGAGCCGGTTCCAGGCCATGGATGCGTATTCCGTTGTTGTGCAAAAACTCCAGAAGCTTTTCTGTTTCCTGATACCACGAAGGGTCGGGAAGCACAAACCGATCCATGCCCAAGGCGTCCAGAATGCGGCGGCCTTCGAGGGGTAGGGCCGTTGGCGGCACATCGGCCTGTTTTGGCTTACGAACGGAAAGGAACGTCACGCCGCTACTCCCTTTACGCCCTTCCCGAGGGATGCACCACCGTGTTCTTTCCCGGCTGCACCTTCGCCGGAACCCGCGCCGAGGCTGTGCTGGCCATGCACGATCTCCTTCGGCGGAGCCTTCCCCGTGTGGGGATTGTGCTGGACTGCTGCACCAAGCCTTCGCACGACCTGGGGCGCCAAGCCTATTTTCTGGCCATGTTCGGCGAAATGAAAGACTTCTTGGTGGCCCAGGGGGTGCGCACCGTCCTCGTGGCGTGTCCCAACTGCTACAAAGTCTTTCAAAGCTATGGATCGCCGCTTCAGGTGCGCACCATTTACGAACGGCTCACGGAGGAGGCCCTTCCACGACAGGATCTGCTTCGTGGGACGGTCACCCTGCATGACCCCTGCGTCCTGCGCCACGAGCCGGCTGTTCAGGATGCTGTGCGAAGCCTGGTGCACCATGTCGGACTTCAAGTCATGGAAATGCCCAACAGCCGGGAAAGAACCCTGTGCTGTGGCGAGGGGGGCGGCGTGGGTGTGGTGGCCCCGGAGCTAGCCCGGCAATGGAGCGTGGAACGCGCCAGGCAAGCCGAAAAACACCCCGTGGTCACCTCCTGTGCGGGCTGTGCGGCGCAGCTTCGCCGCTTCATGCCGACCGTGCATGTGGTGGACCTGCTCTTGGACGGCCAACGGGCCCTGGCCGGCAAAGCACGGGTGGCGCGTTCCCCCTTCACCTACTGGAAACGACTGCGCCTCAAGAAGGCCCTGAAGCAAAGGCTTTCCCACACCCGCCTTTGTGAACGCCCTTTGCAGCCGGGAGCCCAATAATCTCTCTTCGGCGTGGAAAAAGCGCTCCGGCTTTTGCTGTTCCTGGCCATGATCATCGTTTGGGTTCACTCGTGGGGGGCTTACCTCTGAGGGAGGACGATGCGCCTGCACCGTCATTAGGCTGCCTAACACCTCGTCCAATTCCGTGGCGAAATAGATTTTTCCCATCTGCGGAGGCTGGATTCCGGGTGCTTTTTCTGCAAGGACTCCCCGTCTATAAACCTGGCACAATCCAGGCTGGCCTCGATGGCGGCGTCCCAGACCCCGAGTTCCATGACGACGCGGACGGAGATGTTGGCGTTGAGAGGAGCGGGATCTGACCCTCGCCCTCGGGGGGAGGATCGCGTCGAGGCCCGGAAACATCATTATGGCAAAAAAACTGTTGACACAAAAAATGTCATAATTTATCGTGCATTCATGAGAAGAGAAGATCTGGAAAAACACAAGCATTGTAAAGAGTTACGGGCTGAGCGTCTCCTTGAGATTGTCAATGGGCTGGTGCATGAAGTTGCTCCTGCGCAGCCCAGCAGTCGAATTGCAGAAACCCTCAGCGAGCGGACATTGCGCTACTACATCTCGAAGGGTCTAGTGGATCGGCCATTGGCCAAAGAGGGAACAGCGGCGCTTTACGGCTACCGCCACATTCTCCAGCTATTGGCTTTGAAGCGGCTCCAAGCGAGTTATTTGCCCATAAAAAAAATACGCGAAATTGTTCCTGAGCGTAGCAATGCCGAACTGGAAGACATCATTTTGGGCCAGGATCATGAGGAGAGTTCGTCGATGCGGGCGAAGGCTTTGAGTTATCTGGCGACCATTGCTCGGCACGAGTCCCAACAACCAAAGCCGTTTCATGGGGAGAGGATGTCCCTTGTTTTCGATGAAATCCCAGTGGTCAGTTGCGCTTCTGAGGAACCCCATAACGAAGCATGGCAATCTTGGGAACGCATTGTGCTGGAAGACGGCATTGAACTTCACATTCGTTCCGATCGACGGCGTACTTTGTCGGGACGCCATCTGGAGGGCCTTGGGCGAAAGGTCATGGGTTTACTAAAGAGCCTCATCCCGTGAACGGTCAGAAAGGAGAAGGAAATGAGTGCCCAGGAGAACGTCAAAGTTCATGTTTACCCGTTGAAAGAAAAAGCTCCTTTTGAAAAACCTTCTGAAATGGACTTCTTGATGCGCTTTGTGGCCTCGGAGAGGCCGACCACAGGCAAGCGCCCCCGGCTGAACCTGGGCCTCGTCTTGGACCGTTCCGGCAGCATGAGCGGTGCCAAGCTTCGCAAGGCCAAGGAGGCGGTCTGCTACTGTGTGGATCAGCTCTTTGCGGAAGACCAGATCAGCATCACGGTCTTCGATGATGAAGTGGACGTTATTGTGCCAACAACGAAGGCCGCAAGCCGAGATGCGATCAAGGAACGCATCAGGAAGGTGAAAGCCGGCGGCTCAACGGCTCTTCATGCGGCGTGGGTGGAAGGGGCTCGGCAGGTTGCCAGTTGTGCCGACCCTCAGTTGTTGAACCGCGTTGTGCTGGTGACGGACGGCCTGGCCAACGTGGGACTCACGGAACCCGAGGAGATCATTGGACAGGCGCAAGGTCTTTTGGCGTGTGGAATTTCCACCAGTACCATCGGCGTCGGCAACGATTTCAATGAGGACCTGCTTGTTCCCATGGCCGAGAAAGCCGGAGGGAACAGTTGGTTTGTGGAGGGGCCAGAAGATTTCAGGCGGATTTTTGCCACGGAGTTGGAGGGGCTTTTACGTGAAGTGGGTTCCAAGGTTCGTCTTCAAATCAAGTCCGCCCCGGGGGTGGAGATCTTGGACCTGTTAAACGACTTCCCTAAGGATATCAATGGATTGTATCAACTCCCCGGACTTTTGGGTGGTGAGCCGCTGGATGTTCTCGTGCGAGTCAAGATGTGTGGGGGTGTTCCGGGGGCGTTCCGCTGCTTTGATTTCGACCTGACCTGGGAAGAAACGGGCACCGGGAAGCAGTTTTCTTTGAGCGAATCGGTATCGCTGGTTTTGGCATCGAGTGAGGAAGTGGCGACCCTTGAAGAGCACGCCGAAGTCTGCAAGGTACGGACGCTGATGGAAGGGGCGCGCGCACGAAGAAAAGCCATGGAGCATCTGGATCGTGGGGACTATGGTGCGGCGTCGTGTGTTATGCAATCGGCTTTTGCCTCCTTGGAGTCTATCCCGAGCGCCGTGAGGGATGATATTGTCTTGGAGCAATGTGATCAAGTTGAGAGTCTATGCCTTCTCGTTGGGAATCCTGAGGAAAGGTCATTGGCCCGAAAGAAGTTGGCCTATCAAAGCCGTCATGTTCAGCGCACCCGGCGTGAGCGAAAGGAGTAGGAAAATTTATAGCCAATTTTTGTAGGGGAAATTCCTCTCCAACGTATTTTGAGGCATCTATGAATCAAAGGGTGAAAGGAGGTTTCTTGCACATGAATTTTTGAATTCATACGTTCATTTGTGAAAATGTTTTTATCGGACCAATAGCATCTCGCCGTATTGGAATCCACTGGCGACCGTGGAGGCAAGCAAGGCATGCTGCTGAGCGTTGACGAATTTCGGCAAAAAGTTCGCTTTGACCTGCCGTCCCTTTTGGCCGAACTTCAGTCCGCTACGGGACGAGGTGGTGGCGAGGAACTGCAGGCATGGGAATCATCATTGCCCGCATTGGCGAATGCCCTGGCCGAACCAGCCTTCGACCCTCTTTACCTTTATTTCACCCGCAACAGTTTTTTAACTCTCGAATATCAGCTGCCGGCAGCCTCTTCATGGTGCGATGTAGTGCTTTTGGGGCGCGGAAAAAGCGGACCAAACGCACTGATCGTCGAACTGAAGCACTGGATCACTCGTGGCGATCGCCCGGGTCCGGCCGAAGGCCTTATGGAACGTTCTGGCCAGTTTGTCCTGCATCCGGCGGACCAAGTGCGGGGCTACACGGAGTACTGCCAGCGCTTTCATTCCACGGTACAGGACTGGAAGGCAGACGTGCGAGGCTGTGTGCTTTTCACCCGCGATGACGACATCGGAAGCTACCTGGAACCGCCCAACGATAGGCTGGTGCGCGACTATCCGTGCTTTCCGGTGGGGTCCCAGGGCGTTCGCGAGGAATGGCAGCGCTACGTGGCTCAAGAACTCGACACCGGCGACGAGCGATTTGCCCGTGCGTTCGTCACCGGGCGCTATCGCCAGAACCGGGGATTTGTGAGTCAAATTGGCGCGCAGATTCGGGATCGTGAGAACAGCCCTTTCGTACTGCTTGATCACCAGCGGCGCGCGTTCGCTTTGGTCCAGGCCCGTCTCGACACCGAAGTCCTTGGCCGTCCAGGGCCGAAGAAGCAGGTGATGGTGATTCAAGGGCCGCCCGGCTCGGGGAAGTCCGTTCTGGCGGCGAGGATCTGGGTCGCGCTCGTCACAGACGGTCGGCTGCCTGAAGGGGACGTGGTGCTGACGACGACATCAACGGCGCAGACAAGCAACTGGGCCAGGCTGTTTCAGGAATTTGGCGGTTCGCGGGCGGCGGGCGGTGTCGTGAAGCGTGCGGCCAGCTATGTGCCCGTCACCACGCAGACCCTCGGGCGTCTTCGCCGTAAGTTTGGTGCCGACTTTGCGAGCGATGCGAAAGCGTGGCGGGAGAACGTTCAGGTGCTGCTCGAAAGGGGTGTGCTTTTTCAGGACGGAGCCCGAGACGATCAGTACCTCGTTTCCATAGTGGACGAGGCCCATGCGCTCATCAACCCCGAGCACGTGGAAGGGCGTGGTCAGTTCGGCTTTGCGCCAACCATGGGCCCTCTCGCATGGCACATTATTCGCTGCTCCACCGTTTCGATCTTCCTGCTGGACGCAGAGCAGGGTTTTCGTGACCGTGAGAACACGACACTTGAAGATATCCGTCGCTGGGCGGGGGAATTGGGGGCCGAGGTCGGCGAGGTTATCTCCCTTGAAGGCGCCCAGTTTCGGTGTGCCGGGTCCACAGAATATGTCGCCTGGGTCGAAGCCCTGTTGCGGGGCGAAGCGGCCGAACGTCTTGCCGTCCGTGCGCAGACGTGGCGCCGGGTGTTTGATGTGGAGTTAATGGATACGCCGGCGGCTTTGGAGCAACGGTTACGGGATCGGGCCGACGAAGGGCGCACCGTGCGACTGGTGGCGAGCTATGCTCGTCCTTGGAAGACTAAGGGCAAAGCGGATCCGCATGGAACTCGCCCGGAGGAACGTGACTTCTATGAGCCGTACCAAGACGAATCAGGAGCGAAGCGCTACTGGAGTAAAGTCTGGAACTTCATTCCACAAAACGGCAACGATTACACTTGGTTCATCCAAGCCCCTCAGGGTAGTCGGATAAAAGAGGACCCACTGTGCGAAGTGGGCTGCCCGTATGCTGTCCGAGGCTTCGATTTCGATTACGTCGGGGTGATCTGGCTGAGTGATCTTGTTCGGCGCGACGGCGCCTGGCGCGCAGATCCGACCCACGTGCATGAGACGGGCTTGGATAGAAGCCTCAGGGCCGCTCGTGCTGAGCGCTCGCCCGGGCCGGCTCGCGAGAAATTGCGTGGCGCACTCGTGCGGGCCTATCGCATTTTGCTGACCCGGGGTATTCACGGGTGCTACCTCTGGATCGAAGACCCGGAGACGCGCCACTACGTGCGTGCCTGTTTAGGGCTTGGGGGTGTGTGACCTTTCCATGGATAGATACTTCTTGAAGCTAAGCCCTGGGAGGGGGTTTCGCGTTCTGATTTTTGCGATAAAAGAGCCGATACTCTTGTCCAGCGGCTGTCGAATGAAGCCAACCCCTCGCGGTGGGCCTCTGTGCGTTTGCCGCGAAGAAAGGTCCCTTTTCATGGCCTGATTGGCTGTCCCCGAAGGGACTGTTCCACGGCGTCAAAGGTGTGGAGGGCGTGGAGAAAGGCCGGGTCCAGAAAGAGGCGGCCGTGGCGCGGAAGGTCTTTGAAGGCATAGGGGCACCCCTTGTAGGCGAAAGCCAGCGCATAGGCGTGAAGGTAGGTTCGATCGGGGGCCGTGGGGTGAGCGTCCGCGTGGCCGTACAGAGGGTCGCCGAGAATGGGGGCGCCCAGGCATTTCATGGCCACGCGAATCTGATGGGTCTTTCCCGTTTCCGGAAACAGGGCAAAGAGGCGCAGGCCCGGCGCCATGGAGCGGCTGATGAAGCGCGTGACGGCCGGCGCGGTGCGAGACAGGCACATCTTCCATCGGCCGTTTCGCGCGCGGGTCATGTCCCCGATGATGAGGCCCTGTTTCTTGAAGGGTTTGCGATCGGACAGAGCCAGATAACATTTTCGAACCGTGCGTTCTCGAAAGAGAGCCGTCAGCCACCGGGCCGCGTCCCTGTTCTTGGCCAGAAGCCATAAGCCTGAGGTGACCTTATCCAGCCGGTGCACCGGAATCAGGCTCGAACAAGCCGTCTGCCGCCGAAGCCGAGCGAGAAGCCCTTCGTCGCCGCCGTTTCGCGTCACGGCGCAGTCCGGAGGTTTGTGAACGACCAGGAATTCGTCATGGTCGAACACCACAGGGACATAAAGGTTTTCGGGCCCGCTGTCGTTCACGGTGTCCTTTTTTTCGGGGAAAGAAGCCACGGGCGCCCTTTCCGTCAAAGAGGGGTTGCGCCTTCCAAAGGGGAGCGCCTCCTCGCGATTTGAGCCTTTGCTGGAGCAGCGTTTCGAGGCATGAGGCGCGCCATGCGTTGTCCCGGCATGCGCGGCGCTCCAAGGGGCTTTCTCTCGTGCGCGGCCGAGGACAGGCTTAAAGACCTGAAGGCTTTACATTGTGGTGATCCCTGCGGTATTTGTAAAGAACGCTTAAAAGTTGCTTTTGCAGGTCACGTCGGCCTATCGTCAGAAGGGCACATTCCCTTGAACGGCGGCGCACAAGGCGGATCGGCATGAAACTCCATCGGAACGCTGCGGTTCTTGTCGCTACAGTTTTCGCCCTTTGCATTGTTGTTTCCGCTTCCGGTAGAGCCTCAAACCCCGAGCCCGCGGCAGCGTCCGGTGCCGAAACGACGGTCGAGGCACCCACGGGCACGCTCGCCCATGCGCTGCAGACGGCCTTGGCGCACCATCCGAAAATATCCCTGGCCACTTCGGGAACCCAGGCCGCCGAAGCCGGCCACAGGGCCGCTCGAGCCGGCTATTTTCCCAAAATCAGTCTTTCCCACAAAATCCTTCGAAGCAACAATCCCGTTTTCGTCTTTGGTTCCCTTTTGGAGCAGGGCCGGTTCGGGGTGGAACACTTCGATCCCGCCTTTTTGAACGCGCCCGATCCCATGACCAACAGGCGCACCGAAGCGCTGGCTTCTCTGCCCGTCTTTGACCAACTCTTCACGGCCACTCGCGTCGCCGAAAGCCAAGGGGCGCAGAACAAGGCCCGCTTCCTCGAAGACTGGGTGAAGCAGGAAATTTTTCTCGGCGTGATTCGAAGCTACTACGGCGTGATGGTGGCGCGCGAGCGGGTGCACGTGGCCGAGGATGCGGTCAAGGAAACGGAAGCCCAGGTGCGGCGTATTCAGCACTTTTTCGAAAACGGCCAGGTGGTGCGGTCCGACCTTTTGGCCGCGCAGGTGCAGCACCTTGAATTTTCCCAGCAGCTCGTGGAAGCTCAGGGCCAATACCACACGGCCCAAGTGGCTTTTCAAACGGCCCTGGGGCGGCCTTCGCCGCCCTATCCCGAACCGACGCACAAGATGCCCAGCCTTCTCGTTCCCTTGCATCCTCTGGCCCAATACACGGCGGATGCCCTGGCCTTTCGGCCGGATGTGGCCATGGTCCGCGAAGATCTTCATGTGGCGCGCCTGCGGTTGCGGGAAGCCCGAGCCCGTTATCTTCCCAGGGTGGACGCTTTTTCCACCTACGGGGTGAGCGGCCCCGACTGGGAAAACGGCAGTTCGGATTACACGCTGGGCCTGGCCCTCAGCTGGGATCTCTACGAAGGGCGGCGCGCCCCGGGAATCGATCAGGCGTTGGCCCTTGTCACCGCCGCGGAAGCTCAGGTGCAGGAAGCCGAGGACCAGGTGCGTCTGCAGGTGGTGGAGGCTTATGAAAACCTTAAGGCGGCTCGAGACCGCCTGAGTCTCTCCCAACAAGCCGTGGCGCAGGCTCGAGAAGCCCTGCGCATCGTCAAGGACCGCTACGCCGAAGGGTTGACGACCATTACGGAGGTCTTGAGGGCGGAGACGACGTATCGCAAGGCCCAGTGGATGGATTTGGGCGCACGCTACGACCATGTGGTGCGTTACGCCGAGCTCCTGTTCCGCACGGGCCGGCTCCAGGATGCCGCCCCTTTTGAAGGATGAGGGCCCATGAGCGTGAGCGATCGGCAAGGATGTGTGACGAGCTTTCCAAGCATTTTGAAGATCCTTCCCCTGGTCTGTGCCGTTTTAGCGGGGATGCTGGCCGGGTGCCGAAACGAGACGCCGTCCAAGACGCCATCGCCCAAGGCCGTCGCGGCGTCCGTCGTGACGGTCGCCTCAGAAAACCTTGTGGAGACGCTGGAACTGTCCGGCACGGTGCGCGCGGCGCACATCAGTGTGCTTTCGTCCAAGGTCCCCGGGCGGATCACGGCGATTTCGGTGCGCGAAGGGGATCGCGTGCGCAAAGGGCAGGTGCTGGTCCGCATCGATGATCGGGAAACGGCGGCGGGGGTAGCTCAGGCGCAGGCCTCCGTGCGTCAAGCTCGGTTTGCCGTGGAAGAAGCGGATAAAGCCCTCACGATGGCCCAGGCCGAACGGCGCGCGGCGGAAGCGCGCAACGATCTCGCGCAAGCCACCTATCGGCGGTTTCAAGCCCTGTTGGCCCGGGAATCGGTGAGTCGCCAGGAATTCGACGAAATGGAGGCAAAGTGGCGGTCCGCGGCGGCGGATGCGGATCGAGCCCGCCAGGCCGTTGAAGCTTTGCGGGCCAAGAAAGAGCAGGCTTTGGCGGCGCTGCGGGCCGCGGAAGCCGCCTTGGAAGCCGCGCAGGCTCTCAGGACCTACGCCGACGTGACGGCGCCCATGGACGCCCTGGTGACGGCCAAACATGCGGAGGTGGGGCAAATGGCTTCGCCGGGGCTCCCCCTGCTCACGGTGGAAGATCCTTCGGTGTATCGGCTGGAGGTTCCGGTTCCCGAAGGTGTGCTGGCAAAGGTGCACGTCGGGGATGCGGTCCCGGTTCTTGTGGCGCTCGCGCCAGAACCCTTGAGCGGGCGTGTGGTGGAAGTTTTTCCGTCCGTGGATCCTCAGACCCGCTCCGGACTCGTCAAGATTGACATGCCCCCTGCCCTCGCCGTGCCAGGCCGAAGCCTCGAGTGGCGCACGGGCACGTTCGCTCGCGCCCGCTTCATCACGGGGTCTCGAGAAACCCTGCTGGTTCCCGCATCCGCCGTCCTTCAACGAGGTCAACTCACGGGGGTCTTTGTGGTGGACGACACCCAGGTGTGCCGCTGGCGGTTGGTCCGCACAGGGCGTTCCATGGGCGAGCGGGTGGAAATCCTTTCCGGGCTGCAGCCCGGGGAACGCATCGTGGCTTCCGTGGTTCCGGAACTGAAAGACGGTCTGCGCATCACCGCCAACTGAGAGGGCCCTCATGACAAGCCCGCATCTGGGACTGGCCGGTCGCGTCGCCAAAGCCTTCGTCGATTCCAAACTGACCCCTCTGATTATTTTAGCTTCCTTATTGCTCGGTTTGGGCTCCGTGCTCCTGCTGCCTCGCGAGGAAGAACCCCAGATCGTCGTGCCCATGCTGGATATTTTCGTGAGCATGCCCGGAGCGTCCGCCAAGGAAGTGGAAGAGCGCATCACCAAGCCCATGGAAAAGCTTCTCTGGGAAATTCCCGGCGTGGAGTACATCTATTCCACGTCTTCTCCGGAACGTTCCTTCGTGGTGGTGCGCTTCAAGGTGGGGGAAGACGAAGAGAAGAGCATCGTCCGGCTCAACCAGAAAATGTTCGCCAATTTCGACTTGATCCCGCCCGGCGCCAGCCCGCCGCTCATCAAGCCGCGTTCCATCGACGATGTCCCCATTCTGGCGGTGACCCTCTGGAGTGACACGCTGGATCATTTCGCGCTTCGCCGCCTTGCCGCCCAGATTCACGACCATGTGAAACAGGTGCCCAACGTCTCGGAAGTGCATCTCATCGGAGGGCAGCGGCCACAAATCCGCGTCCTTCCCGATCCGGCCAAAATGGCGGCCCATGGCATCGGCGCCGACGGGCTTCTGGCCATGCTGACCCAAGCCAATCGAAGCCTGCATTCAGGGCGCATGGTCTCGAATAATCAGGAAATCATTGTGGAAACGGGGGAATTTCTTCGATCGGCCGACGATGTGGCGGCGGTGGTTCTTTCGGTCCACAACGGGCGCCCCGTTTTTGTTCGGGATGTGGCGGATGTTTTGGATGGTCCGGAAGAGCCGGCCGACTACGTCTTTTTCGGCACGGGACCGAGTGGCGACGGCACCGTTTCCGAGGCATTGCACCCCGCTGTCACGCTTTCCGTGGCCAAGCGCAAAGGGACCAACGCCATCGACGTGGCCCACGCCGTGCTCCGCAAAATTGAAAACCTGAAAGGGGCGCTCATTCCCGAGAACGTCCATGTCACGGTCACACGGGATTATGGGGAAACCGCCCGCGAGAAATCCGACGAGCTGCTGTGGCACATGGCCATTGCGGTGGTCTCGGTCACCCTGCTGATTCTCCTCACCCTGGGCGTTCGGGAATCCGGGATCGTGGCCATCGCCATTCCCGTGACCTTGGCTTTGACCTTGGCTGTTTTCTACTTGAGCGGTTACACGTTGAATCGCGTGACCCTTTTCGCCTTGATCTTTTCCATCGGTATTTTGGTCGACGATGCCATCGTGGTGGTGGAAAACATCGTTCGGCATTACCGGATGCCGCACAATCGGGGCCGCAACGTTTTGGATGTGGCGGTGGAAGCGACGGCCGAGGTCGGCAACCCCACCATTTTGGCGACTTTTGCCGTTGTGGCCGCCATCTTGCCCATGGCCTTCGTGCGGGGTCTCATGGGGCCCTACATGAGGCCTATTCCCGTGGGGGCGACGGCGGCCATGCTTTTTTCGCTCATGGTGGCTTTCGTGGTGACGCCGTGGGCCAGTGTGCGGCTGATCCATCGGGAAGCGGAAGCCAAACACGAACGGGAAGGATGGACGACACGCCTGTACCGGCGCGTCATGCGGCCTCTGATCCACAACCCCCTATGGCGCTACGGTTTTCTGCTCTTTGTGGTTTTGCTGCTCCTTGGGGCGATGAGCTTGGTGGCCTTGAAGGCCGTTCGCGTCAAGATGCTCCCCTTTGACAACAAGAGCGAGTTTCAGGTCATTATTGACATGCCCGAAGGAAGCACTCTGGAGCACACGGCCGCGGCGACCCGACACATGGCCCGGGTCATCGCCGAGGCCCCGGAAACGACCCATTATCAGCTCTATATCGGCACGGCGGCACCCCACAACTTCAATGGGTTGGTCCGCCATTATTTTCTGCGCCGCGGCCCCAACGTGGCGGACATTCAGGTGAACTTGTTGCCCAAGGGGGATCGCACGGCGCAAAGCCATGACATCGCCAAGCGGTTGCGGCCGGCCATTCAGGAAGTGGCCAAGCGCTACGGGGCCAACGTAAAGATTGCCGAAATTCCGCCCGGCCCTCCGGTTTTGCAGACCTTGGTGGCCGAGATTTACGGCCCGGAAGAAGCCGGCCGGTTGGCTGTGGCCAAACAGGTTTTGGAAATCTTTCAAAGAACCGAAGGCGTTGTGGACGCGGATTGGTACGTGGAAGACGACCAGCCCAAGGTGGTGCTGACGGTGGACAAAGAAAAAGCCGCCTTGAACGGCGTGCCCACGAGCACGGTCGTCCAAGTGGTGACGGCCTTGGTTGGAGGGCAGGGCGTGGGGTTGGCGCATCTGCCCGAGGAAAAAGAGGATGTGCCCATTTGGGTTCAGCTGCCTCTGGAAAGTCGAGCCCGGTTGGAAGACCTGCGATCCATCCAAATCCACGGCGCGTCGGGAAGCCTGGTGCCTTTGGCCGAACTGGTTCATGTGCGGCAGACGATCCAGGACAAGAGTCTTTACCACAAGAATCTCATGCCGGTGGTTTATGTCACGGGGGATGTAGCGGGCACCGAAGAAAGCCCGGTGTATGCCATTATGAAGATGAACAAGGCCTTGGATCATCTGATCGTGCCGGAAGGATACCGCGTGGAAAGGTACGTGGCGAGCCTTCCGCCTTCGACGGAGCGCTACGCCATGAAGTGGGACGGGGAATGGCACATCACCTACGAGGTCTTTCGAGACTTGGGGATCGCCTTTGCGGCGGTGCTCGTCCTCATCTACATTCTGGTCGTGGGCTGGTTTGAATCCTTCGTCACCCCGCTGACCATCATGGCCGCCATTCCGTTTTCCCTCGTGGGCATCATTCCCGCCCACGGGCTTTTCGGCATCTTTTTTACGGCCACCTCCATGATCGGCTTTATCGCCGGGGCCGGTATCGTCGTGCGCAATTCCATCATCCTTGTGGACTTTGTGGAACTGCGCCTCAAGGAAGGCATGCCCTTGGAGGACGCCGTGGTGGACGCCGGAGCGGTCCGATTCCGCCCCATGGTCCTCACGGCGGCTTCCTTGATTGTGGGCGCCGCGCCCATGCTTTTGGACCCCATTTTTCAGGGGCTGGCTTTGGCCTTGATGTCCGGCGAGGTGGCTTCGCTGCTGCTTTCGCGCATGGCCGTCCCCATCCTGTATTTCCTCAGCCGCCGCGGCGCTTTGGAAAAGCCCGCCCCGTAAGCCCTCGCCGAGGCGGAGCCATTGGGCCTCAGAGAAAAGCCTCCACGGGCACGTATTCCAGGGCGAAGGCTTCGGCGACGCCCGGATGGGTGACGGCGCCGCGGACCACGTTGGCCCCTTTGGCGATTTCCGGGTTTTCCTTCATGGCCCGCTGCCAGCCCTTGTCGGCGATTTCCAGGGCATAGGGCAAGGTGGCGTTGGTGAGAGCCATGGTGGACGTCTTGGGGACGGCTCCCGGCATATTGGCCACGCAATAGTGCACAACGCCGTCCACGGTGTAGATGGGGTCCTTGTGCGTGGTCGGTCGGGAGGTTTCGAAGCAGCCCCCTTGGTCGATGGCCACATCCACCAAAACGGCCCCTTCCTTCATGGTGCCCAGCATGTCCCGCGTGACGAGCTTGGGCGCTTTGGCTCCCGGGATGAGCACCGCGCCGATGACCACGTCGGCTTTTTTCACCACTTCGCGGATGGAAGCAGGCGACGAGGCCAGAAGGAAACAGTTGGGGGGCATGACGTCGCTGAGATAACGCAGACGCTCCAGATTCTTGTCCAGAACGAACACCTTGGCGCCCAGGCCGCAGGCCATCTTGGCGGCATTGGTGCCCACGACGCCGCCTCCGATGATGGCCACGGTGGCGGGTTCCACCCCGGGCACGCCGGCCAAGAGAATGCCCTGACCGCCATAGGACATTTCCAGGTATTTGGCTGCCTGCTGGACAGCCATTCGCCCGGCCACTTCACTCATCGGGGTGAGCAGCGGCAGGGACCCGTCGGTCTTCTGAATCGTTTCATAGGCGATGTTCACCGACCGGCGCTCCATGAGGACCCGGGTCAGCGCTTCGTCGGCGGCCAGATGAAGATACGTGAAAATGATCTGGTCGGGCCGAATGAGCTCGTATTCCGGGGGCAGAGGCTCTTTGACGTGCATGACCATGTCGGCGCGCTCGTAAATCTCGCGCGGCGTTTCCACGATGTGCGCACCCGCGCGGCGGTAGGCGTCATCGGAAAAGCCGCTGCCGGCCCCCGCTTGCGTTTCCACGAGCACCGTGTGTCCGTGGTGGACGGCCACTTCCACCCCGGTGGGCGTCATGGCCACCCGGTTTTCTTCCGCTTTGATTTCTTTGAGAATGCCAAGGATCATGGACGTGCACTCCTTTTGTCAGGGGATTGGATGGATACCGGCTTCAAGGGTTCGATACAGTTCACGGGCGTGGTACGAACTGCGCACCCAGGGGCCGGAAGCCACACGGCGAAACCCCAGGGCCAGGGCCTTTTCCCGCCATGCATGGAATTCTTCGGGCGGAACATACCGGGCCACAGGGAGCAGATGGGGCGTCGGGCGCAGGTATTGGCCCAGGGTGAGCATGGTGCATCCCGAGGCCAAAAGATCTTCCAGGGTTTGGTGAATTTCGTCGTCGGTTTCCCCAAGGCCCACCATGATGCCCGATTTGATGGGGGTCTGCGGTGCCCGATGGAAAGCCCATCGAAGCAGGCTCAAGGACCGCCGGTAGTCGGCGCCGGGGCGCACCCTCTCGTAAAGCCGAGGGACGGTTTCCACGTTGTGGTTGACCACATCGGGACCGGCGTCGAGCACCGTTTCCAGCGATGAGGCGCTGCCTCGAAAGTCCGGAATGAGCACCTCCACTTGAGCGCCGGGCACCGCCGTGCGGATGGCTCGAATGGTCTTGGCAAAGACCGAGGCGCCCCCGTCGGGAAGGTCGTCCCGCGTCACCGATGTGACCACCACGTAGCGAAGCCCGAGGGCGCAGACCGCCCGAGCGATGCGATCCGGTTCGTCAGGGTCCGGCGGAGCCGGACGGCCGTGCCCCACGGCGCAAAATCCGCATCGGCGCGTGCATTGGTCCCCGAGAATGAGAAAAGTGGCCGTTTTTTGGGAAAAACATTCCCAGTGATTGGGACACCGGGCTTCCTGGCACACGGTATGAACCCGCTCATGACGAAGAAGAGCACGGACTTCTCCGTAGGGTTCGGTGAGGACGAGGCGCTTTCGAAGCCACGGCGGTTTTCGGTCCTTCGGGGGTGCTGCGGCATCATGCTCGGGCATGGGCTCTCCCATGGGCTTTCGGGAAAAGATCCTCGGGATCGGTGGGTTCGAAGTGAACCCCGAGAACGTCTTCGGCACATTCGAGGAAAACTCTTTTCACGTCGGTCATGGATACCACGCCATGGGTCTCCACGGCGAGAGAGGTCATGGCGACGTCGGAAAGACCGCACGGGCGGATCCATTGAAAGGGTTCCAGGGCGTTGTGCACATTGAGCGCCACGCCGTGGAAACTGATGCCGTGACGGACAGCAATGCCGAGACTTCCCAGTTTCTTTTCGCCCACCCAGACGCCGCGGCCTCGCGGGTGGCGGCATGCGGCGACGCCGAAACGGCGCGCGGTTCGAATCATGACCTCTTCCAGGGCTGTCACCCAATCCACCGCCTTCCAGCCGGCCGTGGGCAGATGGACCACGGGATAGACCACGAGCTGGCCGGGTCCGTGGTAGGTGACCGATCCGCCCCGTTCTACGGCAAAGACGGCGATGCCGCGGGCTTCCAAAAAATCCTGAGGCACACACAGATGTTCCGCCCCGCTTCGGCGCCCATAGGTGAACACGGGAAAATGTTCCACAAGGAAAAAAACGTCCCGGTCCAAAAGCCCCTGATGGCGGGCGTCCACGCAGCGGTGCTGCACGGCCAAGGCGCGGCCGTAATCGACGAGGCCCAAGTCCACGAGGCGGCATGAGCGGGCCATGACGCTCCCTGTACCGAAAGACAGGAAGGGCGCGGCATGCCGCGCCCTTCCCCATTGTAGCCAATGATTCGATAGAAGGAAACGTTTTCCCCGGCGCCTAGGCGCGGATTTCCTCCTTCACGCCGATGGCGACCTTGTAGAGGACCGCCATGATCAAAAAGCCGGTGGCCCACACGCCCAATGTGATGGCCAGTTCGGGAACCGTGGGCACATAGGGGGTCACTTTATCGAACACGTTGGGAATAAAGCCGGTGACCACCAAGCCCACACCTTTTTCCAGGTAGAGCCCGAAGAACACGGCGATGCAGGCGATCTTCAAGAGCTTTTCGTTGCTGCGGAACTGCGGAGGGACAAGGAGGATCAGGGCCACCACGGAAAGAATCACCGACAGCCACATGAAGGGAACCAGCTCCGCATGGCCTTCATAGCCCGCAAACTGGTAGATGAAGCCGTGCATGTGTCCCGGAATCTTGCTGTAGAAGGCCGTGAAGATTTCCAGGAGCAGGAAGAAGACGCTGGTGATCATGGCGTAGGTGACGATCTTGGACAGCTTGTCGATGGCCGATGGCCCCGGGTCGAAATTGGTGCGCTTGCGGATGAGGAAGCACAAGAGGATCAGAAGGGACGGACCGGAGGCGAAGGCCGAGGCGAGAAAGCGGGCGGCCATGATGGCGGTGAGCCAGAAATGGCGGCCCGGAAGACCCGCGTACAGGAAGGCCGTCACGGTGTGAATGCTCACAGCCCAGGGAATGGAGACGTAAATGAGCGGTTTGACCCACGTGGGCGGCGGCATTTCCTTGCGTTCGGCACTGAGCACCGTCCAGCCGATGACGGCATTCAAGAAAAGATAGCCGTTCAGGACGACCATGTCCCAAAAGAGAATGGAGTTGGGCGTCGGGTGAAGCAAGACGTTCAGCAAGCGCATGGGCTGGCCGAGATCGACGACGATGAACAGCAGGCACATGGTCACGGCGCTCACGGCGAGGAATTCGCCGAGAATGGTGATGCGGCCGAATTCCTTGACATGATGGAGATAGTAGGGAAGGACGACCATCACGGCCGATGCGGCGACCCCGACGAGGAAGGTGAACTGGGCGATGTAAAAGCCCCAGGACACGTCGCGGCTCATGCCGGTAATCTTCAATCCTTGGTTGAGCTGGAGCATGAAGCAGGCAAAGCCGATCCCCGAAAGGACAAGCAAGCCCAGCAGAAGGCTCCAGTACTTCTGACCGCCTTTGAATGCCTTTTCCAGCATGTCATCCCCTCGTTAAATCAGGTAGTAGACGTTCGGCCCTGTGCCAAGCTCGATCTTTCGGCGTAAACTGTAATGGCCGGACAGAATTTTGCGCACTTCGGATTTGGGATCGGTTACGTCGCCGAAAATGAGGGCCTTGACCTTGCAGGCTTCCACGCAGGCCGGCTGCAAGCCTTCGTCGATGCGCTCGTAGCAGAAGGTGCACTTTTCCACCACGCCCTTGCGCCGCGTCGGATAGGTCATGTTGATGTCTTCCGGCTTGAGATAAGGCCGCGGGTCTCCCCAGTTGAAACTTCGCGCCCCGTAAGGACAACCGGCCATGCAGTAGCGGCACCCGATGCAACGGTGAAAATCCATCATGACGATGCCGTCCTGCTTGCGTTTAAAAGTGGCCTTGGTGGGGCACACGCGCACGCAGGGCGGATTGGAGCAGTGGTTGCACAGCAGCATGAAAGGATTTTCTTTGACCTTCTCCGGAGCATACTCATGGGCCTGATCCGGGAAGGCGTGCTTGTACTCTTCCATCCAGATCCACTTGATTTCCCGTTTTGGGTCCTCAATGTCCGGCACGTTATGGATCTTGTGGCACGCCAGGATGCAGTCCTTGCATTGGCGCTTGTCCTGCTGCTCCCAGCATTTTTTCATATCCACGATCATGGCCCATTGGGCGCCTTTCAGGGCCTTGGGGTCGGGTTTATATCGGGGCCCCTTCTCTTGGGCGAGCGCCTCGAAGACAGGCAGAGCACTCAGCCCCAAGACGGATATTCCGCCTATCTTCAGGAATTCACGGCGATCCTTTTCCATCACATGTTCTCCTTAGGCTCGAGATGACACTGCCAGCAATAAGGCTTTACCCCGGCGTAGTTGTGGCACTGGTCGCAGAATTTGACCTTGCTGGAATGGCATTTCATGCAGGAATTCTGCAGGCTCATGAAGTGTTCCTTGCCGTCGGGTCCCACCCACAGCCTGTTGGCGTCGCGAACGACCAGATCCCGCCATTGGTTCAGGAGCACCATGTGCTCGGTCTTCATGTACGCCGTGTCCATCACACAGACCTTTTCGGTCTTGGGCAGCTCGGGCTTGGGCGCCGGCGCCGCCTTTCCCATGTTGGACCATAAAGGAAAGGTGAACAGCACGACAAAGATGATGATTCCCGGCACGATCTTCTTCGCGTCATACATCGTCAGCCTCCTCCTCTTCTTCCATACCCGGCAGGGGTTCATAACGGAGGTCGGTGGTGCGTTTCTTTTCGCCCTTCATGACCAGGGCGTTGGCCACCAGCTCGTGCAGTCCGGTGACATCCACGCCGGGGACCCAGTACTTCATGAGGGGCGGCAGGACGGCGCGATCGATGGCGCAGATGCACGCCAGCATGTTGACCCCGTATTTTTCATGGACATAGCGGACGGCGTTGGCGCGAGGCAGCCCGCCGCGCATGCGCATTTCCATGAATTCGTCGGTGTTCAGGCCCGATCCCGAGCCGCAGCAGAAGGTTTTTTCGCGGATGGTGTTTTCCGGCATGTCGTAGTAATGGTTGCAGACGGCGTTCAAAACGTAGCGCGGCTCTTCAAAGAAGCCCATGCCTCGAGAGGTGTTGCACGAATCGTGGAAGGTCACGATCTTGTTGTCGTTTCGGCTGGGATCCAGGTTGAGTTTGCCGTGGCGAATGAGGTCCGCCGTGAATTCGACGATGTGCACCATCTTGGTGCTCTTGGCGTTTTCAAAGACGGTCCCGGTGATGGGCGATTTGGGCACTTCCAGGAAGTCCGCCGGGCCGTTCATGGTGTCCATGTACTGGTTGATGACGCGCCACATGTGGCCGCACTCGCCGCCCAGGATCCATTTCACCTTCAATCGTTTGGCTTCGGCGTACATCTTGGCGTTGAGGCGCTTCATCATCTCATGGGAAGTGAACAGCCCGAAGTTGCCGCCTTCGGAGGCGTAGGTGCTCCACGTGTAATCCAAACCGACTTCGTGGAACAGCATCATATAACCCATGAGGGTGTAGGTGCCGGGATCGGCGAAGACGTCCCCGGACGGGGTGATGAAGAGCACTTCAGCGCCCTTGCGGTTGAAGGTGGGTTCCACCCGCACGCCTGTGACCGCCTCGATTTCGTCCACAAAGAACAGGATCATGTCTTTGAAGGCGTGCGGCTGAATGCCCAGGTGGTTGCCGTTCATGTAGCAGTTGGCCACAGGGCCCATGATCCAGTCGATGCCGCAGCCCAGTTCATTCAACAGCTCACGGCCCATCATGGTGACTTCGGCCGTATCGATGCCGTAGGGGCAAAACACCGAGCAGCGCCGGCATTCGGTGCACTGATAGTAGTAGTAGAACCATTCTTTGATGATTTGTTCGGTCAAGGCCCGAGCCCCGGCGTATTTGCTGAAGATCTTGCCGCTTCCGGTGAAGTACTTGCGGTAGATGGATCGGATGAGTTCCGCGCGCAGCACGGGCATATTTTTGGGGTCGCCGGAGCCGATGAAGTAATGGCACTTGTCGGCACAGGCGCCGCATCGGACGCAAATGTCCATGAAGAGCTTGAAAGAGCGGAACTTGTTGAGCCGGTCTTCCATGCCCTTGAGGGTGATGTCTTTCCAGTCGTCGGGAAGCTTCCAATCCTCGTCCGCGGGGTTCCAGTCACGGGGGTTGGGCAGCCCCACAACCTCCAGGTTCTTCGGCTTGGCACCGTAGCAGAACGTGCCGGGCCGAAAATCGGGAAACGTTTCGGTCCACGGCCTCTGGGGCGGCCGATGGTCCACCTTTCCAAGTTCGCTGGGTTTCGGGACGGTAGCCATGTCTACTCCTTCTTTTCCACTGGGAGACCAGCTTCGATCATCTTTTCCCTGAATTCGTCTTCATACTCTTCGTACGTATGAACCTTGACGGGGTAGTTCCACGGATTGATATGACGCACCATGCGGCTGTTGTTGGGAAGATTCCGTGTGGGGCTCAAAAAGACTCCCGCCATGTGCACCAGTTTGCTGAACGGAAAATAGGCGAACAGCACGCTGACCAAGAAGAGGTGAATATAAAAAAGGACGCCGATCCCTTCCGGAACCACGGGGTGGAAGGTGGCCAAGCCGAAGGTGAGTTGTTTCGCCCCCACGATATCCACTTTGAAGATGTAGCGCATGAGAAGGCCCGTGGCGGCGATGGCGAAAATCAAGAACAAGGGGAAGTAATCCGACGGCAGGGAAATGTACTTGAGCTGCGGAATGGTCACCCGGCGAAGGAAGAGGTATGTCACGCCGGCCAGCAAGGCCAGTCCGGAAATGTAGAGCCTCGGCAGGCCCACTTCCAGAAAGCCGTCCACGCTTTCGAGAAGGGTGACCAGAGGTGTGACCGGTTCGGTGAAAAAGCGCAGATGCCGCAAGAAAACCACGAGAAAGCTGTAATGAAAGACGATGGCCCCGAGCCACAACCATTTGGCGGAGGCGTAGCGAATCTTGGGGCCGTCGTAGAATTCCAGGCGAGTGTTTCGGAAAAGGGACCGGAAGAGCAACACTTCGAGGATCATGCGCAGCACCACCCCTTTGGTGTCCACGGGGTTGTCCAGATTGTCCGCCTTGATCCAGGGTAAGCTCTTCTGCTGCCCGCAGGTGGTCGGGATGCGGAACGGCACCGGAGATCGGGCCCATCGCACCACCCGTGCCACAATCCCCACGAAGAAGACGACGACGGCCGCATAGGGGATGATCACCCCGAAAAGGGACGTCATCCCGGCCGTCACGCCGATCAGTGGGAGGCACACGAGGATCCCGACGGCGACAAGGGAAAAAACCATGGATTGTGATGCATTCATAACCACCCCACCTCATTTTGGTTGATAAAAGTTTTATGATTCCTCCCGGGAGCCGTCCTCCGTCCGGCGGCTCTCCCATATGGCATTGGCCCGTTCCAGGAGTCGACCGGTTCGGTTCTTGATTTCATCGACGCGCAGCTGATAGATTTTTTCGCGGCATTCCATGTAGATATTGAAAGCCATCAAGGCCGCCCGATCCACCGTGCGCTCAAAGCCGACCAAATCGGCCGCATACTGGGCGAGAAGACCCTCTTTTTCCATGTGGGATCGAACCACATCTTTGAGCGAAAACATGAAAGAGACCGCTTGGGCCGGCGTGAAGTCCTGAACGGCCCGAACCCGCACGATGCGATCCAAAAAAGGCACCACGTCGTCGGAGGCCAAGCCCTCCAGGATCTGCGTGTAGACGCCTTGAATCCCTTCCAGGATGGAGCTGCCCACGGGATTGGTGAAAGGGTCCTTTTCTTTCTTGAGAAACCTGGCGGTTTCTTCCGGGTAGGTTTCCACCACCGCCTGAAACCACGATTTCAGGATCGGCTTTTGGTTGCGCTGCAGGTATTCCGTAAGGCTCATGATCTCACCGTTGTGCCCGAGGCCGGTTCGGCCGACACCCGCTCCGCCCTTGGAAAACGGCGGAAAGGCGCGCCGGCGCTGATCTTGTGAAGTATCTCACTATAGTCGCCGAAAAAAAACGTGTCAAGCCTTTGAGAACCAAAGCGAAACGCTTTGTCCCGCCCTTTTTGCCCCCGCCGGCGGGCGCCTCAAGACCGGCGGCGCAAAGGAGCGAGGCGATTATAGAAACGGCCTTTTCTCAGGGTCAAGCCTTTTCGGGACCGGGTTGTTCTCAGGAATGTGAAAGAAGACGCGAAGTCACCGGAACCCAGCCCCGCTCTTTGTGCGAAACAAGGCGGCCAGAGCCTGGGCAAAGATGTCCAGGCAGCAGTCCACTTCCTCGGCGGAGACGCTCAAAGCCGGACAAAACCGCACGGTGTTTTCGCCGCAGCCGAGGAGCAGCAAACCCCGCTGAAACGCCTCTTGAATGAGGGCGTTTCGCCACTCGGTGGCCCGTTCCTTGGTGTGCCGGTCCTTGACCAGTTCCACGCCCACCATAAGGCCGAGCCCGCGCACGTCGCCCAAGCATTCCCAGTCCTGCTGGAGTCGGCGGAGCCCCGCGAGAAGCCGATCCCCCATGGCGGCGGCGTTGACCATAAGCTCCGATTCCACCAGGGCCAGGGTTTCCAAGGCCGCCTGGCAGGAAAGAGGGTTGCCGCCGAAGGTGGAGGCGTGGGAGCCCGCTTCCCAATCCATGATGCGGGTCGGGGCCATCATGGCCCCCAGAGGCAGCCCCGAGGCGATGCCTTTGGCCAAGGCAATAATGTCCGGCACAACGCCGAAATGCTCCATGGCGAACATCTTCCCTGTCCGGCCGATCCCCGTCTGCACCTCGTCGGCCACATACAGAATGCCGTACTTTCGGGCGATGGCCTGCAACCGCTGGTGAAATTCCGGCGGCGGGACAATGTAGCCCCCTTCCCCTTGAATCGGTTCCACAAAGATGGCCGCCACTTCCTCAGGCGGCACGGTGGTGCGGAACAGGGTTTCTTCCACCCACCGAGCGCATTCCACATCACAGGCCGGGTAGGCCAGGTTGTACGGGCATCGGTAGCAGTACGCGTACGGAATATGGGTAATGCCGGGCACAAAGGGATGGTAGTGGCGTTTTTGAATGGTCTTGCTGGCCGTCAGCGACAAGGCGCCCATGGTGCGACCGTGAAAGGCGCCGAAAAAGGCGATGTTCAGTTCCCGTCGCGTGTGCCAACGCGCGAGCTTAAAGGCCGCCTCGACGGCTTCCGCCCCGGAATTGCCGAAATAGACCTTGTAGATTTCCTCGCCGGGGATGAGGGACGAGAGCTTTTCCGCCAGACGAATCTGCGGCGTGTAGTAAAAGTCCGTTCCGGACATGTGCAGCAGCCGATCCGCCTGATCCTGCACCGCCCGCACCACCCGAGGATGACAGTGCCCCGTGGCGCACACGGCGATGCCCGCCGTAAAATCCAAAAACACGTTGCCGTCCACGTCCTCCACCCACACGCCTTGGCCCCGTTCCGCCACCAGGGGATAGATGCGCGTGTAAGACGGCGAGACGTAGCGGTGGTCCTTGGCCGTGAGCTCCAGGGCCTTGGGGCCCGGAAGAGGCCCGTGAATGACGGGACGACGCATGCCGTGCCTCCTCGGTTGGGTTCCTCCCTTCTATATCCGGTGCCGCTTCGCCCATCAAGGGCTCGGTTGACAAGGCCTGGGGGGTTCGCTAAAAATGACCACCTGGTCATTTGATGACGCTCCCGCTCTGGAAGGGAAAAAAGCCATGGGGATCGATCGTTTCATGAGGCTCAGGGAGCCCAAGCGGGAAAAAATCCTTGAAGGCGCCGTGGAAGAATTTTCCCGCTACGGGTTTCGGCAGGCAAGCCTCAATCGTTTGGCCCAATCCCTCGGCATTTCCAAGGGATCGCTCTTTCAGTATTTCGGCAACAAGGAAGGCCTTTTTCTTTTCATTTTCGACCATGCCGTCGCCTTGGTGCGAAAGCGCCTGGCCCAAGTCAAGGAGGAGACGGCGGAGAAGGATTTTTACGAAAAAATCCGCCGAAGCCTGGCGGCGGGAGTGGATTTCATCCGGCGTCATCCCCGCGTCTACCGCATTTATCTCAAGATGCTCTTTCAGGAAGATTTCCCCCTGCGCACCGAACTCCTTCAGCGGGTGCGTTTCTTTTCCGCCGAATACTTGCGCCCCATGGTGCTCAAGGGAATGGCCCACGGCGAAGTGCGCTCGGACCTGGACCCCGATTTCGTCGTCTTTTTTTTGGACGCCGTCATGGATCGATTCCTTCAGGCCCATTGTGTCTCTTTTCTGGATGGCGGCACCGGCCTGTTCGAAGGGGCTCCGGAAGTGACGGCACGGCTTATGGATGAATTCATCAAGGTTTTGCAGAACGGATTGGCCGGCGAGGGCGTTCGGCACGCCGAAAGTCGGCCGAAGGAAAGGGCATGGAATGCTTCCGGGTGCGGTTTACAAGTCCCTGGGTCTTGATCGGATTCACCACAAGGTGAGCGCCGGGGAACGTCTGGATCTCGAGGACGGGTTGCGTCTTTTTCGCTGTGGGGATCTCGTCGCCCTGGGGGCTCTGGCCCATCAGGTGCGGCTCCGTCGGCACGGGCGCACCACCTTTTACGTCGTCAATCAGCACATCAACTATTCCAACGTCTGCGTCAACGGGTGCCTCTTTTGCGCCTTTCGACGCCGCAAGGGAGAGCCCGGAGCCTTTGAACTCACCGTCTCGGACGTGGTGGCCAAGGTTCGGGAACGCCTTCAGGATCCCATCACGGAAATTCACATGGTGGGGGGCTGCCACCCGGAACTGCGCCTGGAAACCTTTGAGGCGATGCTGCGGGCCATTCGGCACGTTCGGCCCAACGTGCACCTCAAGGCCTTCACGGCGGTGGAAATCGCTCATTTCGCGCACCTGGAAGGGCTTTCCACCCGGGAGGTGCTCTTGAGGCTTCAAGCGGCGGGCTTGGAGATGCTGCCCGGCGGCGGGGCGGAAGTGTTCAGTCCTCGGGTCAGGCGGCTCCTTTGTCCCAACAAACTGGACGGCGACGGGTGGCTGCGCGTGATGCGGGAAGCGCACCACCTGGGGATCAAAAGCAACGCCACCATGCTTTTCGGCCACAAGGAAACCTTCGAGGAACGGCTGGAGCATCTGGATGCCCTGCGCCGCCTTCAGGATGAAACGGGAGGGTTTGTGTGTTTCATCCCGCTGCCGTTTCAGCCGCGGAACACGGAGGTGGAGGGCGCCCGTGGACCGAGCGGTGTTGATATCCTGAAGACCATGGCCGTCTCGCGCCTCATGCTGGACAACATCCCGCATATCAAGGCCTACTGGGTTATGCTGGGCGTGAAACTGGCGCAGGTGGCGCTCCATTTCGGCGCGGACGACCTGGACGGCACCGTGGTGGAAGAAAAGATCGGGCACATGGCGGGGGCCGATTCGGACGATTTCCTCACCCGGGAGACCTTGGAAAACCTCATTCGGGAGGCGGGCTTTGATCCCGTGGAACGGAACTGCTTCTTTGAAACGGCTCAGGCATCGGCCCATGCGGGCTGATGGAAGAAGAACGCTTTTGGGGCGATTGGACCGAGGGCGGAACGCGGACCGTCGGGACGGCATGGAGGGGTTGGGGGCACACCATGGGAAAGGGGCAGGCGATCTCTTTTGACGAGCTCCTTCGAGAGGGACGGCGCTTGAGCATGGATGAGGCGCGACGGATTTATCGCGAAGCCGACTTCCACTGGCTGGGATACGCCGCCCACACGATCCGGCGCAGAAAGCACCCGGAGAACGTGGTCACCTACGTGGTGGACCGCAACATCAACTATTCCAACATCTGCGTGTGCGGATGTCGGTTTTGCGCCTTCTTTCGGCCTCCCGGTCATCCGGAAGGCTACGTCCTCGAAAAGAGCGCCCTTGCCCGAAAGATCGAGGAAACCTTGGCTCTCGGCGGCACGCAGATCCTCCTTCAAGGGGGCCATCACCCGGACCTGCCTTTGAGCTTTTACGAGGACATGCTGCGCTTCATCAAGGACCGCTATCCTGTGCACATCCATGCCTTTTCCCCGCCCGAGATCGTTTTCTTCGCCCGCCGGGACGGGATCGACCCGGCCGCGGTCATCGCTCGGTTGAAGGAAGCCGGCTTGGATTCCATTCCCGGAGGTGGGGCGGAAATTCTGGTGGACGCGGTCCGCCGCCGAGTCTCTCCCAACAAGTGCTCGGTCGGCGAATGGTTGGGTGTCATGGAAGAAGCGCATCGTCAGGGATTGCGCACAACGGCCACCATGATGTTCGGCCACGAAGAGTCCCCGGACGACCGGCTGGCTCATCTCTTTGCCCTTCGCGACCTTCAGGACCGCACGGGCGGCTTTACGGCGTTTATTCCGTGGACCTTTCAGCCGGGACATACGGCCATCGAGAGACGTCCGGAAACGGCGGTGAGCTACCTGCGCCTGCTGGCTGTCTCCCGTCTCGTCTTGGATAATTTCGACAACATTCAGGCATCCTGGGTCACCATGGGCCCCAAAGTGGCCCAGACGGCGCTCTTTTTCGGCGCCAACGATTTCGGGTCCACCATGATCGAAGAAAACGTGGTGGCGGCGGCGGGGGTGCATTTTCGGCTCTCTTTGGAAGAAATCCGCCGGATCATCGAGGACGCCGGGTTTGTGCCCAAACAGCGGACCATGGCCTATGAATGGATTGACGGCTCGTAGGGCAGGCTCCCCGGAGCCCGTTCACATCCACCGGGCGCCGTGGGTCTTTCCCGGAATCGGGCCGGCCATCGCCGACGGTGCCGTGGCGGTGTGCGGGGATCACATTGTGGAGGTGGGAAAAGCCCGCGACGTCGTGAGCCGTTACGGAACCGGCGGGGCACGCCTTTGGGACCACGAGGCATCGGCGCTTGTGCCGGCCGCCATCAATGCGCATACCCATCTGGATTTCAGCGGCCTTTCCCTTTCGAAGCCCGAGGAACCGCCGGGGTTCGCCCGTTGGGTTTTTTCGGTCTTTGAGGCCAAAGGAGGTCTGAGCCCTTCAGAGCGCAGGGAGGCGCGAAGCAAGGGTCGCGCCGAGGCCGCGGAAACCGGGACGGTCTGGCTGGGCGATGTGGTCAATCCGCCGTTGGACGGGGTCGCGCACGATCGGAGCCTTCCGTTTGAGCGGCGGTTTGTGGAGGTTTTGGGATTTTCCGCGAGGACCCTCGAGGAGGTTCTGCCCGCGCTCCCCGGTGGGGAGACGATGCCCTGGCCCCTGGCTGCACACTCACTCTACGGGACCTCGTGGGACGTGATCCGTCAGGCCAAGGCATGGACGCGAGCCCACCGTCTGCCGTTTTCCATCCACGCGGCCGAGCACCGGGAGGAAACGGCTTTCGTGCGGGACGGCGAGGGGTTTTGCCGCGATCTTTTGACCGTTCTCGGCCGATGGAACGCCGCGTGGCGTCCTTCGGGAACCTCCCCTGTTCGGACTTTGGAGGCTTTGGGGGTTCTCGATCCGCAGACCCTTCTTGTCCACATGGTCCACGTGGATCCCGAGGACTGGGACATCACGGCGCGGCGGGGGGCCTGCGTCTGCTTTTGCCCTCGAAGCAACCTGTGGATTGAGGGGACTTTGCCCAAGATCGAGGAGGCGATTCGCAGAAAGATCCCCTGCGCGTTGGGCACGGACAGCCGTGCCAGCAATGAAGACCTGAATCTTTTTCGGGAAGGGGCCGCCGTCTTGGACGCCTATCCGGGGGTGGAACCCGCGGTGGTGTTGCGCATGATGACGCTCGGCGGCGCGCGGGCCCTCGGTTTGGAAGGATCCTGGGGGGTTTTGGCCCCCGGGGCTGCCATGCCCTTCCTGGCGGTCCCTCTGGGGGGATGTCCGGCGTCGGAAAACGATCTCGCGGAAGCCATCATTCGACAGGGCTCTATGGGCCGTGGGGCCTGGATCGGTGGAGAAACCTCATGCTGAAGCTCGGAAAAATCGACTACCTCAACGTGTGGCCTGTCTACTACGCCATGGAACACGGGTTCACGCCCAATCCGTGTCGCATTACGGCTCGATGCCCATCGGAACTGAACGCCATGATGTGTCGCGGGGATTTGGACATCAGCGCCGTCTCTTCGGTGATGTACGCCCGGTACCCGCAGCTCTTTCACATCGTTCCCGGATTGGCCATCGCGTGCGACGGCCCGGTGCACAGTGTGCTGCTCTTGAGTCAAAAGCCCATGGAGGCGCTGGAAGGGGAGGACATCCTTCTTACGAGTCATTCGGACACGTCCGTGGTGCTGTTGAAGGTGCTGATGGAGCGGTATTGGCGTGTGCAGGGGGTGCGCTATCATCGGGGGGCGCTCAGCGCGGCCCTTGGCAACGGATCTTCCCCCACGGCGTTTCTGGCCATCGGGGATGAGGCCTTGGTGTGGGGGCGCCACGCCGAGTATCCTCATCGGTGGGACTTGGCGGAAGTATGGAACCGATGGACGGGCCTTCCTTTCGTGTTCGCCTTATGGGTTGTGCGCCGGGACGTGGCGGCGCACGCGCCGGGGCCGGTGCGCGAGGTGGTGCGGTGCCTGTGGGAATCCAAAGCATGGGGGGTGCGTCACCTGGACGTGTTGTGCCGGGAGGCCGCTCGCGTGGGGATTCTGGATCCAGAGGGCTTGCGGCGCTATTACCAGACGTTCCGCTTCGACCTGGATGAGAAAGCCCTTAAAGGGCTGAACCTTTTCTATCGGCAGATGGTCGGCATCGGGGACATTGCCGAGTGTCCGCTGTTGGATGTGTGGGCGGACGCCGAAAACGATAGGGACAGCGTGCGCGGGGGGTGCCCGAAGGGAGAAAACGGAAGATGGGCGGCAAGAATTTAAGGTTACGGCGTTTTTTTTCCAGGGGGGACGGACGCCTGGTGCTCTTTCCCTTGGACCACGGCGTCAGTTGCGGCCCCGTGCAGGGCATCGCGCAGATGGAAACCGTCCTTCACTACGGAATCGCCTCGGGCGCCGACGGTTTCGTGCTGCACAAAGGCATGATGGCCTATCTGGAACGGATCCCGGGTCGTCTTCCGGGGGTCTTTATGCACCTGTCGGCCAGCACGCAAATCGGGCCGTCTTTTCATCGCAAGGTTTTGGTCGGGTCCGTGGAAGAAGCTCTCCGGCGGGGGGCCGACGGTGTTTCCGTGCATGTCAACTTGGGAGACGAGGCCGAGCCTGAGATGCTCATGGATCTCGGCCGTGTGGGGGAGGCGTGTGCCCAGTGGAACATGCCTTTGTTGGTGATGATCTACGTGCGGGGCGCGCATGCGCCCAAGCCCGTTACGGACGAGTCCGTGGAACATGCCGCCCGCGTGGCGGCCGAACTGGGGGCGGATATCATCAAGATTCCCGCGCCTCAGGGGATCGAGGCCCTGGAACGGATCGCGAGAAGTGTCCCTGTGCCGGTGGTCATGGCCGGCGGGACCAAAGAACCCGATGAGCGGGCTTTCCTCAGAAGGATTCATATGGGACTTGAAGCGGGCTTGGCCGGCGTGGCCGTGGGCCGAAACGTGTTCCAGCACCCATGCCCGGATCGTTTTCTCGCGGCCATCGTCGGCCTGGTCCATGAAGGACGCCGTGTGGAGGAGGTGTGGGACACGTGAAGGCTCTGCCGGTCATCGTCGCCGTAACGGGGGCCAGCGGCGCGCCGTATGCGCGGCGTCTTTTCCGGTTTCTGGCGCACCAAGGTATTCCGACCCACGGAGTGGTCTCATCGGCCGGGCGACTCGTCTATCGGCTGGAAACCGGCAGGCCCCTGGAAGAAGACCTCCCGGCGGGAATCCCTCTTTACGCCGAAGACGCCTTCACGGCCCCCATCGCCAGCGGCTCTTTTCGGACGCGCGGCATGGTCATCGTGCCGTGCACCATGGGCACCCTAGCGGCGGTGGCCAATGGATTGGCCAATAACCTGATCCACCGGGCCGCCGACGTGTGCCTCAAGGAACGCCGGCCGCTCATCGTGGTGCCGCGGGAGACGCCGCTGAGCGCCGTCCATCTGAAAAATATGTTGGCCCTCACCGAAGCCGGGGCCGTCGTGTTGCCCCCGGCTCCCGGCTTCTATCACCAGCCCCGCACCGTGGACGACCTGGTGGATTTCGTGGTCGGGCGCATCCTGGATCATTTAGGGATTCCCCACGACCTCGTGGCCCCCTGGCAAGGGCTCTAATGCTTGAAGGCCCTCTGCCCGGTGAAGACCATGGTCACGCCCGCCTCGTTGCAGGCTTCGATGACTTCCCAATCCCTGAGGGATCCTCCGGGTTGCACCACGGCGGTGATGCCCTGGCGAATGCCCACATCCACGCCGTCCCGAAAGGGGAAGAAAGCGTCGGAAACCATGGTGGAGCCCATCAGGCCGGCGCGCACGTCGCGAACGGCCGCATCGATGGCTTCCCGGTCTTCCCGAGGCCGCTGGCCCGTTTCTACGGCCCGTTCCAGTTCTTTGTAGGACAGCCCGTACTTTTCAAAGCACAGGGCGTCCCCGTAGTTGCGGTAGGCCTTGTAGACGGCCAGTTCCGCCACCCCGACCCGGTCCTGTTCGCCGGTGCCGATGGCCACCGTGCACAGGTCCTTGACATAAAGCACCGAATTGGACGTGACGCCCTGTTCCACGTACCAGCCGAAAAGGAGATCCTCCATTTCCTTTTCTGTGGGTGCCCTGTGAATCCGGTAGGTTTTGCCTTCGTGGACCGTTTCGGCAAGCTTCAGATCCTGAGGCCCTTTCACGGCGCACAGGGCGGATTGCTGCACGATGAGTCCTCCGTCCATGAGGGACTTGAAATCGACGAAGCGCAGGTCCCGATATTGCGAAAGCCGATCCATGCGCCGCACCTGAATGATGCGCAGGTTGGCCCTTTTCTTGACGATATCCAAGGTTCCTTCTTCAAAGTCGGGAGCCGCCAGGACTTCCAGATAGTTTTGGGCGGCCAATTCCGCCGTGTCCTTGTCCAGCGGGCGATTGAGCACGAGGCAGCCGCCGAAGGCGGCGATGCGGTCCGCCCGGTTCGCCCGAAAGTAGGCTTCCGCCAGGGTTTGCCCATGGGCGGCCCCGCACGGGTTGTTGTGCTTGAGGATCACGGCGCAGGGACGGTCCATGAGATACTTGATGATATTGAGGCCGTTGTCCAAGTCCGTCAGGTTGATTTTTCCCGGATGTTTGCCCGCCTGGACCATGTCCTCCTCGGCAATGGCGCTCACCAACCCCCAGCCCGGTTCGATAAAACGGCAGTCTCCCAAGGTGAGGTTTCCCGCAACCAGCTCGTAAAGGGCCGCTTCCTGGCCCGGGTTTTCTCCGTAGCGAAGGCCCTTCTCGATGAGTTCGCCGGTCTTTTCATCGGGAAATTTCCAGGTCCGCTTGCGATAGACCAGTTCCTGATCGCCGAATCGAATCGTCAAGTCTTCCGGAAAATGGTCGTCCATCACGGTGCGGTACATCTTTTTCAAATCCTGCGCCATGTGTCTCCTCCTCGTCCGGGACGGTGTCCTTCCGCGCCGGCTGTCAGCGCCCCTTGTGCGGCACGGATGGGGGTGGTTGGTCCTTGAGATCCTTTTGATTCAAGAGCACGCGAGAGGTGGATGGGGCTTTCACCTGGAGTGTGGGTCCCACGTAGCGCACCGCATCCAATTCTTCGGGTTTCACCTGGTCCAAGGCTTCGAAAACCTCGGAAATTTTGAAAAAAACGATGAGATCGTCGGGGTACAGGAAGTTGATGTCCTCCACCAGCCGATTGTCCCGCGTGTTGTAGACATAGACAATGCCTTCCAGGAATTTCAAAATGCGGCCGACCCCGGTGCTGCGCCCGTCGGGTCGAGGCTTATCGGCCCTGGGCGGCAGCTCGATGCCGCGCCGGGCGAAATATTCCCGGACCACGCCGTAGTGGATCCCCCAGAGATTTTCCCCGGGGCGCACCAAGCGGACGCCGTAATACACCGTCGGCCGCTTCGGTTCGCCGTGCGTCGATTCGACGGGGGCGGGCTTTCGAACAAATCCCCCGAGCGTATCCGCCTCACCCGGTTGATCGCTCCCTTGGCCCGCCCGACCGGCCAGCTGCCTTTGGATTTCCTCCACGGTCCACTGGCGGCCGTGGGCGGTGAAGGGTTCCCGGCTTTGCACCACATGATCCACGCTGGATTGGAGCCCGAAAGCGTCCTTCCGTTGGTCCTGAGACGCCTGAGGGGGCACGTCCGGGTAAGGCGGAGCGCTCGGCGCGGGCTGCGGCGGCGGTTCCGGGGCAGGCACGGGCCGTCGAACGTGTTCCGGGACGGCCTCCTTGGGAAGCTGCGTGAAGTTTTCCGGTTTTTGCGATGGCGGCATGCCGGATTGGAAAGGACGTTTTCCCGTTTTCATGAGAAGGAAAAGAGCGAGCGTCGTGAGCAACAGGAGCACGACCAAGAGAATCCACAGAAATTTCTTGTTTTGGGGTTCGCGGTCCCGGGGACCGTGCGCGCTTGTCGCCATGGCGCCCTCCACATGAGCCCATGGGAGCCGAACCGAAAGATTCGGCACCGCCGAGCCGTCCCTTTCGGCGCTCCATTTGACGAGGCCGCCGCACTGTGATAGACGGTGCGGGGAACGAGGACGAAGGTTTCCGGCGACCCCGATTCCCTAAAGATATACGCGACATAAAAACCATACCTTCCTCGGAGCGACTTTGCAATGGAACTTTTCCAAGCCGCAGGACAGGCGACCCTTGTGGGCAGCATGCCGCACGCCGATCCGGAACGCGCCGTTTCCGTCGTCTTGGACACCATGCCCCACATTCCCGTATGGCCCCAGTTGCCCAAATACCCCGCCGAACAAATGATGGTGCAGTACCTGGAAGGGCTTCCGGGGGTCAGGCGGGACGCCGGGCGCGTCTGGGTGGACACCGAGGGCGCGGATGAGGAAATCTTGTCCTTTTATGAAGATTATCTGGCCGTTGACGGCTCGCCGTCCCTGCTCGATCAGTCCCGGTTCGCCATGGGGGAAGAGACGGGCCGAACGTTTCGGCTCTTCTTGGATCGCTTGGCCGAGCGCCCTGCCCGGTGGAGCGCCGTCAAGGGGCAGATCGTCGGGCCGTTTACCTTGCTGAGCGGCTTGACGGACCAGGGGCGGCGCGCGCTCCTTTTCGACGAAAGAATGCGCGATGTGGTGGTCAAGCATCTCGCCATGAAGGGGTTGTGGCAGGTCCGCCGGCTCGCTCGGTGGGCGAAGCCCGTGATCCTCTTTCTCGATGAGCCGGCTTTGGCCGGGTTTGGGACTTCCGCCTTTATCACCGTGTCGGCCGAAGATATCAAAGCGTTGCTGACGCAAGTGGCCGAGCCGATAAGAAAGGCGGGGGCCCTGGTGGGCGTTCACGTGTGCGCCAACACGGACTGGGGCCTCATTTTTGACTGCCCCCTGGATATTATCAACTTGGATGCTTATCAGTTTTTCGATCGTTTTGCCTTGTATCGCACGCAGTGTTTCCGGTTTTTGGACCGAGGGGGGATCGTGGCGTGGGGGATGGTGCCCACGGCGGACGAAGCCGTGATCGATGCCGTGTCGGCTGAGGATCTGGCGCAAAGGTGGACCGATCAGGTCAAAGGCTTCTGCGGCGCCGAAAGATCCGTGGATGCTGTTTTGGCGCAGAGTCTTTTTACCCCGAGTTGCGGGTGCGGGACCTTGAGCGAACGGCATGCGGAGCGGGTCGCCGCTTTGACCCGGGACCTTTCGGCCATCCTTCGAGGGGCATGAGGCTTTGGGAAGGGCGTGAGCCGGGCCGAAAGGGATCGAAAAAAAGCGTAGCGAAAAAATGTTTTGCCGTGCAGTTTTGCCATTGACCTGCCCCGGCGATTCCCTTATAAAGACGCCCGCCGCACCGGGCGGTTTTGAAGGTGCGCTGCGGCCGCAAGCCTCGAGTCCGTCAAGAAAAAATTCCGAGTGCAAGAAGGTTGATTCGGTGATGAGACTTTGTTAGGAAAAGAATGCCGTTGAGGCTCTGTCGTCGCATCTCGAAAAATTCCCGAATTTTGTGAGTCGTCAACATATTCGGAAAAGGTCCCTCTGCCGGTGAGGTTTTTCCCGTCCCAGGCATTGCGAACGGGTGGAGCGCATCATCGCGTGGGGGGGCGAAGCGCCTGTCCTCCTCTTTTGGTCCGCCGAGGTGTGTTGAGCCAAAACCGGCATGGGAAACGACAAGGCTTTTGTCTGAAAACTTTTTGTGTGGAGAGGTGTCTTAGGATGTTTACACGAAAGGAACGCACCATGGACGTGGAATACAAAAACATTGATCCCAAACTGATCGTCAACGAAATTCGTAACGGCCGCTCCTTGGAGGCGGTCCAGAAGCTGTTCGGGCTTCGATTGAAAAGCGAAGTCCAGGACCTGTATCTCAAGGGGCTTATGGAACTGGGAGAAATTCCCCAGATGGGCTTCGGCCGGCAGCGCGCTACGGAACCGACGCCCCACCGGCACCACCGCGTCGCGTCCCAACCGCAGGTTGTCACCAAAGAGCAGGAGGAGGCCGAGACGGGGAGCGCGTCCAAGGCCGTTGTGCGACGCCGCCCAAAGCCGGTGACGGCCCCCGCGCCCTCGGTGGTGATCAAGACGAACAATCACCGCACCATCGGCCAAAGCGGCAGCATCACCTTGAACAAGGCGCTCCTGATCGACCAGTTGGGGTTTTCCGTGGGGGATTCTTTTGAAATCTACCGGGAAGACGACCGGGTCATCCTGCGAAAGCTTCCGGAGCCCATCCTTTAGGCGGAGAAAGCGGTCCGCGGTGGATTAGCCCTTTCCGTCTGGCACGGGCTCTGAAGGGGATTCATGGTGCAGGTTCTTGAGCACGTGCTGGAAGCGCCATAAGGCCGTGAGGTTTGTGCCGACGGCCAGGATGAAAAGAATCACCGTAAGAAAGGCGTCTTCGGCGGAGGCGCTCAGAGGCAGTCGGGAAAGCTTGTTAAAGGCGGGGTTGGCGATTCCGCCCAGTCCCAACAAGATCACACGTTCTCCCCGCTGCAGGAAGCCGACCAGGCATTTTTGCCCCAGCCCTTCGGCGCGCGCCCGGGTATAGCTCACCATGAGGGACCCGAAGAGAATGCACAGAATGATCACCGAGAGTGCGGGTTCCGAGGCCCCCTTTCGATAAAAATAGCCCCAGATGCCGAGATAGATGAGGAACTCGGAATAGCGATCCAGGACGGAATCCAGGAACGCCCCGGAGTTTCGCGCTTGGCCGGTGCTTCGAGCCAGACTGCCGTCCAGCGTATCCACGAGGCCTGCCAACAGGGTGAGGACCCCGCCCCAGAAAGGCTGGAAGAGGAATCCCAGCCCTGCCGCCGCGCTGATGCCAAGGCCGAGGATGGACACGTGGTTGGGCCGAAGTTTCAGCCGGACGAGCACCGGAACGAGATAGGTTTGCAGGACCTTGTAGTATTGCGTCTCGATATATGTCCCTTTAAGCATGGATCGCATCCTCTCTGTGCCTGAGAAGTCGAGCCCGCACTATACACACTTCAAGCTTTCTTGAATAGGGGCATGTGCGAAGAAACGCTTTGCCCGGCTTCGGCCGAACGGGTCGTGGCGTTCGGAATCATCGGGATGCGATCCCGTGTCCCGCAAGGAGTCTGACCGGGACGGGGGATTCCATGGCGAGCCTTCCGCGCTCGGGGGAAATCACGGCGTACGCGTTGATTTCCTTGAGATCAGTTAAGGAATGAGACAAGGTCGGGGCGGTGGGATCGAACCGCAGCGTTTCTTCCCGCATGAAAAGGAGTCCCGGGACAGCCCGAACCCCACGGCCTTCCCAGGTGAGTCCGCGTTCGAGACGCGCCGTGTAGGTCGGGATGAAGGGTTCCGTCGATCCATACCAGGTTTCCAGCATGGGCACGAAAAGTTCGTGAAAAACCACCGTGGCGGCCCACGGCGACCCGGGAACGGCCCAAAAAAGGCGGCCTTTCCGGTGTCCCAGAGCCGTGCCTGCACCGGGTTTCACGGCAACGCCGTGAAAAATCGGTGTGATTCCCAAATCCTTCCAGACGCGGAAAATGAAATCCTTATCGCCCCCTCCGGTCCCTCCCGTGGTCACCGTCACGGGGCTCGAGGCTTTGTCGAGAAGGGTCGCGATGGCCGACGGATCGTCGGCGGCGCATCCCAGATGGACAGCGGGTGCTCCCAAGGAACGCAGCCATCCGGCCAAAAGATAGCGGGTGTCGGCATAGGATGCACCTGGCCGCCACGCCGCGCCCGGTTCAAGGATTTCGCTTCCCGTGCTCATGAGGGCCACGCGGCATCGGCTGCGCACGGGAACATGCCCGTAGCCCATAGCCGTAGCCGCGGCAAGACGAGGGGCCGTCAGTCGGGTGCCGGCACGAACCCCGACGGCTCCGTGTGCCATGATTTCACCCGCCGGGGATATCCATTGACCCGGGACCGCTTCGGCAAGAACCCGGATTTCAGCCCCCGAACGTTCGACGTCCTCATCGGGGATCACGGCATCGGCCCCCTGCGGCACGATGGCTCCTGTGAGAATGCGGCATGCCGTCCCCGGTTCCAGGAACACGGCCGGTATCATTCCTGCGGCCAGGGTTTGGTCGAGGCAGCGCAATCTTCGAGGATCTAACCGAGACGCGCCGCGCGTGTCCCGGGCTCGAACGGCGTAGCCGTCCATGCGGGATCGGGCTTCGCCGGGAATGGGAAAGGGACAGACAAGGTCCCGGGCCGAAATCCGGTGAAGGGCCGTGTCCACGGGAACCCATCGAACGGGCGCCGGGCTCACGGCTCCGGCCGCCAAGGCGGCGGCTTCCTTCAGGGAGATGGGCTGAGGCCGCGAGGGCATCTCAGACGTCCTCGGGGTGTGGGGAAGCTGGGCGGCCGGCTTGGTCGCACCATTGGACGATTCGGTGCCAGTCCTCGGGCGTGTTGACATTCCACAAGCTCACGCCCTCGGGATCGTACGCGCGCCATTGGGATTCTTCCACGGCGTGCACGTGCACGCGGCGGTAGAAACTGATCACCTGTCTTTGATCCCCTTCCATGCAGCGACGGATGTGCGGCAGGCAGCGCACGTGGTAAAGGGCCATGAGGGGTTCGAAGGCCTGGTCTTTTTTGAGCACGATCACGTCCTGGCGGGGGTTTTGGGTGAGGGAGATGAGGGCCTGGGCCAGGGGCGGCTCCAGAAAGGGCATGTCCGTGGCGCGGACGAACACCCAGGGATGCGGGGAAAAATACAAAGCGGTGTAGATGCCGCCGAGGGGCCCGAACCGAGGGACGACATCGCGCACAAGCAGGGCGTTGAGATCCACGTAAGGCGAAAGATCGTTGGCCACGATCATGACGGGATCGCACAAGGCGGCAAGGTGGGTCACGGCGCGATCGATGAGGCGCACGCCCTTCAGGGTTTCCAGAGCCTTGTTGCGCCCGAAACGGCGGCTTTCTCCACCGGCCAGAACGGCTCCGGCGATCACGCCTCGTCTCCCAACGTGATGGTCACACGCAGTTGCCGTGGCCTTTTCCAGCCCCGCAGCTGGGAAACCATCCCCAAGATTCCGCCGGCGATAAAATCCTGCACGAAGTCTTTCATGGGAAGCTTTTTGCCGTCCAGTTGAACCAGCACTCGAGGGCGTTTTCGGCTTTCAAGGTAACGGGACAGCAAAAAGTCGGCCAGGCCCTCCACATCGGAAAACGCAAAGCGCGGCACGTCCATTGCCACGGCCGCGTCGGAGACCAGGGCGATGAGGTTGTCGGACGGCGAGCAGAGCGGCTGGGGCTCGATTTCCGGGCGGAAAAGTTCGATTTTGGGAAAAGAGGACCTCTTGAAGCCCTCGGCGAGCACGATATCTTCGTCCCAAAAATATCGAGAAACCACCTCTTCCAGGGGCAGTTCCTCCGGGACGCTTCGAATGGAGGCGACCCGCATAGGCGAAGAAATGGCAATGGTTTGGGCTCCCGCCTGCGCGTGACGCCATGTGTCTTTTCCTTCCCGGTCCATGTGAAAACCGTGGACGTCGTGTTTGACCGTACCGACCCGGTAGCCTCGGCGCCCCAGGGCGGGAATGAGCTTTTCCAGAAAGGTTGTCTTCCCCACGTTGGATGCGCCCACGATGCACACGATGGGAACCATGCTCCGCCCCCTTTCAGTAGGCCATATAGATCGTCTTCAACTCGGTGAAAGCCTCCACGCCGAAGCGGGACTTCTCGCGACCGAGGCCGCTTTGCTTCATGCCCCCAAAGGGAGCGTCCGGCAAAGCCTGGTGAATGCCGTTGATCCACACGCTGCCGGCTTCCAGATCGTGGGCCAGGCGCAACCCTTTGCTCAGATCCCGCGTAAAGACGTAGGCGGCAAGGCCGTATGGAGAGCGGTTGGCCTCGGCGAGGGCTTCCGCCTCGTCGTCAAAGGGGAGGAGAAAGGTCACGGGGCCGAAGATTTCTTCGTCAAGCAGGGGCGAGTGGGTCGGCAGGTTCGTGATGACGGTGGGGGGATAGTAGAAACCGCGGGTGAGTCGCCCCGGCAGGGGAGCCTGACGGATCGTGGCACCGGCTTGTCGAGCCCGGGACACCTGGGCCTCGACGCGCCGAAGGATATCCCGGTGGTTGAGGGGTCCCAGGTCCACGTCGGGTTCCGTAGGGGGGCCCACGCGAAGGCTCATGGCGCGCTCCGTGAATTCCGGCACGAACGCCTCCCACAGGGACCGGGCCACGTAAAGGCGCGTGATGCGGTAGCAATACTGGCCGGAGTTTTTGTAGGCCTGAGCGATCATGGCGGGAAGATGGGGGCGCCAATCCGCGTCTTCACAGATCACGGCAGGGCAGGTGCCGCCCAGTTCCAGGATGAGGCGTTTGACACTGGAGGCGGCCCGCCGCTGAATCTCCTTGCCCACGTCCGTGCTGCCCGTAAAGGAAATGCACCGAACGTCCGGATGGTCGACCAGCGCGGCACCGGTTAAGGGGCCCGGGCCGGTGACCACCTGGAAGAGACCCGGCGGAAGGCCGGCTTCTGCGGCAAGCTTTGCGACAGTCACGGTGGAAAGAGGCGTGTGTTCATCGGGCTTGGCCACCACGGCGCATCCTACGGCCAAGGCGGGCGCCGCCTTGCAGATGAGCGTGCTCAGCGGATAGTTGAAAGGGGTGATGGCTGCCACCACGCCCACAGGTTCGCGGACCACCAGGGTGTGTCGTTGCGGATCCCCCATAAGAGGCAGCACGCCGGAAAGCCGATACCCTTCTTCGGCAAAATACTCGGTCAATTGGGCCGTATTGTCCACTTCGGAGGCCGCGGCGCTGCGGACCTTGCCGGTTTCCCGGCTGAGCAGGTTCGAAAGATCGTCCTTGTGGGTGCGAAGAAGACGAGCCCAGGAGCGCAACACGTCGCGGCGGTGGTGGGGTGGGGTCTTTTGCCACGCCTTCTGCGCATGGACGGCGCCGGCCACGGCCCGATGCACCCACGAGGCGTCGCAGACGGGCACATGGGCGAAGGGTTCTTCGGACGCCGGATCGCAGACGGCCATCCAGGGTTGCGAGAACCGCTCAGCGCCGTCGATCCAGCACCCGAGCCTTTCTCCGAGTGGCTCTCCCCCCGTGCTATGCTCCAAAAATGCGCTCCTCATCACCGCCTGCACGTGTTGAAAAAGTCCGAGATTTTGAGGATTGTCATGACGGCCGGATCCGTGATGACAGGTCCGGCAACGGGGTCCAAACTATGCCATAGGGCCCCTGCAGTGTCAACGCATGGACCCCATGTGGATCTTGCCGCCGGCGTTGACGGTTTCGGCGTGCCTGTGTTTATATGCGCCTGAACGGGAGGTTGAAACCGCATGATTCCATATCCCGAGATGCGTCCGGAAATCATCGCCGTTGGGCCGATCCGCATTCGATGGTACGGCCTGATGTACGTCCTCGGATTTCTCGCGACCTATTTTCTCGCCCCCAGGCTTCCGAAAGCCAAGGACATCGGCCTCACGTCCCAGCGCATGCAGGACCTGATTCTCTATCTGGCCGTAGGATTGGTCGTCGGGGCGCGCTTAGGGTTTCTCCTCTTTTACCAATATGACAACTGGGCCTACTACGGGCGCCATCCCATGGAGATTATCGCCACGTGGCACGGAGGCATGTCGTTTCACGGGGGGTTTCTCGGGGCCGTGTGTGCAGGATGGCTTTTTTGCCGACGCGCCCGTCTGCCGTTCTGGGGCGTGGCGGACTGTGTGGCTGTGACGGCCCCCATCGGCTTGGGGCTGGGACGGATCGGCAATTTCATCAACGGGGAGCTTTTCGGCAGGCCCACCGATGTGCCGTGGGCCATGGTGTTTCCCGACGGCGGCCCGATGCCTCGCCACCCGTCCCAGATCTATGAAGCTTTCGGCGAAGGTGTGCTTCTTTTTGCCATCCTGTGGATTGTGTCGCGAAGGGAGCGCCCGCACGGGGTGATCGTGACGGCATTCCTTTTCTTTTACGGCTTCATCCGGTTTTTCCTCGAGTTCTTCCGAGAGCCCGATGAAAACCTGGGGTTTCTGTGGGGGCATTGGACCATGGGGCAGGTGCTGTGCACGGCCATGATGGTTGCGGCGGTGATTCTTTATCTTTGGCGCCGCCCGAAGGGTGCGTCGTCGGAAAACATGAGGAAACGGAGCGCATGAGCGAAACCCGGAACGGTTCTCCTGAAGCGGGGCGACCCGCCGTGGATCCATGGCGGGAACGCTTTGAGAAGAAACTGACGGACACCCGCCGCGCTTTCAAGGCGCTGAAGCGGGGCCAGAGAATCTTCATCGGGTCGGCCTGCGGAGAACCCCAGCATTTGGTGCGCGCTTTGGAAGAGACGCTGCCCAGGCTGGCCGACATCGAAATTCTCCACATTTTGAGCCTCGGGACGCACACCTTTCTGGAGGAAAGCTACCACGACAAGTGTCGCTTGAAGTCCTTCTTTGTGGCGGCGGCGTCCCGCAAGGCGGTGGCGGAAGGCCGGGCCGATTACACGCCCATCAATCTGGGGGATGTTCCCGGACTTTTTCGAAGCGGCGCTCTGCCCATCGACGTGGCCCTGATCCAGGTTTCGCCGCCCGACGACCACGGATTCTGCTCGCTCGGCATTTCCGTGGACATCGTCAAGGCGGCCGCCGAAAGCGCCAAAACGGTCATCGCCCAAATCAACAGCCGAATGCCGAGAACCCTTGGGGATTCTTTCATTCACATCGACGAAGTGGACACCCTCGTTGCCTGGGACGAACCCTTGCTGGAAATGCCGCCGTCCCCGGTGAGCCCCGTAGCTTCGGCCATCGGCGCCCAAGCGGCCAAGCTCATTGAAGACGGCTCCACCATCCGGGTCGGCGTCGGATCCATCCCCAGCGCCGTCCTCTACGCCTTGGAAGAAAAAAAAGACATCGGCGTCCACACGGACATGCTCACCGACCCTTATCTTCACCTCGTGGAACAGGGGGTGATCACCAACGCGAAAAAGACGCTTCATCCGGGAAAGATCGTTGCCAGTTTCTGCATCGGCACGCAAGCGCTCTACGATTTTGTCCACAACAATCCCATGGTGGCCCTTTTCCCCGTGGAATACACGAACAACTATCTGGTGATTTCGCAAAACGACAAGATGGTCACCGTCAATTCCGCCCTGGAAATCGACCTGACCGGGCAGGTCTGTTCCGATTCCATGGGCTACCAAATTTACAGCGGCGTGGGAGGAGCCGTGGATTTTCTGCGAGGCGCCCGCAATTCCAAAGGCGGCAAAACCATCACGGTCCTGCCGTCCTTGACGGAAGACGGGCGTTCGCGCATCGTTCCCACCCTCACGCCCGGCGGCGGCGTGGTGACCACCCGGGGCGGCGTCCAATTCGTGGTGACGGAATATGGCATCGCCCAGCTTCAGGGCAAGAGCCTTCGGGAACGGGCCCTGGCCCTGATCGGCATCGCCCATCCCGACTTTCGGGAAGAGCTCACCCGCCATGCGTACCGAATCCAGCTGTTGAAAAAGGAACAGTTCGCCATTCGAGCCGCCAAGGCCATTTATCCCGAGGAACTAGAAGTCACGCAGGTTTTCGACGAACAGACGGAAGTGTTTTTCCGGCCCGCCAAGCCCACCGACGAGCGGCTTCTGCGGGAGTTTTTCTACTCGCTGCCGAAGGACGAGGCCTACATTCGGTTCTTGTCCACCATGAAAGTGTATCCTCAGGTGGACGTGAACCGATTGGTGAATATCGACTACGAAAAGGAAATGACCCTGGTGGGGTTGGTGGGAGATATCGACGAGGAACGGATCGTCGCCGTCGGCCGCTTCATCGCCGACGAAGAATCCGTTGGAGCGGAGGTGGATTTTGCGGTCCATCCCGACTACGGTCGTCGGGGCATCGCTTCGTTTATGATCCAGTATCTCGCGGAAATCGCCGTCAAGAACGGCATCCGCCAGTTTCGAGCCTACATCCGCCCAGGGAACGAAAGGGTCTTCGGTGTGTTCCAGAAACTGGGCTATCTCGTGGACAGTTCCTTTATGGAAGGCTTCTACGAAATCCGGGTCCACTTCGACAAACCCGTAGACATTTGCCTGACCGAGGTCTCGGCCTGATGGGGGAGAAGGAATGGGAAGCCATTCGCCAGCTCTCGGAACGGCTCGATCGCCTGCAGCAGGAACTGCGCGCGCTCAAAGCGTCGCACGGGGCCTGGGTCCATCCGGTGGAGAGCGCCTTGAGTCAAAGGGGGCTTCCCGTGGCGAGCCACGGGGAGACCACGCACGTGATGCTGCCGCCCGAGGCGCCCCAATGGGCCGCGGATCGCTTGTATGAGCTGCTGCGGCGGTATTCCTTCCGATTGTTTGTGCGGGATTTGATCCACAGCTCGGGGGCTTCCTCCCTGGAATCCCTCAGCCGGTACTGTTCCCTGAAGACCGTTCGAAGCTATCTCAAGGAACTGGAGCGCATCGGCGTCGTTGCCCTGGACACCCAAGGGCGGTGGCGGTGGGTGCGCGGGCCCGTGCCGAGTTTCGGGCCCACCCTGGAATGGTACGTGTACCAGATTTTTCAGCGCGAATTCCTGGCGCCAGCCATCTTCAACGTCCGCCTCGACCGCACCCGGCACGGGGGCGACTACGACGTGATCGCTCTGGTCAACCACCGCCTTGTGGTTGTGGAAGTGAAATCCTCGCCCCCGCGGGGCGTGGAGATGCCCGCCGTCAAGGCTTTCCTGAACCGGCTTGGGGAGGTGCAGCCGGATGTGGCCGTCTTCTTGGTGGATACGGAACTGCGCATGCGCGATAAAATCGCCCTTCTGTTCCAGGAGGCTCTGGCCGAATCGGGGGAGGAGGGGGCGGAGGTGCGTCGGCTGGTTCACGAGCTGTTTCACGTCAATCATCGCCTTTATCTCATGAACAGCCGAAGAGGCATTTACAGCAACATGCGCGTGTGTCTGCGTGATGCCTTTCGATGGCATCCCATGCCCGGACGGTTTCCGGGGCATGAAGAAAACCGGCATGCGTCGGGACTGTAAGCGCCCCGGTTCGACGCGGCGCCCAGCGGGGCCATAAGGGCGCCATGGAGGAAAAACGCGGAGGTTGAGAAAACCATGTCCCTACCCGAAAGACTTTATGTTTACCCTTGGGAAAGCTACACGGAAAACAACTGTAACAGCTACTTTCTCGACGGTCCCGTCAAGACCCTCATCGATCCCGGCCACGCCCATCTGCTCCATCACCTGGAAGCGCGGATGGCTCAGGACGGTTTCACCTTGGAGGACGTGCAGCTGGCCCTATCGACCCATCCTCATCCGGACCATTGCGAAGGGTTGCTGAAACTCAAGGAACTGGGGGCGCTCATTGCCATGCACGAGGAGGCTCAGGCGTTCATCAAGAGCTTCAGCGCCCAATGGGAACATGTGACCGGGCGAAAGATGCCCGAGTTTCCCGTGGATTTCTTCGTCAAGGAAGGGCGGTTGACATTGGGGTCGGAGGTTTTCCAGGTGCTGGAAACGCCGGGGCACGCGCCGGGGTCGGTCTGTTTTTATTGGGAAAAGGAAGGGGTGCTTTTTTCCGGAGACGTGGTTTTCGTCCAGAGTGTGGGCCGGGTGGACCTTCCGGGGGGGAACGCCGCCCTCCTGGCCCGAAGCCTTGAAAAACTCATGGGCCTGGATGTTCGCCTGCTGTGCCCGGGCCACGGCCCCATGCTGGAAGGCCGGGGTGCCGTGAAGGAGAATTTTTACTTGATCCGCCAGTATTTCTTCGGGCCGCAGGCGTGAGAAGACATGACGCCACGCGCCGTCTAGGGCCCGTGAGTAGGCGGCGGGGTCTCGGCGGCAAGGGCCGCGAGCCACTCGGCTTTCACCGAGCCCATGTCTCGGGCCAGGGTTTGGCGGGTCTCATGCCATTGGGGATCCATGTCGGGCGTCACATGAACGGCGTCCCCGCTAATGCCTTTTTCGGCAAGGGAGGCAAGAAGCCGCTGCCGCCGTGCTTCCCAGGAAGGCTCGGTTTGAGGACCGGGCGTGACAAGACGGCCCAACCGTTGGAGATACGGAATGTCGGCGGGGGCGGCGAAGGCTTTCAGAGCGCCGGCGACCTTTCCCCCGGTCTCCTCGGGGCTCAAAGCGTTCAGCAGTCTCCGGACGATCTCCCTGCGGGCCTCTTCTTGAAAAACTTCGGGGATGGCCCGCCAGGCTTCCGTCATCTGCTCGACGGTCCAGGCCTCGTCCAGGAACCTCTGCACGATGCCGGGCACCTTTTCCAGATGCTCTCGGCGTTCCATGGCGAGCCGTTCTTCGGGGGTGAGCACGAGGTGCTTGGTCTTTTCCAGGACGATATCCAAGGTGCTCTTGATTTCGGCCATACCGCCTCCCGTTTCGTCTCAGGGATCGCCGCCGGGTCTTCGTCGGCCGAAAACCCGGTGCCCGGCGCGTTTTTCGCCCTCCCGCGCCGGGCCACGGCCTCTGTCGGCCGCCTTTATAGCCGCTTGACAGACAAAGAGCAATCTCTTATGAGAAGCGGGTTCTTTTAGGGATATCAGAAGGATAAGTGTCGTGAAAAAATCATTCTTTCGATCCCCGCTTCCTCTATAATAAAAGAGAAATCGGGCGAAGCCCGTCAAGGCCCTCGTCAGGTGTGGCGTGGATCAAATTCCGGAGATTCAAAAGGAAGGAACGATGCGAAAAGGGAGCCGAAAAACCCGTGTGGTGATCGTGACCGCGTGTGTGGTCCTTGCCGGATGGATGGCGTTGAGGGCCATGGCGACGGGGGCCGAGAAAGGGGTTTATGAGCAGCTCAGGCTGTTCAGTGACGTGATGAACCTGGTTCAGGACCACTACGTGGAGCAGGTGGATTCGCAGAAGCTCATCTATGGGGCCATCAGCGGAATGCTGCGCGAGCTGGATCCCCACTCGTCCTTTCTGCGTCCCGAGGACTACAAGGAACTGGAGATCGAGACCAAGGGCAAGTTCGGCGGAATCGGCATCGAAATCACCATCCGCAACGGGGTCTTGACGGTGGTGGCCCCGCTGGAGGGAACCCCGGCGGATAAGGCGGGCATTCAGGCCAACGACCAGATCATCAAGATCGACGGGGCGCCCACCCAGGAAATGAGCCTGACGGAAGCCGTGCAGAAAATGCGCGGGCCCAAGGGGACCAAGGTGAAGCTGACCATTATGCGGGAAGGGCAGCGCAAGCCGCTGGAATTTGAACTGACCCGGGACATCATTTCCATCCAGAGTGTGCGGACCCGTCCTTTGGAAAAGGGTTACGGGTATGTGCGCATTTCCAGTTTCCAAAGCGGCACGGGACGGGATTTGCGCAAGGTCTTGGAAAAACTGGAAGCGGAGGACAAACCGCTTCAGGGCTTGATTCTCGACCTGCGCAACAACCCGGGCGGGCTCCTGGATCAGGCGGTGGCCGTCGCCGATGAGTTCCTGGATTCGGGACTCATCGTCTACACCGGCGGACGTCGGGAAAACCAACAGATGCGCTTCGAGGCGACCAAGAATGCGTCCCCCCATCCCTATCCCATCATCGTTCTGGTCAACGGCGGCAGTGCCAGCGCATCGGAAATCGTCGCCGGGGCGCTGCAAGACCATCGAAGAGCGGTGGTGGTGGGCGAGCCGACTTTCGGCAAGGGCTCGGTGCAGACCGTGATCCCGCTCAATGACGGATCGGCGGTCCGTTTGACGACCTCGCTGTATTACACGCCCAGCGGCCGATCCATTCAGGCCAAAGGCATCGCGCCGGACATCGTGGTCAAGCGCGTGGTGCCGAACCCGGAAAACGGCGGCGAAGAGGCCATGCGCCGTTTGCGGGAAAAGGATTTGCCGCGGCACATGGAAGCCCCGCCGGGAAAACCCGAGGAAGAAGAAAAGGCCGCCCCGCAACCGGAGCCGTCGGATACCGAAAAATGGCTTGAGGCGGACAATCAGTTGCGCCACGCCCTGGAACTGCTCAAGAGCTATCGGATCATGGCGGAGACGCGCTACAAGTAGCCGGAGGAAGGATTTCCGTCCCTATGGCTTCAACGCAGGGGAAAAAGCGTCCGGCGGGGGCGCCCGTGCGAGGGGCCGCGGCGCAGCGCTCCCGCCGAAGCCCCGCCGGGTCGGCTGGAGCTCAAAGAAAGCAGCCCAAGGACAGCGTTTTCCTGCCACTCGTCACCGTGTGGGTTGTCATCCTCTTTCTGCTGGTGACGCTCCTTTACTGGACGAGAGGAAATCCTTTTCGAGCTGTGCCTTCCGGCGTCAAAGGAAAAGAGACGGCTTCTGTGGCGGTTCCTCGCCCGGAGAAGCAAGCGTCCTCGGAAAAACCTTCGCCTGCGAAGCGCTCCAACGCTGAAACCGAAGAAGACGATTCCCGTGACGGGGAGAAGCCCAAAGGGAACGCCGTGGTGGCTTCGGTGCCCTCGGTCCCGCCGGGACCTCCGGTGGCCCCGGTGCCCCCGAAAAAACCGCCAGTGGCTCGAGTGGCCCTTGTGATCGACGATTTCGGCCACGACGTGAAAATCGCACGAAAATTCATCCATCTTCCTTTGCCCATGACCTTTTCCGTGCTCCCCCATCTGCCGCATACGGAAGAAGTGGCCGCTCTTGCCGCCGCCCACGGCCACGAAGTGATGCTCCACATGCCTATGGAACCCCACGGATACCCTAAGACCGATCCGGGTCGAGGGGCTTTGCTCGTCGCCATGACGCCCCAGCAAATCGTCAGCGAAATCGACAAGGCCCTGAAGGAAAACCCGTACGCCCGCGGCATCAACAACCACATGGGCTCCAAATTCACCGAAGACCCCCAGGCCATGAAGATCGTCTTGCGGCACTTGAAAGACCGGGGTTTTTACTATTTGGACAGCTACACAAGCCCCCACAGCGTCGGCCTGTCGGTGGCGCAGGAGCTGGGTATGCCCTGTATGAAAAGGGATATTTTTCTGGACCACGAGCCGACGGAAGCCTTCGTCCGCCGCCAGGTGGAAGAATTGATCCGACGGGCCAAAGTGGAAGGGCAGGCTGTGGCCATCGGTCATCCCCATCCGGTCACGTTGAAGGTTTTGGAGCAGAAAGCCGAAACTTTCGAAAAGGAAGGAATCGAGGTCGTCCCGTTGAAAAAACTGCTGGAAGGGGCTGCGACGGAAAACGGAGCCACGGCGGGGGCTTGATGCCCACGGCGCCCAAGCCTTTTCGGCGCCGGCCGCCCCCGCTCTGCCCATGCGGGCCAATCCGGCAGTCATGCAACGTGTCGGTTTGGGGTGAGCCCCGCGAACCCCAACAATGACGAGGCAGACGTCTCCTGGTCCGGTCGAGCGCCGCGAACCCCAACCATACCCTGGCAAGAGTTTTCTCAAGCCAAAGCACACAAGGACAAGGCTCATGCGGCAAGACAGTCGGCTGCGCGAAAGGCACGGCCCAAGACATCGCCTCGGGGTGTGGAACCCCCTGTGTGTCCTTCTCGGCCTCTTGTTCCTTCCCTGGGGCGCCTGGGCTTCACCGCCTACCCCACCCCCGGCGACGGAAACCCCGAAGGCGCACACCTTCCCCAAGATCGTCATCCAAACCCCGCAGGCGGATTTGGGCGAAGTCATGGAAAACGGGACCGTTTCCCACGACTTCGTGGTCCGCAATGAGGGAAACGCCCCCTTGGTCGTTGAACAGGTCCGCCCCGGCTGAGGCTGCAGCGTGGCCCGGTTTGACCGGGTGATCCCTCCGGGCGGGGAGGGAAAAGTAACCTTGACGGTCAACCTTTCCGGATATCGAGGCAAGGTGAACAAGAGCGCGACGGTTTATTGCAACGACCCCCAGACCCCTCGGGTGTCCCTTTCGGTGAGTGCCAAGGTCGTTCCTTTCGTGGAGATTCGCCCGAGCGATACGGTGGTCTTTCGCGGTCCGGCGGCGGCCCTGAAGCCGCAGGAGCTGGAAGTGGAAAGCGCCAAGACGCCGATGCGGATCCTCCGTGTGGAAAACGACCTGGAAAAGGAGGTCTCGGTCAAGGTCGAACCCCTGGTGGAAGGGACGCGCTACCGCATCGTCGTGGCGAACCAAACCCAGCGCGGAACCTACGCGGGCCGCATTCGATTGATCACGGACCATCCGCAAAAACCTGAGGTGGTGCTTTCCGTTCGAGGCATGGTGGAAGGGCCCATCGGCATTCGGCCCACGAGCCTTCTTGTGGGCAGGGCCAAGGGGGACATGGCGAACCGGGTGGGCCGAGTGTTGGTGGTGAGCCATACCGGTGCGGCCTTCCGCATCACCGCGGTGGACTACGATCGAGAGCTTTTGGACGTGGTCACGACGGCCCAGGAGGCTCCCCCCGGCTATGTGTTGGATGTTTCCGCCAAGCTGGAGGCCGTCCCTGCCGGGACGCAGAAGCGCACGACCGTGAAAGTCCAAACCGATGCGCAGCCGGAGGAGTGGCTCACCGTCGAGGTCTTCGTGGTCAATCCCTGATGGCAAGAAGCCCGGGGTCGTGAAAGGCCGTCTTGAGAGCGGAGAAGCCCCCCGTCACGCGTTGGGGGACAAGCGTCCCGGTTCGTACAAACATAAGGGCTCTTCGGCCATGTAATTGCCGGTGGCTTCAAAGGCCCTCGCGCGACATCCCCCGCAGACTCTCACGAATTCGCATCGACCGCACTTGCCTTCCAAGGCCTTGAAATTTCTAAGGCGCCGGAAGACCTCCGAGTTCTCCCAGATGTCCTGAAACGGTCGATGCCGCACGTTGCCGCAATCCAGCTCGAGGTAGCCGCAGGGCTGGACGGTGCCCACATGGGAGATGAAGCAAAAGCCGGTCCCTCCCAAACACCCTCGGGTCATGGCGTCCAGACCGAAGGTTTTCTGATCCACCGAGCGCCCTTCCATCCGGGCCCGCTGCCTCAGGATCCGGTAATAGTGCGGGGCGCAGGTGGCCTTGAGCTGCAGCGGGACTTTGTCGCGTTGTTCATAGAACCAATGGAGAATCTTTTCGTATTGTTCTGCGTTGATCGTCTGGTTTTCCAAGTTTTTGCCGCGCCCGACGGGGACGAGAAGGAAGATGTGGTGAGCCGCGGCGCCAAGAGACACGGCGAGTTCCTGGATTTTGGGCAGTTCCTGGAGGTTGGCCCCCGTGATGGTGGTGTTGATTTGAAAAGGCAGGGCCGCCTCCTTGGCGTTGTGAATGCCGCGCAGCGCCCCTTCAAAGGCGCCGGGCATTCTGCGGAAACCGTCGTGGCTTTCGGCGTCGGCTCCGTCCAGACTGATGCTGATTCGCTGGATGCCCACGTCTTTCATTCGGCGGGCCGCTTCAGGGGTGACCAGAGTGCCGTTGGGCGCCATGGTCATTCGAAGCCCTTTGGCATGGCCGTAGGCGGCCACATCGAAAATGTCCGGGCGCAGGAGGGGTTCTCCGCCGGTCAGGATGACGATGGGGCTGCCGACGCGGGCAATGGCGTCCAGAAGGCGGAAACATTCCTCGGTGCTAAGTTCGTCGGCATAGGGTTTGTCCATGGCGGCGGCACGGCAATGCACGCAGGAGAGATTGCACGTGCGGGTGACCTCCCATGCGACGAGGCGCAAGGTCGACCCGTGCCCGGACGGGGCCGTTTCCGGGGGCGCTGGCTTGTCTTTTGTCGATGCATCGAAAGGCATAGAGATCCCTCGGCCAATGAGCCGTCTCACGCCGACGCGAGAAGCCTGGCGGCGTCCTTGGCAAAGTAGGTAATGATCTGATCCGCTCCGGCCCTGTGGATGGCCATGAGCACTTCCATCATGGCGCGCTGTTCGTCGAGCCAGCCGTTGGCCGCTGCGGCCTTGATCATGGCGTACTCGCCGCTCACGTTGTAGGCCGCGACAGGCCAGTCGAACTCTTCCCGCACGCGCCGAATGATATCCAGGTAGGCCAAGGCGGGTTTGACCATGATAATGTCCGCTCCTTCTTCAATATCCAGCTGGATTTCTCGAAGGGCCTCCCGAGCGTTGGCCGGGTCCATCTGGTAGGCTCGCCGATCCCCGAATTGGGGGGCCGATTCCGCCGCTTCCCGAAAGGGACCATAAAAGGCGGAGCAGTACTTGGCCGAATAGGCCATGACGGCCGTTTGGGGAAATCCTTCGGCGTCGAGTCTTTCGCGAATGGCGCCGACTCGCCCGTCCATCATATCCGACGGGGCCACCATATCGGCGCCCGCCTGGGCGTGGGACACCGCAATGCGGGCCAGGATCTCCAGCGTGGGGTCGTTGTCCACTTCACGGCCTCGAAGCACGCCGCAATGACCGTGGCTGGTGTATTCGCACAGGCACACGTCGGTGATGACCACAAGGTCCGGGCACCGGTCCTTGATGGCCCGCACGGCTTCCTGGACCACGCCGTCGGGAGCATAGGCTTCGGAGCCTCTCTCGTCCTTTTTTTCCGGAAGGCCGAAGAGAATGACCGCGGGAATGCCCAGATCCCGGACTTCCTGAGCCTCCATGGCCGCGGTGTCCCGCGAAAGCTGGAACACGCCGGGCATGGATGCCACGGGCTGCCGAATTCCCCGCCCCGGGCGGACGAAAAGCGGATAAATGAACACGTCCGGGCTCAGCCGGGTTTCTCGCACCATGCGTCGCAGATTCTCCGTCCGTCGCAGACGTCTCGGGCGGTACTGGGGAAACCACATGCGGGAACCTCCTTCGCTCACATCGTCTCGAGGCCGATTTCTTCATCGGTGAGGTAGCAGGCCGGATCGGGGGCCCACAGATCGCCCGTCGCCGCTTCCGCACGGACGCGGAAATTGCCCCCGCAGACAGAAAGCCATCGGCATCGAGCGCATCGGCCGGTGACATAGCGCTTCTTGTCTTTGAGGCGGGCCATTAAGGGGTTGGACAGATCGGTCCAAATGGCGCTGAAAGGGCGTTGCCGAATATTGCCGAACGCATAATGGCGCCAGAACTGGTCGGCATGGACCTGGCCGTCCCAGCTCACGCAGCCGATGCCACGACCGGAATTGTTGCCCTCGTTCATTTCCAAGAGCTTCAGGACGTCGGGGGCTCGCGGCGAACCTTCCCGCACCATGCGAAGGTAGACATAAGGGCCGTCGGCGTGGTTGTCCACGGTGAGGACTTCCTTGGGTTTTCCGCGGCGGTGCAAATCGGCGGTGCGGTCGATGATGAGGTCCACGGCGCGTCGGGTTTCTTCATGGGTAAGATCGTCTTCCATGAGCTTGGAGCCGCGGCCGGCATAGACCAGGTGATAGAAGCAGACCCTGGGAATGTCGTGGGATTCCAGGAGATCAAAGATCGCAGGAATTTCGGCGGCGTTTCTTCGGTTCATGGTAAACCGCAGCCCCACCTTGATGCCGGCTTCCCGGCACGCCGCAATGCCTTCCAAAGCCCGGCGAAAAGCGCCCTTGACCCCCCGGAACCGGTCGTTGACCTCTTCCATGCCGTCCAGGCTGATCCCCACGTAGGACAGACCGATGTCTTTGAGGGCTCGCGCCACCTGCGGCGTGATGAGGGTTCCGTTGGTGGAAATGACGGCGCGCATGCCCTTGGCCACGGCGTAAGCCGCCAGTTCCACCAGATCCGGCCTGAGGAGCGGTTCGCCGCCGGAAAAGAGCACCACGGGGCAGCCAAAGGCGGCCAGATCATCCAGCAACGCCTTGCCTTCCGCGGTGGTCAGTTCGTCGGGAAAATCGCGATCCAGAGCCTGCGCGTAACAGTGGACGCATTTCAAGTTGCATCGGCGGGTCATGTTCCAGACCACGACGGGTTTCTTATCCTGAGAAAACTGCAGGAGATGGGAGGGGAGCCGACCGCTGTGTCGGCCGTAGCGCAGGGCGTCGGACGGTTCCACCGTGCCGCAGTAGAGCTTGGAGATGCCGATCATCGGGAGGATCCTTTCTTGGACGAAGCGGCCTCGTCGGACAAAGGGTGCTTTCGGTACGTTTCCCGAATGAGCTGGTCCAGGTAGCTTTCCGGGGCGTCCACGGCGTCTTTGGGCAGGATGAATTGGATCTGTCCGCTCCTTTCCGCGACCAGGCGGAACGCGTAATCATAATCCCGGGAAATTTCCCGGCACACGGCGGTGGCCGTCTTGTCTTCCGCCAACGCCTTGAACATGATGGCCGTGATGGCGTGGTCGTCAAAGTGGATCTTGAACCCTTGATGATCGTGGAATTCGTCCTCGAAGACCTTGATCTGGTTGTACAAGGTGATCAGAGCGTCGAAAAGGCCCTCGATGGGCTCGCCGGTTTTCACGTGCTGGTCCACCAGCAGTTCCAGGCGCCCCGGGGTAAAAACGAACGGGTAATTCTGCACGTAGTGTTTTTTCTTCTTGAGCACCTGGTCACGCACGGCTTCTTTTTCTTCGCGCACGATCCGCTCGTAGAGCCGGCGCCGTTCGGGCGATTCGGGATCCTTCAGAATGGCCTCTAAAGTCTCCTCGGGATGCAGAACGAGATCTTTGGTCACCACCAGAGAGCGGATGCTGGTTGAGGGAAGCCTCTTTTCGAAACCGAGCAACACCCGTTCGATGACGCTCACCAGGCCCCGTGCCCCCGTCTTTTCCTGGAAGGCCATTTCCGCCAGTGTCCGAAGGGCCTCGTCTTCGAACTTCAGGTCGATACCGTAGCAGCGGAAATCTTCCTTCTTGCCTTGGATGACGGGGCTGTTGGGATTCTTGAGGATCTGGTAGAGGTCTTCCACTTCCAAGGGTTCCAGAACGGCGATCACGGGAAGGCGCCCCACGAATTCGCTTTCAAACCCGAACTCGATAAGATCTTCCGCCTTGACGTGCTGGAGGAACTTGGAGTCGTCGCCTCGGCTGTGCACGGCGGCCTTAAAGCCCACGCCTTGCTGCTGAAGGCGCTTTTTGACGATGTCGGCCAGCCCGTTGAACGCGCCGCTGACGATGAACAGAATGTTCTTGGTGTTGATGGTCTGTTTGTCGCGTTTTCCGGTGCGACGGTATTGTTCGATGGCCTGCAGCTGGGAAATGGGATCGTGGGGAACGCGCAGATCCACCTCCGTTTCTTCCATGGGTTTCAAGAGAGCCCGTTGGACTCCGGTGCGGGAGACATCGGGCCCGACGATGTGGGACGACGAGGCGATTTTGTCGATTTCGTCGATATAGATGATGCCGTACTGGGCCAGTTCCAGATCGTCGTCGGCGGCGCGCACCAGGTCCCGCACCAGGTCTTCCACGTCGCCGCCCACGTAGCCGGTTTCGCTGAACTTGGTGGCGTCCCCCTTGACGAACGGCACGCCGATTTTTTGGGCGATGAGCTTGATGAGATAGGTCTTGCCGACGCCGGTCGGCCCCATGAGAATAATGTTATTCTTGATGCGCCCCACGGGATCGGCGTTTCGATGCCCCCGTTCCATGCGCCATTTGATGCGGTTGTAATGGGTGCAAATCTTGGTGGCGAGAATGGCTTTCGCCTGGTCTTGTTTGACGACGTATTGATCCAGATAGGCTTCCAGCTCTTCGGGTTTCATGTCGAACTGGATTGTGCGCACCTTTTCCGAGACGGACTTCTTGGATTCGGCACTCTTGGGCTGGGCGACCATCATGGGAGAAATCACCCGGATCGGGCGTCCGTATTTCTTGGAAAGAAAGTCGCTGAGTTCTTTTTCCAATTCTTCTTGATCGGGAAATTTTTGGCACTGATCGTCCATAGGGCACCTGGCTTTCGGCTTCTCCAAAGGAGAAAGGTTTGATGCATGCCTCATCACTATAAGCGCGGACCGCCTCTTTTTCAAGAAACGCCCGGGAACCGGAAAAATGTTCAAGATCCACGGGCGGAATGCCGAATAGAAAAGTGGACGGCCAGAAAAGAGGCGGCGGCATGGACCGACGCGAAAAGGCGGCCGCGCTTTTTAGGGCTCAGGACGGGGTGGGAGCGTCACGGCTGTGGAGGAAGGATCGATGACAAAACAGGAAAGCCTTCTGGAAAGTTTGAAAGATTTGGAGGAGACGCTGGAACTGACCAGCGCCTTGGGGAGCGAGACGGTGGTTCGAAAAACGTTCCGGGTGCCGGTCAACGAGCAGACCCCGGTGGAACTGACCATTGCCGGCGTTTCCTATCGGGTGGCCAACATCAGCGAAGGCGGCCTGGGCTTTTTGGCGGACTCCGGCGATCTGGCGGAGATCGGCCGGCGGATGGTTTCCGTGCACCTGCGATGTGACGGAAGGGACATTCGGGGCGAAGCGACGGTGCGCCACGTGACTCCGTTGGAAGACGGCGGGTTTTTGTACGGCCTTTCCCTGGACCTGGAGGAGGACGACCGGGCCTTTATGGTGGATTTTGTGCACAAGGCTCGGGAGCGTTTTTTCGCGCAAGGGTGAAGCGGTCGACCGTGAAGGACTCGAGGGCTCCATGCCCTTGAGTCGCCGAAGGGTGCTTAAACATGGGTGAACCGTTTTGGGGCTTGGAAACGTTGGGGGGCATAGGAGGATTTCCGGTGGCGCCGTCTCGTCAGAGGGAACCGATGGATATCATGGGGGCCTTACTCAATGGGGAAGCGCCCAAAATCACCACGGAAGAAAACGACATCATTGAAAGGCTGGCCTTCTACCTGAGGCGCCTGGAACACCGAAACGGTTCCGAGACGGCCCCGGAGCGGCAGGCGCATACGGCCCGACCCAAGGATTTACGCCCCAAGAAGAAAGTCACCTATTACCTGACCAAGCTCATCATTCAACATTTGGAAAAGGCCCAGGAAAAGCTCGCGGAGACCGAATCCGAGGGGCTCAGGCCGAAGATTTCCAAGTCCGTGATCGTGGAAACGGCCCTGCGGACGGCCCTTCAGGAACTGGACGCCAAGGGGCCGAAGAGCCGATTGTTCCGAATGCTTCAGGACGTGTGCCGAAGAGCAAAGGAAGCGCGATCCATCGGGATGACCAAACCGGGAGAAGAAGTCACATGATCATCATTTGCCCCAGCTGCAAGAGGCAGCATAAAGTGGATGAAACCCGCCTTTCGGACAAGGTCAAGGCGGCCAAGTGCGTCTTCTGCGGCCATAAGTTTCCCATTCCCAGACCCGGCGTTCCCGAACCGGAACCGCCCGCTGCAGCCCCGCCCGAGCCCGGCGCGTCCCCCGAAGGCACGACCTCGACCATGCGGCGCATCGCCGTGTCCCTCAGTAAAGGGGGCGTGGGGAAAACGACCACGGCGGTCAACTTGGCCGCCGGCCTGGCCCTGGCCGGCTTCAACGTGCTTCTCGTGGACACCGACACACAGGGGCAGGCGGCTTACATGCTTGGCGTCAAACCCAAAGCGGGGCTGACGGAACTCATGACGGGCGAGCTCATCCCCCAGGAGTGCTTGATGAAAGCCCGAGAACGGCTGTGGCTCCTGGCCGGCGGACGGTCTTTGGCCGGCGTCAAGCGGCTGATCGCACGCAAGGATTTTCGGGGTGAAATGACCCTGACGGAAGCGCTCACGCCTTTCGACGGCCAGTTCGATTACGTCGTCCTGGACACCTCCCCGGGGTGGGATGTCCTGACCATCAACGTCCTTTTCTACGTTCAGGAAGTGCTCATCCCGGTGAGCCTCGAAGTGATGGCCATTCAGGGGCTGCTGGAATTCAGCCGAAGTCTCGCATCGGTCCAGACCTATCATAAAGAGCTCACATTGAAGTACGTGGTGCCCACGTTCCTGGACAAACGCGTCAAGCAGTCGGAAGAAATCCTGCAGCAGTTGACGTCCTATTATAACAGCCGAATGTGCCCGCCGATCCGCTACAATGTCCGCCTGTCGGAAGCGCCGGGCTACGGCAAGACCATCTACGAATATGCCCCGGGGTCTCCGGGAGCGAGGGATTATCGGGATCTTGTCCGCCGTGTGGCGGGAAACGACGAGCTGTTGAGCTGAGCCCGCCGCCCGTTTTCCATCCCGGCCGATTCGTCGTCGGCGTCGTCACACGCCTGCACCTGACGGCCTCTTTTCCGTGTCTTTCGTTGCGCATGGCAGGCGCCTGTGCTACAAGGCAAGCGCTTTTGTCGGTCGGTTCGCGATCCCGGCATGCGCCGGAAAGACTCTGAATGAGGACGTCGCTCATGGAAAGTCGATACAACCCAAAGAGCATTGAAAAGAAATGGCAGGAGTACTGGGAGCGGGAGCAGCTCTTTCGGGCCTCGGAAGATCCGGGGAAGAAAAAATTCTACCTCCTGGAAATGTTTCCCTACCCGTCGGGTCGCATCCACATGGGCCACGTGCGCAACTATTCCATCGGGGACGTGGTGGCCAGGTTCTTGTCCATGCGCGGCTATAACGTGCTGCACCCCATGGGATGGGACGCTTTCGGCATGCCGGCGGAAAACGCGGCCATCAAAGCCAAGACCCATCCGGCCAAATGGACCTACGACAATATCGACTATATGCGCAGCCAGCTCAAACAGCTGGGTTTTTCCTACGACTGGTCCAGGGAATTGGCCACGTGCGATCCGTCCTATTATCGGTGGGAACAGCTGTTTTTTATCAAAATGTTTGAACGGGGGTTGGCCTACAAGAAAAAATCCTACGTCAACTGGTGCAACACCTGCCAGACGGTGCTGGCCAACGAGCAGGTCGAAGACGGGGCGTGCTGGCGCTGCGATCAGCCGGTGATTCAAAAGGAAATGGAGCAATGGTTTTTCAAGATCACGGCCTACGTGGAAGAACTCTTGGACTACCTGGATAAGCTCCCCGGCTGGCCCGAGCGTGTCCTCACCATGCAGCGCAACTGGATCGGGAAAAGCTTCGGCAGCACCATTCGGTTTCCTCTGGCCTCGGGCCAAGGGGTCATCGACGTGTTCACGACGCGATCCGATACCCTCTTTGGGGCCACCTTCATGAGCCTGGCTCCCGAGCACCCCATGGTCACCGAGTTGTGCCGGGAATCCGAGCAAAAAGACGCCGTGCTGGCCTTTGTGGAGCGGGCCAAGCAGGCCAAACGCGGGGAACGGGCTGCGGGCTTGCTGGAAAAGGAAGGCATTTTTACCGGCTCCTACTGTATCAATCCCATGACCGGAGAGCGAATGCCCATCTTTGTGGCGAATTTCGTGGTCATGGAATACGGCACTGGGGCCGTCATGGCGGTTCCGGCGCACGACCAGAGGGATTTCGAGTTCGCTCGAAAATACGGCCTGCCCCTCAAGGTGGTCATCAAGGAAAACGAAGCCGGCCCGACCCCGAACCCCGACGACCTGACCCACGCCTATGAAGAGGACGGCGTGCTGGTCAACTCCGGCCCGTACACCGGCATGCGTTCGGCCCAGGCTCGGGAGGCCATCACGCGGGATTTGGAGGCCAAGGGGCAAGGACACCTGACGGTCCAGTACCGGCTTCGGGATTGGGGCATTTCCCGGCAGCGCTACTGGGGCGCCCCCATTCCCATCGTGTATTGCGAGCGGTGCGGCACCGTGCCCGTGGACGAAAAAGACCTTCCCGTCGTCCTGCCTTTGGACCTGGAGATCCCTGAAAACGGCGCCTCTCCCTTGCCGTTCAGCGAAGCCTTTGTCCAGACGCGGTGTCCCCGCTGCGGGGGGCCCGGGCGCCGGGAAACGGACACCATGGACACCTTTGTGGAATCGTCCTGGTATTTCGCTCGATTCGCCTGCGCCGACTACACCCAGGGCCCGCTGGACGCTTCCCGAGTCCACTATTGGATGCCCGTGGATCAGTACATCGGCGGCATCGAACACGCCGTGCTCCACCTGCTCTATTCCCGGTTTTTCACCAAGGTGCTACGAGACATGGGCTATCTCAAGGTGGACGAACCCTTCACCAACTTGCTCACCCAGGGCATGGTGATCAAAGACGGCGCCAAGATGAGCAAATCCAAAGGGAACGTGGTGGATCCCGACGACATGATCCGCACCTACGGGGCGGATACGGTCCGCCTGTTTTGCCTTTTCGCCGCGCCGCCGGAAAAGGAGCTGGAATGGAGCGATCAGGGGGTGGAAGGGGCGTCCCGCTTTCTCGGGCGTGTGTGGCGCCTTGTGGCTGAAAATCAAGAGGCGCTCAAGAGCGCCCGTCCCTACGACGGGTCGGCGCCTTTGCCCCCGGAGCTGCAGAGCCTGCACCGAAAAACCCACCAGACCATCAAAAAGGTCACCGAAGACATCGAGCAGCGCTTCCATTTCAACACGGCCATTGCCGCCATCATGGAACTGGTCAACGAGATCTACGCGGTCATCGACAAGGCCAAGGAAGAGCCTGAGTCCTGGCCGGTGCTTCGGGAGGCCGTGGAGGCGGTGGTTCTCATGCTGTCGCCCATGGCGCCGCACATCGCCGAAGAGCTGTGGGTCGAACTGGGGATGGCTCCCAGTGTGGCCAAGAGGCCCTGGCCCACGTATCGGGAAGAGGCCCTGGCGGCGGACACGGTCCTCGTGGTGGTCCAGGTGAACGGAAAGCTGCGCAGCCGCCTCACGGTTCCGGCGGACATCTCGGAGGAGCGCCTGAAAGAGGTGGCCCTGGCCGATCCCAAGATTCAAGGCTTTCTCGACGGAAAACCCGTGCGCAAGGTGGTTGTCGTCCCGAAAAAACTGGTCAACATCGTCCTGTAGCCATGCCGACACCCAAGGGGAGGGACTCATGGGCCGAAGCCGGTGGGGCATTCTTGCAGTGAGCCTCCTCGTGTGCGCCGTCTCCTGCGGCTATCGGTTCGCCGGGGACGGCGAGAACCTGGACCCGCGCCTTCGCACCGTGGCCGTTCCCGTCTTCGAAAACCTCACGGCGGAACCCGGCATCGAAGCCATCTTTACCGGAGCCTTGCGCCAGGAGTTCCTCATGAAGAGTCGGCTTCGGGTGGTGCCGGAGTCTCAGGCGGACGCCGTTTTCATTGGCCGCATTCAGCGTCTTTCCACCACCGATGTGGCCCACCGCAAAGCCCAGGATACCGTGCTCACGCGACTGACGGTCACGCTGGATGTGCGCTGCATCGAGCGGGAATCGGGAACGATCCTGTGGCAGGACCGGGCGCTGACCTATTTCGAAGACTACCTGCAAAACCCGGAATCCGCGGTTGCCTTTCAGAATCGGCAGGACGCTCTGAAAAGGGCGGCCCGTGAGACGGCCGCCCGGATTTTCGACCGGTTCATGAGTCGGTTTTGACGAAGACCATGGACAGCCGCCTCTTTTTCAAACACCTGCGCGAAGCCCCCCTCAAGAACGTGTATCTTTTTCGAGGCGATGAGGCCGCTCTCATGGACAAGGCCTGGGAGGCCCTGGTCCATGCGGTCACGTCCCGCGAAAAAAAGCCGGTCAAAGGCGAACAGGTGGACGCCAAGGACGTGACGGCCCACGAGGTCGTGGGCCGAATCCGCACGGTTCCCATGTTCGCCCCGCGACGGGTGCTTCGCGTTCGGGACGTGGACCTATGGCCCAAAGAGCAGCGGGAACTGCTGGAACGTTATGCGGCCGATCCCAACCCGCACGCGCATGTGGTGCTCACGGTGGCAAGCAAGAAGAGCTGGAAGGCGCTGGAAAAGGCCGTGGAAAGCCGGGGCCTCATCGTCGATTTCACGCCGATTCCGGAACGTCAACTGCCTGCCTGGGTTCGTGAAAAGGCGGAGGCCTACGGCAAGGCCATGACGCCGGCCGTGGCGGCTCTCCTGGTGGATGCGGTGGGAACGGATCTCCATGCCCTGGAAAGGGAAATCGAAAAGCTCTGTCTCTATGTGGGGGACTCCCCGCGCATCACGGCGGAGGACGTGGATGCCGCCTGCAGCCGGGTTCGATCGGAACACATCTTCAAGCTCATGGACTATGTGGCGGAAGGGCGCCCGGAAGCGGCCTTTGCAGCGCTTCGGCAGGTGCTGTTGAAAGGCGATTCCCCGTTGGCCCTGCTGGCCCTGCTGGCCCGTCACGTGCGCCTCATGTGGCAAATCAAGGACGGCCTGGCCCGGGGGGAGAGCGTGGCGGCCATGGCCCAGAAACTGCACCTTCCCGCCTTCGTTGTGGAAAAGACCGCGCGGCATGCCCCGCGTTTTTCCTTTGAGGCGTTGGAACGCCTCCATGCGACTTTGACGGCCGTGGACCTGGCTTTGAAGACCACCGCCCTGAGTCCGGATCGGGCCCTGGAGGCGGTGATTTATCAAATGTGCGCCGTGAGGGCACAAAAAGAGGCGGACCCGGGAAAGGGCCCGCCTCGAAGGATTCCTATGGGTTGAGCGACGGACGGAGAGGCCGGCGCTGCAGGAAGGCCGTGACGGGGCGAGAACGCATCAGGCGCTTTGCGCCGCCTTGAGGCCGTTCACCTTTCGAGTCAGCCTGGAGATCTTGCGCGATGCCGTGTTGCGATGGATGGTGCCCTTGGAAGCGGTTTTCGCGATGATTGACGTCGCTTCCCGAAGGCGCTCGACGGCTTCGTCCACGGCGTTGTTGCGAATGGCTTCTTCCAGTTTTCGAATGGCGGTCTTCATGCGGCTCTTGCGCATGCGGTTGCGCATGCGACGCGCCTCACTTTGCTTGGCTCTTTTGATCGCAGACTTGTGATTGGCCAAAACCTATCCCTCCTTCCGTTTCTCACCGTCGTCATGCCCGGCCAAAGCCCTTGCATCCCTTTTAAGGGACCTTGCCTTTTACCTGCCGATGGGCCGTCTGTCAAGAAACTTTCCGCGGGGCGCCCCGGTGCCGCGGGGCCCGCTAGGGGCGGACCTCCACGATTTCCAGCTGCCGAATGCCCTTGGGGGTGCGCACCGAAACGGTGTCCCCTTCTTCTTTGCCGATCAGGGCCTTGCCCAGAGGCGAGGTGACCGACAGCGTTCCCGACTGAATGTCCGCTTCGTAAGGTCCGACGAGGCGGTAGGTGTGTTCTTCGCCGCTGTCCAAATCTTCCAGGACAACGGTCAGGCCGAACATGGCCTTGCCGCCGTCGGAGCCGTTGGTTTCCACGATTTCGCAGCAGGCCAGCTTTTCCTGAATATCGGCGATGCGCCCTTCGATAAGGGCCTGTTTTTCCTTGGCGGCTTCATATTCGGCGTTTTCCGAAAGATCGCCGTGCCCGCGGGCTTCTTCAATGGCCTTGATCACCTTGGGACGTTCTTCCTTCTGCAGCCGCTGCAGTTCCTGGCGAAGCCTTTCGTACCCTTCCCGTGTAATGGGAACCCTTTCCATGGTCTGCCTCCAGATCCGTTGAAGTCACCGTCAAAACCGTCCCGCAACAGCGCCGGCGCGGCCCGAAACGTTTCCCGTCGAAGGGGCCGAAGCAATTGAGGAGCGCTGTCGGTGCGGGTCCCAAAGGCCGAAATCGCAGAAAAAGGGAACGGCTTTGAGGTGCCGATTCATTTATCGGGATTGGCTCGGGGTGTCAAGAACCCTGTGGCCCTTTGAACGTCCGATTTTTGTGTCCTTTCGGCAGGCGTGCCTGACGGCAGAAGCCCCGGCGCGCTCGAGGCTGGGGTCCCTGTGACATAGTGGATCCAGTGCCTGGAAGGTCTCGGGCCATGATGGCGGTGACGCCTTCCACGCGTGTCCTTGCGTCTCGTTGACTGTGATTCACGCCAATATATCAGGAAATCGCTGCCCAAGATGCTCAATTTTCGGTTCTTACGGCCCGCTCTTTATCCTGACAATTTTGGGTTAGCTCAAACCGAGGATTCACAGGGAAAACGTCATGGCAGCTTGAACTAAAACAAAAATCGTCTTGACATTGGGATCCACCTGAAGCTTCAAAAAGAATTGGAGTTTTCCTTCCTATGCGTTAGCCATTGACGACGGAGGAAAACGCAATCAGCAAGAAAGCCAAAAATGACATTCCTGAGATTGGTGGAGCGTTCATCTCGTCTTCTCGATCACACTCACAACATGCGCAGGAGGATCCCAATGACACACCATGTTCACCCCACACCGGAAGCGGCAGTCCAAAAATTGTTGGAAGAGTACGGGGGAACCAAGGTCAATGCAGCTCACTTCATATGCGATCGGCACACGAATATCCCGGAGCGCATCGCGCTTTTCTATGAGACGGCAAGCGGTGAAAGCTCCAAGTGGACTTTTCGGGAGCTGACCGACCTCTCCCAAAAGCTCGCGGGCTTCCTTCGAGAGGCGGGAATCGGCAAGGGAGATCGAGTGGCGGCGATGTTGCCCAAGTGCCCTGAGCTTTTAATCACCGCCTTGGCCGTTTGGCGTCTAGGAGCCACCTATGTCCCCTTGTTTACCGCGTTCGGCCCCGATGCGATTGATTATCGCGTGCTGGACAGCGGGTGCAAGATGGTGGTGACCAACGGGATTCATCGGCCCAAAATTTCGAAAACCAAGGCTTACGAACAAGGGGCGTTGGAAGTGGTCACCATTACCGATGCGTTGGGCAAAGGTCTTGCTAAGGGAGACTACAGCTTTTGGTCGGAGCTTGAAGCGGGTTCGCCCGTGAAGGAAGTGGAGTGGATCACCGGCGATGCTCTGATGATCCTCCTTTACACCTCGGGCACAACGGGGACACCGAAGGGCGTGGAAGTCCCCATCAAGGCTTTAGCCTCATTTGAAACCTACATGCGCTTCGGGTTGGATCTTCGTGAAGACGACGTCTATTGGAACATGGCCGATCCGGGTTGGGCCTACGGTCTTTATTACAATTTGATCGGAGCCATGTTGATCGGCAAGGGCACCCTCTTTTTTAATGCCCCCTTTGATCCGTCCCTCATCTACAAGATCCTGGAGAAGTACCGCGTGACCAACTTCGCTTCCGCCCCCACCGCATACAGAGCCCTCAAGGCTCAGGGCCTTGAAACGGCACGCAAGCATCGCTTTTCCATTCGATGCGCATCCAGCGCCGGAGAACCTTTAAATCCCGAAGTCATCGAATGGTTCCACCAATTGTGGGGAGTGCAGATTCATGACCAGTACGGGCAAACCGAGCTGGGTATGGCGGCCAACAATCATCATCATCCCGCCGCGAAGCGTCCCATCAAGCTGGGATCCATGGGCCCGTCCATGCCCGGTTTCCGTATGGTTGTGGTCGATGATAACGGCAACGAACTGGGGCCCGGCGAAGAAGGCCATTTTGCCGTTGACACCCACAATTCTCCGCTCATGTGGTTCCACGGATACTGGAACGCCCCCGACAAAACCGCCGAGAAGTTTGTGGGAGGAGGCCGCTATTACCTCACCGGAGACACGGTGAGTCGGGACGAAGACGGCTATTTTTATTTCAGTGGCCGAAGCGACGATATTATCCTGAGTGCGGGGTATAGAATCGGTCCTTTTGAGGTGGAATCCGCCATCATGAAACATCCTGCTGTGGCTGAGGTGGCTGTGGTAGGGGTTCCCGATGAGCTGCGAGGAGAAGTTGTCAAGGCCTACGTGGTGCTGAAGCGCGACTATCGTGCCGACCAGGCGCTGGCAGAAGAGATCAAGCAATTCGTCAAGTCACAGCTTTCGGCCCATGAATACCCCAGGGAAATCGAATTTACGGACCAGCTGCCCAAAACACCCAGTGGCAAAGTGCAAAGGTTCCTCCTTCGAAAGTAAAGGAGGACTCACCATCCAATAGCGGATTCAGAAGGCCGGGTATCGGGCGCCGAGATAGTCCCGCTGCACATTCTTTACTACCCACTGCCCCGTGTTGATGAGCAATAGCTCTAGAAAGGATGCTGTTGTGGTTAAGAGGAAAGAAAGAATATCATTTCCAGATAGTAAGATATCGGAGACCTTCCTGGATTTTGCTGAGCCGCTTTTGCTGTCAGCAGGCGCAAAGATCACTAAACATCAGTTCGAAAAGGCACTGAGGATCGCCTTCACGGTCTGGAATTCCGTTGTTTATGACACAGTAAATGGCAACTCCAACTTCGTAACCGAGCTTAAAAAGTATGTTGCAGACGATCCATCGGCTGAAGCGCTGATTGAGCGGATGATTTCCCGTAAAAAGACCATGTTCGGTGATGATCTGAGATTGATTGGAGACTACAAGATCATGAACAAGAAAGGGCAATGGCGTCTGCGAGCAGAGGCACGAGATCCGGTGAATAAGCTATGAGGCAGAAAGTCAAACCCATATGTCTAGCGAACGCGCATATCGTTTTGAAAACCTCCAAAAGCCTTCTTTCGTGACAATGGAAACTTACTTGGTTGGCGAAAAAGACCGATGACCTGGGAGGAGGTCCGAAAACGGCCCTTTGGCGAGAGCGCGGACTTTCGTCCCGCTGGAAGAGGCGGCGAACGCCCGCGGTGCCAGGAATAGATGGCCCCGGCGCAAGCCGAGGTGATTTCTGTTTTTCCGCTCCACCCTTTTTGACCCCAAGGAGAAGGAAACCGTGCCGGTTCACTTGGAGGATCTGAAAAAGGACGCGCTCATCAAGGGCCTTCGGCCCGGCGGGCCGGTGCGCCTCATCGACGTTCACTGGCACGGAAGCGACGTGGTGGAAGTGGTCTTTCGGGACGCGGCGGGCAATGTGGATCAGCAGCTCCTCTTTCGCGACGACGAGCCTCGGTTGAGCCTGGAAGCATCCGGGCGGTCCTGGGCTTTCGATGCAGACGGCGAAACGTTCCGCCTGGTCTCGGAAGCCTACCGCATTCGGCTGGCCCACCTGTTCGACCCCTATCTGGCCGTGCACACGTCGCTGGTGGAGCCCCTGCCGCATCAAATCACCGCCGTTTACGGCGAGATGCTTCCCCGCCAGCCCCTTCGCTACCTGTTGGCCGATGACCCAGGCGCCGGAAAAACCATCATGGCCGGGCTGCTTATCAAGGAACTGGCGGCCCGGGGCGATCTCACCCGCTGCCTCATCGTCTGTCCGGGAAACCTGGTGGACCAATGGCAGGACGAACTGAGCAGCCGGTTTCATCTTCCTTTCGAAATCCTCACCCGGGATCGAATCGAATCGTCCCTTTCCGGCAATCCCTTTCTGGAAATGAACCTCCTGATCGCCCGGCTGGATCAGCTCAGTCGAAACGACGACATCCAGGCCAAGCTGTCCCAAGCCCATTGGGACCTTGTGGTGTGCGACGAGGCCCATAAGATGTCGGCCTCCTTTTTCGGCGGCGACGTAAAGGAAACCAAGCGCTACAAACTGGGAAAGCTCCTGTCGTCCATCACCCGCCACTTTCTGCTCATGACCGCCACGCCTCACAACGGCAAGGAAGAGGACTTTCAGCTCTTCCTGGCCCTTCTGGACGGTGACCGCTTTGAAGGCCGCTTTCGGGACGGCGTCCATGTGGTGGACACTTCCGACATCATGCGGCGCATGGTGAAGGAAAACCTCTACCGCTTCGATGGCACGCGCCTCTTTCCCGAACGACGCGCCTACACGGTCACCTACAAGCTTTCCGACCTGGAGGCGGACCTTTATGAACGGGTGACCCAATACGTGCGCGAGGAATTCAACCGAGCGGACGCCCTGGAAGACGGAAAACGCAAGGGGACCGTGGGCTTTGCCCTCACCATTCTTCAAAGGCGCCTGGCTTCCTCTCCGGAAGCCATCTTCCAGTCCCTTCACCGCCGCCGAGAACGGTTGGAAAAGCGGCTTCGCCAAGAGGAGCTCTGCCATCGCGGGCAGATGGTGCGACTGGCCATGGGCTCCGATGTGCCCACTGTTACGGAAGAGGATCTGGACGATCTGGACGACGCGCCCAGCGCCGAACGGGAAGCCCTGGAAGAAGCCATCGTGGACGAGGCCACGGCAGCCCGCACCATTGAAGAGCTCAAGGCCGAAATCGCCATCCTTTCCGACCTGGAAAAGCTCGCCCAGCGCGTGCGCCTGAGTGGCCGGGACAAGAAGTGGGAGGAGCTTTCCGAGCTTCTTCAAGAAAACCCCCACATGTTCGATCCCAAGGGCCTGCGCCGAAAGCTCATCGTCTTCACCGAACACCGCGACACCCTGAACTACCTGGAGCGCCGCATCCGGACCCTGCTCGGGCGCTCCGAAGCCGTGGTGGTCATTCACGGCGGTATGGGCCGTGAAGAGCGCAAAAAGGCGGAAGCCGCTTTTCTTCATGACCCGCAGGTGCAGATTCTGGTGGCCACCGATGCCGCAGGCGAAGGCGTGAACCTGCAGCGCGCCCACCTCATGGTCAATTACGACCTTCCCTGGAACCCCAACCGCATTGAGCAGCGTTTCGGGCGCATCCATCGCATCGGCCAGACGGAAGTCTGTCATCTCTGGAACCTGGTGGCGGAAGAAACCCGAGAAGGCGACGTTTATCTGACGCTACTGCGCAAGCTGGAAGTGGAGCGCGAAGCCCTGGGCGGCGCCGTCTTTGACGTGCTGGGAAAGGCCATAGGCGGGAAGGCGTTGAGGGAGCTTCTCATCGAGGCCATCCGGTACGGGGAGCGGCCCGACGTGCGGGCGCGCCTCACCCAAAAGGTGGAAACGGCTTTGGACCGAAAGCATCTGCAGGACCTACTGGAGGAACGCTCCCTGGCCCGCGACGTCATGGACACCACCCGCGTCATGGAAATTCGGCGGGAGATGGAACGGGCCCAGGCGCGGCGCCTGCAACCGCATTTCATCGAGAGCTTTTTTCTGGAAGCCTTTCGGCGCTTGGGTGGAACCATCACGGAGCGGGAGCCGCGCCGCTACGAAATCCGCCATGTTCCGGCCCTCGTCCGCCGCCGGGACCGCCAGATCGGCCGCGGCGAATCGGTGCTTCCTCGCTACGAACGCATCTCTTTTGAAAAGGAGAGGGTGCATCTTCCCGGAAAGCCCCTGGCCGCCTTCGTCTGCCCCGGCCACCCGCTCCTGGACGCCGTGATCGACCTCATCCTGGAACGGGACCGACACCTGCTCAAAAAGGGCGCCTTTTTCGTCGATGAAAACGACACCGGAGAGGATCTCCGCGCGCTCTTTTATCTGGAGCACGCCGTTAAGGACGGCCGATACGATGCCACGGGATCCCGCCGGATCATCTCCCAGCGGCTTCAGTTCGTGGAAACGGACGCCACAGGCCGTTTCCGGCGTGCCGGTACAGCCCCTTACCTGGATTATCGGCCTCTCACCGACGAGGAGCGCCGTGTTCTGGAAGGTCACATGGAAGTCCAGCAGTGGCTCAAGCGCGACCTGGAAGCGCACGCTGTATCCTATGCTGTGCGCACCCTGGTGCCGGAACATTTTCGTGAAGTCCAGGCCCGAACGGAAGAGCGGGTTCAAAAGACGGCCGCCGCCGTCAAGGAGCGCCTCACCAAGGAGATCACTTACTGGGATCACCGGGCGGAGGAGCTTCGGTTGCAGGAAGCCGCCGGCAAGGTGAACGCACGCATCAACGCCGCCAAGGCCCGAAACATCGTTGATGAACTGGTCCAACGGTTGCAACGCCGCCTGGTCGAGCTGGAAGAAGAACGAAACATTTCGGCACTGCCTCCCGTGGTGGTGGGCGGAGCCCTCATTGTGCCCAGAGGTCTGCTGGATCGGCTGCAGGGAAAGCCTCGGCCGGAACCGGACCTGGACGGGGACCTTCGAGGCCTGGTGGAGCGCATCGCCGTGGAGGCCGTCATGGCCAGGGAACGAGAGCTGGGTTTCGAGCCCCGGGACGTGAGCGAGCTCAAGCTGGGCTACGACGTGGAATCAAGCGTACCCGGAACCGGAAAGCTCCGCTTCATCGAGGTGAAGGGCCGCGTGGAAGGCGCCACCACGGTGACCGTCAGCAAAAACGAGATCCTCACGGGCCTCAACAAGCCCGACGACTACTTCCTGGCCGTGGTTATGGTGGCTCGCGACCGGCTGCATCAGGCAGCCGCCTTCGGGGCTCTTTTCGACCCGCTGGAAACCCGGGAGGGCCGAAGTCCCTTCAACCCGCCATCGGCCGGGCTGCAAATCCACTACTTACAAAATCCTTTCCGACGGGAACCGGACTTCGCAGCCACCAGCGTCACCTATGATTTGAGGCAGCTCCTGCCGGGTTAGGGAAGAGTGGAGAGGAAACAGGAAAGAGGAAAGAGGAAAGAGGAAAGAGGAAAGAGGAAAGAGGGGGTAAGGGGGTGGGCGGGCGCCGATTGAGGCTCGTCCTTTTTCTCTCTTTCCTTCTTCCTCTTTCCTAGAAAGAGGAGAAACAATGGGGCCGCACTACAAGCAGACCATCGCGTGGCAAAAGGCCATGGCGGCCGCCGTCGAGGTGTATCGCCTGGTCGCCTTGCTTCCCAAGGAGGAAATCTACGGCATGCGTTCCCAGATCACGCGAGCCGCGGTCTCCATTCCCGCCAATATCGCCGAAGCATGGGCAAGAGAATCAGCCAGGGAAAAAGGCCAGTTTCTGGCCATCGCTCAAGGGTCCCTGGCGGAAACGGAAACCCTTATCAGCCTTTGTGAACAAATCGGCTGGTTTCCGCAAGCAGAAACGCAAGCGGTGCACGAACTCCTGGAGGAGGTAAGCCGCATCTTGACCGCGCTTCGTCGCCGCTTTCGCCAGTGAAGAGGAGAGGAGAGAAGAGAGAGGAAAGAGTGAGGAGAAAAGAGGAAAGAGTGGAAAAGTTGGCAGGAAGCGGGCAAGTCCCTTTGATCAATTGGCCGGCAAAGATTCCTGAACGAAAATATGCCCAGACCTACACGCCTGCCCAACTCCCACCTCCCTCTTTCCTCTTTTCTCTTCACTCTTTCCTATCCCCGACATACACTGCGCAGAGAACTTCAGGAGGGAACTCATGGCCACCAAAACGCGCAAATGCAACTTCAGCATCGACGAAGATCTCTGCAGGGCCCTGGAGGAGCTCATCCCTTCGGGGCAACGCAGCCGGGTCGTCAACGAGGCGCTGCGCCGGGAACTGGCCCGGATTCGCCGGCAACAGGCGGTAGAAAAACTCAAAGCCGCTCCCCGGCCTTCCACGTCTTTGACCAACGACGAGATCGTCACCTCTCTCACCCACGACCACGCTTCCCATTAAGGATCCGCCATGCCACTGGTGCCGCGCATTGTGGTGGACGCTTTGGTCATCCTCAAATGGGTGCTGGGAGCGGGCCGCGAGCTTCGCCATGAGGCTTTCCAGAAGATGAAGCTCCTGCGCAATCTGGGCATGATCCACGAGCCCTTGAACGAGGAGATGATCGGGCTCTGTTTTCAAGTTTCCGACTATGGAAGGGAAGGCTGAAATCCCATGAACGGCAAGAAGAAACTGATCGAAGTAGCGCTTCCCCTGGATGCCATCAACACGGAGTCGGCGCGGGAAAAGTCCATTCGCCACGGGCACCCCAGCACCCTTCACCTGTGGTGGGCTCGGCGCCCCCTGGCCGCCTGCCGCGCCGTGCTCTTTGCCCAGTTGGTGGACGATCCCTCGGCCCACCCGGACAAATTTCCCACGGAGGAAGACCAGCGACGAGAGCGCGAACGGCTCTTCGGGATCATGGAAGAGCTGGTGAAATGGGAAAACATCAACAACGAGAAGGTGCTCAGAAAGGCCCGCGAAGAGATCCTCAAATCCACGGGCGGCAATCCTCCGGCGGTGCTGGATCCCTTCTGTGGGGGCGGTTCCATCCCGTTGGAAGCGCAGCGCCTGGGCCTCCAGGCCCTGGCCGGGGATCTCAATCCCGTAGCCGTCCTGATCACCAAGGCCATGGTAGAGATACCGCCCCTGTTTGCCGGCCAAGCCCCCGTCCATCCGGGAAGCCAGCGAGGCACCTGGAAGGGTGCCCGTGGGCTGGCGGAAGATGTTCGCTATTACGGAAAGTGGATCCGTGACGAGGCCGAACGACGTATCGGGCACCTCTATCCCAGGGTGAAGGCCTGGATCGATCCCAAATCGGGCCGCACCTTCAGCGATGCGGACGTGCAGGAATGGAAGCGGGCGGTGGCGTCCGGAACCCCTCATGCCGAGGGTGAACGAACGGCCCGGGAATGCCGCCACCCCTCTCTTTCCTCTTTCCTCTCCACTCTTTCCTCCCACGACCTCACCGTCATCGCGTGGCTCTGGGCCCGCACCGTGAAATGCCCCAACCCGGCCTGCGGCGCTCAGATGCCGCTGGTGAGGAGCTTTGATCTATCAACGAGAAAAGGGATGCGAGCCTGGATTGAGCCTATTATTGAAGGAAATACTTATAAATTTACTGTAAGAAAAGGTCAGGGCAGAGGTTCCGCCGGGACAGTCAATCGTCGAGGAGCGAACTGCATTTGCTGCCGATCTGCCGTATCATTTGAGCATGTTCGTAATCAGGCCAAGTCTGTTGGCATGGGCGTTCGACCATTGGCACTGGTCGCCGAAAGCGCCTCTGGACGAAGCTATAGTGAGGTTCACGCGGAACATACTAAACTTGTACAAAAACTTCGGCCAGAGTGGTCACCAGATTTTGAGTTGCCCCATAATCCGCGGGATTTTAAGACCCCAAACTATGGAATGAGGAGTTTCAAGGACCTCTTCACCCCACGGCAGCTGACGGCGCTGACCACGTTCAGTGACCTGGTGCAGGAGGTGCGGGAGCGGGTGAAGGCGGACGCAGTGCGAGCCGGCCTTGCGGACAATGGGGTGCCTTTGGCCGAAGGCGGCACGGGGGCCCAAGCCTATGCCGACGCCGTGGCCACCTACCTGGCCCTGGCCGTGGACCGCCTGGCCGACCGTTCCTCCACCATCTGCTCATGGGACAGCGGTTATCAGAAGGTGCGCAATACCTTTTCCCGCCAGGCCATTCCCATGGTGTGGGATTTTGCCGAATCCAATCCCTTCAGCGATTCCACCGGGAATTTTCTCGGAGCCGTGGAATGGGTCGCGCGGGCTGTGGAGATGCTCCCCGCTCAATCCGTTGGAAGAGTCCAACAGCAGGACGCCACCGAGCGGCCGGAAAATTTGCTCGCAGCCTTGGCTCATGCCACCCGGGGAAAGGCGGGCGTTCCGTCGGCGCCTTTGCTTGTGGTGAGCACGGATCCGCCCTACTACGACAATATCGGCTACGCCGATCTTTCCGATTTTTTCTATGTGTGGCTTCGGCGATCCCTTCGCGGGGTGTACCCTCAACTTTTCGCCACCATGCTGGTCCCCAAGACCCAGGAACTGGTGGCCACGCCCTATCGGTTCGGCGGCAGCAAACAGGCGGCCCAAAGGTTCTTTGAAGAAGGCCTTGGAAAATGCTTCCATTGGATGAGCCGAACCGTTTCGGCGGACGTGCCGGTCACCATCTACTACGCCTTCAAACAGGCGGAAAGGGTGGAAGCGGCCGACGGCAACGGGGATACGAGCCAGGGCACTGCGTCCACGGGCTGGGAGACCATGCTGGAAGGCCTGGTCCGCGAAGGCTTTTCTATCACCGCCACCTGGCCCATGAGAACCGAACTGGGAAACCGTACCGTGGCCATGGGCACCAACGCCTTGGCCTCGTCCATTGTCCTGGCGTGCCGGCCGCGGCCGGCCGATGCGCCGGAAACCACCCGCCGCGATTTTCTCATGGCCCTCAAGCAGGAACTTCCCAGAGCCCTCAAAACCCTGCAGGAAGGAAGCATCGCCCCGGTGGATTTGGCCCAGGCGGCCATCGGGCCCGGCATGTCCGTCTTCACCCGCTATGCCAGGGTGCTGGAAGCCGACGGGTCGCCCATGCGGGTGCGGACCGCTCTGGCCCTCATCAACCAGGTGCTGGACGAATTCCTGGCGGAACAAGAAGGGGAGTTTGACGCCGACACCCGTTGGGCCGTGGCCTGGTTCGAACAGTTCGGCATGGAGGAAGGCCCTTACGGGGTGGCGGAAACACTTTGTACGGCCAAGAACACGTCGGTGAGCGGCCTGCAGGCGGCCGGGATCCTCACGGCCAAGGCCGGGACGGTGCGGCTCCTTCGACGCGACGAACTTTCCGACGACTGGGACCCGGCTTCGGACAACCGACTCACCTGCTGGGAAATCACCCAGTACCTGGTTCGGGAACTGATGGACAGGGGAAGCGAAGAGGCGACGGCCCGGCTTTTGGCCCGCCTGGGGTCCAAGGCCCAGGATGCCCACAACCTGGCCTATAGGCTCTTTCACATTTGCGAGCGGAAGAAATGGTCGGCTGAAGCCCTGGGCTACAATGCGCTGGTGGCCACCTGGCCGGATCTGGTGAGTCTTTCAAGGGAACTGGAGCGTGGGGCCAACGTGCGGCCGAAGCAGCTTGGCCTTTTTGATGGGGAGGAGACGTAACCATGGCGATATCCAACAGCCAGCGGATCGGACAGGCTCTGGAGCTGGTACGCGACGGCTTGGCGCCGTTCGTGGAAAGAGAGCTTCGCGCCGCTTACGGCGACGGCTGGAAAGAAATGGCCAAGGGGGCCCTCAAGGAAAAGGACTGGAAGGAAACGGACGGCGTGGTCCAATGGGAAGTTTCTTCGGTGCTCGCAGTTCTCTGGAACAATTGGAATTCCGTCTTTTCCAAAACCTTGGGCCAGGCGGAAAGGTCCTACGTGAATGAACTCCGCATCGTGCGCAATCGCTGGGCTCACCAAGACCCATTGACCTATGACGACACCTACCGGGCTCTGGACACCATGCACCGGCTGCTCAGGGCGGTGAGCGCCCCCCAAGCCGAAGAAGTCCATCGCGTGGCCCAAGAGGTCTTGCGTGTGCAATTTGATGAGCAGCGCCGAACCCAGGTGCGAAAGAAAAGCGCGGTCGCCCTGGAAGGGCAGCCGGTTCAGGGCCTTCCGCCCTGGCGCCATGTGGTGGCCCCCCACCCGGATGTGGCGTCGGGCCGCTACCAGCAGGCCGAATTCGCCGCCGACCTGGCGCTGGTACACCGCGGTGAGGCCTCGGACGAATACGGCGATCCCAGGGAGTTTTTCCGCCGTACCTATCTCACGCTGGGCTTGGAAGATCTTTTGAAGGACGGCTTGCTGCGCCTTACGGGCCGAGGCGGCGCACCGGTGGTGGAACTCCAGACTAATTTCGGCGGCGGCAAAACCCACTCCATGCTGGCCCTCTACCATCTTTTTTCCGGGGTTCCGGCCCAGGAACTGGCGGGCATGGAGGGCCTTCTCAACCGGTTGGGGATCCAATCGGTGCCTTCGGCCTCTCGGGCCGTTCTGGTGGGCACAGCGCTAAACCCCGGCCAACCGCAGCGCAAACCCGACGGGACTATCACCCACACGCTGTGGGGCGAGCTGGCATGGCAGCTGGGCGGGCCGGAAGGCTACCGGCAGGTGGCCGAAAACGACGCCAACGGGGTGAGTCCTGGCTCCCAGACCTTGAGCGAGCTTTTCAAGCGGTATGCGCCGTGCCTCATTCTTATCGATGAGTGGGTGGCCTATGCCCGCCAGACCTATGGCAAGACGGACCTTCCGGGCGGAAGCTTCGACGCCAACATGACCTTCGCGCAGGCGGTGACCGAAGCCGCACGGGGCACTCCCCGAACCATGCTGGTGGCCAGCATCCCCGCCTCCCAGATCGAGATCGGCGGCGAGGGCGGCCGGGAGGCGCTGGTGCGGATCCAAAACACCTTCAGCCGCATGGAATCGGCCTGGCGTCCCGCTACGGCGGAGGAAAGCTACGAAATCGTGCGGCGCCGGCTGTTTGAACCCATCGTGGATCCCAAGCTGTTCGCCGCCCGGGATGCGGTGATCCGCGCCTTCATCAATGCCTACAAACAGGCGGCCAGGGAATTTCCAAACGGTGTGGGCGAAAAGAGCTACGAACGGCGCATGCAGCAGGCCTATCCCATCCATCCCGAACTCTTCGACAGGCTTTATGAAGACTGGAGCAGCCTGGAACGGTTCCAGCGGACCCGAGGTGTGCTTCGGCTCATGGCCACGGTCATCTTCGAACTCTGGGAACGTCAGGATTCGGGCCTGCTCATCCTGCCCGCCTCCATCCCTTTGGACGCTCCTTCGGTGCAGACGGAAATGACCCGTTACCTGGAAGACAACTGGCGCCCCATCATGGAACGGGACGTGGACGGACCCGAGGCGCTGCCCCTGAAGCTGGACCGGGAAAACGCTTCCACCCTGGGGCGCTTTTCCGCGGCGCGGCGCGTGGCCCGCACCATCTTCATGGGTTCGGCACCTCTGGCCAAGACCAGCAATCCGGGAATCGACGACCGTCGCGTGAAACTGGGCTGTTTTCAGCCGGGAGAAACAGCGGCCACCTTCGGCGACGCCCTCAGGCGCCTTCGCGACCAGGCCACCCACCTCTATTCGGACGGGACCCGGTACTGGTTTTCCACCCAGCCGAGCGTCGTCCGCCTCGCCCGGGACCGAGCCGCCCAGGTGCCTCTGGAAGACGCCTGGCAGGAAGTGGTGCGGCGAATGCGTTCAGACAAGAAACGGGGCGAATTCGCAGCGGTCCATGTGGCGCCGGAATCCAGCGCCGATGTGCCCGACGAAATGGAAGCGCGGCTGGTGATCTTGGGGCCGCAGTATGCTCACGTGGGGCGAGCTGAAGAGAGCCAGGCCAAGACCGCAGCATGGAACATTCTCCAAAATCGCGGAAACAACCCGCGTTATTTCAAGAACAGCCTGGCCTTCCTGGCTGCCGACAAGGCACGGTTGGAGGATCTGAGCGAGGCCGCCAGGCTCTATCTCGCCTGGGATTCCATTTGGAGGGAAAAAGAAGCACTCAACCTGGATCCCTTCCAGAGCAATCAGACGGAAAGCCAGCGCAAGCAGGCCGATGCGGCCGTGGACGCTCGAATTCGGGAGGCCTTCATCTGGCTGCTGACCCCCTACCAGAGAGATCCCATGAGTGCCATGGAGCTCCTGGAAACCCGGTTGCAGGGCCAGGATGCACCGGCCGAGCGGGCGTGCCGAAGAATGGTGAACGATGGGAACCTGATGGTTCAGTTCAGTGCCACCAACCTGAAGCTCCAACTGGACAAACATCTCTGGAAAGACGTGAAGCACCTGAGTGTGAAAAAATTGTGGGAATACTTCGCGTCCTACCTGTATCTGCCGCGCCTCAGGGACAGTTCCGTGCTCATCAAGGCCATTCAGGAGGGCGTGGGGCACACCGGCTGGGAACGGATCTTTGCCTACGCGGAAGGCTACGATGAGGCCAAGGACGATTATCTGGGCTTGAAGGCGGGTCAAAACACGTCGGTGATCCTTGACGGGCAAAGCGTGCTGGTGAAACCCGAAGCGGCCCTGGAGCAGCTTCGACGGGAGCGGGAAAAGCCAGGCGGAGACGGGCCGACTCTGATCGAACGGCCCGCTTCCCCGCACGCCGTGCCGGATGTCCCCCCAGGCGACAGCCCCGGGAGTCCTTCGCCGCAACCGACAAAGACAACCCCGCGCCGCTTCCACGGAACGGTGTCTTTGGACCCCATCAAACTCACCAGCTCCGCCGGCAAAGTGGCCGAAGAAGTTCTTCAGCACCTGAGTGCCCTCATGGGCGCCGACGTGGAGATCACCCTGGAAATCCAGGTCCGGGTGCCTTCCGGTTTCCCGGATGATGTGGTGCGCACTGTGAGCGAAAACTGCGCGACACTGAAATTCCACCACTTCGAATTCGAAGAGAATTAGGCTAAACGTTTAGAACGTAACCCGACGGATCCAGGAATTGAAATGCCACGAAACCGTGTTGCCCTCATCATTAGACAAAGAAAGCAAAGGTGAATGGATAAACAGAGAATCAATCCTGCGATCATCGTTCCTGGTGACTCCACACGATATCTCAAGCGACTGCCACGGCTGCACAAGAAGTTTGACGAGAACGACCTCCAAGACTTACTGGCCAGGTACCCGGACCTGCTTCCAGTCCACGCCGTTCGTGATGATATTGGGGCATTGCTATGCGTCGGGCGCGAAGTCGCCGTCTCCTGCGGGGTAATTGACAACCTGTATCTGTCCACTTCGGGATACCCGGTCATCGTCGAAACAAAGCTGTGGAGAAATCCACAAGCTCGGCGGGAGGTCCTCTCCCAGACACTTGACTATATCAAGGATGTCGTTCGCAAGGACTACGAGTGGTTCGAGAAGCAGTGGGCACTCTATCGATCCGCCCGGAGCGACGAGCGTTCGTCCTTGATCGATGCACTGAACGCGTTGTCCAATGATGAGATTGACGAAACGTTCATTGTGGACCGTGTTAATAGAGCATTGGGCCAAGGCGATGTCATTGCCATGATCGTGGGCGACGGGATTGAGACCCGTCTTCAAGAACTGGTCACCCACCTGTGCCGAGATTCCTGCCACTTACGATATTCCCTGGCACTCGTCGAACTCACGTGCTACGAGATCGGGCATGATAATAAGGAGGAGATTCTAGTTGTTCCCCGTATAGTCCAAGACATCGAGCCGGTTCAGCGCGCGTACGTGCGAGTCGAGGTCCCCGAGTCCTTTCGGGAATGGATCACGGTCACACCAGTCGTTGCCAATGCCACGGAAGAAGCCAAGCACTCTCGGGCCAACCTGAACGAGGAGGATTTCCTGCTGGCTGTGCGGCAAACGGTTGGTCGTGAATGTGCAGATGCCATGCACGAATTCTATGGCGAACTGGTAAAAGAGTATTCTCTTGAACTGGATTTCAAAGCAGCCGCCATTATGGTCAAGGTGCCACACCCTGACGGAGATGGTTACGGGGTGAGCGTCCTTGGACTCGAGAAGCAAGGTCGCGTCTACAACACCGGCCATATGCGGGGGCAACTAAGGCGCTGGGGGCTGGATGAGGAAACCGTCGAGCGAATTACATCACAGTACTGGAAGGCTCTCCATTCCATTGATTCACGCTTTCGGATGGATGGCATTGGACACCTATCGCCGAACCAGTTTGTTCCATTTACAGAAATCAGAGAGAAACTGCCCGAAATCAAACAGATCATAGGTCAGACCGTCGCTGAAATTCGCTCCGCTTATGAGCAATCCCGCTAAGAACAGTGACGGGCCGCTACGGCGCCAGTGGCTGGAAATGGAGTGTGACGCGGAGGCTGCGCAGCAGATCGAAGGTGTTGATGTTCTTAACAGGCGCCGGCGGCGAACTTCGCCTTGGCATGATCGTCATAGAGATCATGCCTCTGCACCCACAGCATGATTTCAGTGTACTCATCCGGAACAGTCCCCTCTTCAACCCCCTTAAAGAATGAGTCGGGAACCTGATCCCTGACCCATTTGACCAGGTCTTCTGTCGAGCGACCCGCTACCAGCTCGCTCCGCACTCGGTCAATACTGAAAACCGTCCCGTTTTTGTGATGATGGAGCACGCTTTCCCAAAAACCGGGGCAAATGTCGAAAGCGTAGTACGTGTTCTTGGCAGTGATAAAGACGTCGGAATCGAGCAGGTAACGACTGGGCCTCGTCATGGCAACTCAATCCCCAAGCGGCGGGCATATTCCTGAAAGGCACCCCCATGCAGCCCGGTCAGATCATACGCTTCCTTAAAGCTGAGGCGTCCTTCCAAAGCGGCGTAGAGCACTTGGCGTGCGAAGTTCTCTCCCACCCTCGCATTCTGTGTACTGTAGAAATCCCCCCCCCCCCCCGCGGCCCTATATCGCCCGCGTTCCAGGCCAATGTAGGCGTCGTAAAAGGCGAAAAACGACTGATGGTCTATGAGCTTGAGATCCAAGGCTCGGCGCCCTGCGACGATAGGGCTGACCTTGAAAATTCGTGCGAGCTGCTCAAACCGGTCTGGCGCGCTTTTGACTTGTAGCCAGCGCTTCCTCAATTCTTGAGCCGGTACGAGGAACTCAGCGGCCGCCTGGTCGCAGAACTTCTCGATACGGTCATCTCCGGGGAGGATGTGGTCGAAACCGGAAAGACCCTCGCCCGCCTTTCCCAGCCACAGATGCGCCAACTCATGGGCAAGCGTGAACATCTGCGCCGACTTGGCATCCGCACCGTTGACAAAGATAAGAGGCGCATACGGGTCAACGAGAGCAAAGCCCCGAAACTCCTTCACATCGAGCCGGCGATGCGTGTTGTTGCCCACCACCCCGTTGATCACAGCCAAGACGCCGAGATTCTCGATGCGACCGCGAAGCTTACCCACCGCGGCTTCCCACGTGCGAACTTCTGCCGCCCATTGATCCCCCAGCCCGACGGTGCGGCGCATTTCTTGCCCAATGGCCCCGGGATCGCTGTCGATCTGGGCGGTACCGACGAAATCGAGGGGTTCGGCTCCTTTTTCTCTGCGCTCATCGCTCAACCACCGTTGCCGCCGTTGCATGGCATGGAGGGTGTCCAACAGATCAGCGCTCGGACGATCAGGACGATGCTTCAGGGTCCTCAGATTGGGAATCGGCAGGCGTTCTTCCGGCGGCTCGGGCAGAAAGAAGTAGCCGAAAGGCGTGTGGGTTGCCTTTGCAAAGGCGTCCAGCTGCTTGAACGTAGGCCTGTCTTTGCCTTCAAGCCACTTGGGCAACCTGGGGAACCTGGTCACCAGTCTGCGCGTTTCTAGGCCGGCACGTTGGCAAGCCCAGAGAAGCAATTCGGGTTGGACGGCGACCCGGCGCATCCTACTCTCTCCTTATCAATCGGCCATATCACGGCCGCGGCCATGAGCGCGGCGTGGCGTTTTTTGGTGAACATCATGATCTTGGTTAAAATTTTCATCAATAGGTGCGTATGTCAAGTTCTGTAGATGGGTCTTGGCATCGGGTTCCCCACTTCATACGCTGCAGCGCCGCGGGCCTTGCGTGTACGCGCCGTTGGCGAAAGGACACGATTTTTTTCCTCACCTTTCCTTTCGAAACATGGTAATGACTAGTAAATTTAACTCCTGGGGTCTTGGAACACGGATCGAGGATGCACGCATGGCCTTTACGAGAAAAGACCTTCTGGGTATGCGGGATTTGGAGGTGCATGAAATCCAAACCATTCTCGACACCGCCGAATCCCTAAAAGAAATCAACACGCGATCCATCAAGAAAGTGCCCACCCTTCGGGGCAAAACCGTCGTGCATCTCTTTTACGAACCCAGCACGCGCACACGCACGTCCTTTGACATTGCGGCCAAGCGGCTCAGCGCAGACACCTACAGCATCGCCACGACGACCAGTTCCATGGTCAAAGGCGAAACCTTTCTGGATACCATCAAGAACTTGGAGGCCATGCGCCCGGATGTCTTCATCATCCGCCATTCGGCTTCGGGCACCCCGCATCGGGTGGCGCCGCGCACGACGGCTTCGGTGATCAACGCCGGAGACGGCATGCATGAACATCCGTCCCAGGCCTTGCTGGACATGCTGACCATTCGGGAACACAAGGGGCGCCTGGAAGGGCTGACCGTGCTCATCGTGGGCGACATCGCCCACAGTCGGGTGGCTCGATCCAACATTTGGGGCCTGACCAAGATGGGAGCCCGGGTGGTGGTGTGCGGCCCGCCCACCCTGATGCCGTCCCACATGGACCAGCTTCCGGTGACGGTGTCGTTGCAGCTGGAACCCGTGATCCCTTCGGCGGATGTCATCATGGTGCTTCGCCTTCAAAAGGAAAGGCAAGGCCAAGGGTTGCTGCCTTCTTTGCGCGAATACGCCGCCTACTACGGAATCGATCGCAAAAAACTGGCTCACGCCAAACCCGATGTCTTGATCATGCACCCGGGCCCCATGAACCGAGGCGTGGAAATCAGTCCTGATGTGGCCGACGGGCCCCATTCCGTGATTCTGGATCAGGTCACCAACGGCGTGGCCGTGCGCATGGCGCTGCTTTACCTGGTGGTGCAACGGGACGAGTCGGCGCTCTGAAGGCGCCCCAAAGGGAGCCGTGTGACGACAAGGGAGGAAGCCGTGGAGATGATTCTTCGGGGCGGCCGCATCCTGGATCCGGAGCGGCGGATCGACAGGATCGGTGACGTCGTGATTCACGACGGCCATATCCAAGCTGTCGTCTGGGACCCCAAAGACATCGTGCCGTCCCCGCAAACCCGCGTCATCGATGTGTCGGGCAAGTGGGTTGTGCCCGCCTGGGTGGATATGCATGTCCACTTGCGGGAGCCCGGCGAAGAATACAAGGAGACCATCGCCACGGGAACGGCCGCCGCCGTGGCCGGCGGATTCGGCGCCGTCGCCTGCATGCCCAACACTCATCCCGTCAACGATTGCGCGGCGGTGACGGAATTCATTCGGCGCCGCGCCCAGGAACAGGGCTTCTGCCGCGTCTATCCCGTGGCGGCCATCAGCAAGGGGCTCAAAGGACAGGAGCTTTCGGAATTCGGAGAGCTTCGGGAAGCCGGCGCCGTGGCCGTCTCCGACGACGGCCGTCCCGTAACAAACGCCGCGCTCATGCGCCGAGCCCTGGAATACGCCAGAGCCTTTGACCTGGTGGTCATCAGCCATGCCGAGGAGGAGGCCTTGTCCCGGGGCGGCCACATGCATGAAGGGCTGGTGTCCACCCGGCTGGGACTGCAGGGCATTCCCGCGGCCGCGGAAGCGGCCATGATCGCCCGCGACGTGCTCCTGGCCGAACTCACGGGAGGCCGCCTCCATATCGCCCATGTGAGCACGGAGGCTTCGGTGTGGATCCTTCGAGAGGCGAAGCGGCGCGGCGTTGCCGTCACGTGCGAAACGGCGCCCCATTATTTTACGCTGACCGACGAGTGCGTGGAGGGTTTCGACACCGTCTTCAAGGTCAACCCGCCGTTGCGCACCCGCCGCGATGTGGAGGCCGTCAAAGAGGGTCTGGCGGATGGCACCATCGATGCCATCGCCACCGATCACGCTCCGCACAGCGTTCTGGAAAAGGATACGGAATTTCAGGATGCCGCCAACGGCATGATCGGCCTGGAATCGGCTCTGCCTCTGGTCTTGGGCCTCATTCGTGACGGCGTGGGGGATCCCTTGGATATTTTGGCCAAAGTCACCTGCAATCCCGCAAGAATCCTCGGTATTCCCATGGGGAGCCTACAGCCGGGATTGTCGGCCCATGTGACGGTTATCGACCCCGAGGCGGAGGTCGTGATCGACCCGGAAGGGTTTCAATCCAAAGGCCGCAACTGTCCTTTTCGGGGATGGTCCGTGCGGGGCCGCGTTGTCCTGACGCTGGTCGATGGACTCGTGCGCTATCCGTTCCACTGAGGGGGCTCGAAGGCCCATGGCGCAGCACGCCGACGGTCGCATCCTTGTGGTGGATGATGAACGGAGCATGCGGGAATTTCTCGAGATCATGCTCCAAAAGGACGGCTATGCGGTGCGCTGCGCGGCCAGCGGCGTGGAAGCTCTGGAACTCCTCAAGCACCAAGCCTTCGACTTGGTGATCACCGACATCCGCATGAAGCCCGTGGACGGCTTGGAAGTCCTCAGGCAATGCAAACAATTATCCCCTTCGACCGTGGTCGTCATCATTTCGGCCTACGCCAGCACGGAAACCGCCGTGGCCGCCATGCGCGAAGGGGCCTACGACTACTTGCCCAAGCCGTTCAAGATCGATGAGATGCGCCGGGTGATTCAGAACGCGCTCAAGACCCGAGGGGGGGAACCGCCGGCCCACGCCCGCCAGGGCCCCTTGTATTTCGGGTGCATGATCGGCGAAAGCCCGGCCATGAAAAAGATCTACGAACTCATCGAACGGGTTTCGGCCACCACCAGCAACGTGCTTATCACCGGCGAAAGCGGCACGGGCAAGGAACTGGTCGCCAAGGCCATCCACCGTCGAAGTCCTCGGGCGGACAAACCCTTCGTTGCCGTCAACTGCGCCGGGGTGCCCGAATCCCTCATGGAAAGCGAGCTTTTCGGTTCGCGCAAGGGGGCTTTTACCGGAGCCGCTTCGGACCGAAAAGGCCTGGTGGAGGCGGCGCAGGGTGGGACGTTGTTTTTGGACGAAATCGGTGAACTGTCGCCGGCTCTTCAGGTGAAGCTGCTCCGCGTGGTGCAGGAAAAAACCATCCGCATGGTCGGCGATACGGCGGATATCCCGGTGGATGTGCGCATCATCTCGGCCACCAACCGCGATCTCGAACAAATGGTCATCGACCGACAGTTCCGGGAAGACCTCTATTTTCGACTGAACGTGATCCACCTGCGGATGCCTCCTTTGCGGGAACGGCGCGAAGACATTCCGCTGCTTGCCGATTATTTCCTCGCCAAATTTTCCAAGGCCTTCGGCAAGGACATTCAGAAGATTTCCTCCTACGCCATGGATATTCTCAAAAGCTACGATTTTCCGGGAAACGTCCGGGAACTGGAAAACATCATCGAACGCGGCGTGGCCCTGGAATCGTCGAGCATCATTCTTCCCGAGAGTTTGACCATCGCCGCTTACAGAAGGAAGCGCCACGACGACGACAAAGACACCCTTCGACCCGTGCTGCCTCCAGAAGGCCTGGACCTTCCCAGGTTCCTCGCCGATTTGGAAAAAAGCCTTCTCCTTCAGGCCCTGGAGCGATCCGGAGGATCCAAGCAAAAAGCGGCGCAGCTCCTGGGGCTGACCTTCCGCTCCTTCCGCTACCGGCTCCTCAAACACGGCCTGACGACCGAAGACGAAGAAGACGAACCCGGCACGCGCAGCCCGCAGAGATCCTTTTGACGGGATGTTACCAGGGCACGGAAAGCAGAACCGCGTACGTGCAGCCGGACACCAGAGTCAAAAGGGACGTGGCCGCCGCGGCTAATTCGGTATCTCCGCCCAGTTCCGAAGCCATGATGTAGGTGATGGTCGCCGGTGGGGCCGCCGTCAGGATCAGCACCGGCATATGGAAGGAGCGGGGCACGGATCCCCAGCGCATCAGAGCGTAGACGAGCACGGGAAAGAGGATCAGCTTTAGGACTCCGATGACGCTTATGGTCGGAAGGAGCTTTCCCAGCGCGCGGAAGGAAAGCGATGTGCCGATCAGAAGCAGGGCCAAGGGCAGAGCCATGCCCGAAAGGATTTTAAGGGACTGGGAAACGGCGGGATGCAAGGAAATGGAAAGATAGGAGAAACCCGTTCCGGCCATGACCGAAACAATGATGGGGTTGGTCAGAATCCGTTTGACGGTCCCGGTGAAATCGACGCCTGTAGGGGCGGCGGGGGAGGCATCACCGGGTCGGAAATAGGCGAAGACACAGACGGCGAGAAAGTTTTGCGCGATGATGAGAAAACTGCTTAAGAGGGCGGTTTGGGCGAAGAACTTGTCTCCCAAGGCATAGAAGGCGATGGCGTACGCCATATAGCCCAGGTTGCCATGAAAGGTGCTATGGACGAAGGTGGCCTTGAACGGCGTGGGTTTGGCGCTGAGACGGGCGCCCAGGAGCGCCGAGGCGGTGATCAGGGCGAGGCCCGCCAGCATGGAAAGCACCGCCCCTCCATGAAAATTTTCGGAAAATGACGACCGGGCCACTTCATGGAACAGCATGGCCGGGACGGCCACGTAATAGACAAGGCGGTTGGCCGACGCGATGAAAGCGTCCCCGATAAAATGCCGGTGCATGAGCACGTAACCCAGGCCGATAATGGAAAATACGGGAAGAATGTGGGTGACGAAAACGTTCAGCATCCGCCGCCTCCGCTGCAAGGGAAAAGGGTTCGAGCACACGCCGTGAAAAGGCTTGACCTTGACCGGTCTCGGCTTTAATAGACTCGGAACCTTACGGGGTAAAGCCAAGAATCGACATGGAGAACACCGATGGCCAAAGACATGGACAAAGACCAGCTCATGGAAGACTACGAAGACGACACGCTGGACTTCGAAGGCGGCGCGGACTTGGACTTCGAGGACGAAGAGGACGAGATCCTCATTGAAGACGAAGACGATGTCATTCCCTCCGTCCTTTTGAAGGGGAGTCCCAAGCCCAAGACGGAAGAAGACTGGCGGCTCCGCCTGATGGAAGCCAGCCGCGAAGGGGTTCCCGAATACAACATGTCGGATTCGTACAAAGAAGGCGATCTCATCTGGCATCCCGTTTTCGGGTTGGGCGTGGTGAGCAACGTGATCACCCCGCGAAAGATGGAAGTCGTCTACGAAACCAGCAAGAAACTCATGGCCATGAACGTCACCCCTCCGTCCTCAAAGGCCTCCTGACACGGTGCGCCGGCCTGTGCGTTCCGAGGAAGGGGGCGCGGACGGCGGCGGCTTGTCGGGGCGCACCGGCTATGAGCCGCACGGCCCTTGCAATGCCTTTCTCAAGGGTTCGATTTTTTCCATGAGGAAACGGTGCACCGGAGCGGACCCCGCCACGATGTGCCCGTTTTGCAGATAATTTTCGGTCGCCCAAAAGTCGGTGACCGTTCCTCCCACTTCGCGAATCAGCAGGGCTCCGGCGGCGATATCCCAGGGTTTGAGGCCGATTTCCCAAAAGCCTTGGAATCGGCCTGCCGCCGTGTAGGCAAGATCCAAGGCCGCGGAACCGGCCCGGCGAATCCCGCTGACGTGAAGAAAGATGTCCTTGAAAGCCTGAAGGTAGGGCTCCGCCATATGCTTGGAACGAAAGGGAAAGCCGGTGGCCAGCAGGGCGTCTTCCAGGGGGCTTTCTCGAAGAGGGGCCAAGGGCCGGCCGTTGCACGAGGCGCCGTAGCCCCGGCGGGCCTCGAACAGTTCGCGCCGCAGCGGGTCCAACACCCACCCCATGACGAGCGTGCCGTGAACCGCCAAGGCGATGGAGACGGCGATCATGGGAAAGCCGTGGATGAAGTTGGTGGTGCCGTCCAACGGGTCCACGATCCACACGTGGGACGGCGAATGGTTTTCGATGGGGCGTTCTTCCGACATGAGCGTATGGTCGGGAAAAGCCTTTCGGATTCGCTTCAAAATCAGGTCTTCGCAAAACCGGTCCACGTCCGTCACGAAGTCGAAAGTCCCCTTGCTTTCAACGGCGAGTGGTCCGCGGGACTGAAACTTTTCCCGAATGAAGGCCCCCGCCTCGAAGATCGCCAATCGCGCCGTGGTGCGCGCCAGCTCGGCCTCCTGCGGCTGAAGAAACGCCTCTGTGCCTCCCGGTCTTTGGTCTTTCACCGTTGCCCCCTCGAAACCGTTTGCGTTATGGTGCGGCCGTCGCCGCTCGCGTTTCCTTATCACCAGGGGGACGAGGATGAAAATAGATTTTCATGTCCACACGTTCCCGCCGGACGTTGTTGCCGACCGGGAACGGTTCTTTGACGGAGAACCAGCCTTCCGCAGCCTCTACGGGCACCCCAAGGCGCGGTTGGCGGATACGGAAACGGTCCTCCAGGCCATGGATCAAAACGGCGTGGACATGGCCGTGATCTTCGGTTTTCCCTGGAAAGACAAGGAAAAGGCGCGTCGTCACAACGACTACGTGCTGGAATCGGCGGCGCGACGGCCCGAAAGATTCCGGCCTTTGGCCTGTTTCGATCCGACGGCCGACTGGGCGATGGACGAAGCCGCTCGGTGCCTGAACGAGGGGGCGGCGGGGCTGGGGGAATTGGCCGTTTACGAAGGGGAAGACGAAGGTTCGGCTCTGGAGGCTTATGGAGCGTTGCTGGCGTTGTGCCGCGACAGAAAACGGCTGGTACTCGTTCATGCCAACGAGCCCGTCGGGCACCTTTACCCCGGAAAGGCCCCCATGGGGTTACGGTTTTATTACCAGCTCGCCGCAAAAAGCCGGAACGTTCCGCTGGTCCTTGCCCACTGGGGCGGCGGGATCTTTTTCTATGAACTCTTAAAAAAGGAAGCGCCGGAAACCCTCGCTGGGGTCTTTTACGACACCGCCGCCTCCCCGTTTCTTTACCGAAGCGCCGTCTACCGGCGTGCTGTGGACATCGTGGGACGGGACCGCATCCTTTTCGGAAGCGATTATCCGCTCCTGCCCCCTTCCCGATATGAAAAGGAAATGGACGAGGCGGGCCTTAGTCCCGAAGAAAAGGCGGCCCTTCTGGGCGGCAACGCCGCCCGCCTGCTGGGGTTGGGCGACGCGGCTCCATGAGTCCGCCTTCGGGGGAGGGCCGGCCGCTCAGGAGGCGTCGATCAGACTCTCCTGCAGGAGCTCCAAATCCTCCACCTCTTCTTCCAGGTAGGCTTTGAGCTTTTTCTTCAATCGGCTTTCGATCTGGCGAATCCGTTCCCGGCTGATGCCGAACTGATCGCCGATTTCCTGAAGCGTCATGGGTTCGTCGGTGAGGAGTCGATGATCGAAGATGACGGCTTCCTTGTCTTTGAGCCCCTCTCGAAACCGCTTGAGCTTCTCGTGGAGAATGGCTTTGGCTTCGGCATCGGCCAGCATGTCGTCCACGGGAATGTCGCGGGACGGCAGAAAAGCCTTGTGGGTGTCCGTGGAATCGTGATCGAGGGGAGCGTCCAGGGAGATTTCTCCGCTGGCCAGACGCATGTCCATCTCGGTCACTTCGGATTCCTTCACATCCAGACGTTGGCTAAGGAGCTTGGGGCTGGCCTCGATGCCTTGCGCTTCCAGCCGCTCCTTTTCCTTGCGCAGGTTGAAAAAGAGCTTTCGCTGGGCCTGGGTCGTGCCGATCTTGACCAGCTTCCAGTTGTCCATGATGAACTTGATGATGTAGGCCTTGATCCAGAAAGAGGCATAATAGGAAAACTTGTAGCCTCGGTACGGGTCGAATTTTTTCACGGCCTGCATGAGGCCGATGTTGCCTTCCTGGATGAGGTCCATGAGGTTCTGCATCCAGTGGCGTTGGAAATCCATGGCGATTTTCACCACAAGGCGCAGATTGGACGTGACCAGCTTGTAGGCCGCCTCCACATCGCCCTTTTCCTTGTAGCGAATGGCCAACTGGGTTTCCTCTTCGCGGCTGAGCAGCGGATACCTCTTGATTTCCTCCAAATAAGCCCGAAGCGGGTCATAAACCTGCGGCCAGTCTTTGCTCGGGGCTTCCAGAGGCGCCATGTCCTGGTCGAAAATCTCGTCCGCCTCGGAAATGGGCGCCTCGTCCAGGACCATCTCGGACGGGGCCTCGTGCTCCACAAGTGGCTGTGAACGTTCTTTTTTCTTGACCATCGCCAGTAACCGCCTCCCTCCTTTGCCGGTTCGGGGTGCCGCGTCGCCGTGTGAGGTCGGGCGCCGGCATGGACCGTCCGGGCATCGTTTAGAGCATATTACCATAAATGGTTCAAGACGCCACAAAAGCTTGCGTTTTGGACGGCTCTTTTCTATAAGCCTGTGCGTGAACCGGTGTGAAGCCCACAGAGCGTGAAAGGAGCCCGACCCGTTGATCTCCCGCCTGGTGCCTCCCCATATTGCCGCCATTGATCCGTACCCTCCCGGAAAGCCCATTGAAGAACTGGAACGGGAACTCGGCATCAAGGATTCCATCAAACTGGCCAGCAACGAGAACCCGTTGGGGCCGTCCCCCAAGGCCGTGGCGGCCGTTCGGGAAAAACTCGACGGGCTGCACCGTTACCCCGACGGGAGCGGGTATTACCTGCGCCGAAGGATCGCCGAAAAGCTGGGCGTGCCTATGGAAGCGGTGGTCATCGGCAACGGGTCCAACGAAATTTTGGAGTTGGTCATTCGCACGTTTGTGCGGCCCGGCTTGGACGTGATCATTCCCAACCCGTCTTTTCTCGTGTACCGTTTGGCCGTGCAGACCGTGGGCGGCACCGTGGTGTCCGTTCCTTTGAAAGATTTCACCATCGACCTGGACGGGATCCTTCGGGCGGTGACGGACCGCACGCGCCTGATCTTCATCAACAATCCCAACAATCCCACCGGCACCGTGCTGCCAAAGACGGCCTTCACGGACTTTTTCCGTGCCCTGCCTGCCGATGTGGTGGTGGTCATCGACGAAGCCTACATCGAATTCGCGCCTTCAGGATCGACCTTCGACGGGCTGGACTTTGTCAGCGCCCAAGGACCTTGGGTCGTGACGGCTCGAACGTTTTCCAAGGCCTACGGTCTGGCGGGGCTTCGGGTCGGCTACGGCGTCATGGATCCCGCCGTGGCGGCTTTTCTGCATCGGGTGCGCCAGCCGTTCAACGTGAGCACGTTGGCTCAGGCGGCGGCCCTGGCGGCTTTGGACGACGACGATTTCCTGGAAAGGAGCCGCCGGGTGGTCCGCGAAGGCCTGGAATACCTCTATCGGGGCCTGGACGCTTTGGGCGTGGACTATCTTCCCACGCACACCAATTTCTTTCTCATCGCCGTTCCCGTCGACGCGAAAAAGATTTACGAGGCCATGCTGCGCGAAGGGGTGATTCTTCGAGCCATGAACGCTTACGGGCTGGATCGCCACATTCGAGTCAATGTGGGGCTGCCCGAAGAGAACGAGCGGTTTCTCAAGGCTTTTGCCAAGGTTTTGGAACAATTCACGTGATGATCATCGCCATTGACGGGCCCGCGGGGTCCGGCAAGAGCACCATCAGCCGCCTTTTGGCGGAGCGGCTCGGGGGTGTGTATCTGGATTCCGGGGCCATGTACCGGGCCGTGGCCTGGGCCCTGGCGCAGAACCGTCTGCTGGATGACCAAGACGCCGTTCTGGAACGCGTGCTGCCTTCCTTGCCCTTGGAATTCACCGTCCGTGACGGCCGAATGCACATCCTTTGGCGCGGACTTCCTTTGGGTCCGGAAATTCGCTCGCCGGAAGTCACCCAGGCGGCTTCCGCCATTGCCCAAAGGGAACCTGTGCGCCGGTTTCTCCTTCACAAACAAAGGCAGACGGCGCGCCAGGGCGGCGTCGTGGTGGCCGAAGGGCGGGATATGGGCACGGTGGTGTTTCCCGATGCCGACGTGAAGGTTTTCCTCACGGCCACCCCCGAAGAAAGAGCCCGCCGTCGGGCGGCCCAGTATGGCGAACAGGGGATCGAGGTCGATTATCAGGAAGTGCTGCGAAGTCTTCAGGCGAGAGACGACGCCGATGCCACCCGTTCCATCGCCCCGCTCAAACCCGCACACGGTGCCGTTCTGGTGGACACGTCCCGTCTTGCCATCCCCGAGGTGGTGCAGGTGTTGATGCATCTTGTGGAGCAGGCGGCGCAGAAACGAACACGGGATGAAACATCTCGTGCAGATTAGGATTGTCAAGGGTTGGGGTGTCTGCTAGAGTGCGCACCCAGCAAAAACGGCGTCAGCCGAAATCCGGACAAGGGGGTAGTGAGTTCAATGATCACGAAAGAGACAACGGAAAACTTAGAACTGCAGCATCAAGAAGCGCACGGGGCCGTTACGGAACGCGAAGCCGACACGGACGACGTGGACGGCGACACCTTCGAGAAGCTCTATGAACAGAGCTTCGGCAACATTCAGGAAGGTGAAGTGGTTCGTGGGAGGGTGGTCCAGATTTCGGACGATTATGTCATGGTCGATATCGGCTACAAGTCCGAAGGGGAAATCCCCATCGCCGAATTCCGGGACGAGAAGGGCAACCTGGAGGTGGCTATCGGCGATGAGGTGGACGTGCTTTTGGAATACCACGACGACGACGAAGGGACCGTCTTCCTTTCCAAGGAAAAGGCGGAAAAGATAAAAGTGTGGGACGACATCAGTCGCATCTACAACGAGGACGGCGTCATCCAAGGCAAGGTGGTCTCACGGGTCAAGGGCGGGTTGGCCGTGGATATCGGCATTCAGGCCTTTGTGCCGGGATCCCAGGTGGATTTGCGTCCCGTCCGCAACCTGGACGCCCTCATCGGCAAGACCTTTGACTTCAAGATCCTCAAATACAACAAGAAGCGCCGCAACGTGGTCCTCTCGCGCCGCGTGTTGCTGGAAAAGGAACGGGAGCGCCAAAAAGGCCAGACCCTGGCCCTGCTGGAAGAAGGCAAGGTCATGGAAGGTGTGGTCAAGAACATCACGGACTACGGGGTCTTTGTGGACCTGGGAGGGATCGACGGGTTGCTTCACATCACCGACATGAGCTGGGGCCGTGTGGGGCATCCGTCCGAATTGTGCCAGATCGGCGACACCATCAAGGTCAAGGTGCTCCATTTCGACCGGGAAAACGAACGCGTCTCCTTGGGCCTCAAACAGCTTCAGCCGGATCCGTGGACCAACGCCGCCGAAAAGTACCCCGTGGGAACCAAGATTCAGGGCAAGGTGGTGAGCCTGACGGATTACGGGGCCTTTGTGGAAATCGAAGAAGGCATCGAAGGGCTTATTCACGTATCCGAAATGTCCTGGACCCGAAAGATCCGCCACCCGTCCAAGATTCTGAGCGTCGGCGACCAGGTGGACGCGGTCATCCTCAGCATCGATCCCGAGCGCAAGCGCATTTCCTTGGGCATGAAGCAGTTGGAACCGAACCCGTGGAGCGTGATTTCGGAAAAATACCCCGTCGGGACGGTCATTTCCGGCAAGATCAAGAACATCACCGACTTTGGTATCTTCATCGGGATCGATGAAGGGATCGACGGTCTAGTGCACATCTCCGACATTTCCTGGACGAAGCGGATTCGCCATCCGTCGGAAGTCTACAAGAAGGGCCAGGAAGTCCAGGCCATCGTGCTCAATATCGACAAAAACAACGAAAGGTTTTCCCTGGGGATCAAGCAGTTGGAACCCGACCCGTGGGAAAGCGTGGCCCAGCGCTACCCCGTGGGCAGCGTCATCACGGGGCCCGTGACCAACGTCACCGATTTCGGCCTGTTTGTGGAACTGGAAGAGGGCATCGAAGGCTTGGTCCATGTGTCGGAAATCGGCAAGGAAAAGGCCAAGGGCGCTCCTGACGAGTACAAAGTCGGGGATCGGGTGACGGCCAAGGTGATCAATATTTCGCCGAAGGACCGAAAGATCGGCTTGTCCATCAAGAAGGCCGAAGAGCACGAAGAGCGCACCGATTACAAGGAGTACATGAACAGCCCGAAGGCGGCCACCTCCAATTTGGGCGAACTGCTCAAAGGGGCGGCGCTCCAGAACGCCGAGAATTCCCAAGAGGAGTAGCCTTCGGACGTCTTTCGGGGCGTCACGTTCATGTTCTTTTCTTAAGGTTGCGGAACACCCGGCTTTGTGCAACGCCGGGTGTTCGCTTTTGAGGAAACGCCCATGTTCAAGAAGACCTTAAAAATCCTTCTGATGATCGCTTTTGTGGTGCTCGTGCCCTTTGTGGGGCTGTACCTGTGGCTTGTGGCCCCGCAATGGGACTGGAAGAAGGAACCCAACCGCATCGGCGTGGTGGAAATTGAAGGGCTTCTGCGTGACGCCCGGCCGATTCTGGAATCCTTGACGGAATTCCGAAAGGATTCCTACGTGAAGGCCGTCGTGGTGCGCGTGGAATCGCCCGGTGGCGGTGTCGGGGCGAGCCAGGAGGTGTACCGGGAAATCCAAAGGACGGTCGCCGAAAAGCCCGTGGTGGCCTCTTTCGGAGGCGTGGCGGCTTCCGGGGGCTATTACGCCTCGGCGGCAGCCTCGTACATCGTGGCCAACCCGGGGACACTTACCGGCAGCATCGGCGTGGTGGCCCATTTGCCCAACCTTCAGGGGCTGTTCGACAAAGTGGGGTATCGCACCGTGACCATCAAAAGCGGCCAATTCAAGGATGTGGGCAATCCCGGCCGGGAAATGACCGAAGCGGAAAAGGCGCTTCTGCAGGAAACCATTGAAAGCATGCACGAGCAGTTCGTCAAAGACGTGGCCGCAGGCCGACGGCTCTCCCCGGAGCATGTCCGGCCCATTGCCGACGGCCGGGTTCTTTCGGGCGAAAAAGCCCTGGAACTCAAACTTGTGGACGCCTTGGGCAATTTTCAGGACGCCTTGGCCAAGGCCAAGGAACTGGGCGGGATTGCGGGCGAACCCCACGTGGTTTATGCGGACAAGGACCGAAAGAGCCTGCTTCGGCAGATCCTCGGAACCACCGGGCTCACGGCCTTGGACCAGGTGCTCGATCCGGCCTTGAGCCCGGTGCGCTATGAACTCGTCTTGGGACGCTGAACTACGGCGTTTGGAAAATTTCCACGTTCCCGCTGCCGACGCGAATCACTTCGGGAACGTCTTCAATGAGGGAGATGACGCTGGAAGGGCGTCCCGGCACGGGGCCGCCGTCCACGATGAGATCCAGGGAATGGCCGAGAACATCCCGAATTTCTTGCGGTGTTTCCAGGATGCGCCCGTTTTCCGGGTCCGTGGCGGTGGTGCTGATGACGGGGTGGCCCAGTTCTTTGACGATGGCGGTGCAGATGGGATGATCCGGCACACGGATGCCCACCGCTTTGCGTTTGGTGAGCATGATGCGAGGGACAAGCCGAGAGCCCTCCAAAATGAAGGTGTAGGGCCCGGGCAGAAGCCGCTTCATGGTCTTGTAGGCGTAGTTGGTCACTTGAGCGTATTCGCTGATGCTTTTCAGGTCGCTGCAGATGATGCTGAAGGGCTGTTGCGGGGAGCGGCGTTTGAGCTTGTAAATCTTTTCGATGGACGGCTTGTTGAACAGGTCGCATCCGATCCCGTAATACGTGTCCGTGGGATAGGCGATGACACCTCCTTTGGCGAGAATTTCGGCCACCTGTTTGATCTTACGCGGTTCGGGATTGCGGGGGTTGATTTCCAAGATCATAGGCGTCCCTCTCCTTATTGTGGTGAAGTGCTCCGGAAGCCCTATGGCGGAATTCGGCCGCTCCGGCCGATCCCCCTTGACATTTAAGTAAACACAAAGGGAAGAAAAAGACAACGATGTCCCCCGATCCGGCCCCTTCCCGTCTTGCCGCCGCCGCGCCGGACCTCTACGGCGCCGTGGACGTGGGATCCCACACGATCCGTGTGCTGGTGGCGGCCTGCGATGCCGAGGGGACGTTTCGACCCACGCATCACGAACGCCACGTGACGCGGCTGGCTCAAGGCTTTTCCCGGCAGGGATCCTTAACAGACGAGGCGGCCGCGCGGGCCTTGACGGTGGTGCGCCAGGTGGCGGCTCGACTTCGGGCGTTTCCTCTTCGAGCCTTGCGCTGCGGCGCCACGGGCGTGGTGCGCAAGGCTGCAAACGGGGCGGATTTCATCCAACGGATTCGGGACGCCACCGGCTGGCCGGTGTCCATCCTGAGCGAAGAGCAGGAGGCGCTGTTATCCCTTCGCGGGATGGTGAGCGTCCTTGAGCCTCCGGAAGGCCCTCTCGTGTGTTTCGACCTGGGAGGAAGTTCCACGGAGTTTTCCCTGGTGGATTGGGAAACCCGATCGCCTCTGTGGCTCGGCAGTGTTTTTGTCGGCGCGGCCACTCTCACCGAAGCCTTCTTGGGGGACGCCCCGGTGTCCACCGAAAGACTCCGGAAAGCCGCCGATCATGCCCGCCGGATTCTGCGTCCCGCCGTGGAATCGATCCGCACATCCCTTCAAGGGCGGCCGCGCTGCGGGGACAAGCTCACCCTGGCGGGGACGGCCGGAACGGTCACCACCCTGGCGGCCATGGACGCTCGCATGGCGCACTACGTTCCCTATCGGATCAACAATCGGATCTTGACGAAAACGTGGGTGGCCGAGACGGTGCGTTCCCTGGGGGCCACGAGCCTGGAGGCGCGACGCCGGATCGTGGGCTTGGAGCCGGGCCGAGAGGACATCATCCTGGGTGGCGCGGTGATCGTGGAACAAATTCTCGAAAGTTTCGATGTCCCGCACCTGCGGGTGACCGATGCGGGCCTGCTGGAAGGGCTCCTTTTGGACGGCGCCCGGGCCGCCGGGTCAGAGACGGCGCCAGGGGAGCCCACGTGGCGGTTTTCCCGAGAACTGGAAGAAACGCGTTGAAGGCGTCATCATAGGCCGGAAAAAGGGGAGGCTTTTCATGGACGAAAAGACGCTATACCGGATTCCCGAAGCGCTCACGTTCGATGATGTGCTCATCGTTCCCGCGTATTCGGAAGTGCTTCCGACGGAGACGGACGTGAGCACGGTGCTCACGGCGACCATCCCCATGCGCATTCCCTTGCTCAGCGCCGCCATGGACACCGTGACCGAAGCGGAAACGGCCATCAGCATGGCCCGTGAAGGCGGCATCGGGATCATCCATCGCAACATGAGCGTGGAGCGGCAGGCTCGGGAAGTGGACAAAGTGAAAAAATCCGAAAGCGGGATGATCGTCGATCCCATTACGGTGCATCCCGATCAGCCCATCGGCGACGTGATGGAACTCATGGCCCAGTACCGGATTTCCGGGGTTCCCGTGGTGAAAGGGGACCAGCTCGTGGGAATCATCACCAACCGGGACCTGCGCTTTGAGACGGATCCCACCCGACCGGTGTCGGATCTGATGACCAAAGAGAATTTGGTCACCGCCCCTGTGGGCATCTCGTTGGAAGATTCCAAAAAACTTCTTCAGGAACGGCGCATCGAAAAGCTGCTCGTCGTGGACGACACGGGACGGCTTCGGGGTCTCATCACCATCAAGGACATCATGAAGGTCAAGAAGTATCCCAACTCCTGCAAGGACCATCTCGGGCGGCTTCGCGTGGGGGCGGCCGTGGGGGCCGGATCGGACACGCCGGATCGCGTGCGGGCTCTGGTGAAGTCGGGGGTGGATGTGATCGTCGTGGACAGCGCGCACGGTCATTCCCGAAACGTCCTGCGCACCGTGGAGTGGATCAAGAGCGAATACCCGGAGATGCCGGTGGTGGCCGGCAATGTGGCCACGGCGGACGGGGCGGTGAGTCTCATGGATGCCGGAGCGGATGCGGTCAAAGTGGGCGTCGGCCCGGGTTCCATCTGCACCACGCGCGTCATCGCCGGTGTGGGGGTGCCCCAGATCACGGCCATCATGGAATGCGCGCGGGTCGCTCGACCCCGCGGGGTGCCCGTGATCGCCGACGGCGGCATCAAGTACAGCGGGGATATCGTCAAGGCGCTGGCCGCCGGAGCCGATGCCGTCATGATCGGAAGCCTTTTTGCCGGAACGGACGAAAGCCCGGGAGAGACCATTCTCTATCAGGGCCGAAGCTACAAGGTCTATCGAGGCATGGGGTCCTTGGGGGCCATGCGGGAAGGGAGCCGGGACCGGTATTTTCAAGACCAGGTTCAGGAGCCGACCAAATTGGTGCCGGAAGGGATCGAAGGGATGGTGCCCTATCGCGGCCCTCTGGCCTCCACCGTGCATCAGCTGGTGGGGGGGCTTCGGGCCGGCATGGGCTACGCGGGATGCCGAAACCTGGAGGAATTGCGCACCAAAACCCAGTTGGTGCGGATCACCAGCGCCGGCTTGAAAGAAAGCCACGTGCACGACGTCATCATCACCAAGGAAGCGCCCAATTATCAGGTGGATCTGAAATAGAGAAACGGAGCCGTTATGGACTGGCATGCCCTGCATCCGGACCGTGTCCTCATCCTGGATTTCGGGTCCCAATACACGCAGCTCATCGCCCGACGAGTGCGGGAAAGCCATGTGTATTGCGAAATCCACCCGTGCACCATGGCCATGGAGGCGATCCGGTCCTACGCCCCCAAAGGGATTATTCTCTCCGGAGGCCCTTCCAGCGTGCATGACGCCAATGCGCCCCTTGCTCCACCGGATCTCTTCCACATGGGTATTCCCATTCTCGGCATCTGCTACGGCATGCAGCTCATGGCGCACCTTCTGGGGGGACACGTGGAACGGGCCGAACATCGGGAATACGGCCCGGCCCTGGTGGAGGTGGACGAGCCGGCCGTCCTTTTTCAGGATATCGACCGTCAGGATGTGCGGGTCTGGATGAGCCACGGGGATCGCATCGTCGCCCTGCCGCCCGGGTTTCGCGTCCTGGCCCACAGCGCCAATTCGCCGGTGGCGGCCATGGCCGATGTGTCCCGAAAACTTTTCGGAGTCCAGTTCCATCCGGAAGTGGCCCACACGCCCTGCGGCCGCACACTCCTGGACAACTTCCTCTTTCACATCTGCGGCTGCAAGCCCACCTGGACCATGAAAAGCTTCGTGGATTCGGCCGTTTCGGCGGTACGCCGCAAGGTGGGCTCGGACCGAGTGCTGTGCGCCCTCAGCGGCGGCGTGGATTCCTCCGTCGTGGCCGTCCTGCTCCACAAGGCCATCGGAGACCAGCTCCAGTGCATCTTCGTCAACAACGGTCTTTTGCGCAAAGGCGAAGCTGAAACGGTGGAACGGGTCTTTCGAGACCACTTCGAAATCAACCTGGTTTCGGTCAACGCCACGGACCTCTTCCTCGGTCGGCTCAAAGGGGTGACCGATCCCGAACAAAAACGGAAAATCATCGGGAACCTCTTCATCGAAGTTTTCGAAAAGGAAGCGGCCAAACTGCACGGCACGCGCTATCTGGCTCAGGGGACCCTTTATCCCGACGTCATCGAAAGTGTGTCCTTCAAAGGGCCGTCGGCGACCATCAAGACGCACCACAACGTGGGCGGCCTTCCCGAACGCATGAACCTGGAACTTATCGAGCCGTTGCGCGAGCTCTTCAAAGACGAGGTGCGCCAATTGGGCCGGGAATTGGGCCTTCCCGAACGCATCATCATGCGGCATCCCTTTCCGGGGCCGGGCTTGGCCATCCGCATCATCGGCGAAGTGACGCCCGAAAGTCTCAAGATCCTGCGCCATGCCGACGCCATCGTTTTGGAAGAGCTGGAGGCGGAGAATTGGTACGATCGCGTCTGGCAGGCCTTTGCCGTTCTGCTGCCGGTGCGTTCCGTGGGCGTCATGGGGGACGAGCGCACCTATGAGCAGGTGGTGGCCATTCGAGCGGTGGAAAGCGTGGACGCCATGACCGCCGACTGGGCGCGGATGCCGTATGACCTTTTGGCGCGCCTTTCCAATCGCATCATCAACGAGGTGCCCGGCGTCAACCGAGTCGTGTACGACATTTCGTCCAAGCCGCCGAGCACCATCGAATGGGAATGATATGGACGCCCGGCCGGTCCACAGGTTCTATCGAGACCGACACAAACACGGCCCCTGGCACACCTTTCGAGTCCAGGTGGAACAAACGGACCTGTGGGTGCGTGCCGACACCGATCTTTCAGGCCGCACCCACGACCTGGTCCTGACCTATCGGCGCCAGATCCTCCATTACAGCCGTACCGTGCCCGCGTTCCTGACGGCTCTGACCCCTCTTCCCGACGACCCTCTGGCTCCGGACATCGTCCGACGCATGCTGGATGCCGCGCACAAGGCCCACGTCGGCCCCATGGCCGCCGTGGCCGGAGCCATCGCTCAGGCCGTGGCCGAAGGGCTCACGCCGTACACCCGGTCCGTCATCGTCGAAAACGGCGGAGACTGCTACGCCGCGGCCGACGAAGACCTGGTGGTGGCCATCTATCCGGGGGAAGAGTCGCCCTTTCGGGATCGACTGGCCCTGAAGCTGTCCGCTCAAGACCTGCCGGTGGCGGTGTGCACGTCGTCGGGAACGCTGGGCCATTCCCTGAGCTTCGGGCGGGCCGATGCGGCCACCATTCTTTCCCGGGACGCGGCCTTGGCGGATGCCTGCGCCACGGCGCTGGGCAACCGCATTCGTCGGGAAGACGACCTGGAACCGGCTTTGGCATGGGCGCAATCCGTGCCCGGCGTGCTCGGCGCCGTGGCCGTCTGTGGCCATCGACTCGCCGCCTGGGGAAGGATCGAACTGACCGTCCCGTGAAGCGCAAAAAGGCCTTGTGTTTCCCGAGCCCGGCTGTTATATGCTCGACTAACCATTGGGATTCAAAGCATTTTTTTAATCGAGCGGCGGATGATCATGAAAATCGCGGTGCTTTCCGACACCCACCTCACCACCGTCACCGAGGACCTTCAGACCTTGTGCCGTCTCTATTGCGATCCGGCGGATATGGTGGTGCACTTGGGGGACTGGACGGCGGCGTGTGTGTTGGATTATTTCGAGCAGTACCGTTTGGAAGGGGTCTGCGGCAACATGGACGACATGGGGGTGCGTCTTCGACTGCCCATGAAAAAAATCATTCGGGTGGGCTCATTTCGCATCGGCTTGAGCCACGGCTGGGGCTACGGCGGCGATGTGAGGGCGCACCTGCTTCAGGAATTCGACACGGCCGATGCCGTTCTTTTCGGACATACCCATCGGCCGCTTGTGGAAAGGGTCGATGGACGGCTTCTGGTCAATCCGGGTTCGGCTTTTTCTGGCCGGGGCTCATCGGGGCGGACCTTGGCGGTGCTCCATGTGGGAAGGTCGCTGGATGCGGAAATCGTGAGGCTGTAGGAGTGGGGTCATGCGGAATCTGTGGGCGCCGTGGCGGATGGAATACATCTTGGGGAAACGGGAACCCTATTGCATTTTCTGCCCGGAAGGCGACGGGCTGAGTGACGAAGAGCGGCTCATTCTCTATCGCGGCCGACGCACCATGGTGATGATGAACAAATATCCGTACAACAACGGCCACCTGCTCGTGGCCCCGTGGCGGCACGTGGCCGGCCTGGAAGACCTCACGGAGGAGGAAATGACCGACCTCATGAAAAAGGTCCAGGCCTGCGTCACAATCCTTCGCCGCACCATGAGGCCGGACGGATTCAATGTGGGGCTCAATCTGGGCGCGGCTGCGGGAGCCGGGGTGGAAAGCCATCTGCATTTTCACGTGGTGCCCCGTTGGGAAGGGGATACCAATTTCATGACGGTCTTTGCCGATGTGCGGAGCATCCCCGAGCACCTGAGGCAAACGTACGACAAGCTGCGACCGCATTTTGAAAAGGAGAAGGCGCATGAAGCTCTTTAGGCTGTTTACCACCCTTTTGCTTCTGGCTGTCATCGTGCTTTTCGTGCGGCAGAACATGGCGACCTTTCAAAGGGATCTGGACTTCAGCCTGTATCTGTTCATCCGCGAAGATGTGCGCTGGTCCCTGAAGGTCTCCACCGTGATTTTCCTCTCCGGTTTCGTGGGACTCCTTATCGGCCTGGCCTTGATGTTTCGACCTTTTTATCATACGCGGAAAGCCCTGCAGGCGGAGCGGTCCGAAAAGGAGCGGCTCCTGGGGGAAAGAGCCAAGGCTTCCGAAGAAGCCGACATGGCGCACCCCCAGGCCGTGGCGGGGCCGCCCCGGGAAAAGGCACCGGAGCCCCAGGCCGCCGACACCCCCGCCGGATGAAACGCGCCCCCGACTTTCTATGGCCATGAACAAAATCACCCCCATGATGCAGCAGTATTTGGACATCAAGGCCCAGCATCCCGAGGCCTTGTTGTTTTACCGCATGGGGGATTTTTATGAGCTGTTTTTCGATGATGCCGTCACGGCGTCCCGCATCCTGGATATCGCTCTCACCTCCCGGGACAAAAACGCCGAAGATCCCGTGCCCATGTGCGGTGTGCCCTACCACGCAGCCGAAGGGTATATTGCGCGCCTCGTGGGGGCGGGATACAAGGTGGCCGTCTGCGATCAGGTGGAGGACCCCAAGAAGGCCCGGGGGTTGGTGAAACGGCAGGTGACCCGGGTCATCACGCCGGGTCTGGTGGTGGAAAGCCAGAACCTGTCGGCCAAGGATCCCAATTATCTTGCCGCCGTCGCCCACAAAGGGGACCGATTCGGCCTGGCCTACGTGGACGTGTCCACGGGGGATTTTCAGGTGGTTGCCGTGGACTCGCGGGATGGGGTGCTGCGCGAGCTGGCTCGAGTGAACCCCAAGGAAATCCTGGTATCGGACGACGAACACCTTCCTTGGCTTTCGGAATTTTCCTCGGCCAATCCCGTGGCGGTCACGGTTCTCGATGAGGCCGCCTTTGATGCGGCCCGGTGCCGCGAAAGGCTGCTGGCGCATTTTCAGGTGTATTCCCTGGAGAGTTTCGGGATCGGCGACAACCCTTTGGTCATTCGGGCGGCAGGAGCCATTCTGGAATATCTGCGGGCCAACCACATGGACGCCTGCGCCCATCTGCGCAAGATCACCCCGTACAGTTCCCGGGATTTCATGGCGCTGGACGAGGCGACGGTGAAAAACCTGGAAGTGCTCACCGCCGCCGCGACTTCCAGCCGAAAAGGCTCCCTGCTGCACGTGCTCGATGAAACGGTGACCCCCATGGGAGCGCGGCTCCTCCAGAAATGGGTCCGATACCCTTTGGTGGATGTGCCGACCATCGGCAGGAGGCAGGACGCCGTGGCCGAAATGATCCGTCAAGGGGGGGTGCGCACCCAGCTGCGGGACGTGCTGAAACAGATGGCCGATGTGGAACGGATCGTGGGTCGGGTGAGTGTGGGCACGGCCGGCCCGAGGGATCTCGCCTCCCTTCGCCGCTCCTTGGAACTCTTGCCGGAGGTGCGGGCGCTCCTGGATACGGCCGCCTGCGATCTTCTCGCGGAATTGGCGGCCCATTGGGATTCCCTGGACGATGTGGTGCAGCGCATCACCGAAACGCTCGTGGACGAGCCGCCCCATTCCCTTGCCGCCGGCGGGGTGATCCGTCGCGGCGTGGATGCCGAACTGGACCACTACACGCGTCTTGCCTTGGACGCCAAGGGATGGATGGCCGACTACGAGGTGCGGGAGCGGGCCCGAACGGGCATCGGCTCCCTCAAGGTCCGCTACAACAAGGTCTTCGGGTACTTCATCGAAGTGTCCAAAGCCAATTTGGCCCTGGTCCCGGACGACTACGTGCGCAAACAGACCCTGGTCAACGCCGAACGGTTCATCACCGAAGAACTCAAGAACTTCGAAGAACAGGTTCTTCAGGCGGATGAAAAGCGCCGGGAGCTGGAAGAACGGCTCTATGAGGCCCTTCGGGTATGGGTGGCGGAACGTTCCGAAAGGATTTTGGAAGCCGCGCGGCGCGTCGCCCACCTGGATGTGTTCGCCGCCCTGGCGGAGACGGCCTCCCGATACGGCTATTGCCGGCCGGTGGTGGACGACGGCGGGGTCATTGACATTCGGGAGGGGCGACATCCCGTGGTGGAAAGGTTTTTGCCCGACGGCGCCTTTGTGCCCAACGATGTCCATTTGGATCAGGAGTCCCAGCAGATTCTCATCATCACGGGACCCAATATGGCCGGCAAGTCCACCATTCTGCGCCAGACGGCTCTCCTGGTTCTCATGGCCCAAATGGGGAGCTACATTCCCGCGTCCGAAGCCCGAATCGGCATCGTGGACCGCATTTTCACCCGAGTGGGCGCCTCCGACGACCTGGCCCGGGGCCGTTCCACGTTCATGGTGGAAATGCAGGAGACGGCCAACATCCTGCATCAGGCCACACCCAAGAGCTTGATCATTTTGGACGAAATCGGGCGGGGGACGTCCACCTTTGACGGCATGAGCCTGGCGTGGGCTGTGGCGGAATACCTCCACGATCTGGACGGGGTGGGCGTGAAAACCCTGTTTGCCACGCACTACCATGAACTCACGGAGCTGGCGGAAAGGCTTCCTCGGATCAAGAACTACAACGTGGCCGTCAAGGAATTCGAGACGGACATCGTTTTTTTTCATCGGCTCCTTCCCGGCGGGACGAACAAGAGCTACGGCATTCACGTGGCACGGCTTGCCGGGCTTCCTCAAGAGGTTATCGTTCGGGCGCAGGATATCCTGAGCCAACTGGAGGCGGGAAGCCACAAGCCGCCGGAACGGCTCAAGGATTCCGCCCGCACGGCCCCGCGGCGCCGATCCCGGGCGGGTTTTCAGATGAGTCTTTTCCAGCCGAGCATGGAATGGCTGCGCGACGCCATCATGGCCCTGGACCTGGACCGCATGACGCCCCTGGCGGCTTTGAAAACCCTTTACGGGCTTCAGGAACAAATCAAGAGGCGGCCTGCCTGGGGATCGTCCAAGCATGGAGACACCGGGGCCGAGCCCATGCCGGGACGCCCTTCGAGCCCGATCCCTGAAGCGTGAGGCCGCTTCCCAGGGCGGATCGTCTTGCGCGGCCGAAGCGATTCATGTCATTGTGAGCGAGTCGATGGGTGGAGGAGTGCCATGAAGAGATCGCCGAGCACGCCGCACAGCCTGCGATGGATCCCGGTTTTGGCCGTGGCCCTGGGAATGCTGTGCCCGTTGGCGGTCATGGGCGCCCAAGGCGATGTGGACGGCCGCTATGCCGAAGCGCGCCGCGAATATCAAAGACTCTTGGGACGGCTGCATATTCCGGAAAATCAGGTGTTGTTCCAGAAGAACATCAAGACATTCGAAGAGATTCTCCGGAACGACACCCAGCAGCGCCTGGCGGACCGGTGCCTTTTCATGATCGCCCAGTCCTACCACCACCTCTACGATGCCCGCCGCTCGGAAGACGATGCCAAGAAGGCTCTCGGCTATTACAAGCAGGTGGCCGTCCGTTTCCCCCAAAGCCCTCTGGCCGATGATGCCCTCTTTCTTTCGGGAATCCTTTTGGAAGGGCAAGACCCGGCCGAAGCGTACCTGGAATTTTCCCGAGTCGTGGTCCTGTTTCCTCAAGGCGATCTGACGGCGCGGGCCCGCCAGAAAGCGGAAGCCTTGGCCGCACGGCCGGCCGCGAGCCCCGTCGCGCCTTCCGGAAACCCAAAGACGGCGGCCGAAGACGAAAAAGCCGCCCCCTCCGCCGGGGACAAGAAGCCTAAAGAAACCCGGGAGCCGACCGAAGCGGCTTCCCGAGAAACGCCTCAGGCCGTCGTGGAAAAGATCCAGCACTGGTCCGCGGACGAATACTCCCGCGTGGTCGTCTACGTGAGTGGTCCCGTGCGCTACAGTCGCTCCGTGTTGCCCGCGGAACCGAAGGACAAGAAACCGGCTCGAATCGCTCTGGACCTGGAGCGCTGCGGCGTCCGCCCCAAGCTCAAGCCCATGATCCCCATCATGGACGGGTTGCTCCAAGACGTGCGTGTGGAACCGTCCGCCGACGACAAAACCCGAGTGATTCTGGATCTCCAGGCCATGGATTCCTACCGAGTCTTTTCCCTGGCCGATCCTTTCCGCGTCGTGATCGATGTGCAGGGCAAGAGGAAAACGGAGGCGGCCGCTTCGGCGGGACCGTCCGCCGCCCCATCGGCCACACCGCCTTCGGCCTCCCCACCCGCGCCGGCTCCGACGCCACCGGCCCCGGCCCGGCCCGTTATCAAGAAAGGCATGCCCAGCATGGTGGAGCAGTTGGGTCTTACGGTCCGGCGCATCGTCATCGACCCCGGCCACGGCGGCAAGGACAAAGGCGCCATCGGCCCCAGCGGGCTCTATGAAAAGGACATCACCTTGGCCCTGGCCAAGCAGCTTAAGAAGGTCTTGGAAAAGGAAGGCGGCTACGAAGTGATCCTCACGCGAGACACGGACCGGTACGTGAGTCTGGAAGAACGCACGGCCATCGCCAACACCAAAAAGGCGGACCTTTTCCTGTCCATCCACACCAATGCCCACACCGATCGAAGCGTTGGCGGCATCCAGACGTATTTTTTGAATTTTTCCACGGATAAAGAGTCGGCACGGGTGGCCGCTTTGGAAAACGCCGCCTCTGCCAAGCAGATCAGCGACCTGGAGGGCATTTTGAACGAGTTGTTGCGCAACACCAAGATCAACGAATCTTCCCGGTTGGCCCGTGAGGTGCACCAAGGGCTCATCAACCGCCTGGAATCCAACCGCAAACTGCGCGATCTCGGCGTGAAACAGGCGCCCTTTTACGTGCTGCTCGGCGCCCAGATGCCCAGCATCCTTATTGAGGCGTGTTTCATTTCCAACGAAGAGGAGGAGCGGCTCCTGAAAGACGCCGCGTTTCAAAAAGAACTGGTGCAGGCCATTTCTCAGGGCATTCGATCATACAAGGATCGGCTGGCTCAGGTCGGTCGTTTGGGGGAAGGGGCATGAGCCAGTCCGAATGGTCGGGGATCGCCCCCGGCACAGTGGTGGAGTTTTTCGAAGCCAAAGAACTGCTCCTCGGTGTCTGCCTCGCCGTCAAAGACCAAAGACTCAATGTGCTGACGGAAAACAACCGGGAGATGAGCCTGGTGATGCGCCGCGTCGTGTCGGCGTCGCCGGCCAGACTGAATCCAACGCAGCATCGCGATGATCTGGTCCGGGCCCTCAAAAAAATCCGTCAGGAGCGCGAATCCCTGGCCGCTCAGGTGGACGTGGCGGAACTGTGGTCCGTTCTGGAAGGCGAAACCGAGGGCTACAGCCCTCAGGATCTGGCCGAATTGGTCTTCGCTGGGGCGGTGACCGACGACCACGTGGCGGCCGTGCAGCGCGTCCTTCTGGCCGACCGCTTGTATTTTCAATTCAAGGACGGCTTGTTCGCCGCCCGCACGGCGGACCAGGTGGAACGCCGTCGGGAGGACATGGAGCGGGAGGCGCGCAAGGAACGCCTTTTGGAAGAAGGCGCCCAGTGGGTGCGTCGTGTCATGCAGGCGAAACCCGGCGCCCGGCACGATCTCTTCGATCAGGAAATCATAGAAAAAATCAAGGAATTCTGCCTCTTCGGACAAGAATCCGAAAGCGCCGCCTTCGTCAAAGAACTCTTCGGGCGCTCCGGAATCCCCGCCCAACAGACCGCGGCCTTTCGTTTCCTCGTGCGCTTGGGCGTGTGGTCCGAAAACGAAAACCTGTACTTGCACCAGCAGGGCCTAGCCACGGATTTTCCGGCGGAGATCCTCGAGGCGGCCGAGGCCGGCAAAGATCGAGTGCAGCGCATCACAGTCGGTGAAGAACGCGCGGATTTCCGCGCCTGTGACGCCTTCACCATCGACAGCGCCTCGACCCGGGACTTCGACGACGCTTTGAGTTTTCGGCCTGTGGGGGAGGATCGCTGGGAGGTGGGGGTCCACATCGCCGATGCCGCCCATTTTGTGGAAATCGACGATCCCGTCGATCGGGAGGCGGCCTGTCGAGTGACTTCCATCTACCTGCCGGATCGGCGCATCCCCATGCTTCCGCCGTCCCTTTCGGAAGAAGCCTGCAGCCTGTGCCTGGGCCAAGACAGGGCGACCCTGAGCTTTCTCATGGACGTGGACGCTTCCGGGCACATTCACGGCTGGAGGATCCTGCCGGGGATCGTGCGCGTTTCGCGGCGCCTGACCTATGAGCAGGTGGACCGATTGGTGGAAACCGACCCCACGTTCAAGGCTCTGTTCCACCTGAGCGAACGCCTGAGGGAGCAACGCCGGGAGCGGGGGGCGGTGCTGCTGCCTCTTCCGGAAATCCACATCAGTGTCAACGACCACGGCATGATTCAGCTCGTGCGCTACGAAAAGGAAAATCCCAGCCAGATCATCGTCTCCGAATGGATGATCGCCGCCAACGGCCTTGCGGCAACCTATCTCGCGGAAAAGGACCTGCCGGCCATCTACCGCTGCCAGGCGGAATGCCGGCCGGAAACGGATCAGGTGCAAAGCGACTATCCCATCTTCCATATCTATCGGCAGCGCCGCCTTTTCGCGCGGGCCGAACTGGAGACCCGACCGGGACCGCATTGCAGTCTGGGCATGAACCCGTACACCACGGTGACCTCCCCCATTCGCCGCTACACCGACCTGGTGGTCCAGCGCCAGATCAAAGCGGCCCTCAACGAAGGCCGCCCTGCTTATTCGGAAGACGTGCTGGAAAAAATCCTCACCCACATCCGCGTGCAGCTCGGCAAAGTGGCCTTCGTCCATCGCAAATGGACCCGCTACTGGATCCTTCGATACCTGGAACAGGAAGATATCCAGAGCCTCAACGCCATCGTCCTGGACAAAAACGCCAAATTCGCCTATCTGCTTTTGCCCGATTTCCTCATGGAAGTGCACGCGCCGCTGCCGCAGGAACAGGCCGTGGCCGCCGGGGAAATGGTGCGGCTGAAAATCGAGCGCCTGAACCCACGGGACGACGTGCTGCGCGTGCAGATCGTGTGACGTGCCGGGAAGGGCACGTCGGGCCATGGGGGTTGTCAGTTGGAGGCGGCGGCTCCGGCGGCGGCGCTGGTGGAGGTCCCGGATTTGGCGTGAAGCTGCTGGAAGAGGAACGCTTCCATGAATTCGTCCAGTTCGCCGTCCAGGACGCTGTCCACGTTGCCTTTTTCCACCTGGGTTCGGTGGTCCTTGACCAGGCGGTAGGGCTGCAGCACGTAGGAACGGATTTGGTTGCCCCAGGCGATGTCGTCCAGGTTGTCGTGCAGTTGCTGCATTTCCGCCTGCTTTTTCTGGAGCTCCCTTTCGTAGAGCCGCGCCCTGAGGACCTTCATGGCGATGTCCCGATTGCGGTGCTGGGACCGTTCGTTCTGGCACTGGACCACGATCCCCGTGGGGATGTGGGTGATGCGCACGGCCGAACTCGTCTTGTTCACGTGTTGGCCGCCGGCGCCGCTGGACCGATAGGTTTCCACGTGCAGGTCCGAAGGCTTGATGTCGATGACGATGGAATCGTCCACTTCGGGGTAGACGAACACGGCGGCGAAGGAGGTGTGGCGACGTCCGCTGGCGTCGAAAGGCGAAATGCGCACCAGCCGATGGACGCCGGATTCTCCCTTGAGCAGCCCGTAGGCGTAGGGGCCGGAAACGGTGAAGGTCGCGCTCTTGATGCCCGCCTCTTCCCCTTCCAGAAGATCCACCACCTCGGTCTGGAAGCCGCGCCGTTCGCACCATCGCAGATACATGCGCAGGAGCATCTCCGCCCAGTCCTGAGCTTCCGTGCCGCCGGCCCCCGCGTTGATGCTCACGATGGCGTTGCGCCGGTCGTTTTCTCCCGCAAGCATCTGACGCACTTCCAGCGCCTTGACCTTTTTGTGAAGCTCTCTCGTCTTGCGGGCGACGTCCTGAAGGGCGTCCCCGTCGTTTTCTTCAACGGCCAGTTCCAAAAGGAGCTCGTTGTCTTCCAGTTCCGTCTTCAGGGCGTCGAATTCCGAGACGATTTCCGACAGTTGGGCCCGTTCCCTGAGGACGTCCTTGGATTTTTCCGGATCGTCCCAAAAGTCCTGTCGGGCCATGAGCCGATCCAATTCTTGAAGGCGGGTGCGTTTGCCCGGGATGTCAAAGATAGCCTCCCAGAGTGTCCACCCTTTGAAGCAATTCCTTCATGGAACTTCGAATTTCCGTGGGTTCGATGACCATACATCCCTCCTTGCGGCCCCATGAGGGCGCGTTGTTTCTTTCTTCATATCAAATTTCGGCGGCGACTCACAGAACGATGCGATCCCCTTTTCGCGCTCCGGTGGCTCGTGCCCTCTGAGCCCGCTCCCCATACACGACACAGAGGATCGCCGTCAAGGTGCAGGACCATGCGAAAAGATCCCCGTAGCGCACGTAAAAGGTGGGCGTCTCTTTTCCGGGGATGATGAGGGCGCCGGCGGTTCCGGCCACGTTTAAGGGAAGGGAGGCCAGGGTTTTTCCTGAGGCATCGAACACGGCGCTGATTCCCGTGTTGGCGCAGCGGATCAGGGGCACGCGGCATTCCACCGAACGCCAGCGGGCGATTTCCAGGTGTTGATAGGGGGCCGCCGTCCGCCCGAACCAGGCGTCGTTGGTGAGGTTCACGAGAAAACGGGCTCCATGGCGCACGGCGTCCCGAGCCAGTTCCGGGAAGATGGCCTCGTAGCAGATAAGCACCCCGAAGGGAGCGTTCTGAAAAGAAAAAACCGCCGGGCTTGTCCCCGGAACGAAATCCCCCGCGGCGGCCACGAGCTTTTCCACAAAAAAAAGCAGACGTTTCAGCGGCACGTATTCCCCGAAGGGAACCAGGTGGCGCTTGGCATAGGCGGCGACGATTCCGTCCGTGGGATGGAAAAGGACGGCACGGTTTTGCAGGCGCACTGCGGACCCGTCGGAGATCACCCACGGGATGCCCAGAACCGTCGGCACGTTCAAAGAGGCGGCGATAGCGTGCAGCATTCGGGTGGGGGTCTCTTCCAGCCCGTAGAAAAAGGGGGCCGCCGTTTCAGGCCAGATGAGAAGATCCGGAGGATTGTCCTGGAGCGCCGCTTCCGAAAGGTCCCGATAGATCTCCAGGGTTTTTTGCTGAAAGGCGGGGTCCCATTTGACCGATTGATCGATGTTGCCTTGGATGAGCGCAACCCGAAGGGCCGCGGCCGCAGCCGAGGGGTATTCTCTGAGGTTTTGGCCGCGCCACATGCCGTAACCGAAAAAGAGGGCAAAACAGAGGACGGCGGCTGCCACCGAACGCAGGCCCACCTTTCGCAGGAGCAGCCCCGCGAGGAGAACGTTTCCGTAAATGACGAGCCAACCGGCGCCGTAAACCCCGGCGATGTCGGCGGTCTGCAGCAGCGGTTCCACGGCCGTCTGCGTATAGCCCACATTGGTCCAGGGAAAGCCGGTGAGGGCATGGGCGCGGACCCATTCCAAGGCGATCCAAAGACAGGGAAGCCCCCAGACCCAAAGTCCGGGCGAGGCGTGCCAGCGGCGTGCCGCAGTAAAAAAGACGGCCGGGTAAAGGGCCAGATAAGCGCACAGGAGGCAGAGCACCGCCGCGGAAACGGGCAACGGCAGGTTTCCGTAATGGGTGACCACGTAGGTGATCCAGGAAAGGGCGGTCAGGTTGTGGACAAAACCGGCGACAAATCCCGCACGAAAAGCGTTCCGCAGGGGCATGTTCCCGATGCGAGCCAGCAGAGGGATAAGGGCGATCCAGCTTGCCCCGAAGACGTTGAAAAAAGGAAACCCAGCGGTGAGCAGCAGCCCCGTAGCGACGGCGGCCGTCCAGGGGGAGGTCAGCAAGGCGATCAAGTGACGGACTCCCCCTCAGTGGGACGATCCCGACGCCGCAGAGTTGTTGTCGAGGGCGCCTTCACGGCGGCGGATGCGGACTTTTTCCACCTTTCGGCTGTCGGCGGCTTCCACAATCATTTCCAGGTTCTTAAAGAGAACCTTTTCATGGACGGCCGGAACCCGGCCCAAACGGCTGATGATGAAGCCGCCGACGGATTCGAACTTCCCCTCGGGGAATTCCATATCCAGGTAATCCTCCAATTCCTCCACATCCAGCCGCGCATCCACCAGAATGGAACCGTCTTCCTGTTCCACCAGCCAGTTTTCTTCGGCATCGTACTCATCCATGATATCGCCGATGATCTCTTCGATGATGTCTTCCATGGTGAGCACGCCGGCCGTGCCGCCGTATTCGTCGATGACGATGGCCATGTGGGACTTGCGGTGCCGAAGGTCTCGGAGCACTTCACTGATCTTCTTGCTTTCGGGGATGAAATAGGGAGGCCGAAGAATGGCGCGCAGGTCCAAATCGGTCTTGCCCCAGTGCTGCAAGAGATCCTTGGCATGCAAAATGCCGATGATGTTGTCGATGGAATCCTGATAGATGGGGATTCGGGAATGGCCCGATTCCACGATGAGGGCGATGAGCGATTCCACGGAAGACTCGTGCGGCGCCGCCACCGTATCGGTTCTCGGCACCATGACCTCGCGGGCCACCGTGTCGCGAAAGGAAAAGATCCCCTGGATCATTTCCCCTTCGTCTTCGGAAATCAGCCCGCGTTCCTCCCCCTCATCGATGAGCTGCTGGATCTCTTTTTCCAGATCCTTGGGTTTGTCGATCCGCGAGAGGCGACGCAGCGCCTTTTTCAGCCAGCGCGACAAGCCTTTGGCAGATTCCTCTTCCAAATCGTTCCCTCAACCTCACAACATCGGCCAGTGGTCACGGTTCACCCCGGACCGGCATAGGGCATGGAGTTGGCAGAATCTAACAAGCGCCGTCATTTCTTGTCTAGAAAAATATGGGCAAGGAACTTATGGACCAATCGGGCCGCAAGGAAATCCGGGGCGACCATGCCGGGGATGGGACACAGCTCCATGACGTCGAAGCCCACCACGCGGCATCGGGCCGTCACGGCGCGAATGAGGGCCACAAGGTCGTACCAGCCCAACCCTCCAGGCTCCGGCGTTCCCACAGCGGGCATCACCGAAGGGTCCAAGACATCGAGATCGATGCTCACATAGACGTTGGGGCCCAGGCACTCCACGATTCGAGACACCACCGCCTCGCCGCCCCGCACGACCTCTTCGGCGAAAAAGGCCGAAATCCCTCGGTCTCGAATCAGCCGATGCTCTTCCCGAGTCATGGACCGCAGGCCCACTTGGACCAGATTCGCCAGGTCCAGCACATGGCGCATGACGCAGGCGTTGCTGTAGGCCGTCTCCTGATAGGAATCCCGAAGGTCGGGGTGCGCGTCCAGATGAAGGACCGTCAAGGGGTGAAAAGCGGCCGCGGCGGCCTGAATCATGCCCAAGGACAGAAGGTGTTCGCCGCCGAGCATCACCGGAATCTTGCCGGCCTCGAAAAGAGCCGCCCCGACCCGGCGGACTCTTTCCACCATCTCCCGAGGGGAGGCGGCCGTGACATGGAGCTCCCCCAAGGTGGCGATGCCGTGTCGGTAAGGTTCCGTTTCGGTGTCTTCTTCGTAGCATTCCAATTCCCGGGACGCCCACAGGATCGCTCGAGGGCCTTCCCGAGTGCCGGCCTTAAAGGTGGTGGTGCCGTCGTAGGGTGCCGCCACAAGGACCGCCTGCGCCTCTTCGAGGGGGCGGGCGTATTGCGGCAGGCCCAAAAAAGACGAACAGGGACCGAGGTGGTTCCACACCTCGGTCCCTAGGGATGGTTTTTGCTTGTCCATGGGGAAAATCAGCGACTTCGCTGGCGCAGCATTCGATCCATGCGCACCACGTGCGTGGAATCTTCGATGGTGTTGGGAAATTCCTGGCCCCGGTCCAGGACGTTGATTTCGCATTTCTGAATGCGGAACCGTTCCTTGACGACGGCCACCGCTTTATCGGTATCGAAAGGCTTGCACGAAAACATGTCCAAGCTCAGATACCGCTTCTCGGGGAAGGTGTGGATGCTGATATGGCTTTCCGCGATGAGCACGAACCCGGAAATGCCCCAATCCTCCGGAACCGCTCCGCTGTAGCGAAACACATACGGGGGCATGATCTTGGTCATATCCATTTCTTGGGGATATTCGTCCAAGAAATTGTAAATCCCGTTGATGTCCTGCAAAACCTCGGGATCGCACCCGTACCCGTCCAGCATCAGATGGACCCCGAAGCCGAATTCCGGTTTTTTCGTGTTCATGTCGTGCACCTCCCCGCCCGTGCGATGGATCGAACCGGAAGCCCCAGGCCCCCGGGTTATGGCCTTGCCTTCTGCGCGCTTCAAAAGCCTCAAAACCGGGATTGGCTCACCACCCACAAAATGTGCGCCTCTCCCCGGCCGGAATTTTCCACCCAATGCCGGGTGGAACTCTTGAAATAAAAGCAATCCCCCACGTTCAACCGATGGGGTTTGTTGTCGAACCACAAAGTGACCGACCCCTTGATGACGAAACCGAACTCCTCGCCTTCGTGGGGCGTGTGCTCCACGGTTCGGCCCCCTTTCTGCATCTTCACGATCACAGGATCCATGACCCGGCCCATGGCCCGGGGCAGCAGAAAGTATATGGCGCACCGCTCCGACGATTCGGAACTGAGCACGCGCGATTTCTTGCGGGCCACCACCGTGGGGCGCGGCATGTCCTGGAAAAACTCGGCCAGATCCACCCCCAGCACGTCCAAGATGCTCTTGAGCGTCGCAATGGACGGGGACGTGAGATCCCGTTCCAGCTGGGAAATGAACCCCTTGGTCAAATAGGCCCGATTGGCCAGCTCTTCCTGGGTCAGGCCGTTTTCCATGCGAAGCCGCCGGAGTTTATCCCCGATCTTGAGCCCGTCCTCCATGGTTTACCTATATTAAACAGAAAGTTTAAAAAAGCGCGCTTTGTATAAGGGTCCCCATCCCCGATGTCAAGAAAAAATTGTGCGGCTTTCCCGAACGGCGCCGCGGGATCGGGCGGAGCGGGCAAGGGGCTGGCTTCGACGAAAATCCTTCAGCCTACGGATCGAGAGGGCTCTTGCACGGCCACGACGGGAGCGGGTTCGGGGTTTTCCGAATCCCCGTCCAGGCACAGCCGGTTGCCTCCCAAATCTTTTTTGGCGCGGTACTGGGCCTTGTCGGCCCTTTGGATGAGATCCTCGATGCTTTTTTCCACATCGCCGTCCCGATAGTGGAACTGGGCCGCGCCGATGGACAGGCTCGTGGGGGAGGCGTCCAGAGCGGCGTAGCGATTCCGGATGCGCTCGACGACCATGCGGACCTGATCCGCGTGGAGATGGGGCAGCACGACGGTGAATTCATCGCCGCCGTAGCGAAACGCCGTGTCCACATGTTCCCGAATGGACTGCTGCAAAATGGATCCCAATTCGATGAGCAACGAATCGCCGGCCTGGTGGCCTTCCTGGTCGTTGTAGTGTTTGAACTGATCGATATCGATGAACAAAAGAAACAGCGGATGGCCGTAACGCACGGACCGGACGGCTTCCTGGGTGAGAACGCTTCGAAAATGACGTCGGTTGTAAAGGCCGGTCAAGGGGTCTCGAATGGCCAGTTGTTCCAGCTCCCGGCGTAGATACCGCTCCCGAAGCAGACGTCGAATCTTGGCCTCCAGCTTGTCCAACCCGAAAGGTTTGGTGATGAAATCGGCGGCGCCGGCGTTGATGACGTCCACGTACTTGTATTTGGTGGCATGGCCGGTGATGGCGATGGTGTCGGTGTCGGGGTGATGCCGGCGGATATGTTTGATGAGTTCCATGCCGTCCATGCGCGGCATGTCCATGTCGGTGACGACAATGTCGAAGGCGCCGTTTTGGAGTTTTTCGGCGGCGTCCTTTCCGTCGGCGGCGGTGGTGACCTGATGGCCGATGTAGCTCAAACTTTCCGCCACCAGTTCCCGCACACTGCGTTCGTCATCCACCACGAGGATGCGCTGCGGGTCGTAGCTTTGATCGCGTAGAGAGGCTTTCATGCGTTGTTTGTCCCAAGAAGCGTTTGCACCGACGGGAAAATTACAATACGGTGTCTTGACGGCTTTGGCAATGGGTTTTCCACGGCAGACTTTGGCATAGATTCCTCGGGGAACGGAGCGAGGCTCGACGTTCATGGAGCGGATTCTGATCATCTACAAAAGGGGGCGAAGCGACGCGGCGCAGCTGGCCGAAAGGCTCACCACATGGCTTACATCCAAGGGCTTTGACGCCTCGGCTCGGGAAAACATGGCCGACACGGGCACCTTTAATCCCCCGCCGCCTCCACCCATGGAGGCGGACGCCGTCGTGGTGCTCGGCGGGGACGGCACCTTTCTCAGCGTGGCCCGCCAGCTGGAAGATCGCCAGATTCCCATCGTGGGCGTGAATCTGGGGGGCTTGGGGTTTCTTACGGAAATCAGCCGGGAACGCTGTTTCGAAGACCTGGAAAATGTGCTGGCCGGCGCTTATGAAATCGAGGAACGCATGCGGCTTCGCGTGGTCATTGAACGGGCGGGTCGCGAGGTCTTTTCTCAGACGGTCTTGAACGATGTGGTCATCAACAAGGGAGCGCTGGCCCGCATCGTGGACCTCTACACCCACATCGACGGGTGCTACCTCACCCACTACCGTGCCGACGGCCTCATCGTGGCCACCCCCACGGGATCCACGGCCTACAATCTGTCGGCCGGCGGGCCCATCGTGTATCCCACGGCCTTGGCCGTGATCCTCACACCCATCTGCCCCTTCACCCTGACCAACCGGCCCATCATCCTTCCGGCGACCGCCGTGATTCGTGTCGACCTGGACGACAAGGCGCAGGATGTGACCTTGACCTGCGACGGCCAGGTCGGCCATCGCCTGGCTCCCAACGACAGGATTTCCATCGCCATGTCGCCTCACACCCTGAAGCTCATCAAGCCCACGAGCACCGACTATTTCGAAATCCTTCGCACCAAGCTCAAATGGGGCCAGACCTGATCCCCGCCGAAACGCGCTCCCCACGGGACGCTCGGTGCAAAGGCGAAGGGACTACAGCGCCCGCATCCATTCGGGTTTCAGGGGCACGTGATCGTTGAGGGCCGCATCGATCACGGCCAGGGCCTTTTCCTTGTCCGCGGGCATCTTCACCTTGAGGGGCAGATAGTTGGAGGCGTGGTTGGAAAGAAAGAGCCCGCGGGACATGTGGGTGTGGGCCAGCATGTGGCGCAGTTCCTGAAGGAGTTCCCGGGGGGTGAGGATGGGGAATTCGCCGCGGCGGACCTTTTCCCCCAGTTCCGTGTTGGGAAGGACCATGAGGGTGAGGGCGCCCACGTAATGGGGATCCATGGCCGTGAGGAGCGATCCCGTGGCGTGCGCATGTTCCAGGGATCGGTCTCGACCCGCGATGCCCAAAAGGACGGTCACCGAAAGCTTCAACCCCGCGTCCCGAACCCGTCGGCCCGCTTCCAACAGTCTTTCCCTTGAAACCCCTTTCTTGACGGCTTTCAACGTTTCGGGATCGCCGCTTTCCACGCCGAGATAGACGATGCCCAGCCCCAGATCCCTCAGGGCTTCCAGCTCCTCGGGCGTTTTCCTCAGGATGCTCTTGGCGTTGCCATAGAGCCCCACCCGCTGAATCCACGGCATGGATCGGCGGATCTTTTCCAGGATTGCCACAAGGCGGGCCTGGGGAAGGATCAAGGCGTCGCCGTCCGTGAGGAAAACCCGCCGCAGAAAGGGAAAGTTCCGGGCCGCGTAGGCGATGTCCCGGTCGATGATCTCCTGATCCTTGATGCGGAATCGCACGCCTTTGTAGGTGCCGCAAAAGGTGCACTTGTTGTGGGAGCAGCCCACCGTGACCTGCAAAAGAATGCTTTCTGCCTCACTGGGCGGCCGAATGATGATCCCTTCGTAGTGCATGCCGTCCATGGACGACCTCCCTGGTAACTCCCCGTGCTTTACCGAACCTGCCGGCCGTCGATGCCTCGGTGTTCCAAAAAAAATGGAGTCTTCGACCCATCGTGCAGATCGGTGCGGCCGAAGTCGCATTCCTGGTTTGAGATTTGCTAACGATTCCTCTATAGTGAGCCGCTCGAAAATTTTCAAGCGAGGAGGCTCCTTTCATGACCGACCGCGACCTGACGCTCTACGAACCCTTCACCGCCACCATGGGCCGCCGTTTTCGCGTGCATCGAGTGATCCACACCCGCAAGACGCCCTACCAGCTGGTGGAAGTGGTGGAAACCGACGATTTCGGCGTGACCCTCTTTTTAGACCGCCGGTTTCAGACGTCCGAAAAGGATGAGTTCTTCTACCACGAATCCCTGGTGCATCCGGCCATGATGCTGCACCCCAACCCGGAACGTGTGCTCATCATCGGCGGCGGCGACGGCGGCACCCTGGAAGAGGTCCTGAAGCATCCGTCGGTTGCCGCCGTCACCATGGTGGAACTGGACGCAGATGTGGTGGACGTGGCCAAGGCGCATCTTCGCAGCATCTGCGGGGCGGCGTTCGAAGACCCTCGAGTTCGGCTCGTCATCGGCGACGGCCGCCGATTCGTGGAAGAGACGGACCACGCCTTTGACGTGATTCTCTTGGACCTCACCGATCCCATGGAACCGTCCAAGTACGTCTACACCAAAGAATTTTACGGACTGTGCGCCCGCCGATTGGCCCGGGGAGGGATCCTGGGGCTCCACAACGACTCGCCCTTCTTTTTCCCTCAGGCCTATAACGTCATCACCAAGACCCTGGACGCCGTCTTTCCCCATCGGCGCCAATATGCGGCCTATATCGTGGGCTATATGCTCGATTTCGCCTTCTCCGTCTGCGCCATGGACGACGTCCTCGAAGTGGACGAAAAGGAATTGGCCCGACGGGAGGCCCAGCGCGGCATCGCGGGGCTCCTGTCCTACACGCCGCAGCTCTTGGAACGTTTCCGTACCCTTCCTGGATACATGCGCCGCGTTCTGGACGAGCCCTGCCATATTTCCACCGATGCCGCACCGTTCGTCATCGAAACGGAACCGTTTGAATAGAGAACCGCCCATGGACGAGAACCGACTCAAAGGGACGGGCCCGGGGAACGTTTTTCGAGGCCCCCGGATCCTGCCCCACGAAAACAGAACCCTTCCCGAAACGGCCAAGTGCACGCGATGCCGAAAGCGCGCCGTCATCGCCCTGCCCAGCCATCATGCCAATTTCTGTGAAGAATGCTTTGTTGTCTTCTTTCGACGCGCGGTCCTTCGGGCCATGAAGCATTTTCCCATCAGGCCCGACGAACCCATCCTGGTGGCCGTCTCGGGCGGCAAAGATTCCCTGGCCGCCTGGGCCGTCTTGCAGGATTTGGGCTACCGCACTCGGGGCGTCCATTTGAATCTCGGCATCCCCACCTTTTCCGAGGCGTCGCAGGAAGCCATCGCCGCCTTTGCCACCGCCCGGAACCTTCCGTGGGTGAGCTATTCCCTTCGGGATCTCCTGGGCTACTCCATCCCCGAGATTCGGCGGCGCATTCGACGCCCCATCTGTTCCGTGTGCGGCATGATCAAGCGCCGTCTTCTGAACCGCCTTGCCATTCGGGAAGGATTGCGGGTGATCGCCACAGGCCACAACCTGGACGACGAAGCCGGACGCCTTTTGGGAAACCTCGTGCGAAACCGTCGGGAGTACATCGAAAAACAATCCCCGTACCTGCCGTCCGTCCATCCGCAGCTTCCGGAAAAGATCAAGCCGCTCTACCGCGTTTCGGCCGACGAAATCCGCACCTACTGCCGCGTGCACGGGATCGCCTATCTGGAAGGGGCCTGCCCCTTGTCCCGCGGCGCCACGAGCCACATGTTCAAAGAGGCGTTGGACATGCTGGAAGGCAAAATGCCTGGAACCAAGAGGGACTTTCTTTTCGCCTACCTGGATGCACGGACGGTTTCCAAAGTCGTGGACGATTTCGGCACCTGCGACCGATGCGGGGAACCCTGTTACGGGAGTCGCTGCAGTGTGTGCGCCCTGCTGGAACGGCTTCGGGAAGAGGCCGCGGGGAAAAGACATCCGGAATAGCGGCTTTAGCCGCGACTCGAGTCTTTTCGCCCGGGGAGAACGAGATTCAACACCACGCCGCAGATGCCCGCCAGACCGATCCCCTTGATGGTGAATTCGCCTGCCGAAAAAGCCATACCGCCGATGGCAAAAACCATGATCACGGCTACGATGGCCATATTGCGCGGTTCCGAGAGATCCTCCCCGGCGCGCACCAATGTATTCAGCCCGACCACGGTGATGGCCCCGAAAAGCAGAATCATGATGCCGCCCATGACGGGCACGGGCACGGTCTGAAGCAGGGCCCCGAGCTTTCCCACAAAGGCCAACGCAATGGCCCACAGGGCGGCCAAAGTCATGATGGCCGGGTTGTGCACCTTGATCAGAGCCACGGCTCCGGTCACTTCCGAATAGGTGGTGTTCGGGGGCCCCCCGAGAAAGGATGCCAGGCTTGTGGCCAAACCGTCTCCGAGCAGGGTTCTGTGAATGCCCGGATCCTTTAAGTAATCCTTTCCCGTCACGGAGCCGATGGCCAGGATGTCCCCAAAATGCTCAATGGCGGGGGCGATGGCCACAGGGGCGATAAAGAGGACCGCTTGAGCGTTCCACTGCGGCAGGATGAAAGCCGGCACGGCGATCCAGGGCGCCTTGGCCACAGGGGAAAAATCCACCAAGCCCAGGGCGAGGCTCAGGGCGTAGCCCACAACGATGCCGGAAAGGATGGGGACGAGTCGCAGCATGCCTCGGCCTTTGAGGGACACCAGGATCGTGGTGCCCAGGGACGTCATGGAAATCCAAAGGGCCGTTCTTTCCGGGACCAGGGCCACGGCGCCGTCACCCGTTTTCCCCAGAGCCATGTTGACGGCCACAGGGGCGAGAATCAACCCGATGACCATGATGACGGGGCCGATGACCACGGCCGGCAGAATCTTGTCCAGAACCTGAGATCCGCGCCAGCAAATGATGGCGCTGAAAGCGACATACACAAGGCCGGCGGCGCTGAGGCCGCATAGTGTGGCGGGCACGCCCCACGTTTTCACGCCGTAGATGATGGGGGCGATGAAGGCGAAAGAAGAGGCGAGAAACACGGGAACCTTGCCTCGCGTGATCAGTTGAAAAAGCAAGGTGCCCGCCCCGGCCGTAAAGAGCGCCACGTTCGGATCCAGTCCCGTCAGGAGCGGCACCAGCACCAAGGCGCCGAAGGCCACAAAAAGCATTTGGGCGCCGATGACCACATCCCTCACCCGCAATCGATACTCACTGGAATAAAGGCTTTCCCGCATGGAATAGTCCTCTTCTCTTGACGGGTGAAAACGGCCGGGCCCGTAATTCGCCGGGCGGCGTCTGCATGCCCGCCCGAAAGCGCTTCCGCCCCGGGCTTGCCTATTTGGTTCCGAAGATTTTGTCCCCGGCGTCGCCGAGGCCGGGGAGGATGTAGCCTTCCGCGTTGAGCTTTTCGTCCACGGCCGCCACATAAATATCCACGTCCGGATGAGCTTCCTCCAGGCGGCGGATGCCTTCCGGAGCGGCCACAAGGAAAATGCCGCGGATATTGCGGCAGCCTGCTTCTTTTAAAAGGTCCACGGTCAGAACCAGCGTGCCGCCCGTGGCCAGCATGGGGTCGAGGATGAGGGAGATCCGCTCGTGCATGTCACCCGCCAGTTTCACGTAATACCGCACGGGTTCCAGTGTGTTTTCGTTGCGGTAAAGCCCCACCACGCTCACTTTGGCGCTGGGGATAAGGTCCAGCACACCGTCCATCATACCCAATCCGGCGCGCAGAATGGGCACCACAGTGATTTTTTTCCCCTTGATGCGCTCCACCTCCACAGGGCCGCTCCAACCCTGAATGGAGCGCTTTTCCGTCTCCAAATCCTTCGTGGCCTCGTAGGTCAAAAGCCGGGCCAATTCGGATGCCAGTTCCCGAAAATCCTTGGTGCTGATATTATGCCTGCGCATCAGTCCCAGCTTGTGACGAACCAAAGGGTGATCAACGATGTGGACGGCCAAGGGCGGCTCCTTTCCCTTATGTCGGGCTCTTGGGTTCGATCTTGGGCGGAGCCTATAGAGGAAAGGCCGAAGGGTGTCAAGGATGGGTGTGGCCGAATGGAAGGATTTAAAGAAAAGCGGCGCCTTCTGGGTGGGGGCTCATCGGGGAGGCCGGGACCTGGGGGCGGAAAACACGCTGAAGACGGCTCTCCAAGGGTACAGGGCGGGCGCGGATTTTTGGGAGCTGGACGTGCAACTTTCCGCGGACGGCGTTCCCGTGGTGATTCACGACGACACCCTGGTTCGGACCACCGACGCCGCCACCGTGTATCCACAACGGGCCCCGTGGCGCGTGAGCGATTTTTCTGAGGCCGAGCTGGCGGCTCTCTGTCCCCCCATCCCCACCCTTGGGCAAGCCCTGGCGTTCACCAAAGCCCTGGGCTGGTTGGTCAATGTGGAAATCAAGGGAACCGGGAAACAGCTCGAGCGCCTGATTGGAGAAACTCTACGAGCGGTTACCGACCTGGAAATGATGGAAGCGGTCCTCATTTCGTCCTTTCACGTTGAGCTGCTCCGGCGCCTTCGACAGAGTGATGGGCGCGTGATGATCGGCGTTTTGGCGGACAAGGTCGTCGAAGACCCCGTCGGTTTGGTTCGCGGACTCGGTGCCGACACCTTCCACCCGACATGGGAGGCCGTCAGCGAAGAGACCGTGCGCCGATGCCGAGCGGAAGGCATTCCCGTGATCGCGTGGACGGTAAACGACAGGGAGACCGGGAGCCGTTTCAAGAGTTACGGGGTTTCGGCTGTGATCACCGACCGACCCCACGAGTTTGTGGCCTTGAGAAACCATCCCTAAAGAGGAATCCTATTGATGGTCACTTTGCTGGATTATGGCGCCGGTAACGTTCGCAGTGTGGTCAATGCCGTGGAAAGCCTCGGATACAGTGTGCGGTTCGTGACCCGGCCGGACGATATTCTTTCTGCCGAAAAACTCATTTTTCCGGGCGTGGGGGCTTTCGGGGAAATGATGCGCGTCCTTCGCCGTCGAGGTTTCGTGGAACCGCTTCGCCGCTATCTGGAAGCGGATCGGCCTTTCCTGGGCATCTGCCTGGGACTGCAGGCCCTGTTTGAAGGCAGCGAGGAAGCCCCCGGCGAAAACGGCATCGGGTTCCTCAAAGGGACGGTGCGCCGGTTTCGGGTGGATTTGGCCGTTCCTCACATCGGTTGGAACGGCATCAAGCCGCGCAAGCCGTCGGCGCTCTTTCGAGGCTTGGAAGGCGATGAGAAGGTCTACTTCGTCCATTCCTACCATGTGGACCCGGAAGAGCCGTCGGTGGTGCTCACAACGACGGACTACGGTCGGGAATTCGTGAGCGCGATTCAAAAAGGGCGGGTGGCGGCCGTGCAGTTTCACCCGGAAAAGAGCGGGCCCACAGGGCTTACCATCCTGAAAAACTTTCTCGAAGGATTGGATGCCCCGCCCGTTCGGCCGCCTCGGGCGCCTTTGAAGACGGAACTGGCCAAACGCATCATCGCCTGCTTGGATGTGCGCACCAACGATCAGGGCGATCTCGTGGTGACCAAAGGGGATCAGTACGACGTGCGGGAAAAGGGCACCGTGCGCAACCTGGGAAAGCCCGTGGATCTCGCTCGGCGCTACTACGAAGAAGGGGCCGATGAAATCACCTTTCTCAACATCACGGGCTTTCGCGATTTTCCCCTAAAAGACATGCCCATGCTGGAAGTGCTTCGGCGCACTTCGGAAAACGTCTTCGTGCCGCTCACCATCGGCGGCGGTATTCGAGACTACGTGGATCACGACGGGACAGCCTACAGCGCCCTGGACGTGGCCTCCGAGTATTTTCGCTCCGGGGCCGACAAGATTTCCATCGGAAGCGACGCCGTGCGCATTGTGGAAGAAGTCCTCACAACGGGAAAAAAGACCGGCCGAAGCGCCATCGAAGCCATTTCCCGGGTGTACGGCAGCCAGGCGGTGGTCATTTCCATCGACCCGCGGCGGGTGTATGTGCCCTCGCCGCAAGGGGTGCCGCACGTGGTTTTGGAAACGGCCTTTCCCGGGCCCGATGGGGAAAGCTATTGCTGGTACCAGTGCACCGTCAAAGGGGGGCGGGAAGGCCGTCCCGTGGACGCCGTGACCCTGGCCCGCGTGTGCGAGGACCTGGGCGCCGGGGAAATTCTTCTCAATTGCATCGACCGGGACGGCACCAACTTGGGGTTCGACCTGGAACTCATCAACGCCGTAAAAGACGCCGTGACCATTCCCGTCATTGCCTCCAGCGGCGCCGGCTGCGCGGAACACTTCCTGGACGTTTTCACGCGGACGCGGGCCGAATCGGCCCTGGCCGCCGGCATCTTTCACCGAAACGAAGTCCCCATCGGCGCCGTCAAGGCCTTTCTGGACGGCAAGGTGCCTATTCGGCGTGTCCCATGACGGCTTAAAAACGCAAAAAAACCGGCTATGCCCCAGGCATCCGCCGGCTTTTCTGCTTGTTTTGGCCCTGGGTTAGCCCTTTTCCTCGGCCAAACCCTTAGAGTCATGCTCCTACGAGCGGTTTTTCTGGGTGTTTTTCCTTCGAGCTCTCACATACCCGGCCAATCCGACAAGACCCGTCCCCATCAAGAGCATCGACGCAGGTTCGGGTGCTACATGTTGCGGCGGACGGGGCAGTTCCAGCGTTTCGTAGATAACGTCGTTTGCGCAATTCACAGCAAACCCAATGGTAAGCACGCCGTCACCTAAATAAATCTTACCGCTGGGAAATGTGAACGTCAGGGCTCGAGTTCCCCAGCCTGCAAAGCCGACGTCACCGAGGAAGGAACCTGCCGGCTTCGACTTCAGCCCAATGGGGTGATTGTCACGGATCAAATAGCCTGACCAGTAACCTGTCTTATCTATTCCTGACATCTCATAAGCTGTTTTATTATCCAGCGCGATATCAATGGCGTAAAGGTTGTAGTCCCAAGAGCTGGGTGTTTTGCCGTCGAGCTTGTTCGTGTTGTTGTCCGCGTAAACGACGTATTCCCAATTAGTGTCACCATCGATGCTCAGCAAAAGATCGCCGGGCTCCAATTTGTTCCACCCGTTCCCCGTCCCCCATTTTTCGAAAGTAAATTGGATTTCAGTTAAATACCAATCAACGACCTGGACCGTACCTTCTGTAAAATTCGGATCCCCGATAGTGTCTAAATTGTTGTCCTTCCCTGGCCAGCTGTCGTTGTCTGTATTTCCCCAGCCTGGCCAGTATTTGCTCGAATCGCCGAACGCAAGCGTAAGGGGAGTCGCGAGTGCGGAATAAGGCACTGCAGAAAGAATGCACGCCGCGGCAAGAAGGCATAGCAACAGAGATCTTTTCATAACAAGCTCCCTCGATGAATTGAGTAAGAAACCCAAAGCCCATATGGTCTTGAAACGCCCCCTTTTGGGGGTGCCAATATCTACAAGCAAGGGAAATGCCAAAAATGCGAGGGGCTGCGCTCATGGCGGATCAAAAGAATTTGTCAGAAAAATCCAATGGATATCCATCTAGCAAATGGGCCCCATCAAGCCTGAGCGGCGCTGATCTTCTGATGTGTGCAAAAGGCTTCCGTCCAATGTGTGCAATGCTTTGCATAGTGTGCTAAGCACGTTCACACGAGAGCTTGCGTGGTCGGGGACAAGGCCTTTCGCTGTCGCCGAGTGGCCCTCAGATGGAACGCCCTTGTGGGCTTGCCAAAGCCGCAACGGTCCCCTGGGAAGCTCGACCGCACTGGACCAATTGCCGGTCGGCTCCTCTTCGCCGATGCTCAAGGGGGGATTACAGGCTGAGCTTTCACGATGCTCTAAAGCTACGCCATAAAGGTTCGCGCGAGTGTCTCCGCGTCGGCCACCAGGCGCCTTATGGGAAGCCCATGAGGGCACCGCTGTTCGGCTTGCCGAAGCCGTGTGTCATTGAGATTCTGAAACACACCGGATTGCGCAAGGGATGCCAACAGTTCGTGGGCGGCCGTCATGTCCCCATAGTCTTGAGCATACATGAGGCAGCGCATCATGTCGGCGATGGGAACCCCGGCGGCTGCACCGCAGATGTCGGCGCAGCCGGCGCAGTAGCCGCTTCGAGTGGCTTCGGCGTAGCGCCAGAGAATCGCTTTTTCATCGCCGCTCAAGACCGTCTTGTCCAACGCCGCCGCCACGTTGCTCATGAGAATCGTCATGGTGGGCATCTGAGAACAGAGGCTGGCGATCCGCGTGTCTTCCCAGACGGCTTTGAGCTTGGCCTGCTTGTCCGTAAAGCCTCGGGCCAAAAGCTTTTCCGCCAGGGCCCCCGCTTCGGACGCGTCCACGGAAAGGGGGCCTCCCCCTTGGGTTTTCATGGCCGTGAGGCCGATTCCGGCGGCAACGCACCGGTCGATGGCCCGTTTCATGGCCTCATCGTGGACCAACCGAAAATTGTACGTGAACATGATCCCGTCCACCCAGCCGAGCTTGGCCGCTCCGTCCAGGCACCGGGCCATGTTGGCGTGGGTGCTGAACCCGAAGAGCCGAATCTTTCCCGAGGCCTTGGCCTGTTCCGCCCACCGGCGCACCTCGTCGCTCAATTCCCCGATGGAATCCACGCCGTGAAGAAAGTAGAGGTCGATCCAGTCGGTTTTCATGCGATCCAGGCTTCGATGGAGAAGTTTTGTCATGCCGGCCGGATCCCGGGCGTCGGATTTGGTCACGAGAAAGACTTCCTTTCGGGTTTCGGGAAATCGAGCGAAAAAGGCGCCGATGCCTTCTTCGCTTCGCCCGCCTCCGTAGCAGTCGGCCGTATCCCAGTAGGTGACACCCCAGCGCAGCGCCTGCCGAAGGAGCATGTGATTCGCACCCGTATCGAACATGCCCCCTAGGGAAAGGATGGCAACGGGAATCTTGGAGGCCCCGAAAGGGCGCGTGGGCACTTTTTGGGGGGCGGGGGTTTCCTGGGCGAAAGCCGAAGCGTTGAGGCCGACCGATGCCGCCGCGCCGCCGAGGCCCGCCAGCCCGGCCGCTTTCAAAAAACCGCGCCGGGAAAGGCCGTTGGAAGGATTTTCGTGATCGTTTCGTCTCTTTCGCTCCATGGCCGGTCCTCCTTCGCGCGCCGCGCCGAAACGCGGGCTTTTCTAACGTCTTTTTCCTTGTTTCCTGAAAAAAATCCTTAAGCCTTTCCTGCGATCAAAGACCGTTCCGGGTGGCGGGATTCGTTTTCCGCGCTCACGCGAATGGCCGGAATCCCTCGAACCGGGCATTCGTGTTCGCAAATGCCGCAGCCCACGCATCGCGCGTGATCCACCACGGGCCGTTTCAGCCGAACGGCGAGAAACACCGGGCCACCCACACCGCCGGTCCTCGGGGGCTCTTCTGCCGCGTGCGCCTCTTCGGGCCCCACGACGATCCACCCGTCGCCCCATTCCCGAATGGGCCGATGTCGGGAGGGGCCGCTCAGGCTTTCCACCAGAAAAAGGCTTTCCAAAGGGGGCGCATTGGGCGGCGGACGAAACCCGTCCACCGTCCAGCGGTCCCCTTGGCGGGCTGTCACGCGAAGGGGCGGCCCCGGCCATTTTTCCATAGCCTCCACTGTCTGGATGGCCTTGGGACTCACCGGGCAGTTTTCTTCGCAGACAATGCACGGCTTTCCAAAAGCCCAGGGAAGACAGCGGCTTCGATCGACGAAAGCGGCCCCGATGCGCACCGGACCCCGGTCGCTGAAGGCGCCGGTGCCGAGCTTTTCGTCCAGGGTCAGCCGCCGAATGGCCGCCGTGGGGCAGATGCGGCTGCAGGCGACGCACCGGTACTGGCAGCCGCTGCTCCCCGCGCGAAAGTCCAGGACGGGCGTCCACAACCCTTCGATGCCCGCTTCCCACAACGCGGGCTGAAGGACGTTGGTGGGGCAGATGCGCAGACACTGGCCGCATTTGATGCAGCGGCGCAAGAACTCAGGTTCGGGCAAAGCCCCCGGAGGCCGCACCACGGACGGTGGAAACCGCCGTCCCGTCAATCCTTCCAGGCGGATCGCAGGGACGGCGACAATCCCCGTGCCCAAAAGAGCCAAAGCCCGCCGACGCGAAATATCCACCGCCGCCTGCGGCCCTTTAGGCGGAGCGGCATTCGCGGCGGAAAGCGGTTCGGCGGTATAGGTCACGGCTTTTTCGGGGCACACCACCAGGCAATTGCCGCACAGGGTGCATTCCCCGGTCAAAAGGTCCGTGGACGGGCGGCATGCCGCATCGCAGACCGTTTCGCAGCGTTTGCAGTCCGTGCACCGTTCGGGGATCCTCACCATGCGGTACAAGGAACGCCGCCCCACAAGGTGCATGAGGGCTCCGGCTGGACACACGTACCGGCAGTAAAACCGGGGTCTCACGGCATTCAGCCCCACGGCGGCGAGGAAAAACGCCCCCAGGAGCCAGGCGCCATGGGCCCAGCGGTTTCCCGCCAGACCTTCCGGCTGAAAGAGCCCCAAAGCCGGAAGAACGATTTGATTGAGGGAGCGTTGCACAAAGGGGATGGGATCCAAAAGGCCCGTCTGCAAGGATCCCACGGCCGCCGGGAACCGTCCCAAGGCCGCCCCCGCGAGAAAGACGGCGGCGGCCGTCAGGATCTCTTCGGCGCCATGGGCCCCCTTTTGCCCTGCGGGTTCCTGACGAGGCTTCCAGGCCGTCGCAAGCCAGGCGGTCGCCGCAAGAAGGCCCACGGTTTTCAACGCCCCGCCCGGACTATTCCACCTCTGGGCGGTCAAGAGGGGCCCGGAAGCCATGCCGAGGAAACCGAAAAGAAAATAAAACTTCAGGCTTTGGGCCCCATGGAACGCATTGGCCGCCTGTTTTTCGGAAAAACTTTTGCGGCGGAAGCGCACCCAGCCCAGGGCGTGGTGGATCGTCCCGAAGGGGCAGATCCAGCCGCAGAAAAAGCGGCCGAGGAGCACCGTGAGGGAAAGGGTGGCCACACCCCACAGAAGCCCGGCAAAAAGGGTTCCTGTGCCCAGGGCCGTGCCCAGACCCGTCAGGGGGTCCAGGTGCAGGAACCAATTGACCGGCCAGCCGCGGATGTCCGTCCATCGGCCGCCCACGCGGGTGACGGCGCACAGGAAGACAAAGAGCGCCAAAAAGAACCCCTGACTCAGCCGTCGCACATGATGGATGCGCATGAGCGCCCTCTGTCCCGCTTCCGCTTTCCAAAAACCGCCGCCGGTTCGTCCCTGCCCCTTTTTCCCAAGCAGGCCGATGCGCTCGTGAGAAAAGCCCAGGCGCGTGGCCGAGAATGTCTCATCATGACTTCGCGGCGTTCCTTTTAAAAGTTCACCACAGAGACGCAGAGGGCGCAGAGCTTTCTTTCTTGTGCCGCGCCGCTGAGACCTCGGCGCGGCACAACAGACGCCCTTCGGGAAGCTTTCCGCCGCCCCCACCATGCCTCGAAGGGGCACAGGATGTCAGCCCAGGGCCTCGCCCTGGGATGGGCAGATCCGTCCCATTTTTACCAATTCTTAAGCCCCGAAGGGCCGTAACTCAACCCCCGATGAGCTATCCCCACGTGATGGGGGACATCCTTAAGCCATGTCCTTCGTCCCTTCGGGGCTTATCCTTTCATTTCAATGGACGCCTGGACCCGGGGCTGCGCCCCGGGCTATGATGTTTCGCCCCTTCGGGGCGACCGCCCCGCACACAAGCCGTCACACACGCCTCCCGAAAGGACAGCGCATTGTATCGGAGCGGCTGAAGCCGCTCCGACAGATTTCCTTCTCGGACAGCCTGCCAGGAGCCCGTCCGAGACGGGAAAGGGGTGTCCCTTGGGGGGTGGAAAGCTTCCCGAAGGGTGCTTCTTGTGCCGCGCCGGCCTCTCAGCGGCGCGGCACAAAAAAGATGGCTCTGCGCCCTCTGCGTCTCTGGGGTACATTTTAATGAGAGGCCGTGAAGTCATGACGGCATTTTTGGACACGATCCTAAGCGTTCAACCGATGCACCGTGATGCGGTCGACACGAAGCGTCCCTGCCCCGGCCCTTTCCGCCAACGCCAAATACGGCAGTTTTCCCGGATCCACGTTGAGGATGTGGGCGCCCAGAGCGTCCGCCGCCACGGGATCGGGACTCACGATGAGTGTTCGGGAGTCCTTCAAATCGGCCAGGGAACCTCCCGTCGGGCCGTTGGTCACCATGGCGGTCACGCCGTCCAGAACCGCCAAGGTCGGTCGAAACAGGGCCGCCAGTTCCCCGATGACGTCATGCACGTGCTGGTGAAAAAGATTTCGAGGGCCTCCCAGAAGCCCATACCAGTTCTTGCAAATCATGGAGGCCCCGGCCCGATGATGGTGTTTGACCGGCGCCAGGTTGATCACCTTGTCGGCCCGCAGAAAGGGGTCGGTCCAGGACGGCCATTGCTGCAGGTACCGGCCGCCGGGGAGTGTCACCGGCCGGAATCGGCGGGCTTCGGGAATCCACACCCTTCCGCCGGATCGGCGCACCGCCTCGGCGATGCCCGTCAACCGAAAGCAGCTCACCGGATCGTTGATGGGGTTATCGGAAACAACCACTTCCGCGGCGCCCGCGTCCAGACACAGGCGCACCACGGCTTCCACCAGTTCGGGGTGTGACGTGGCTCCGAGGGACGGCGGGCTGGCGAAGGCCGCGTTCACCTTCACGAAAACGCGATCCCCCGGGGTCACAAACGCTTTCATGCCGCCCAGGGCCGCGATCCCCGCCGCCCAGCAGGCGGCTCGGTTCGTTCCCGTGACGACGGCCGCGGCTTTGGGCACGGTCGGCACGGACCAGTTGAAGGGGCCGGTGTGGGCCTCGCCGCTGCCGTCCCGGCCGGATGGGCCGACCCAATCGGAAAGACTCCAGCCCAGCCCCCACAGGGCCGCAAGGCCGGCGCCGTAGCGCAGGGCGCGCATCAAGAAACGACGACGCGGGGTATCGACGACCATGTGTTCATTTTTTTCCATGGGGGGCATCGACTGGGGCCTCAACCCGACGGCGGAGCGCCCGTGGCGCGATCCACGGCCCGCAGCCGTTCGCGGAGAACCTCCGCCCAGCGTTCGGCGATGTCCCTGCGGTCGGCTTCATGCACGCCGGCGGCGTAGCGCCCATGGGAAAACACCACTTCGGTAAAGCCGTAAAAATCCAGGACCACGGGACCCGTTTCCGGATCCGTTCCCGAAACGCGCACGGCGCCGTTTTCTTCCAGAAATCGAAGGAACGCCTCGGCGGCCGTTCGACCGTCTTGGGAATCTTTCCCGACGGCGACGAAGACCGTCAAGGCGGAGCCGTCTTCGGTGATGGGCACGGCGTAGGCGTCTTGGAAACCGTCGTAGCCGAAAGCGCTTCCTTTATAGAGCACCGCACGATCCAGGGGCGATGCGGCGGCGGGAAAAATGTCCAAATGCCGAAGAATTTCCTGCGACGTGGGAACGTTTTTCAGAAGGGCGGCGACGGTTGCCGCCAGGGCTTCCATGAGTTCGGGATCTTCGGACGAACCGATCCCTTCCACGTAAAAGGGGCCGGCGGCGGCACAAACGGCGTTGGCGGCGCGATAGGCAAAAGGCGGATCGGCCAGTCGCACGGCCGAAGAGCGCCTCTGCCGGCTGAAGACGGCAAAGGCGCTTTCCGGACTTTCCATGGAAAAGACTAAAATTTCCGCCCACTGATCGGGATTTTTCGCAAGAGCCACCCTTTGGGTGACCAGGGATCGGAAGCCCGCTTCAAGGTAAAGATCCGCCTTGCCGTTGATTTTGTCGGCGAGTGTCTGGACGTCGAACCGTTCCGCCGATCCCGTCGTCACAAGGGACGGGGCCAAGGCCATGGCGACATCAGGTTCGCCCGATTCGAGAGTGCGGTCTTGGGCTATGTTCGCTGCGGTCGGCCCCGCTTCGAACGCTCCCGTAAGCCATGGGTCCGGGCGGAACGAGACAGCAAAAACGCCGGCGGCCGTCAGGGCCAACACGGCAAGAAGCGCCCAGCTGAGGCGCCGTTCGGCGCCGCTCGGCCCTACGGGGGATCGTCCGGTCACGGTTTGGCTCCTCTTAAAGGGCGCAGGCTCTGCCAAGGGATGTTTACCATGCATCCCGGGACCGGGAGCTTGCTGCCGAAACCTTCCTTTCCGCCCTGAACGCCCCGCCGCCGGGGACGATTGGCTTCGCGAGGAAAAGGCCCGCGGAAAACGTCTATCCAGGGTGGGGGGCCAATCCGGGCCGGCCGAAAAGGGAGAAGGCAATGGCCAAAATCACTGTTTGGATGATCCAGCCGATAACGCACACGGCCACGGCTCGGCCCGTGCTCGTGTAGTCCAAAGCCTGCCGCACGGCAATGACCATGGCGACAAGCATCCACGCCCCGGCGATGAGCATCACCAGGCCTCCCAGGCCCGGAATGACGCCGAAAAGGCGCAGGAGGCCAGGCGCGCTGGAAAAGCCGAGGGTCCGCAGGAGTTCTCCGGGGGTGGTCCGGGTCTGGGGTTCGGCCAGGAGCTTTGTGCCGATGAAATAGGTGATGTAGGCCCACGCATACCAGCTCGCCAGCGCCATGAGCGTCAGGACGAGCAACCCTCGGAATCCGCCCACGCTCATGGTGCCGATCCCTGCAGCCACACTCGACAGGACCACCACGGCCACGGCCTGACCCATCGTGGACGGATCCGCCTCCACTTCCTCGTACAGGGTCACATCCAATTTGGCCGCCCGAATCATCCGTTGGATCAAAACCTCCATGCCGATTCTCCTCCTGGCTACAGGCCCGTCATTTGATATAGCCGGCGCGTTCCAGATACAGCAACACCTCCTGGGCGGCTTCGTCCGGGGTGAGTTCCGTTGTGTCGATGATAACTTCCGGGGCTTGAGGCGGCTCGTAGGGGTCGTCGATGCCCGTAAAGCCCTTGATGAGGCCCGCCCGAGCTTTGGCGTAGAGTCCCTTGCGGTCTCGGCTTTCGCACACCTCCAGTGGGGTGGCCACGTACACTTCGATGAAACCGCCGTAGTTTTCAATGAGATTTCGAATCTGGCGGCGCGTGGCCGCATAGGGGGCGATGGGCGCACAGATGGCGATCCCCCGGTTTTTGGTGATTTCGCTTGCCACAAAGCCGATGCGGCGCACGTTGATATCCCGATGTTCTTTGGAAAAGCCCAGTTCGTTGGAAAGATTTCGGCGCACCACGTCCCCGTCCAGAAGGGTGACGGGGCGGCCGCCCATTTCCAAAAGGCGGGCGTGAAGGATGCGGGCGATGGTGGACTTTCCCGCCCCGGAAAGGCCGGTGCAAAAAATAGTGAACCCCTGCTTGTGCCTCGGGGGATAGCCCCGCTGAAGCTCCTCGATGACTTCGGGAAAACTGAACCATTCGGGGACGCGTTTGCCTTCGCGAAGCCTTCGGTGAAATTCTTCCAGGGAAAGGGATTTCACCGTGCATCCCGGCGGCACTTCCCGAAGCGGCATGTAGCTGTCTTCTTCGAAAACGTAGACCATTTCTTCAAAGGGGATGATTTCGATCCCTAAGGCGTCCTGATGGGCCATGGCCGTCTCTACGGCCGCCTCAGGGTCGTAGAACCGGCGGCCGTCCGGAGTCGGCGCCGGGCTGGCATGATCCCGGCCGACGATGAAATGGGTGCAGCCGTAGTTCTTGCGAATGATGGCGTGCAGGAGTGCTTCTCGAGGCCCGGCGAGGCGCATGGCCAGCGGAAGGAGGCTCAGGAGCATCATGTTGGGCGGGTAATAGCGGCTTACTGCCTGGTAGCAGCGAATGCGCGTGTAGTAATCGATATCGGCCGGCGTGGCCCGGCGCGCCACGGGATGGAGCAGCAGGTTCGCCTTGGCCCGATCCATGGCCCGAAGGGTCATTTCGAACTGGGCCCGGTGCATGGGGTTGCGGGTCTGAAAGCCCACGATGCGGCGCCAGCCGAGTTTTTTAAAAAGCGCCCGCATTTCGTGCGGGGTGTGGCGCAGGCGTTTGAAGGCGAAGTGAAGCGGCAGTTGGACGCCTTCCACCGTACCGCCCACGTAGTGGGTGCCGGTGTGGTGAAAAAGAGTATCGACGCCGGGATGAGCCGTGTCGGTGGTCCCATAGACGCATCGGGCTTCCCGCAGTTTGTCGATGGGCCAGATGTCTTCCACGTGGAGCACGGCCACCATGAACCCTTCGGCGTCGCGAAGGGCCACCGATTGGCCTGCATCCAGGGATCGGGCGTCGGCTTCCGCCACATCGAGGCAGACGGGCAGGGGCCAGAGGGTCCCGTTTTGCAGCTGCATGCGGTCCAGGACCGATTCGTAATCGGCGCTGGTCATGAACCCGCGTAAAGGGGAAAAGGCGCCGTTGAGGATGAGTTCCAGGTCGGCCATTTGCCGTGCATTCAGTGAAAGGCTGGGGATGCCGCGGCTCAGGTCTCGAAGCATTCGGGCTCGAGCCTCATCCACCACCAGGTTGACCAGCTCGCCGCCGTGTGCCGAAAGCGCGCTCTCCGTCATGAAATCCTCCGAGGCATGAGACACCGTGTGCCGATGGGCGTCGAACCAAATCCCGCACAAACCGTGAATACGAGTTTCTTTACCACGGCGGCCGTCTTCTTGAAACTCCAAACCGCCCCGGTGTCTCCACGGATCGGGCGTGGGCCGTGCCCGCACAGGCGGAAAAGAAAATTCCAAAGGAAGCTCTCTTGTGTTAGGAAAACTTTGGAATTCTTTTAGGGCATTGTCATGACGGAAAACGGTTCATGGCTGTCTGTTACGGCGAAATCTTGAGAAAGCGCGGTGTCGCCCGCGGGGATGCGGAACGCTACGACGAGGTGGGGTTCTATTACTCCCCATCCAATCTCGGAGGATGCGACCGCGAACTGTACATGCAGGCCAAAGGGGTATGGAGCTTCGCTCCGGGAAACCACCTGCTCGGCATCTTCCGGGACGGCGAAGCCCATGAGGAACTCACGGGCTCGCAGCTGGAAAAAGCCGGCGTGCGCATCGTGCATGCCCAAAGGGGATGCACCCTGGCCTTGCCGGATCATGAGCTGATCCGCTCCTCGCGAAACATCGCCGGGGCTTCTTTTCACGTGTGCCCCGTCTGCGGCGAAGCCCTTCCCGCCCCGTGCCTTCACGGCCATATCGATTTTGTCGTGGAAAACCCCGTTTCCGGTCGGCCGGAAATCATCGAACACAAGGCCGTGAACACCACCTCTTGGAAGACCACCGTCGAGCGCCTCACGCAGCAGGGAGGCCGCGGCGCATGGGCCCAGCACACCCGCTATTGCGTCCAACTCGGGCTCTATTTGGTGTCTCTCACTCGAGACGAGGGCCTGCCGGAAGCCGAGGGCGTCCTTCTCATGAAGGATAAGAATACGGCCCAGTTTCTCGACATCCGCCTGCGTTATGAAGCGCAGGCGGACATCGTCCGGATCGTGGGCGCAGAAATTGAGGGCCGTTCGGTCATGGGTGAAGACGAAGTTTTCGCTGTGCGCGACTTTATGCGCCATGCCGTCAACAAGGTCGTTCGCATCGAACAGGCCCTGCGCACGCCGGAAAACCGGCACAGACTTCGGGCGCCGACAGACCACTGCGCGGTCTGTGCCGCGCGAAGCGCGTGCCGGATGGAATTCCAGGTGCCGGTTGACGACAGCCCGGCCGGATTCGAACTCACGATGCGGGCTCCCGCCGATATCGCGGGGCAAATGGTCGAAATGAAGCGCCTTACCGAGGAGATTTCGGCGCTGGAAAAGCAGCGCCATGGGATCAAGGCGTATTTGGTCTCGGTCCTCAAGACCCTTGCGGAGCGCGAAAAGAAACCGGTCTGCATCGTCGCTTTTGACGAAGGCCTGGCGCTGAAACTCCGCCAATGGACGCGCACCGATCTCGATCGGCGCGCCTACAACGCCCTTTCCCCCGAAGACAAGGCGGTGGTGGACAAGGCCCTGAAGACCACGGTGTATCAGTATCCCGTGGTGCAAAAAATCCCCCGGCCGACGTAAGCCGTGCCCGAGATTCTCGGCGATGGTTGCGAACGTCCCCCGACGGCCCGCGTGAGCACGTCGCCTTAACCTTGTGGACGACCCAAAGCATAGCCGGGTAGAGGTCTTCGAACACGAAGATCACCCGGGGCGGGATGAAGGGGCGCGCAGTCTTGCTCGACAGCGCAGCGGAAAAAGCGCGAAAAAAATGAAATTCGCAAATTGACAATGGTATGACGGGAGCCGTAAGCTCTGCGCAACGCGTTATCGGTATTGAATCGAGCTGGACCTCATGCAGCGGATAAATCCGGAAGGACAAAGGCGAGAGCGTCTTGCCGGCAGCGAAAAACATATTCCGAGAGAAAGCGCGCCGCGCACCTCGGCGTCGCTCGCAAAGACCCGAACGCGTCTACGGAATGGAGCTGGCAGTGGGTGTTGCCCCAAGAAAACCAAGCGCTTGACTCCTACCGTTGGGTAGCGTGATCCCAAACGCGCAGAAACCGCGTGGTAGAATTAGAGAGTTAGAGACATGACAACGAAGATACATCAGACACAAGCAGAGTTGGTGAAAGCTATCACTGAGATCGCCTCAACCATGCCGCTGGTGCGGACGGTGCAACTCTATCAGTTCGCACTCTTCCTCAAGACCCATCCTCTGCCTATAGAAGAAACATTTGAAGAAATCATGGCAGATGAGGCGTTATGGGATGAGCAATTTGCGACAACTGACAATGACAAACTGGCTGCATTGGTGGCGACAGTAGAAACCGAAATTGACGAAGGTAATACGCTGCCGATGTTCGATGAACACGGCGACTTTGTTAAGCACCGATGAAGTCGCAAACGACCACATCGTTCTGGAACCATTACTGGGCTTTGCCTCCAGAAATCCGCCAACGCGCACAGAAAGCCTACAAACTGTGGAGAGATAATCCAGCACATCCCAGTCTTTTCTTTAAGCGAGTGAAAGAGGGCCAGCCGGTCTATTCGGTTCGCATTGGTTTGGGATATAGAGCACTCGCTTTGCACAAGGCGGATACGTTTACCTGGTTTTGGATTGGCACCCACGATGAGTACGACCGCCTTCTCAAGTGAGCGAAACAAATCCGTCGCCGAGTCGCCGTCCAACAAGCGCTTGCAGCTGTCGCGGTCGGCCTCGTAGTGCAGCCGGCCAGAGACGAAACTTCGGCTATGGATCTATGGCTTGTTGCCTTACCCTTCCCATGTGAGGCGTCGTTGAAGTCGGCAGACTTTCTTTCTACGCACGCTTGTCGAAAGGACACCCGGCACTGCTTCCACCAGAACGGTCAGACGCACGCCTTGCCATCGCTTGCACTGGAAGAGGTGGGAGCTTTGGAAGCCATGCCAATCGTGGGCACCACGGCGTCAAAAAACCTTTGAACAAGCCCAAGCGAAGGCGGATCGTAGCCTGAGGGTAGCCTGGAAACAAATAAGGGGTTAGGCCATGCGACCTAACCCCTTGATTTTTCTGGTGGGCCGTCAGGGACTCGAACCCCGAACCTCCTGATTAAGAGTCAGCTGCTCTACCCATTGAGCTAACGGCCCACGTGTGTGTCTGGTACGCCCGGCAGGATTCGAACCTGCGGCCTGCGGATTCGAAGTCCGACGCTCTATCCAGCTGAGCTACGGGCGCGTGGTTGTCCCGACGAACGGGGCTTCTTACTAGCCCAGGGGCGTTTGAGTGTCAAGCCCCTTTTTCCGAAGCGCCCCTGCTTGACGGATTTCGAGGGCGCATCACCGGGGAGACCGCATGAAGGCGGCGAAAAGGACGAGGCTCACGACGGTCAGACCCCCCGAGGCGGCGAAGGCGAAAAAGTAGCCTTTGGAAGCGATGACGGTTCCCATGGCCGCCGAAGCCGCCATAATGCCGAAGTAGATCGAGGTGTTGTAGCCTCCCATGGCGAGACCGCGCAGGCGCGGGTCGGCCACCACGGCGATGAGGGCGCCGATGGATGTGAACGCCAGCGCCAGGCCGGCTCCCAGCAGCGCGGCGCACAAAAGAAAATGCCAGAGCACGCCGGAGGCCCCAAACCCCGCCATGGCCGCTGCCGTCCCCACAGTGCCCAGGGCCACCAGGCGCCGTCGGTCTGCGGTGCGGTCGCTCCAGTGGCCGAAGGGGATGCGAAAGAGCGCGTTGGAGATGCCTTGCACCATGAAAATGAGGCCGATGGAGGCGATGGGGATGGAGCTTTGGCGGGCGTGCAGCGGGATGAAGGTGACGAACATGCCCAGGCCGAAACAGAGCCCCAGGGTCACGAGCCAACAGCCCCATAAGGGGCGGCATCGAAGGACCTCGGCGGCGGCGTGGCGAAGCGGGGGTTTTTCTCCCGGCTTGAGTTCCAAAGAGGGCGGCGGAGGCAGGAATAGGGCGAGCACGAAGAGCAACCCGGCCGTGACCACCCCGGAGGCCACGAACACGTCTTGGAATCCGAATCGCTCGGCGATCCACGCCCCGATGGCCGGGCCCACGCTCATGCCCACGTAGAGTGAGGTGGTATACCAGCCGTAGGATCGGCCGAGGTGCGTCAAAGGAGAAATATCCGCCACGTAACTCATCATGGTGGGACCGTAGGCCGAAAGACCGATGCCGAAAAAAAAGTAGATGGCCATGAGGTGTCCCGGTGTTCGGGCCCAGGCCAGGGCGAAAGAGGTGAGGCTCACCACCAGGACGCCCCAGAAGGCGAGGCGTTTGCGCCCCCAGCGGTCGGACAGAAGCCCCACAGGAAGGGAAAGGCAGCCGGCGGTCAAAAAGAAAACCGAATTGATCCAGCCCACGGTGGCCGTGTCCGCCCCCAAGCTCTTGGCATACAGGGGCACCACGGGGATGCGCATGTAAGAGGCGGTGTAAAACCCGAAGGTGAGGGTGCAGGCCAAAAAGAGGCTCACGGCGAAAGACGGTGTCGGCCGCCCGGCCCACACATTGAAAAAGGCTCCGAAGGAGCGTTTCACCGCGGAGTTTTCCTCCCCTGGTCGCGCCCGCATGACAGGGCTTGGCCGCGTTTCGGGATCGCCGTCTGTTTCGTCCTACCGTTTCCGCCGCTTTCCTTTCGCCTATCCATACCACATGCCGCGCGCCGCCGAAAGCTCTCCGTGCCCGCATCGAAGGGATGGTCGGATCTGTGCTTCAAGAGCGTTTCGAAATCCTCTATGATGCCTTTGGCCGTCGAAAAATCTTGATGGATGCAAAAGCCGCAGCGTGCCCTCAAAGGAGGTTTGTCGTGCCCAACGTTCAGCAATCCAGCCCCATGCGCTTCGAAGGAACCGACCGCTACTATCTCAATCCGGAGCTTCGCGAAATCGTCAACATCGCCATCGCCATGGAAAAGCCGTTACTGCTCACAGGTGAGGCGGGCACCGGCAAGACCCAGCTCGCCTTTGAAATCGCCCGGGCCCTTCATCTGGCCGTGGAGGAAGCCCGGTGCAAGTCCACCTTCAAAGGCGAAGAACTCTGCTACGTGTATGACACGGTGCTTCGCCTCAACGATTCGCGTTTCGGCTCGGGCGACACGGGCCGGGATGTGAACAACATCTGGGACTACATCCGCTTCGGGCCCATCGGTCGGGCCTTCACCTGCGACGATCGCCGGGTCCTCCTCCTGGACGAGATCGATAAGACGGATTCGGACACCCAGGACAATCTTCTGGATGTCCTGGAAGACGGGGCGTTCATCATTCGGGAAATCAACCACAAGGTTCGGGCGAAAAAGCGGCCGATCATCATCATCACGAGCAACGCCAAGCGGGAGCTTTCGGACCCGTTCCTTCGGCGCTGTTTCTGCCATTACATTCCCTTCCCCGGTCCCGAGGAAATGGTGAAAATCGTGCGGCTTCACTACCCGGACATTCCCGACGCGTTCCTGCACGCCTCTTTGGAGACCTTCTATCGGCTGCGGGAGGAAGGTTTTGAAAAACCTCCCGCCACGGCCGAACTCTTGGACTGGATCGGGGCCATGAGGGCGGGCGGCGTACGCGGCCCCGGGGCGGGAAAGGACGTGGCCCACATCGGCACGCTGCTCAAAAGGACCCAGGACATCCTGAAATTCAAAGGGATTCGTAAAGCCCTTCGGTTCTGAAAGGACCGCGTCATGATCGGTTTCATTGAGGGGCTCATGCGGGCGGGCATTCCGGTGAGCCTTCATTACGTTCTGGAATTCTATCGCGGGCTGCGCGCCGGGATCGCCCCCGACCTGGACCGGCTCTTTCTTTTCGCCCGATTGGTCTTCGTCAAGAAGGTGGAACATTACGACGCCTTTGAACAGGTCTTTCGCCACTTTTTCCTCGGCGATTCCGCCGTGGATCCCGAAGACTGGGAAGCCCTGCTCACGGGAAAGCCCTTTCAGGAATGGCTGCGCCGGGAAGTGGAAAGCGGCCGCCTTCCTCCGGAAGCCTTGCGCGAATTCGACAATGAAGAACTCCTGGAACGGTTTTGGCGCACCGTCATGGCCCAGGACGGGGAACACCACGGCGGCAACACCTGGGTGGGCACGGGCGGCCGATCCCCCTACGGGCACAGCGGGCGGTACGGAGGCGGCATTCGCGTGTACGGGGAAAGCGTGCACGGCACGGCCCAAAAGGTCATCGGCGCCCGCCGCTACATTCACTACAGCGACGAGACGCCGCTCAAAAGCGATAATCTGCGCCAGGTCCTTTCCACGCTCAAGAGCCTTCGGCCCGTGGGGCCCGAAAACGAGCTGGACGTGGACACGACCATTGAGCGCACGGCCAAAAACGGCGGTGAAATCGAACTGGTCTTTCAGCGGGAACTGCGAAACCGTGTGGAACTCATGGTCCTTGTGGATAACGGCGGTTATTCCATGCTCCCTTATGTGGACCTGGTGAAGACGGTGTTCAACAAGATTCGCGACTGTTTTCGAGACGTGCGGTTCTACTATTTCCACAACTGCATCTACGGCACGGTGTATGCCGATCCGCAGCGCCGACAAGCGGTATCGTGGGAAAAACTTCTGGCTTCCGGCAAGAAGACGCGGCTCATCATCATCGGAGACGCCAACATGGCCCCGGCCGAACTCATGGCCTCCTACGGGTCCATCGACCCGGCCACGGCCATCCGCAAACCCGGCATTGTCTGGCTTCGGGAACTGCGCGAGGCCTTTCCCGTGAGCGTCTGGCTGAACCCCATGCCGCGGGACCACTGGCCGTGGAACAGCCCGACCATCGGCCGAATCGCCGACATCTTTCCTATGGAGGATCTGACGTTGGGTGGCATCAAAAACGCCACGGCCTATCTCAACATTCAGGGGCAAGGGGTGGACCGGGCGGCATAAAAGTGGCCTATACCGACCAGGAAGTGCGAAGATTGGTGGGCAAAGCCGTCCACCACTACGGCTTGATTGACGACGGGGACCGCATCGCCGTGGCCGTCTCCGGCGGCAAGGACAGCCTGCTCCTTTTATGGATTCTGCGGGAGAGACTGCGCCGCCTGCCCATCCGCTATGAACTCGTCGCCGTTCATGTGGATCTGGGTTTTGAGCCGAGCACCGCGGCGCCTTTGGAAGACTTTTTCCGAAAGGAAGGGTTCGATTACCGGATTCTTCGAACGGACTACGGCGTGCAGGCCCATCGTCCCGAAAACCGGGAAAACCCGTGTTTTCTGTGCGCCCGAAGACGTCGTGCGGCCCTTTTCCGGGAAGCCCGGGCTCTGGGCTGTTCCAAGGTGGCCTTTGCCCACAACCAGGATGATTTCATCGAAACCTTTTTCATCAACATCCTCTACGGGGCCCAGACGGCCGGCATCGTGCCCCGCCAGAACTTCTTCGGCGGCTCGCTCGTCGTCATTCGGCCCCTGGCCCTGGTGGACAGCCACAAGGTGGAGCGCATGGTGCGGCGGCTGGGGTTGCCTGTGGTGGAAAATCCGTGTCCTTCGGCGGGTCGGAACGCCCGGACGGAAATCCGGGATTTCCTGTTCGGGTTGTATCGAAAAAACCGCAAGATCCGCGGAAATATCTATCACGCCATGAGCCACATCAATAGAGAATATCTGCCCCCGCCGTTAAAGAGGGCGTCGGTGGCCCCGAAAGACGCCCCCGAGAAGCGGCCGCAGGGTGAGACGGACGCGTAACGGGCTGGGGGCAGGGCGGGTCTTCGGGGTTTTTTCGGCGGCGGCGGCAGATGGGCCCCACGTTTTTCTTTTTAGGGGGATGCGCACGGGAGTGTGAAAAGATGACGGAAAAAAAACCGATCCTTTACCTCATCGACGCCAGTTCCTACATGTATCGGGCCTTCTACGCCATGGGACGGCGCCTCACGGCGCCCGACGGCACCCCCACGCAAGCCGTCTACGGCTTTCACCAGATGCTCCACAAAGTGCTCAAAGACAAGCAGCCGGAACTGGTGTGCGTCGTCTACGATCCTCCCGGCCCCACCTTTCGCCACGAGGTCTACCCGGAATACAAGGCCACACGCGACCGCATGCCGGAAGACTTGGTGACCCAAGTTCCGATCATCAAGCAGATGGTGGACCTCTTGGGCATTCCGTCCCTGGAAGTGGCCGGCTACGAGGCCGACGACGTCATCGCCACCTTGGCTCGGCGGGCCAAGGAGGTGGGCATTCCCGTGGTGATCGTCTCCGGGGACAAGGACCTCCACCAGCTGGTGGAAGAGCCCTGGGTGCTTCAATGGGATCCCCAAAAGGACGAATGGTTCACCGCCGAAGAGGTCGCTCGGCGCCTCGGGGTGCGGCCGGATCAAGTGCGGGATCTTCTGGCGCTCATGGGAGACAGTTCGGACAATGTCCCCGGGGTTGCCGGCGTAGGGAAAAAGACCGCCGAAGAACTGTTGCGCCGTTTTGAAAGCCTGGACGAGCTTTTTCGGCGGCTGGACGAAATTCCCAGCGTCGCGGTGCGCACCAAGGTGAAAGCGGGAAAGCAAGCGGCCGAGCTTTCCAGGAAATTGGTGAGCCTTCGAGACGATGCCCCCGTGGACATGGACGTGCTCCAGTGCCGGCGGCGTTCCCCCGATACGGCGGCGCTCACCCAACTCTACGAACGTTTGGGGTTGCGTCGCTTTCTGGCCGATCTGCCTCGGGAGACGCCTTCGGCGGTACCCGCCGCCGAAGGGCCCGCGCCGAAACGGCGCGACCGCATCGTGCGCGACGAGGCCGCCTTTCGGGAAATCCTGGAAGAGGTCCGACAGGCCCCTGTTCTTTCCATTGATTTGGAAACCACGTCCCAGGATGCCATGCGCGCCCGAATCGTGGGCGTGGCCTTGAGTTGGCGGGAGCACGAGGCGGCCTACATTCCCGTGGGGCACGAGGGGCCTGAGCGGGAAGCCCAACTGGCCTTATCCCGGGTTTTGGAAGGGCTCAGGCCTGTGCTGGAAGGGGAGGCGCCCAGAAAGGTGGGGCAGAACATCAAGTACGAATGGGTCGTCTTGAAGCGACACGGCGTGGAACTCTGCGGCATCGACTTCGACACCATGGTGGCCAGTTACCTTCTGGATCCGGGCAACCCTTCGCATCGGCTCGAACGCATTGTGGCCGAGCACCTGGGGGAGGCCAAGGCGGCGTATCGGGACGTGGTGGGAACCGGGGCCAAGGAAGTTTCCTTTTCCCAAGTGGCCATCGAGGATGCCGCGGCCTATGCGTGCAGCGATGCGGAAACCACTTTTCGACTGGTCCCGATTTTGCGGAAGAAACTCGACGAAGCCGGCCTGACGACCCTCATGGACACACTGGAAAGGCCCCTCATCGACGTCCTGGCGCGTATGGAACTGCGAGGGGTTCGGGTGGATACGGCCAAGCTCAAGGAACTGTCCGAAGCCTTCGAAGAAGGGCTGCGCAAAGAGGAGCGGACCATCTACGAGATCGCCGGAGGGCCGTTTAACATTCAGTCGCCCGTGCAACTCCGGGACGTCCTTTTCGGCAAGTTGCAGCTTCCGGTGATCAAGAAAACCAAGACGGGGCCTTCGACGGACATGAGCGTTCTGGAAGAGCTGGCGGCGCACCATCCCATCGCCGAGCACATCGTGGCCTATCGCAGCCTGGCCAAGCTGAAAAACACCTACGTGGATGCCCTGCCCCTTTTGGTCCATCCTGAAACGGGCCGGCTTCACACCAGTTACAACCAGACCGTCACCGCCACGGGCCGGCTCAGCAGCTCCGAGCCCAACCTGCAAAACATTCCCGTGCGCGGCGAGGAAGGCCGCCGCATCCGCGAAGCGTTCATTGCGGACGCGGGGCATGTGCTTCTTGCCGCCGATTATTCCCAGATCGAACTGCGCATCTTCGCCCATTACAGCGGCGATGAACGGCTTTTGGCCGCCTTTCGGGCGGGGAACGACATTCACCGGCGCACGGCCGCCGAAATGTTCGGCGTCGCGCCCCAGGAAGTCACGGCGGAAATGCGCCGCCACGCCAAGACCATCAATTTCGGGATCATTTACGGCATGGGCCCCTATGGTCTGGCCAAACAGCTCAAGATCAACCAGACCAGAGCCAAGGCGGCCATTGAACGCTATTTCGAAAGGTATCAGGGAGTGAAGCGCTGGATTGAGCAGGTGGTTGGCGAGGCGCAAAAGCGAGGGTATGCGGAAACCCTGTGCGGCAGGCGCCGATTCATCCCCGAACTGCAAAGCCGCAACCGCACGGTGCGCCAGCAGGGAGAGCGGCTTGCCGTCAACACCACCATCCAGGGGACGGCGGCGGACATCATCAAAAAGGCCATGATTGATATCGACCGGGACATTCGATCCCAGGGGCTGGCCACCGCCATGCTGCTGCAGGTGCATGATGAGCTCGTCTTTGAGGTGCCGGAGGATGAACTCGAACGGGTGCGGGAGATGGTGAAAAAACGCATGGAAGGGGTGCTCCCCCTGCGTGTGCCCCTGGTGGTGGACATGGGGTGGGGGAAAAATTGGGCCGAAGCCCACAACTGACGGCCCCGGCGAATCCCGTCCGTTCTTGGCGGCACCGTCGGCCCCGGGGCGATGCCCCGGGGTTATGTGTTTCGCCCCTTCAGGGCTTTGGAATGTCATTGGCGCCCCATTTCCCGGGGCTTCGCCCCGGGCTGACATGTCTTGCCCCTTCGGGGCGACGCATGGGCCATGGTGTTCCCTTCGGGGTTCGTGCGGAGGGCACGGCCATGGGGGTTTGGGGTCGGCCTCCTCTGGGCCTTGGGTCCATGGGCGCCCCGGAGGGGCGCGGGAGGGCAGCCCGGGGCGAAGCCCCGGGTGGGGTGAAGGCCGCCCCCAATCAAACCCAAGCCCCGAAGGGGCGAAACATTCCAATTCCCGTCATGCCAACGCGGCATCCCCTCGCGCCAACGTAGCCTCCCATCACACCAAGGCGGCATCCGATCACGCCGAAGGACCGCCAAGGATGGAAGTGCATACACAAACGCGCCCACCCATAGCCGCCGTGGCGGTGATCACCGAATCTTGACCACCCTGGACCATGCGGAATGAGGCTGCCATGGGGCGCCGCCCTTCCAAGGGAAGATTCCCAGCGGTCAGAAAAAAAAGTTTTTCTTTAAACGGATTTCGGATAAATGGTGCGTGCGATCGGCCGTGCCACCACGGGCGAGCAGCCCGTTGCCACCGCGGGCCGGTATGGCCTTGCGGCGGCGGCCTCGGCCGCTGCGCCCCGGGTGGGGTTCGACCAATCCGGAATGGGTCCGTCTATTGGGAAAACAAGAAAGACCAGGAAAGGGTGCCGATATGGAAAACACCGATCGAACATGGCAACAAGACGCCTCTTCTTTCTGCGAAGACTCCTCGGAGGCGGAGGAGCCTCCAAGCGAACCTCCGGGCGCAGACCCCGAAGAGCCGTCACCTTTCCCGCGGCGGGCCCCAAGACGTGCCGGCCAAAGGTCCGCCGCCATGCCTATAGGCAGCCACTCAAAGACATTCAAGAAAAAGCATTTTCCGCAAGTCAGCCTCTCCCTTTGGAACGACTGGCACTGGCAGGTGCAGCATCGGTTCCGATCGCTCAACGGCTTAAGCCGCATCTTGCATCTGACGGACGCGGAAAAGGAAGCGCTGCGCGATGCAACGTCCCGATTTCCCGTGGCGATCACGCCCTATTACGCCAGTTTGCTTGACGCAGCCGATCCTGCGCAGCCTTTGCGCCGATCCGTGGTCCCGCTTCCCCAGGAATGGATGCGAAGCCCTGGAGAATCGGACGATCCCCTAGGAGAAGACAAGGATTCGCCCGTGCCGGGCCTCGTGCACCGCTACCCGGACCGCGTGCTCTTCCTGGTCACGGGATTTTGTTCCACCTACTGCCGCTACTGCACCCGCTCCCGCGTCGTGGGGCGCCACGGGGCGGGAGGGCATTCGAGCCGCCGGCAATGGGAAAAGGCGCTGGACTACATCCAAGCCACCCCCGCCGTCCGCGATGTGCTCATCTCCGGCGGCGACCCTTTGACGCTGGCCGACGACGCCCTGGGCTGGCTCTTGGGGCGGCTTCGAGCCATCCGCCACGTGGAAGTGATCCGGATCGGCACCAAGGTGCCGGCCGTCTTGCCCCAGCGCATCACCCGGGACTTGGCGCGGCTCCTGCGCCGCTTTCATCCTTTGTGGATGAGCCTCCATTTCACCCATCCGGACGAGCTCACCCCCGAGACGGCAGAAGCGTGCGCCCGGCTGGCCGATGCGGGCATTCCCTTGGGAAGCCAGACGGTGCTTCTTCAGGGCATCAACGACGAGATTCAGACCATGAAGGATCTCTTTCAAGGCCTCATGCGTCTTCGAGTGCGCCCGTATTACCTCTACCAATGCGATCCCATTTCCGGATCGGCCCATTTTCGCACGACCATCCGCCGCGGCCTGGAAATCATGGACGGCCTGCGGGGCCACACCTCCGGGTACGCGGTTCCCTCTTACGTGGTGGATGCCCCGGGAGGCGGAGGCAAAATCCCGCTTCTTCCGGACTATGTGCAGGGCGTGGAAGGAGACGATCTGGTGCTTCGAAATTACGAACACCGCCTCTTTCGGTACCCCAAGGCTTTTGAAGCGCCTGCGGAACCCTGCCGAGTGGTGCGCGGAGCGTTTTCGGAGAGGGGCCGATGAGAATCGGGTTGACCTATGATCTTCGGGAAGTCTATCTGGCCGAAGGCTATTCGGAAGAAGAGACCGCCGAATTCGATCGAAAAGAGACGGTGGACGCGCTGGAAGCGACCATTCGAGCCTTGGGGCATGAAACCGATCGCATCGGGCGGCTGCAGAACCTCATGGAACGGTTGGTTTCGGGAGACCGGTGGGACCTGGTGTTCAACATCGCCGAAGGGCTTCGGGGCTCAGGCCGCGAAGCCCAAGTCCCGGCGCTCCTGGATGCCTACGGGATCCCCTACACGTTTTCCGATCCCGTCGGCCTGTGCGTCACCTTGGACAAATCGGTGGCCAAACGCATGGTGCGCGACGCCGGGCTGCCCACGCCGGCCTTCGCCCTCATTGACCATGATGAAGACCTGAAAAACCTGAATCTCCCGTGGCCTCTTTTTGCCAAACCGGTGCGGGAAGGAACGGGCAAAGGCATCACGGCGGCATCTAAAGTGCACACCCGGGAAGAACTGGCGGCGGTCTGCGCCGACCTCTCGGCCGCCTTTCGTCAGCCCGTCTTGGTGGAAACTTTCCTGCCGGGGCGCGAATTCACCATCGGGATTTTGGGGACGGGTCGGTCCGCGCGACCCGTGGGCGTGATGGAAGTGATCCTTCGGGACAACGCCGATGCCGAGGTCTATTCCTATGCCAACAAGGAATGGTGCGAAGAGCGCGTCCTTTATCGGCTGGTCGACGATGAGGAGGCGCGCCAAGCCGCCCGCATTGCCGTGGAAGCCTGGAAGGTTTTGGGGTGCCGTGACGCCGGCCGCATCGATGTGCGCTCCGATGCCTCGGGCCGGCCCCATTTTCTCGAAGCCAATCCCTTGGCCGGCCTTCATCCCCATCATTCCGACCTGCCGATTTTGTGCACCCTCGTGGGCATGTCCTATCAGGAGCTCATCGGAACCATCCTGGAAGAGGCCATGAGAAGGGCTGCGGGTTATGGACTGGGGGAGAGGGCAGGGTGAGGGGGCGAAGAGAAAGGACGCTCTGATGCGTGCCGCTGTGCTCCATTCCGCCGTACCGCCCGAAGCGCCGCCCGACGAAAAGGATGTTCTCATCCAAGCGCGATGTATCGGTGAAGCGCTCGAGCGGCTCGGCTGGGACGTGGTTTTTCTTCCTTTCCATTCGGACCTCGGGACCATGCGCCAAACCCTGCGCCGCATGGGCCCGGACGTGGTCGTCAATCTCGTGGAAACGGTGGAAGGATCCGGGCGGTTGGGCCACACGGCGCCGGCTCTTTTGGATGCCGAGGGGATCCCTTACACGGGATGCCCGACAGAAGCCGTCTTTTGCACATCCCATAAAGTGCTGGCCAAAAAGTACCTCACCGCCTGGGGCGTGCCGACGCCGGCATGGTTCGCACCGGAGGATGAGCCGCCTCCGCCGTGGGCTCGAAAAACCCTCGTCATCGTCAAGCCCGTCTGGGAAGACGCCTCCGTGGGGATTGACCAGGAGGCGGTGGTTTCCATGGCCGATCCCGAGGCGTGGGACCGGGCCGTCCGCCGGGCGAGGAATCGGTTCGGGCCTGCAGGGTTTTTTGCGGAGCGCTTTATTGACGGTCGGGAATTCAATCTGGCCCTGCTGGCCCGGCGCGGCGGCGTGGACGTGCTGCCGGTGGCCGAGATGTGCTTTGAGGGGTTCGGGCCGGATCGGCACCGCATCGTGGACTACGAGGCCAAGTGGGCCGAGGGCTCCTTTGCCGAAAGGCATACGGTGCGCTCTTTTTCCCGGGCCCAGGAAGACGGGTTGCTTGTGGAGCGGCTTTCGGCGCTGGCGCGGCGATGCTGGGACCTTTTCGGCTTGCGGGGCTATGCACGCATCGATTTTCGGGTGGACGAAGACGGTCGGCCCTGGCTCTTGGAAGTGAACGCCAACCCATGCCTTTCTCCCGATGCGGGCTTCATGGCCGCAGCGCGCCAGGCCGGGTTGGATATGGACGCGGTGGTGCACAGGCTCGTCGAAGACGCTTCGGCCCCGCGACCGTCCCGCCCGAACCCCGTGGAAACACCCGCTGTGTGCGAGCAGGAAACGAGCTATTCGGCCGATGCGGCGGCGCTTTCCGGACTGATGCTGCGAACCCATCTGCGGCCTTCGGATGACGAGGCCGTCGAGCGGATCACGGCCGAGACGGGTTTTTTCAACGGGGAAGAAATCGCCGTCGCCCGCGACTTGGCCCGGCAAAGCCTCAGCCTGGGGGCGGCTGCCTCGGGCTATTTTTTCATCCTTGCGGAACACGACGGCCGTGTCGTCGGCTACACCTGTTACGGGCCCATTTGGGGCACGGCCGGGCGATTCGATCTGTACTGGATCGTGGTGGAGCCGGCGTGGCAAGGCCGCGGCATCGGAAAGATCCTGCTCCATGCGGCGGAAGAGGCCATACGGTGCGCCGGAGGCCGAAGAGTGTATGTGGAAACGTCGTCTCGACCCTTGTACGAACCGACGCGACAATTTTACCTTCATGCCGGCTTTGCTCAGGTCGCCTCCCTTCCCGATTTTTATGCCCCGAACGATCACAAAATGATCTATTGCAAAACCTTGGGTGCGGCGTCATAGCGCGTCGGGCCGGCTGCGGCATCGCCGTGTGCTTTGGAGCACACGCACCGGCGCCGAGGCGGAAGGCTCGTCAGGGCCGAGGAAGGCACGGATATGGATGCACAGAAGCAGCGATGGCGTCTCTGGGCGGCGCGGGACTGGAAGGCCCTCGGCGTCAACGTGTCCTTGATCGTTTTGGGAAGCCTCGTCTATGTGCTCGGCATGAACGCCGTGCTCATCCCCCAGAAGCTGTTGAGCGGCGGTGTCGTCGGGGTGGCCGTCATCCTGCATTACCTTTATCCTTCCGTGGATGTGGGGCACTTTTATCTCGTGAGCAACATTCCGCTCATGCTTCTGGGCTGGTTTTCCGTAAGCCGTCGGTTTATGGGATATACTCTGTTCGGCATGGTGTTCTTTTCCCTGGCGGCCTCCTGGGTCAAGGTCCCGTCGGTTACGGTGAGTGATCCCCTTCTGGCTGCGGTGCTTGCCGGGGTCTGGTGCGGCGTGGGTGGCGGCATCATGCTCCGCTCCCTCGGCTCCGCCGGAGGGCTCGACATCTTGGCCGTCTATCTGAACACGCGCTGGGGCATTCGCGTCGGTGTGACCTACATGGCGGCCAACGCCGTCGTGCTGGGCGTCGGCGGTTATTTCTTCGGCCTTGAGAAGGCTTTGTTTTCCATCGTCTACGTGTACGCAAGCGGCCGTGTGGTCGATGCCGTCATGGTGGGATTCAATCGTCGAAAGATGGTCTTGATCATTTCCTCGAAGGCGCAGGAAACGGCCGATTTCATCCTTTATGGAATCCGGCGCGGGGTGACGTTCCTTAAGGGCACCGGCGGCTATTCGGGAGAAGATCGGGATGTCATCCTCACCGTGACCACCCTGACGGAGCTGCCCAAGCTCAAGGAGGCGATCTTCCGCATCGATCCCCACGCCTTCGTCATCATCAACGACACGCTGGAGGTGCTCGGCAAACGCCACGGCACGCTCAAAGTGTACTGAAAGGGCGACAATGTTCCTGGAAAACCTCTTCACCGTGGAAAACGCGGCGGCTCTGGTCACTCTGACGGCCATGGAACTTGTTTTGGGGATTGACAACATCGTCTTCATCGCCATCGTCACCGGACGACTACCCCGGGAACGGCAGGAGACGGCCCGCAGGCTGGGCCTTTTCGCCGCCATGTTCCTCCGCATCGCCCTGCTCCTGACCCTCACCTTCATGATGAGGCTCACCTCCCCCCTTTTTCACCTCTTGTCCCACCCCATGTCGGGACGCGACCTCATTCTTCTCCTCGGGGGACTGTTTCTCATCGGGAAAGCGACCCACGAAATTCACAACAAGCTGGAAGGGCCGACGACACCGCAGGAAAAGCGGGTTAAAGCCCACGCGGACTTCCGTTCGGTGGTGCTTCAAATTCTCGTGCTGGATCTGGTCTTTTCCTTGGATTCCATCATCACCGCCGTGGGGATGGCCCGCCACATCACGATCATGATTGCGGCCATCGTGTTGGCCGTCGGGGCCATGATGCTTTTTGCCGGCATGGTCAGCGGCTTTATCGACAAACACCCCACGTTGAAGATGCTGGCTTTGAGCTTTCTCCTGCTCATCGGGGTGATGCTGGTGGCCGAAGGATTCGGGAAGCATATCGATCGGGGCTACATTTACTTCGCCATGGGCTTTTCCGTTTTCGTGGAAGCGTTGAACCTGAAGATGCAAAACAAGGCGCAGATCGGCTGAAGCCTGTTCGGGGAATCCGCCCCCCGGGGGGCTCGTGCCGGGAAAACCGGGCGTGCCGAAGAAGGAGAGCCATGTTTTTCAAGCCACAAACACTGCGCGTCCTGGTCGCCTTTTGGCTGGGCGTGCTTGTTGCGCCGTGCCCCATGCCGGCCCAAACGTCCGATGTTTTGGGACCCGACGGCCAGGACCAGTACGCCGAACTGTCTTCGTCTCTGGAAAAGGCCATTCAGGCGGAAAAGCAGGACCTGGAACAGCTGGGAAAGAGCCTTGAGGAGCTCAAGCGCTGGCAGAACCTATGGGCGGGGGAACTCACGGCGGCGCGGCTGCAGCTTTCCGCCGTCGGCAACCTCATGTCCCTCTCCTCCCCCGCCTTGGAAGATCTGGATAAGGCGCTGGGATCGCTTAAGCAGACGGTGGACGGCGCCGCCGCACGGGTGAAGGAGTTTCAGGACAAGCACACGGAGATCGCCGCCAAACTGAGTGCTTTGGCGGAGCAGCGCGCCGCCAACCAGACCCGGATGGAGACGTTGAAGACGCGCCGGGACGATCTGCCGATCATCCGCACCTTGGCCGGCCAGCTCAAGGAGGCCAATGAACTCTTCAAGCAGAAAGAAAAACGCCTGGGAGAGTTTCAGGACATCTACCAGAAACTGATCGACGACTGGAGCACGGTGCGCGATGAAGGAACCGCCCTGCTGGAGCGTCTGAACAAGCGCATCGCCGAACGCAAACGGGAAGACTTATTCCGCCGAAGCCGAAACCCTCTGGCCGTCCTGGACCTGACGGAGTTGCGGCGCGACCTGGACAACGCGGCCCTGCTTATCAGCCAGAGCCTTCAGCCGAGGTTTTGGGCCGAGCTGGGCACGGCGCTCTGGAAAGCCGGCGGGGTGCTCCTCGTGACCTCGATTCTCGTTTTCGCCATTGTGGAATGGCTGTTCTTTCGGTTTCGACGCCTGAGCGAGGCCTTCCTCGGCCGCTACGATCGTTCGGCGAAGCCTTGGTATTTTCTCACCCTGAACCTGCTTACCCATTCCCTGCCTTTGGCGGGGGCGACCCTTTTCGTCTTCGGCTATACCCTGGCTCGAGACCTTTACGACACTTCCGTTTTCTTGCGGGCCCTGTGCCAGATCCTCATCGTGTGGCTCCTCACGTCCTGGGTTATCCATTTCTTGCGTGCCGTCAAGGAAACCTTTCGACCTGAACGGTTTGCTTTTGCAGCCCGGCGGGTCCGCCTCCTGGTTTCCTCAGGCCGATGGTTGCTTCTTGCCTACGTGGTGCTGCAGGAAAGCCTGGGACGGGCGAGCGCTTTGCTGGTGCTGTATCGATTTGCCCTGGAGACGGCGTTTCTGGCCTGGAGCCTGGTGTTGTGGCGGGAAGTGAGACGAAAGGCTTTCGAGACACCCCCTTCGTGGATGGTGGGCAGGCCGTGGACTTTGAACGTTTTTATGGCCTTGGGATACGGAATCGCTCTGGCGGGATTGCTCCTGGAACTGGCCGGCTATGGGCTGTTGGCGACCTTCTGGTATGTGGGGTGGGCCAGAAGCCTGGTGGTGGGGCTGTGGTTGTTTCTCTTTTTCAAAAGCCTTGTGGAATGGGACATGGCCGTGAGCGCGGCGGCCCCCTTCGATCCGGACAGCGAAGAAGAAACCCGGAGTTCCTTTCGTTGGCTCATGGTCAAGACCTTGTGGGGGGTGTGGTTTTTCGCCGGAATTCTCGGGATCCTTTTGGCCTGGGGCGCCAAACAGGCGCTCATCGTGGCCTTCTTCCGTTTGCTCAACACGCCTCTGCCTTTCGGCGGACTCAATTTCCGCGTCCTAGGCCTCCTGTACGCCTCCGTCATTGTGGCCGTGACCTATGTGGGAACCAAGTGGCTGAAGCGTCTCGTGAAAAACCGCCTTCTTCGGCACAGTGGGCTGGAACGGGGCCTGCAAGAATCGGTCGTCTCCATCGCCGGCTATGTCTTGTGGTTCATGGGCATTCTTGCGGCGCTCAATGCCCTGGGGTTCAGCGGCACCTCCCTCACGGTCGCCTTCGGCGCCCTGGGAGTGGGCTTAGGCTTCGGGCTTCAGAACATCTTTAACAATTTCATCAGTGGTTTGATCCTTCTATTTGAAAGGCCCATCCAGGTGGGGGACTCCATCGAAATCGACGGCACGTGGGGCGAAGTGCGCCGGATCACCGTGCGGTCGACCATCGTGCAGACGGTCGACAATGCGTCCCTGATCGTTCCCAATTCCGAATTCATCAGCGGGCGGGTCCTCAACTGGAGTTTCAAGGACCTGAGGATCCGTCGAAACATCAATGTGGGGGTGGCCTACGGTTCGGATGTGGAACTGGTGCGCCGCACCCTTTTGGAGATCGCCGAAGCCCACCCGTTGGTGTATAAGCAACCGGAGCCCAGTGTGCTCTTTGTGGATTTCGGGGACAGCGCCTTGCTTTTCCGGCTGCGCTTCTGGACCACCGTGCCGGTGTGCCTCCAGGTGGAAACCGACATTCGGTTTGAAATCCATCGCCTGTTCCAACAAAGAGGGATCGAGATCGCCTTTCCCCAGCTGGATGTGCATGTGCGGACCATGCCCGTCGCGTCGGAAAAAGCCGGCGGCACTGGAGCCGAGCCCAGAGGTTCGAGCGGGGTCTTTGCAGACGGCCGGGTTCCGGAAGGCCGCCACGGGCCGTGATCTTGAGAAAGCGGGACCGCATGGAAAGAATGCGACGCTTTTACGAGCGCTTCATCCGCCTGAGGGGGAACCCTCGGGAAATCGCTCTCGGCTTCGCCCTCGGCCTCTTCATCGGCATGTCCCCGACCATGGGGTTTCAGATGGTCATCGCCGCTTTTTGTGCGGCGCTGCTTGGATGGAACAAATGGAGCGCCGCGGCGGGGGTGTGGATCACCAATCCCGTGACGGCTCCCGGTATCTACGCCGTGAACTACTGGGTGGGGGCGCGCCTGCTGAAAATGGGCTGGTCCGACGGGACGGCTCAAGCCCTGGAAGCCCAGAGCCTCGTTTCAGGAGCTCTGCAAAAGACACCGCACGTCTTGGCTTCGGTGACGCTCGGCGGGATCGTTCTGGGGCTGCCCCTGGCTTTTGCGGGATACTGGGCGGCGCTGTGGGCTGTGGGGCGGTATCGCGGCAAGGTAAAGGCCCGGCTGGAACAGACCCGCCAAAGGCTTCGGGAAGAACGGGCGCGGCGCAAGGCGAGCCGCACCAGTTAACCCTTCGGCGGTTTTCCCATGGGGTGAGGCGTGGGGGTTGGGGTTCGCCGCGCTCACCCCAACCCACAAATGGATTTTCTGGGAAATCGACCGTGGCCCAGCAATGCGGGCGTTCGTCATGCAAGCCCGCACAATCCCGGACCAGCTTCACGGGCATTCGCCCGGCATTTCAGCCTCAGTGCGCTTTTTCCGCCTTGGCCTGGGGCTTCGCCTCAGCCTTCTGCGCTGCAGGGGCCGGTTTCGTTTCGGCCGGAGCCTGGGCGGCCTTGACGGCCGGAGGCGGCACGCTCGCCTTTTCCTTCGCCGGCTCGGCCTTTTCCGCCACCACCCATTCGTTGCCCTTCTTGACCAACGGGATCACCGACTTCACTTCCATGGTTCCCGTGACGGACACCTTGGCCGCATCCGCCGTCTGTTCCACGACCTGGTATTTCAGTTTGGACGTATCCAGCTGAAAACCTTTGTGTTTGGCGATCTGCTGGTCCACGTAGGCCTTGGCGGCGTCTTGAGGTTCTTTCTTGGCGCAGCCGAAGGAAACAATGAGACCCAACGCTACGAAGATACAAAGAAACCGTCGCATACCCACTCCTTTTGTTTTTGAAGTTGATGATGAAGACCGCTCACGTGAATTTTTATACATGATCTCGACCGGGATCGGAAGAGATTATGTGCGTGGGGTCGATCGAAAATTCCGGAGAAATTCCATGGTGCGCTGCACGTCCGGAAAGTCCTCGAGGGCCAGAGGTGTTTCGCCGAAGCGCTGTCGAAAGCGGGCGCCGAAGAGCGTTCGGGTGGCGTTCTTGTAAAAGCAGCCGACCATGAAACGGTTTTCTTCCTCGAGGAGGAGAGACAGGGCGGCTTTGGGGTCTGTGGGGTCGTGGGTCTCGGGGATCGGGCGCGCCCTCTCGCGGTACCAGTCCAAAGGATGTCGGCCCCAGGTGATGCACGGCTGAATGACTTCGATCAGGGCCAAGCCCGGCCATCGAACGCCTTCCATGATGAGGGTGCTCAGGGCCTCGGGATCGAGGGCGAAACCTCTGGCCACGAAAGGGCACCGGTGCGCCACGGCCACGGCAAGCATGTTGATCGGGGCGGCTTCTACGCCGTGGAGGTGAAGGCTTCGGATTTCCCCCACGGGTGTGGTCGGGGAACCTTGCCCTTTGGTCAGAGCGTAGATTTCGTTGTTGTGGACGATCACGGTGATGTGGGGATTTCGGCGGAACGCGTGGAGCAGATGGTTGCCGCCTTCCCCGTAGCAATCTCCTTCTCCGGTCGTCACCAGGGTTGTCAGATGGGGATTGGCGGCGTGGATGCCCGTGGCCACCGGGATGGCGCGCCCGTGCAGGCCGTTGAAAAAGTGGCACCGAAGGTAGTGGGGGAGTTTGGCCGCTTGGCCGATGCCCGAGACGAGACACACGTCGTGGGGTTTCAAGCCCAGGCCGGCCAGAGCCTTTTTAACGGCCGTGAGAATGCCGAAGTTGGGGCAGCCGGGGCACCATTGGATGGCCACATCGTTTTGGAAAAGATCAGGCGAGCTCATGGTAGGCCCTCCGAATGTCGTGTGCCGTAAGGGGGAGACCGTCGCTTCGCAGCACGCGTTTTTCCACGGCCCGACCGTAGCCCAGGGCCATCACGGCGGCCCACTGGCCCGTGGCGTTGTTTTCCACGGTCCAGAGCCGAGCCCCGCCGGGAAAGGAAGCCGCAGGCGGCGGCCACAGTTCCGACCAGTGCATGAGCCCCACGCGGGCGCCCTCTCGACGCAGGGCGTCCACGGCTTCCAGGGCCGCTCCTTTTGTGGACCCCCACGTGCAGAAGATGTCTTCGGCGTCTTCCGTCCGGTACGAGAGGGGTGGCCGCATGTCTTGCTGGAGGAAGACCTGCTTCTTGAGCCTCTTGGCGTGCATGGACGGCGCCGTCGCGGCCAGGTCTTCGGTGATGTGTCCCCATTCATCGTGTTCGTCGCTGTCGGCGGTGACCAGGTGAGGCCCCCGGCCGGGACAAAGGCGGGGCGAAACCCCGGTTTCGGTGAAAGCGTAGCGTTTGTATTCCGTGAAATCTTCAGGGTTTGCGATGAAAGAGCGGCGCACGGCCGTTTCCAGGTGGAAGTTCTCGACGCTGAAACGGGAATCGGCGAGCAGCTGGTCGCTCAGGACGATGACGGGAATCTGGAACCGGTCGGCAAGATGAAAGGCGCGGCCCATGGTGTGCACGGCATCCCCGGCGTCGGAGGCGGCCAGGACCGCCTTGGGAAATTCTCCGTGCCCGGCATGGACGGCGAAGAGCAGATCCCCTTGAGCCGTTCTCGTAGGGAGTCCTGTGGCAGGGCCGGGCCTTTGAGCCAGAACGATGACCAGGGGCACTTCGGTCATGCCCGACAGGCTGACGGCTTCCACCATGAGGGCGAAGCCGCCGCCGGACGTAGCCGTCATGGCGCGGGCTCCCGCAAAGGAGGCGCCCAAGGCCATGTTGACGGCGGCGATTTCGTCTTCGGCCTGTTCGTAAAAGACGCCCGTTTCTTCCCAATGCTTGGCCAAGTAGGTGATGATGCCCGTGGAGGGCGTCATGGGATAGGCGGCGATGAAGCGGCATCCCGCATGAAAAGCCCCCAGGGCCAGCGCTTCGTTTCCCGAAATGAGATAATAGCTTTTGTCCCTCTTGGAAAACGCCCACGGACATCGGTCCCGGCAGGCTCGATGGGCATGGTCGAATCCCAGGGCGGCGGCCTGGTGGTTGGCCCGAACCACCTCTTCGCCCTTGCCGGCGAATTCTTCGGCCAGGACCCTTTCCAGGGTGTCCTGGTCCACGCCGAGCACGGCGGTCAGAGCCCCTATGGCGACGGTGTTGGCATAGATGGGTCGGCCCAGAGCGGATCGAGCCAGCTCTTTGAACGGAACGACGAGGGAGCCTTCCCCGGCCGGCGATTCGCCCAGAAGAATGGCGTGCGGCTTGATGCGCGAGCGATATTTTTCCAAAGCCTGCGGGTTGAGGTACAGGAAAATGTCGGCGTCCATGGTCGGAGCGTTCACGGGGGATTCGCTCACCCGAAGGGTATAGGAATTTTGGCCGCCTCGAATGCGCGACTCGTATTCCTGCCACGTAAAGACCGCGTACCCTTGAGCGGCCAAGGTATCGGCCAGAACATCCCCGATGGTTTGAATGCCTTCTCCGGCGCTGCCCGCAATGACGATGGTGCACTCCATAGGCCGAACACCCTTTCCCAAAACGGTCGGTTCCTGTCGGATCTTCCTCCGGGACACTGAAACTCTCTTTACCCTATGTTGGGATGCCATGGAAAGAGCGGACCCATTTTTCTTGACTCGCCGGGCCGCTCCTGATGTCATACGCGGACAAGGCCTCCACGGCTTTGTGCGTCAATACGGACATTCACAGGGGAAACATGCACACGCTGGCCGACTTGCTCATCGTTCTCACGCTGGCTGTCGGGGTCATCCTGGCATGCCATCGAATCAAAATTCCTCCCATCGTCGGGTTCCTCATCACCGGATGTCTTGCGGGCCCGCATGGATTGGGCTTGGTCAAGACGTCCGAAGACGTGACCTTTCTCGCCGAACTGGGTGTGGTGCTCCTGCTTTTTTCCATCGGGTTGGAATTTTCCCTTTCGGAACTGGTCCGGATTCGGCGGATCGTTCTGTTGGGCGGCGGGCTGCAGGTGCTCATCACCACGGCGGTTGTGTGGGCCCTCGTCACCTTCGCTTTCCGCGGGGGCTCCTTCTCCCTGCCCATGGGCTTTATGCTGGCCTTGAGCAGCACGGCCATCGTACTGAAGACCCTTCAGGACCGTATGGAACTGGAAAGCGCGCACGGGCAGATGTGCCTCGGCATTCTCTTGTTCCAAGACGTGGCCGTCGTCCCCATGATGCTGCTTATTCCGCTTTTGGGCGGCTCCGGCGAGAACCTCTCCCGCGCCGTGGGCATTCTCGCACTCAAGTCCGCAGGGATTTTTCTCTTCGTCTTCTTGACCCAGCGCTACGTCCTTCCCCGGGTGCTTCACATCGTGGCGGCGACGCGCAGTCGGGAAGTGTTTCTTCTGACGGCGGTGGTTTTTTGTTTCGGGGTGGCCTGGATCACGTCCTCCGCCGGGCTGTCCCTGTCTTTGGGCGCTTTTCTGGCCGGCCTTGTGCTTTCCGAGTCCGAATACAGCCACCAGACCCTGGCGCAGATGCTTCCGTTCAAGGACCTCTTTACCAGCTTGTTTTTCGTTTCCGTGGGCATGACCCTGAACCTTTCCTTCGTCGCCCATCATTGGGTAACCGTCATGTCGCTCACCTTCCTGGCCGTGGCGCTCAAAGCCGTCGTCTGCCTTCTGGTCGTCCTCGTCTTGGGCTACCCGCTGCGCATGGCGGTGCATACCGGGCTCATCCTGGCTCAGGTGGGGGAGTTTTCCTTCGTTTTGTGCACGGTGTGCATCGCCCACGGAATCCTTGTGGGGGACCACGTCCCCCTTTTTCTCGCCGTGTCCACGCTGACCATGATGATGACCCCGTTTCTCATCGCGGCGGCCCCTCGAGCGGCCGAAAGAGCCTCCCGATGGCCTCTGCCCCAAAAGATCCTCCTGGGGTTTTCCTCTCCGTCCTTGAAGAAAGAGGACCAGACCCTGCCGCCGCTGACCAACCACCTGGTCATCGTGGGCTACGGCCCTGTGGGGAGGAATCTGGCTCGAGCGGCCAAATCCGCCGGCATTCCCTACGCCGTTGTGGAAATGAACCCGGCGACGGTCAAGCAGGAAAAGAAAAAGGGGGAACCCATCGTCTTCGGCGATGCGTCGGAAGGGACCCTTCTGGAACACGTGTCCGTCAAGGACGCCAAGGTCGTGTGCGTGTCCTTGGCCGATCCCGCTACGGTTCGGCGGATCACGGCCGCCGTGAGGGCCGTCGCCCCAGCGGTGTATCTCATCGTGCGCACCCGGTTCTTGTCCGAAGTGAGAAAGCTCACGGCCCTGGGCGCTAATGAGGTGATTCCGGAAGAGCTGGAAACGTCCATCGAAATTTTCGCGCGTGTCTTGACCAAGTACTTGGTGCCCCGGGAAGAAATCGAACAATTGATCGCCCGGGTGCGCCTGGACGGGTATCAGTCGGTGGAAGGGGAGCCGATACCGGCAATCCAGTGGTGCGACATCTTGAGCGATGTTCCCGATATGGAAGTGCGTTCCACGCGGGTGACGCCGGGGTCGCTCCTGGCGGAAAAAACCATCGGCGAACTGAACCTTCGGAAAAACTGGGGGGTGACCGTCTTGGCCGTGCGGCGCGACGGCCAATGGCGTCCCAATCCAGGGCCGGACCTGAGGCTGAAGCCCGGGGACGTTGTCATTCTTCTGGGACGCACGAACGACCTGATAAAACTTTACCCCCGGCTCACGGCCCCGACGTCGGCGGCGAAAGGATGATGGATGGGCGGATTGCTGGCAAGCCTGATGATGCTTTTGCGGCCCGGAAAAAAGCCGCCTACGCCTCGGGAACGCAAGACCTGCCGTGCCTGTGGTGCCGTCCTTCCCAAAGGGTGGCGCGAAGATCACCCGTGCCCGCATTGCGGCAAACCCTGGGGGGAAGGCAAAGGCGGCGGCGGTTGACTCAGTAGTCGTATTTCCAGAAAACACCGGCGCCGGTGCGCGATTGGGTACCGGCCTGCGTCTCCAGGGTGATGTTGGGCGTGACTTCCACTTCGATCCTCAGGGACACATCGCCTTGCTCGAGGCGCTGGTTGACGTCGACGCGAACGTTTTCACCCAGGTACTTGCCGAGGCCTACCTGAAGGCCTTCGCCGACGCCGACTCCCAGCAGTTCCAATTGTTCCAGGCCCAGGAGGTCCCGGGTTTTTCCCAGGACGTCGAAGCTGGAGCCTCCACCCGATCCCGAAGAAAGGGCTTGAAGGATCGAAGCCAGACGAAGGGCTTGGAAGGGGCTGAGGGTGGTGGCGCTTCGACCGAAAAGGATTTGGGCCAAAACCTCGTCCTGAGGCCGCTCCGGCCTTGATCCTATGGACAGCTGGAGTTTGGACGCTCGACCGGACAGGCGCACCTCAGCCGTCATGTCCCGCAGCACCGTTTCCCCAAGGACGTTCACGAAGGGGTCCGGCGGAACGTCCCCGTAGAAGGTCACCTCGCCTTGGGCCAGACGAAAGCGCTTGGTGAGGAAAAGCAGATGCCCCCGAAGGATGTGCAGACCGCCCGTCACCACAGGTTTCGGCGGTTCCCCGGAAATGGTGAGTGCCCCCTTCCATTCGGATTCCAGGCCCCAGCCCGAAAGGGTGGTCATGCCCGGAAAGTCCACGGAAATGTCCAAAAGGACCCGATGCGGGACAGGCGGGGGCGCCCTTGGGCTTTTACGGGCGGGCGGCGGTGCCCCTTCGCCGATTTCTTCCACCTCCAATGGCACCACGCTTGGAGGAAGACGTTCGGGAAGCCGAAGGCGAAGAGGGCGCACTCTTAAGGAACCCTTGACGAACGTCTCTTCGGCTCTGCCGCGCAGGGACAGCGTCCCGTTGATGTTTCCCGAAATGTCGTCCCGATGCAGCGGCGAAAGGTCCTCCACGGTCAGGGTGGCCTCATACGGAAAACGCGCTTCGGGATCCAGCCGAATTTCTCCGACGCCTTGAATCGTTCCCTTCTTGCCGTCCGACGCCTTGAACTGCCGAAGGTTCAAAATGTCGCCGTTTCCGTCCACGACGGCCGAAATGTCTTGAAGCAGAATCCCCAGGTCTTCGTGTTGGTAACGGCCCTTGTCCAACCGAACGTCGCCGTTGACGGCCGGGCGGTGGACCGTTCCGGCAAAGGTGAGCCGGCCTGTAAGCAGCCCCTGCATCTTGTGGTTATCCAGGTCGAGAAGCGTTCCGACGCGCTCCAACGACACGGCGAGGGAAGCTCCGCCCGTCATGGGTTTTTCTTGAAGCACGGCCAGTTCCAGGGGATCGGTTCGAAATCGGATGGGAACGGAAAGGTTCGCGCGGGTCGGCTCCGGTCCCAAGCCGTCCAGCTCCACGCCCAGACGAAGCGTGTTCCCGTCAGCCCGAACCGTGCCGTCCAGGGACAGGGTTTCCTGAGGCGGCCATGCGGGACTTCGCAGGGCGCCGACGTTAAGGCTCAGTTCCGCCTGTGGGGATCCCCGGACCCGGCGCAGCATTCCTTTGGCGTTGAGGCGTCCTTCCAGGGGAGGGCCGCCGAAATGGCGCACAAGATCCAGGGGGATGTGTTGGATGTCCAACGAGGCGAAGGGGTTTTCACCCACCCATTGGATGCGGCCGTCCAGCCGACCGTCCCCCACACGAACTCGGATGGGGGACGTTTCCAGGCCCCGGGCATGGATCGCAACGTGAGCCGGGCCTTCCAAGGCCACGACCACCGGACCTGTTGTGCCGTCAAAAGACGTCACGGTCAGTTCCTTCGTGTCGGTGTCGAACCGGGCTGTCCCGGCGGTGTTCAGAGAGAAGGGTTGTTTGAGCATCCCTTCCACGCGCGTCGAAAAGGTCAGCCTGTCCCGGCCGCCTTCCACGGCCGCCTCCCCCGTGGTGACAGTCCACGGCGGTTTTTGCAGGTTGTGCACCGTAAGCGTCACCATACCGCGGGGCGACGGGGACAGGGCGTCGAACTGGGCCGAGAGATGAAGCCGATCGACCCCGATGCCGTCAAAGGCGGCGGATCGGACGGTCAGGTTCCCCAGAAGCTGCTGCTGGGCGTCCTCGTCCCCCAAATCCAGAGTGCCTTCGAGAGATCCTCGAAGGTCTTTGTGCAGGACGGGGGCAAAGACCTCCAACCTGGGTACGGCCACGCGAAGGGACCCGGCGGCCAGGGCCGTTTCCAGGTGGACTCGCAGCGCCCCTTCCAAGGAAGCGTCTTGGCATCGAAAGGAAAGGTTCGACACATGCACCCAGGACCCGTCTTTGGCGAAATCCAGACCCAGGTGCCAGGGACCGCCGCCGTAGGCGGCCCGGGATGTGATGTGCCCTGTGGGGTTTTGGGGCAGCCCTGAGGTCTGCAGGTCCAGAAACCAGTCGGTCCACTGGGCTTGGCCAAAGGCGAAAGCGCTTCCCTGGATGGACGTCTGGACGGTCATGTTGTCCCATGAGCCGGAAAACGCGGCCTCCCCGCGAAGATCTCCTTTCAGGGGCCGGGGCGTGAGGACGGACAGCGGAGAGAGATCGGAAAAGGTGAGCCCGATTCGCCCTTCCGCCGTGCGTTGTCGAAGGTGCAGGCGTCCGTTCAGGGCCGCATCGCCCAAACGGGACGAAGAAACTCGAAAGGTTTCGATGTCCAGGGCTCCGCCGGGTGACAGGGCGGCGGAAAGTTCCAGGGCGAGATCTTCCAGGGCCGGCAAGGAAACCCCGGACAGGGGGAAAAGGGACGTTGTCCCTTGAAGATCGACGGACACCTCGGGGTAAGGGGAAGACGGGTTCGGCTTCAGCACCCATTTCAGTTGCGATGCCGTGTGGGACAGCTTCCAGGACGGGGTTTCCACATCATCCGCCGTCAGGTTGAGGATCCCTTGCAGACGGGCTGCGGACCCTTCCACCGTGCCTTCCACGGTGGCTTTGCCGTGCAGCGGAACGCCCGTCAGGGCGTCGAGCCCAGCCAGGTCCGCCGCCGACACCCGGTAGGATGTGGGCTTCAGGGACCGGCTTTTCAAATGATAGCCACCTCGAGCCGTCAGGATCACATCCCGCGCTTTGAACTCCACTTCGTCCATCCACAAGGTGCCCGACGGGTCCTGGAAGGTCTCCAGGCGGGCGTGGATTTTTCCTTGAAGGGATCCGACGTTTTTCAATCCAAGCCGAGACGCCAGCCATCCGTTCTCTTCTTCGGAAAGGGTCACCCGGGCCTGCAGACGAGGTTCTTCCGAGGCCAGGGTTGCCTGGACCGTGCAAAGTGTTTCGCGATGGGCATGGCGCGCCACCATTTTGATCACGGTGTCCTGGACCCGATCCTTTTCTCGGAAGGTGATGGAACCTTCAAAGGCGGCCGTCAAAGGCACTCCCGCAACCGGAGCGTCCGCAACCACTTGGTGCAAAAGGAATCGGTCCACGACGATGGGCATGGGGAGATTGGGGAGGGGCCCCTCTGGGCTGCCGTTTGCAGAAGCTTCGTGAGTCCGGGCTCCCGAAGGGAGGCGGGCGAGATGAACCTGCCGGGCTGTCAGAAGTTCCCCGTGGATTCGTCCTCGAAGCAGGGCTGTCGGGCGCCACTGCAGGAAAACGTCGAGCACGGTGAGCCACGGGCCGTGTTCATCGAGGATCTGCAGCTCGCTCACGCCCAGCTCGAAGGGAATCCACCCGCTCAGAGTGCCGATGGCCACCGTTCGATCGGGGCCGGAAAGCCTCTTGGACAATTCCCGTGCGAGTAACCGCTTGGCCGCGGGACTTTGGGCGGCTCCGAACGCCGCGGCGGCCAGCAGGATGAGGCCGCCGCCGAAAGCCGCCAAAGCGCGAAGTGCCCGTCTCATTGTTTCTCAAACCCGTGTGGAGGCACGATCAGGGGAGAAGGCACCGCACTTCCACGATGTGGAAGTCCAGCCCGGGATTGTTTTCGTAGAGATTGGCGTTGGAGAGGTGCTGAAATCGATACCCTATGGAAATGTAACGGGTGAGGGCCACAGTGATCCCGATTTCTTCCGTGAATTGGATTTCGCCGCCGAGGTTTTCCTTGCCGAAGAGGTGATCTTCCAAAAACGCGGGCCGCACGGCGGCCATGAAGGACAGCCGTTTCCACGGGGTTTGGAGCGTCACCATGGGCCCTGTGGACAGCAAGACGCGGTCCTCGCCGGCCGCGCTCAAGAGCCCGAAATGGATTTCCCAAAAGGTGTCCAGCACCCAGCCGCCGTCCCACCGCCAGTCCCACGGCAGGGTGTGGTAGGCGATCAACTCATGCATATGGAAGGTCTCCTCTTTCTTGATCGCCGAAAAGCCCGACCGCACTCCGACCCCGAATTCCAATTTTTCCGCAGCCCACGCGGCCGGGACACACAGGATCAAGACCCAGGCCAAGAAGAAAAGCGTTGTCCGCTTGCGCATCCTTTCCTCCAGCCGAAGATGGGTTTAAAAGGCTTGCCCCAAACTTACATAGATTTGGAAGGGATCGTCAATGCCCGCTCGGCGGTTTAGGGGGAAAGCCACATCGATACGGAAGGGCCCCAGGGGCGAATAGTAGCGAAATCCCACCCCTGTGCCCCAACGAAAACGGTGCTTGAAATCCGGCGCCGCGCCCTCGTAGGCTGTGCCACCATCCAAAAACCCCACAACACCGAAGCGCTCCCGGAACCGCCAGCGCAGCTCGCCGTTCCACGACAGATAGGATCGGCCGCCCAGGGGCGTGTCCTCCTCTCTGGGCCCGAGACTTTGATAGTCGTAGCCGCGCACGCTGCCGCCACCGCCCACGTAAAAACGCTCATCCGCCGGCACCGCCTTCCAAGCCGCCCCGACGATGGATCCCCCGCCCAGGATTCCGGCGAGAATGAAACGGCCGTCGCCCGCCCAGTCATAATACGTGCTCACGGTCGTTGAGGTCTTCCAGAAAAAAAGGGAGGTGTCGGTCACGTCCCCGTAGGGTGCGGTCTGCACCTGCAGGCGAAACCCTTTCGTCGGATCCAGGGGGTTGTCGGTGGTGTCCGCATGAAGCACGGCGGGGAGAAAAGAGAGACCGTACGTTTCCCGATTCGATCGCTGTTCCACGCTGGAGAGGCGAAAGCCGGCTCCCATGCCGGCTCTTACGGAAGGGCTGAACTGCCGATTGACGGTGACGACGGCGCCGATATGGCGCGACCAGTAGGCGTCCCAATCCTCTTCGGCCAGTCTGCCGTTGAGCTGGAAAAACTGGTCGGTGCGTAGGAAATCCCGCCACAGATACATGCCTTCCAAAACCTTCTTTTCGGAAGACAGCCAAGAATCCGCCCCTACCCTGGCCCTTCCTCCGGAAAGATTTCTGTTTTCCCACGAGACATTGAGTTCGGGGCCCACATCCGTGGCGTAAAAGAGGCCTCCCTTGAAGGTGCGGGGCTTTCTTTCCACGACCGTCACGTCGATGGGAAGGCGTCCCTGCGGATCCGCCGACGGCGCATGGGCCAGGCGTACCACGGAGAAGAGATCCATTTGGATGAGGTTGTTTTGGGCTCTGTGCAACAGCCGCGCATCAAAAACGTCCCCCTCCTTCCAGGGGAGGCGCGGACGCAGCGATTCTTCGCGGACGGATTCCAGCCCCTGAATTCTTACGGGCCCGAAAAAGCATTTCGGGCCCGAAGTCACCCTATACCGGGTGAGGACCCGCCGGGTGTCGTGGTTGACGATAACTCTTCTTTGGTCGATGCGCGCCAGGGGGTACCCGTTCTGGCTGAGAAGCTCCAGGATCTCCTTGTCGGTTTCCACGATGCGCTCGGCAAGGACCGCAGACCCTTCAGGAAGGAGCGTGCGCACGGCCTCGGTGAGGCTTTGAAACACCTCCCCTTCCACCCCGGGGACCTGGATCTCGGCTTCTTCCAAACGGTAAAGGGGACCGGGATCCACCGTAAAGATCACGGCGACGGGATCCGCCTTTTCATCGATGCGATACGAGACCGTGCCTCCGTAGTGCCCTCGAGATCGCATATAGGTGCGGAAAAGGTCCTGGTCCTTTTCGGCGCGGCGTTTGAGCTGCGCCATGGAAACCGCTCCGTTGGCCGCCAGGGCTGCCGAGTCGGAAAGCGCCCTAAGCTGGCCGACCCAGCGCGCATCGACGGTGTCGTCGAAACGCACCTCGTAGCGGACCGGTTGGGCAAAGGCGGCGTGGAACCCATGAAGAAAAAGAAAAGCGAAAAAGGCCGACATCACGAAGAGCGTGGGCAGAGACCGTCTCTTTCGGTGCCGCTTCACTGGGGTCGTCTCCCGTCACCGCATGTGTCGAAACAGGCCTTTTCTTTTGCGTACTTTGGAAAGGGATTGTAGTGTTGTTAAGGAGAAATGCCAAGGAGAACCGACCCGTTTCAAACCACGGAGGATGACGCTCTATGAGAGGAAAGCGCTTGTGCATCGTCGGCGGAGTGGCCGGAGGGGCCTCCTGCGCGGCGCGGGCCCGCCGATTGGACGAAAAGGCCGAGATCATCATCTTTGAGCGGGGCTCCTTCGTCTCCTTCGCCAATTGCGGTCTGCCGTATTACGTGGGGGATGTGATCCGACGGGAAGAGCACCTCCTTGTGGCCACGCCGGAGATGTTTCGACAGCGGTTCAACATCGAAGTGCGCCTCCATTCGGAAGTGGTGGGGATTGATCGGGACGGTCGCCGCATCCTGGTCCGGGACCATCAAACCGGCCGCCACTACGAGGAAACCTACGATGCTCTGGTGCTCTCCCCGGGGTCTTCCCCGGTGCGACCCCCCATCGAAGGTCTGGATCTTCCGGGTGTTTTCTTCGTGCGCACCATTCCCGACAGTCGGGCCATTCGGCGCATGATCGAGGAGAGGAACGCTCGGACCGCGGTGGTGGTCGGGGGTGGGTATATCGGCATCGAAATGACGGAAAACCTGGTCCGCCGCGGCCTTCACGTGACCGTTGTGGAAATGCAGCGCCAGCTCATGCCCCTCTGCGATCCCGAAATGGTTTGGCCGCTTCAGGAAGTTCTTGTGGAAAAAGGGGTCGAGGTGCGACTTGGGGCCCAGGTGGAACGCATCGAAGAGGCGGGGGCGCAGGAGGTGACGGTCCGGCTGCGTTCCGGAGAGGGCATTCGGACCCCTCTGGTCATTGTGGCCGTGGGGGTGCGGCCCGAAGTGCAGCTCGCCCGCGATGCCGGGCTCGCCCTGGGCCAGCTTGGAGGCATCCGCGTCAACGACCGGATGCAGACCAGCGACCCGTCCATTTGGGCCGTGGGAGACGCCGTAGAAGTCTTTCATGTGATCACGGGGCGCCAGACCTTGCTGCCTCTGGCCGGCCCGGCCAACCGACAGGGCCGCATCGCCGCCGACGTCATTTGCGGACGGGATGTGCGTTTTCGAGGCGTCCAGGGGACGGCCGTCGTGGGGCTTTTCGACCAGGTGCTCGCCATGACGGGGCCCAGCGAAAAAACGCTGAAAGCCCTGGGGCTGTGGGATGAACCTTACGGCTGCGAGAAAGTCTATCTCCATCCGGGGCATCATGCGAGCTACTATCCAGGGGCGGAAACCATCGCCATGAAACTCATCTTTTCCAGAAAGGACGGAAAAATCCTCGGGTTTCAGGCCGTGGGCAAAAAAGGTGCGGTCCGGCGCACGGACGTCATCGCCATGGCGGTCCAAAAGGGCGGCACCGTTTTCGATCTGGAAGAAGCCGAACTGTGCTACGCGCCCCAGTTCGGTTCGGCCAAGGACCCGGTGAACCTGGCCGGGATGATCGCCGCCAACGTCCTTCGGGGCGACGTGGACGTCGTCCACGCCGAAGATATGGAGCGGCCTCCGGAACACGTCCTGGTGCTGGATGTGCGCGAACCCTTTGAATTTAGGCGCGGGCACATTCCCGGTGCGCTCCATATTCCCCTGGGCTTCCTGCGCCAGCGCATGGAAGAACTGCCCAAGGACAAAGAAATTTGGGCCTATTGTTACGTGGGGCAGCGTTCCTACGTGGCCGCTCGGGCTTTACGCCAATACGGGTACCGCGCCAAGAACCTGAGCGGCGGCTACCGTTCCTACGAAATCTGGCGTAAAGCCGTCGGCAAAGCGCCTTAGCTGAAATTCAGGGTAGATTGGTCCTGCGCCAGTTCCTGGGCGAGCCTCAGGAGTTACACTTGGTTCTGGTCAAAGTTCCTCCAATGGGGTAAAAGGGGTCTGGATTTCCATTGGAGGGAACGCGCCGTGAATTTACGAGAAGTTTTTGTGCGACTGGTTGCGCCATGTGAGGAGGCGCTTTTCCGGGACCTG
>Ga0101944_10000268_pt1 | contig 164232 bp, 129 predicted proteins | sample DewCreD2012metaG_FD_75245 | JGI IMG/M metagenome (GOLD analysis project Ga0101944, IMG submission 75245) | Hot spring sediment bacterial and archeal communities from British Columbia, Canada, to study Microbial Dark Matter (Phase II) - Dewar... ...
CTCAAAATCGGATTCCGCAAGGACGGGCTTCAATTTTTGGAGTTGAAAATTCAGAAAAAAATAACAAAAATATTTGAGCATTTTTCTAAATATAAGTGTCATTAGAAATATAAAATTAGTAAATTTGAAATACATTTTTCCAACATTTTTTTGGAGGTTTATTATGAAACATTTCATTATCACAATCGCAATGCTTGCAGCTATAGGGCTGGCGACAGAACCAACATTTGCACAGGATATTCAGCAGGATACAAGCGATATAATCTGGCAAAAGTTTATCTGGCCTATAGGATGTGGGGATGGAAAATTCTCACCCGATGGGAAAATAATTTATGCAGGAGTTGGAGAATACAGTGGGAGTTTATCAAATAAAATAATTATGCTATCAGCAGAAACTGGCGATTCTATTGGAGAGTTCTCTGGATTGCATTGTGGATTAGGAAATGATTTTGAGCTTGAAATTTCCTCCCTGGGTAATTATATAATAACAAAAGGTTATGGTAGTGGTTTTCTATGGGACTGCAATCAAAAAACATTAATAAAAAATCTTTCAGATACTTTTGGTGGGATTTTTTCAATATGTATATCACCTAATGAGGAATATATATTGATTGGGAAAGCCGATAAAAACATCATAGTCTATTCACCGAAGGAAGAAAGAGAAATAACAAAGTTTCACTGTGGTGGAAGTGTTTTAGATTTAAAATTTTCGCATGATGGGACAAAATTTGCAGTATGTTCATATTATTATGATAATCATACAGAACAATACAGAATAACTCTTACGCTGTGGGAAACAGGAACTTGGAAAAAACTAAAAGATTTGTTCGATAGAGAAGGTGATCAATTAAGAGTTTATGACATATCATTCTCTTATGACGACACAAAGATAGCAGCGGATTTTGGGATCTTCAACTTGTTAACAGGGGAATATGTCTATCCAGATGATGGAACTTGGCGACCAAAATATATCGCTTTCTTTACAAATAGTGATTATGCTTTCTGTGATTACATATGGGATGACGGTGATTCTTATTCTTTTGATTTATATAAAATACCTGAAAAGATATCAATAAGAAAGTATAAAATAAGAGATGGTGGGATTGATTGCGATGTGAAGACTAATAGAGTATTTGTTAATGGATGGTACTGGATAACAATGCTAAAACCAACTATAACGAGCGTTCCGGAAGAAAAGATTAAAGAAATTAATTTAAGAATAATGGAAGAGAACAATCAACTATATGTAGAAATAACAAGTTTAAAATCTGGATTAGGAACTATTGAAATATATAACCTAACTGGACAGAAATTATATGAATTGGATTCGGTTTACCTTGAGGAAGGAAAGCTAAGAAAAAAAATAGAAATTCAGTTACCTTCAGGAGTCTATTTTTGCAAGTTAAGGAAAGAAGGTATTGAAATAACTGAAAAATTTAAAATAGAAAGGTAGGAGTTGCGATATGAGATTTCAAATATTTTTTTATATGATAATTTTTTTAATAATATCGGCAAAAGCTCAAGATTTGGAGCCATCACAACAAAAGTTTTATTTTCATGACGAACAAACACCCAAGTATCTTTCAGGGGATTCATTATATTTTAAACAGACTGATTTCTTTTTATCATGGGAGTGGGGTTCAGGAGGGAAAATCTCAAGTAGTCTATTTATAAACAATGCAGATATATGTAGTATATATGATAAATATAGAAATGTAGATAGTAACCAAAGTATGGTAGCAAAAAGAGAAATATATACACATTTTCCTGGATGGGGAATAATCAATACAAGAGCAATTCAATATGAACCGACTCTATTAATAGATTCATTAAATCCGGAAGCGGTTAAGACACGATCGAATGATACAACAAATCCGGTATTTGGCTTTATGGTACGTAAAGGTCGAGTAATAGACAACCCATCAGATCCAAACTTCAATAGATTGATGATAGATAATGTCCCAAGTGGCACAGTAATATTAGACAAGTCTTGGCCTCAAGACCAATTTTTCTTTACAAATGAAGCTCCAGAGGATTCCATTAATAGACCCAAAATTCTAGATAGCATTCAATGTCAAACCTTATATATTTCGCTCAATCTTAGAAGGTTTGACGATTTAACGAATAATGATACAATCCTAAAAATTGAATTACCATACTCTAAGAGTGATACGACATCGCAAGGAATTGATACAATATTACATAGTATTATAAAATTACAAATGATACCAAGCCAATTTGATTTAGATACTTTTTCTTTAATGAATGGAAGGGGAATTATAAGAAAAATGATTAATTGTCTTCCCTATACAAGGTCATTTTATATTACTCGAAGTATGATTCCACCTGATTCATTCAATAAAGATATAACAATATCGGCATATTTTAAATGTGATGGAACAGAAAGAGAATTTACAAACTTAAGAATAAACCAAGGAAAATATTGTATAAAAACCCTTGGAATCCGAATAACCTATCTTGATTCAACCTGTCCACTCGGAATAGACTGGGTGCGTTTCGAGACGCCACACGCACGTGTATTCCTACAAGGAAAATTTGATAGTATTATGATAAACAACACACAAAAGGATATAGATACACTAACAAATTCAAATGGGATATATAATCAGCAAGGTAATCGTTTGTTCAGATATAAATTAGCTACAGATTATGGTGCAGTCCAAAATTGGATTGGCTTCAGGTATTTCAATAAAATGATAGGAAATATTTCAACAAGCGTAGATGGAATTTCTTTTCCAGTTCATTACTATCATTATATAAAACCAATAGATAGATGGTTTGGTTTCTGTAAAAATATATATAATGTTTCAGCTCCATATTGCAAAAAAGTTCTGTTTGATGCAGAGTGGGGAAATCTATGGAAATGCCTATATCTTCTAAATGGTTACACAGGAATTGATAGTTTACAAAATGGAAATCCATTTCCAACAGAACAAAATTATTGTAGCTATGAAACATATTTATATGATGCTCATTGGCATAATCAAAGTTGGACACAATTCAGAAGATTATTGCCAATAGCCTATTTTTTGCAATATCCTGATTCTATTGAAGTTTATGAAAGAGTACTAAACCCCTGGAATAATTATAAAAGAGCTTCATATCAATCATTTTGGGAAAATATATTGTATAATTATTTTTATAAAGATGAAGTTAAGAATTTTTTGTATGAAAATCATAATTGGTATGCAGAATCATATATTCACATAATGCTGAAAGATGATACTGTGAGAATTGGAACTCAACAAATCCTGGATACAATTTCTTACTTTGATACGAGACCTTTTACTGGAGAAGAAATAAGATTAGCAACATTTACCCCTATAATATTAGGTGCCAAAGGATTGGCTTATGACGGTTTTGGAAGTTATTATGATAAAATACAAATATATGATGATTTGAATATTTCTGCTACTCTTAAAGATAGCATTGAAAATTTACCTGATTTACAATTTTTAGAATCTGATATCGGTGGGTCTGATTTTATTAGGGAATCAAATGAAATATGGGATTTGAATAATAGAATATTGCTTGATACTGTTTCAATATGGCTCGAAAGGCCAAGAGATAGAATATATATTGGAAGGAAGTCTGTTAGACTTGAAATTCGGAAAATACATAGCTGGATTAGAGCTATAGAAAATACTTTGATTAACTTGCGACTGCAAAGCTATTGGGCTAAAGGATATAGGAAGTGGTATAGCCAGCATCCTACACTTGAGTACAATTTAACAAGTAAATTTATTGATACGAATGGGATAAGAACAAAACATCCTTTATCTTCGTCTTATGAAGGAACCACCCAGTATAATTATATTGATTCTTCGTTTTATGATATAACAATATTAAGAGATATAAAAAATGATTCAAATATGACAAATGCTATATACTTAGGTGTTGTAAATCGAAGAACAAATCCATTAATTCTTGAAAATGATACATTGAACTTCTACTCAACGGCAGAGTTTGACAAGTTTGTTCAAGAAGGCGGCAAACGACTAAACGGCGACTCAATGCCCCCTTCCTACTGGCAGAATCTATGGTGGAAGCGTCTCGGCTGCCGCGAGCTTACCATCCCGTTTAATTATAAGTATTCTGCAGATACAAACCAGTATGCGCTGCTGCGAATTACAGAGCTTGGCTATAACGATACTAACCTTACGAAACTAGCTTGGCGAAATAGCAAATACTACCACACAATTGACACAGTAATCAGACAAGACCGCTCGCTCGTTGTCCGCCTTCTTCCCGGCGAGGGGAAAATTCTGAAGGTGGAGGTGCTGCCGCCTGGTCAAGCCGTTTCGGGTAACTTAGCCCATTCAAACCAAAGCAAGATTGTGTGCCATCCAGTTCTCGACACAGCAGGCAACATGACCGATACAGTTCGCTACCATCTGGTATATTTTCATAAAAAGAATGGAGACTCAACAAAAAATGCAGTCTATTATAGACGAAGCTGCAAGGTATGGAAAAATTTACCAATGAGTCAGGTAAACTGGGAAAGTGAAATTTCACTTTCAGATACAATTGTACAACATATCTGGAATGGAGATAATTGGCAATACGATACATTTCCAAACAGATCTTGTGATTATCCCTCTATTGTTGTTCGTAAGGATTCAAGCGATACATTAAAAGCTTATGTAGTTTTTTCATGTAGTTGGTTAATTGACACTATTAATGTTTCTGTTATCTGTGAAGCAATATTTCCGGTTGAGCCAATAAATTTGCCGAATACAGTGAACAGCACAATACTATCAACATATAATGGCGAAAACAGGGCTGAATGGGGAACCCCAGTAATAAATGCAAGCTATGGCTATAATTATTATGCCTGGTCCGATTCACTCAAATACATAGTTGCTGCTTGCAAATCGCCTAATACTATACTATTTGATTCAATAAGTAAAATAGAATACATTCGATGGGATAATTTTACAAGGGAAATGAATGTTTATGGAACTGAAACATTTGAGTTTGAAAGAAAAAATTCAGATAAGCATCCTTCAATGAATGTATATTCCTCAATCAACTCAGGAGAAAATAATTGTGCGTTAGTTTGGCAAAGTTATGTATTAATGAGAAGAATATTTACTCCACATAATGACCCACCAGAAATTGATACAATGTCTGCATATCAGATATTTTATACAAGACTTAGAAATAGGAATGATACGATACAATTATTTTTACCCGATTCATTTTCCTACTCTAGTTTATCAACTAGATTAAATATTAATAAAACCATAGCTGCGATAAGTAATTTTGAATATCCATTCGACAATAATACCTTTCCTGTTGTTATTCGAAGTCTAAACCCGAGTGATACTGCAATGTTAATTGATACTATCGGCAATAGACGAGATAGAATTTACTGGCAAACTGATAAAATTGAAGTTTTATCAGGTACTTTCGCGTCAAAAATCAAAACAAGAGCTTTGGATATGTTCGATTCAAGTGGATTTTCAAAAAAATGGAAAATATTCAAACAGGGTTGCATCTATTCTTATAATGATACTTTAGTATCTGCAAATATATCAAATGGATATTCAACAAGTTCTGCTATTAATATTGATGGTTTACTTCTTGGTTTTAATGTATTTAATCCAGATGATAAAAACATTTGGCAATATCCTCATTCTTTTAGTTCTCTTTTATATTATATTCCAACAGATATACCAGTTTCTTCAGTCCCAGATTTTTGTGCAACTGGAACATTACCGCATTTGTCTAAAAATATAAATTATTTCACAAAAAATGATGGAATGTGGAAAACAAGAATCGTCTTTCAGGATGAAGATGATTCAATTGCAAGTACATCAAAGAATTACTACAGAAAATTTAATAGATTCGCAAATGTTGAGGGTCTTTTTGGTTTTAAGGGTAACAATTTAAAATTTCTAATGTCCTTTCCTTTAGTTAATGGAAAAAAACTCAGAGTAAGGTTACCTTTTATGGAAATACAAGATTCAATAAACGGAAATTACTTTATTCGTATTCCCTGTGACACAATTTTTACCGAATGGTTTAGAGTAACAAATTCAGCAATTTTGAACTTTAAAATACTTGGAGTAGATACTTCTTTTTTTGTATATAAAATACAGAAACTGTCAAATGGCAATTTTTATAATGTAAATATTGAACCAACTAGAAATAACATTATCGGGAAACTTAAAGATTATTTGTTAATAAATGGAAATGATGATTTGTATAGATTATTGCTAATAAAAAAGATTCCATTATTCGATTATACTGAAGAAGTGTTTCTTAATGGGTTATTAATTGATGGTAGAAGTCAAAGAGATGTTTATAACGAAGTGATTGATTTGAATAATAATAAATGCGTTGAAATTGTTAATAATAATAAAATAACTATTTATCTTTATCCTAATCCAGCTAATAATATAATATATGTTACAACTTATTTACCAATTTCTACATTAAAAGAAATGAAAAATGAAAATATTGTTCTGAAGTTATATAATACTTTAGGTGAAGAAATCAACAGATATAAAGTTCAAACGTCAGAAACAATTAATATCTCAACAGAAAAGCTACATTCGGGTATGTATTTTATCTCAGCAGAGGAAGAAATTAAGTTCTGGGACAGCGAAGTAATGATCCCAGCCATAACGAATTTTATTGTGAGATAGAAGAATTAATCTAATACTTATCTGTGCCCGGAACAGGACTTGAACCTGCACCTCCTTACGAAGACTACACCCTGAATGTAGCGCGTCTGCCAATTCCGCCATCCGGGCTTCGAATGCGGAGAGGGCGAGATTCGAACTCGCGGAAGAATTGCTTCTTCAACGGTTTTCGAGACCGCCCCGTTCAACCACTCCGGCACCTCTCCCAAAAAATACAAAATTATTAAATTAAATGCTATTAACCAAAAACAGTAGGTTTGTTTAGTTGAGGAAGTGGATTTTCCACATATCTCTTTTCTTCATTCTTAGAATTGGTGATATTGCTAAATAGCCTGTCTTTCCTATACTTTTTTGAAGTGTTTCAAGTTCCTTAAGTTTGCTCCGAATATCAGTCTCTGGTTCAACTGGAAATCCAGCTTCTTTTAATAATATAATGCTTTTGGTCTTGATTGATAATTCTAAATATAATTGAATGAAGCATAGCATATCTACTATTACTTCTTTGGAGAAACGACTCTTTATTGTATTGAAATACTTACCTGCTTTTGTAGTAGAGAATTCCCCTTTGCGTAGCGATTGAAGCATACTAATTTCGGAACTAAACTCCACTTCAAGCCATTTTCTAAGAGATATTCCATTAAGATTAAATATAATTATTATTAAACTCGGAATGATAATAAAAGTAAGAGAAGCAGACCAAACAGGATTAATCCAAAATTGATTATATATCCAATGTATTGCAATAGCTATTAAGCTTCCCAAAATTATCCCAAGAAAATTTAATTTTTCGCTTTTATTGTAAAAATACATACATATAATAGCAAATAAGGCAGTAGCACCACCATGCATTACAGAAGTACCAATACCTCGGACAATCCAGATAAATATGTTTGTGTCCATAAGGGAATTTAGATAAAATATATTCTCTATTAAAGCAAAACCAGAGCCAATTGCAAAACCGAGAATGGCACCATCAATCATAAAGCCAATTTTATTTCTTTTTATTAAGATTATAATTAAGATGGCTTTAATAATTTCTTCAATAAAAGGTGCAACTGATTTAGCATAACTGTAAAAATCAGCGAAATAAGAAGAAAGCAAATAAAGATTCAAATAGTATAAGACGAAGCCAGTTGCAATACCATAAATTATGCACAAAACAATATCATTTTTTTTTATTAGCTTAAAACTATCTAAGTATATGAGAGCTAATAACAAAAGAAAAACTGGAATTGTACCTGCAATGAAATTCATAGTCTTATTTATAATAATTTTAAAGATATCATATATTCTAAAGATGGTTTCTTTCCGTTACCGAAAGCAGCAGCTCCTCCGAATGATAAAGTCGTTTTAAGTAATGAGAAAAAAACTACCTCAATATCTATTTGAGCACCTGCATTATAATAAAAAGTTGTCAATTCTTTTCTATCAAGATTAGTTGATAGAGCAGAAGTAAACATAGAAAGTCGAGAAAAAGTCGAATAAAGATTCAAAAATCCCAATTTCTTAAAGCGAAATGGTGGAGAGTTCCATTCAAAAAGCAATTTAACAAAATTTCGGCCGGCAATTTCATTTATTTGCTTACCTGGAAAGCTTTCAAATTCTCTATATCGTTGTGCATCCAGATGATCAATCCAATTATTACCAAAACCTCCAAAATAAAAATTAGAAAATGAGCTATTAATATCTCCAAAACCTGCTCCAGCTGCAGCTCTAAGCCATAAAGATGAATTTCTGATTGGTAATAGAGTTCCTAAAGATAAATTGCCAAATACTTTTGGATAAAAGCCGTTAGCATAACTTCCATTTAAATAAAGATTTGTTTCAATACCTTGTTCAGATTCAACCGCTCCCAATGAGCGACGAAGTAAAGAATAATGTAAGTTAAATAATCCATTGAAAAGCTTGTCGAATGTGACATCAATATTTTGATAGTCAGGCATTTTATCCAAATCACCGTAATATGCAAGTTTTACAAAATAATCAAATTTTTCTGGATTTTTATTATAAAAAATAAAATTTGAGTATTTTAAACTAATAAAATATCCTTTTCGACTTGTTCGAGTTGGTCCAAATAAATCATAAAAATTGGCATAATTAAGGCCAATCTTTACATTCCAAAACCAATGATAAAAATCAGCTAAAATGTGAATTTGTTCAAGTTCAGGTAGTTGCTTGTTTGGTGAATAAGAAGCATTTAAAGAAAGTCTTGTCAATCCTACGTTATCTCTAAAATCAAAACTATAGCCGAAAGATGGGAATAATTTATACCCTTCAATTATTGGATAAGCTGAGGCAAGCTTTAATTTCATATCATTGTAGTTACCTTCATATACTCTGATAGAATCAATATCAATATCTGAAGTAGGAGGTAATCTCCATTCTTTTACCTCAGGCCAAGAGTTCACTATCTCTTGCCCAAGATATTTAATAGCGTTGACATCTTCCAGTGTATCTATTTTTATTAAACAAGGAGTCATACCGTTTTGCGAATATTCCAGAACCATAAGAGTATCTGAAGAAATTTGAGTAGGTCTAAAAAATCCCGGTTCTGCATTAGTGAGTATGTTCATTTTTTTGGTAGCTATTTCGATTCTATAAACATTAGAAACTCCAGTATAATATGAAGTACCATAGAGATATTTTCCATCATTTGAAAATACAAAATTAGAAGCAGGGTTATCTGTAAATTCATATACAGTATCGAATTCGATTTTACCTAACCTTAAGTCAGACAACTTAAGAATTACAAGCTTCTGTCTCCCCGAGATCTCTGAAAAGGTTCCGCTAAGCAACCTACCATCGGGGGAAATATCTATGTCGAATAAGCTTTTTCCATAAGGTATAGTATATAAAACAGTAATATCTTTATATGGTGGTGGAATTTCAACAATACTACTCCTTCCATTCAAATTTTGTACACCAAAAAGCGATTTAGTTACTTTATCGAAAGCAAAATCACCTGTTCTTGTAAGGGATATAATTTCTTCGTCTTTTTTATTATAAATATTATAGCAATTTAGTCCTCTCCAATCTTGATTGTAAGTTGAGTAGAAAATGTTACCGCTTGAATCGTCGAAAGCAAAGGAAGTAACATAATATAAACCGGGACTTAGTATCGGGCAAAGATTTTCTATTTTACCATTATCAATGTCTATAGAACAAATATGTGCTAAATCACCAGGATGATTTATTGCTGCGTAAATTTTCCTTGATTTTTTATCAAAATATGGCTTTGAAAAAGAACCAAGTGCATGTTTTGTGATTTTTTTATTAATTGTAACGGGATATTGTCTTATTCTTTCTAAATTACTTTTCTGAAAATCATTTTCAAAACTTATCCATTTTTCCCATTCATTTTCTATGTTTGTTTTATAGACCTTTTTGAACTGATCGGCATAGAATCTTTGACTGCCTTCAGTACGATTGTAGAAATCCTTCAGTTTTTTTATGCCATATTTATTTGCAAGATAACTTACAAAGCGATTACCATATAGATATGAATTAACTCCGACCTGGAAATCAATTGTTGTGCCTTCAGTTTCAAGACCTACAACTCTATAAAAATAATTACTATCGCGAACCATCGTTCTGAATACCATTTCATCATAACCTCCTAATGTCCTACCTAAACCACCAGACATCCAGGTTTCCATAAAGATTGCAATTCCTTCATGATACCATCTTGGTGAATACCACCTTGGAGCAGTTAGGTAGCTATATACCATTGATAAGGGATTTTCTTGTGAAGGTAAGACTTTTCCCATAAATATAGATCTGAAAGTTATATCTCCACCAGCAGGTTTATCAGCCATAACAACATGAGTTAGCTCATGATTCATGAGCCATTGCATCCTTTCATTTGATGGCATAACACTAAAAGTATAATCGAAATTCGAGATACCTATATTCAAAAAGTTCCATGGGAGTACTGAAGTACCTCCGTTCCCTATGTCGCTGAAATCATTAAAGAGCATCGTTATTGGCTCTTTTGTTCTATAATCCCAGAAATTTGATAGGAAATTATAAGCATTTTGAAATGCACTTGAAGTGTGAGGGACCAAATAAGAACTTGCTTTACTGAGATATATTAAATCAAGGTCTGGAGTTTTGAACTCATATAATTGAGAGTAAACATTTAGGTTGAAAAAAATATATAATGTGCATAAAAGTAAAATAAAACGCCCTTTCAGTATTGAATGAATAGTGAAAGAGTGGTTTATCTTAGGATTATGCATTACAAATTACCAATATTTACCTTGCATTCTTGATATCACTTTTCTATGCCGGTTAAGTAGCCACTTTTTGAATAAAGTAAATTAATTGTTGAATTGCTAAGAAGAAGACCAAGTTGAATATTGCTATTTAAGCCGAGAGATAAAAGTTTTAAACCATCAGGTGGACAATTGAAAACAGTTGTACCGCCTTGACCAGCTATTTGACTTACTTGAATTATTTCATTATTCATCAATACACCTAAGAATTGTGGGCCATTTTGTAACTGATTTTTAGTAGTAGACTGGCTATTTTCAAAACGGAAATTTAGTATTTTATTAGCTATGCTGTAATAATTAGGAATAATTAATTTAACACCTCCTTTGATCTCAGCTATTTCATTTATTAATATGTTATTGGTCGTCTGGTTTGAACCCATATATTTAAGTTCAGGAATATTTAATAAATTAATTTGAGGAGCATTAAGTAAATTTAAGTTATAAGTATTGAAAAAATCAGAAGAGTATAAAGTCTGATTTGCAACGAATGTAACTTTTGTATTATCTCCAATTGCAACCGCATATTGAAGATTATCAATTAATATTCTATCTCTAATTGCTTTTAATTTTGCAATAGTTTCTTTTCTTAAATTCAATTCTTTGCTATTTTTTAAACTCTCGTCAATATCAGTAATAATTGATTCAAAAACTGAATAGCGAGTAGCCATATGATTCACAAAATTGGAAAAAGCTATAAGCTTTCCTTCTATATCGACATTTTGATCTTTATTAGTTCCACTATAAATGTCTGCAAGAAGAATGATAATATCTTGAATTGTTTGATTATTGTTCTTTAGTAGAGTTACATAGTCCTCGAGTTCTTTTAGATAGTTCGAGCTTTTCGATGTAGAATAATACTTTTTCAGTTCAGGTATCCACCAAGTCTCGATAACCATTACTGTTTGATTTGAGAAAATAGAAAAGCTTATTAATTCTTTTATTGTTCGATAAAGTAAAGCACTATCTTTAGTTAGTTCACTACGTATCTTAACGCTACGTTCGCCCATTTGCTCAGATTGGTACTTATCAACCTTACCGATTGTTCCAACTGCTGTCTCTTCTTTTACCTGTTTCCATGGAGATGATATTATTATAACTATAATAGCTATAACAATAATAATCGCTGGAATAATAATGTTTTGCTTTTTCATTTTAAATCTCCTTTTTTAAAAATAACTAAAAATTAATTACAAAAAGCAATTTAAAAAAATAAATATTATTAACAAAATTTTTTAATTAATCTTAAAAATATAAATAACAATTAGAATTGTATATTTTCGTGTAACATTTTAGTATTTTCATTGTTATTGCTTATGAGTATGCAGGAATTGGAAAACTCGAGTGATGCTGAGTTGTTTTCTTTACTTAAAAATGAAGATGAAACAGCAAAAAAAGCATTCACTATATTATATTCAAGATATGCATCACGGGTTTATGCATACTGCAGAAGATTTTTAGGAAATAAAGAAGAGGCTCAGGATGTCTTTCAGGAAACTTTCATTCGATTTTATCAAAGTGCAAAACAAGATAGAGAAATGACTAATTTACCTGCTTTTCTGCTAACAATTAGCAGAAATTTATGCGTCAACGCTAAAAGAAAAGAAAAAAGTATGGTAGATTTTGAAAGTGTAATTTTTCCTGATAATAACGAAACTACAAATTTAAATGATAAAAAAGAATTATTAGAACTAATTAAAAGAGCTTTAGAATTGCTACCTGATGAATACAAAGAAATGTTTATTTTACGCGAGTATGACGGTTTGTCATATCAAGAAATTGCCGACGTAACTGGCAATTCTATCGCTACTGTAAAAATCAGAATTTTTAGAGCTAAGCAAAAAATTCGTGAAATCTTAGCGCCTTATTTGTCTGATTTATCAAAATATTAGATTATAATGTTTGTTAATTAATATAAAAGAGATGAAAGAACATTTTGGAAACACACCTTCGGAAATGCTTAACTTATTAGTTGATGGGGAATTGAATGCTGCTCAAGAGACTGCTCTTTATTCACAGCTTGCTATTAATGATGAGTTAAGAAATGAATTTCGAGAGTTGCTCGCTATAAAGGAATCAGTTCATATGGACACTGAAGCTTTTTCTCCTCCTATGAATTCACTCTCAAATATTATTTCTACTATAGGATTTAATGTCTCCAACATTTCTCTAAATAATACAAAAATAAATACTCTTAAATCTAAGATTATTAAGCGTTTGGTAATCCCAGCCCTAACTATCATTATTACTGCTCTAATTACTACTCTTATTGTCAATAATTATTATGAATCCCAATATCAATATAGCGGCAATTATATACCTTTAATTAGTTCTTTTAGTCTCGATGATAATAATATTTCTATAAATGAAGCTTTAATAAAAAATAAAAATTCTGCAACAAGAATTATTAATAATCACTTGCTGAACAAAAAAATAGAAAATAAAAATAATTCTAATTTAGTAAAATTCAATAATTCTATTGATAATAAAATAATACACACAAAAGAAAATATAAATGATAATATTATAACAGATCCAATCAATAATGAGCAAAAATCTTTATCAGAGATTAATTATTCGAACATGTTTTCTTTTCCAAAATCAAATCTATATATTCCAAATGACGATACCTACTTTAATGTTTTTCATCTTCAAAATATCTCTAATCATAAAAAATCAAGTGGTATAGGATATTCAATTCATTTACGTGGACTTTCGTTGCAATCTTTTCCTAATATAGATATACCATCTCAAACTAAAACAGTATTAAACAATATTGCTTTCGGAGGATTTTTATCTGAGAGTATGCATCATAAATTAGGATTTGAGTTAGGGCAAGAACCATTTGGTCAGAGGTTTTCTAACATTGATGAAAATACAAAAGTTCCAAAAGAATATGAACAAAACCCAATACTTTTCTGGGCTGGATTAAGTTATCGTTATGAATATGATAGATTAGACTTTTTAGGAGGTTTCCAACCTTTTGGACAAGTTACAATTGGTTCTACTGAACTCGGTCCTTTGGGCAGGGCAATTTTAGGATTACAGTATTTCAATGATTCTGGAGTTGGATTTTCTCTTGGCATTGAAGGAGTGCTTTTACTATATGAAAACCAAAAGACTATTTATACTACAAAAAAATTAGGTTTCACTTATGGTATGTTTTTAAATTTATAGAATTATGAACTATAAAATTAAATTTATATGTGCTTTTATAATCTTTGGATTGATTAATTCTTGCAATTCTCCACTTGATATACCTACACCCAGAAAAATAATATCTGGTAGTCCAAGAATAGAACCTAATCTTGCAGCTCTATCCATTGAGGAAAATGGGATTAATAAAACATATTCTGTTGAATCAATTTTTATTCAAATTGATACAACATACGATACACCAGATTTATGGTTTGATATTAAGCTAAAAGCTCAAATAAATAACTCAAACTACTACGATAAAATTAATATTTTATCTTTAATATTAAGATTAGATTCTGTTCCAATCTTAAGTAAGCCGATTGTTTTTGGAAATTTGGAAAATAAAAAGTCTTTTGCAAAGATCCTTATATCAAGAGGCTCAATGGCAAGTTACGATACTCTATTAACTTGCGATCCTGTTATTAATGTTACCGAATTAAGTTTTAACTTAGATAAACGGCATCGCGAATTCTGGGCATTTTTATATACAAAAATTTATGATTATAAAATTTCGCTTATTAAAAGAGATACAATCGTTCGAGATACGGTTGACGAATTGTTTTATGATACAGTATGGATAAATCAAAATGAGTATTACCTTAAAGAGAGATGGGAAAAAGTCGAAAAGGAAATAAAAATTACTGTCGAAGAAGAGAGAAGAGTTAAAGATTCGCTCTTTATTCGTGGAAAATTCAAATTCGAATATAAATAGTTAATCTTAAATTTATTATTGGAGTATCTATGATGAAAAACTTTAAACCCTTTGCCTTAGCAGCATATTTTATAATTTTACTGCTTGCCTTTGCTGGAACCGCTTTATCTCAGCAACAAACACCTAATCCACCTTTAAATTTAAAAGCCGTCTATAATGGAGAAAATGGTGTTATGGCTGTAATTTTAAAATGGTCTGCTAATCCCGATGGTCCCTCTGCTAATGTATATTTTATATATATGGCAGAAAAAGAAACAACGGAACTATCAGATTTCAAGCGTATTGACTATATTAAGCCTAATCAAAACTCTCAAGAATATTCTTTTAATGTATATCGTCTATCCGAAGGGGATTATTCCTTTTATGTTACTGCAGGAATTCTAATGAATTCCAATTATATTCCTGAAAGCTCACCTTCTAATATTGTTCATGTTAAAGTTGGCAATAATGCAAAAGATTATATAAAAATCACTTCCTATCCTAATATTAAAGCTGAGGTTGGTAAGGAGTGGAAATATGAAATTAAGGCTGAGTCTAATGTAAACTGTCCAATTAAATTTGAACTTATGCAAAATGCACCAGAAGGTATGAAAATAGATAAATCTACTGGTGTGCTGACTTGGACTCCTAAGAAAGCTGGCTATTATCCAGTCTATATTAAGGCTTTCCTCGAATGCAATAATTTAATAGCAACTTATCAACAATTTTCAATACAAGTTGGAAACAATTCTAATGAAGGTTATGTCAAAATAGTCTCTGAACCTCCATTATATGGCTTTGTCGGCAAAGAATGGGTCTACCAAATACAAGCAACTACTAATTTAAGATGCATTATTAAATACGAGCTTTATGGTGAAAATCCTTCTGGAATGACAATTGACCAAGATAAAGGAATTGTTCGATGGACACCATCACAAAATGGAGTTTATTATGCTAGTGTAAGGGCTTACCTTCCAAATTGCGATGAAATAATTGAAGATATACAAAAAATTATGATTAAAGTTGGTGAAGGTAACATTGAACCAGAACCTTGTGCAATTTTATATGGAACTATAACTTTTGAAGATGGCACTAATGTAAAAGAAGCTACTATAAAAGCATGGAGGATTGATAGAAATAACTCAAAGAATCCTGTTTATATTTGTTCAACAAAAGATGCTAGTTTCCAGCTCAAAGTTCCAGAAGGAACCTACATACTCGAAGCTGAAGGACCCGAGTTTAATCATATATATTATATTAAAGCGGAGACTTTTGAAAAAGCTGAGAAATTAAATGTAAAATGCAAAGATGAAATTAAGTGCAATTTTGTTGTTACTAAAAAGCCACAACCCAAATATTTTCAAGTTGAAGGTAGAGTAACTGCAAAAGAAAATGGTAATCCTGTTATGGCTTACATCGAATTCGTTCCTATAGAATATTTAAACGGGAAAAAAGAAGGTTGGAACTCCCCTAATAATATTTTTACTACTAAAACTGACCAGAATGGCTACTATTCAATAAAACTACCTGATATTTTCACTTATGTCGCTCACTCTATCCCTATGCCAAACTCTCAAGACGGTATGAAATACCTCGACCAATACTACAATCAAGTTACTACACCTTTTGAGGCAGATTTATTATATTTAACTCAAGACCTTAATAATATTGACTTTATACTTTCAAACCGCATTGAAATTAATAATGGTTTTACTGGGATCGTAAAAGATGAAAATAATAATGGACTTAAAGCCATAGTTATTGCTTATCTTGTTGAAGCTCGTGATAATAAACAATATAAAAACTACAACGTTTCTGTTCAAACAAATGATAATGGCTTATTTAATTTTAAGAATCTTATACCTGGCAATTATGTGCTATTATCTATTCCTGCAGATAGGAAATATATCCCCGGTTATTATAAACTTGGTGACTTTGTTACTCAAATATGGCGAGATGCAACAAAAATTGGTGTTGGTGAAAATATGATTGACTTAGTTTATGAGTTAAAACATAAAATTGGAAATGGGAAAAAAGGTATTATAGTTATCAAAGGTTATGTAAATGGTAATGGAAGCAACTTGAAAAAAGGCGATACTCCATTAATGACAAATCCTATTTCCGGTGCATGTGTTTATGCTATTGATGAATACGGAGAAGTTAGCGATTTTATGTTTACTGACGAAAATGGTTATTTCGAGTTGAATACTATCGGAGAAGGAAATAACAGATTGGTGATTGATAAAGTAGGATATGATTTATATGAAAGCAATATCCAATCTGATTACGAGGAAAACTACTCTTCTAATGTTAATGTAACCCTAACACAGACTATTACAAGCGTTGAAGAGGAAAATATCCAAAACTCATTTACTATTTATCCATTGCCAGCATCGGATTATATATTAATAAAATCACCAGAGGGATTCACAAGTTTAACTTTATATAATTCAATTGGAAATGTTATTATGACCCGAGAAATCGATAATACATTTACTCAAATTATCGATATTAAGAACTATCCTACTGGCATTTATATTTTAAAACTTTCTAATGGAAATAATGCGTTATCTAAAAGATTTACAATAATAAAATAAAAAATTAATTAATTTATTTTAAATTCATGGAGCATCATTACTTTATTGATGCTCCATTTTTTTTCTGAATACCATATTATAAAGTTAAACTACTTATTACAAAATATATTACAGATTTATTAAGTAATAGTTTTTAAGAGCTAATATTTTATTTATTACTATTTATTTTCTTAATATTGGGAAAATAAATATAATCTGTTTAATTTTGTATTTAATATGTGTTTAAATTTAAAGAAAATATGGAAACAATAAAAGAAAAAATTAAAAAATTAAAAGAGAAGGAAAAAGATTATCTGCTTGGTGGAGGCTTAAAGAAAATTGAACAGCAGCACAGTTTAGGCAAATTGACTGCGAGAGAGCGATTACATCTTTTATTTGATAATGGTTTTTATGATGAGTTATATAAATTCGTCGAGCATACAAGTGTAAGCTTTGGAATGGCTGATAAACATTTACCTGGAGACGGGGTAATTGTAGGTTTAGGACCTGTAAATGGCAGACTTGCTTATGCTTCTTCTCAAGATTTTACAGTAATGGGAGGTAGTGTTGGATGGATGCACGCTTGGAAAATATGCGAAATGATGGATATGGCGTTAAAAAATGGAGCTCCATACGTAGCTATAAACGATAGTGGTGGTGCCAGAATTCAAGAAGGAATCCATTCCTTAAAAGGATATGGAAGAATCTTTTATTATAATGTGATGCTTTCTGGAGTGGTTCCTCAGATTTCAATTATTGCTGGTCCTTGTGCAGGTGGAGCTGCCTATTCTCCAGCTCTTATGGATTTTATAATTATGGTTGAAGGAACTGGACAGCTTTTTATAGCAGGTCCACAGGTTATTAAAGAAGCTACAGGCGAGGATATTTCTGCTGAAGAATTAGGTGGTGCAATGGCACAAGCTGTTCATAGCGGTAATATTCATTTTATAGCTCGTGATGATGCAGATGCTATCGAAATTTGTCAAAAGTTATTATCGTATTTACCTTCAAATAATACTCAAGATCCACCTATTTATGGCAACGGTGAAATAATTGTAATTGAAAATGAAGAACTGAACTTTGTTGTTCCAGACGACCCACGCGAACCTTATGATATGTTTCAGATTATTGAAAGAGTTTTCGACCCTGATTCTATTTTAGAAGTCCAAAGTCATTTCGCAAAGAACTTGATTGTTTGTTTTGCTCGAATTAGTGGGCGAGTAGTAGGGGTGGTTGCAAATCAACCAATTGAAAAATATGGCGCCATTGATATAGATGCTTCCGATAAGGCTGCTCGTTTTATACGCTTTTGCAATGCTTTTAATATACCTTTGATATCTTTTGTTGATGTTCCAGGTTTTTTGCCAGGAGTGGAGCAAGAATTTGGAGGAATAATAAGACACGGTGCCAAAATGCTTTTTGCATATTCAGCGGCTACTGTTCCTAAGATTACTGTTGTTGTTCGTAAAGCTTATGGAGGTGCTTTCCTTGCTATGAGTGCCAAAAGCTTAGGAGCAGATAGAGTTGCTGCATGGCCAACTGCTGAAATCGCAGTTATGGGCGCCGAAGGTGCAGTTTCTGTCCTATTTAAAGATGAAATAAGGAAGGCTGATAATCCAAAAGAAAAAAGGAAACAACTAATTGAACAATATAAAATTGAATTTGCAAGTCCATATCCTGCTGCAAGTATTGGTATGATTGACACAGTAATTGAACCAAAGACTACAAGACAATACATATCAATTGCCCTGGAATCTTTAAAAAATAAAAGAGCATTAAGACCTGCTAAGAAACATGGGTTAATACCATTATAGGAGAACATTAAGATGGAAAAATTAATAGAGGCGTTGTTGATTTTGTTTGTAGGTATGACAAGTGTGTTTTTATCTTTATTATTTTTCTATATTGTTATTTTTATGATAAGAGAAGTTGATGAAAAGCTAAATAATTTTCTTGTTCAAAAAAAATTAGTGCCAACAAAATTAGATACAGAAAAAGCACAGATAAAACCCGAAATTGTTGCAGCTATTTCAGCAGCTGCTTACCAGACATTTCATCAACCAGTTAAGATAAAGAAAATACACTTCCTTGATGATAGTAGTTCTCGTGAATGGGCTGTCAGCGGAAGAATTAATATAATGGGATCTCATAATATTAAGAAATAAAGGATAGATTATGAAAAAGATGCACGTTACAGTAAATGGAATTAAATTCGATGTTGAAGTTGAGGTCTATGAAGATGACGAGAATATTTTAGCTCCTCAGCAGTATTTTATTCCTCACCATCGCTATAATGAGAATATAAGTAATGTTCAAGCTAATGCATTGTTTAGTAAACAAACACAAAAATTAAAGCAAACACTTAAACAAAAAGCTGATAGCAATGTTTTATCCTCACCAATTAATGGTGTTGTCTTGGAAATTTTAGTAAATGTTGGCAACGAAGTTGAAGAGAATCAAGTCTTGTTCGTTTTGGAATCAATGAAAATGAAAACAAACATATCCTCTCCACGAGCAGGAAAAATCAAAGCAATACATATTAAAGTAGGGGATTCAGTCGAAACGGGACAGCTTTTAATGGAATACGAATAGGTGATACATGCTTGAGTATTTTCAGAGGTTTATTGACGGGATGGGTTTATGGCAATTCGAATTTGGGCAGCTCTTTATGCTCGTGATTTCTTGTGTTTTAATGTATCTTGCCATTAAAAAAGGCTTTGAACCCTTGCTACTTCTTCCAATAGGACTTGGCGCTTTTTTAGCTAATTTGCCAGGAATTGGTCTAATGACACCTCCTGTAGGAGATACTCCGGGTGGTTTATTTTGGTATATATCAAAAGGTGTCGAGTTAGAAATCTTTCCTCCTTTGATTTTTTTAGGTATAGGTGCTATGACTGATTTTGGGCCATTATTAGCTAATCCAAAAACCTTTTTGTTAGGTGCAGCAGCTCAGTTTGGAGTTTTTATTGCTTTGTTTACTGCTGTTGTTCTTGGATTCAATTTAAAAGAGGCCGCTGCAATTGGTATTATCGGTGGTGCTGATGGACCAACAGCAATTTATCTTACTTTAAAATTAGCACCTCATTTATTGGGTCCTATTGCTGTTGCAGCATATTCCTATATGGCTTTAGTTCCATTGATTCAACCACCTATTATGAAATTGCTTACAACTGAGAAAGAACGTCAAGTTGTTATGGAAACTCCAAAAAAGGTCTCCAAAAAAGTCAAAATTATTTTTCCAATAATTATTACTGCTATTGGAACATTAATAGTTCCTCCTGCTGCTCCATTGCTGGCAATGCTTATGGGAGGTAATCTTCTTAGAGAAAGCGGAGCTGTTGAACGTTTAACTAACATGGCTAAAAATGAATTAATAAATATAATTACTTTCTTTCTTGGTGTTTGTGTTGGTTTGACTATGTCATATGATAAGTTTCTTATGTGGGATACTATTAAAATTATTCTTCTTGGGGTAGTAGCTTTTGGATTTTCGACTGTTGGAGGTTTATTATTAGGTAAATTAATGTATGTTATAACCAAAGGAAAAGTGAATCCTCTTATTGGGTCAGCTGGAGTTTCAGCCGTTCCTATGGCAGCAAGAGTATCCCATAACGTTGGTCAAGAATCTAATCCTAATAATTACTTACTTATGCATGCTATGGGTCCAAATGTTGCTGGTGTTATTGGAACTGCAGTTGCGGCAGGTATTTTGATCGCTATATTCGGGACATAGTAGTTATATTAATAATTTCTATAGCTTAGCCAATTAATTAGCCATTCTAAAGTTTCAGTATATAGATTATTTTCTAAAACATTTAATGATTTACTTGCTTTATTAAAATAATTTAACGCTTCTTGTTTACTTTCTTCTAATGCCCCACTCTTTTGAATAATTTCTTGCATTTTAGGAATGTATTCCTCGCCTAATCCGTTATTATTAAAGAATAATTCGATTAAATCAATATCATCCTTATCTTTTGCAAGTAATTTAGCTTTAATAATTAAATAGGTTTTTTTGCCTTCGATAATATCTTGCCCAATCTTTTTTCCTAATTCAGATCTTTGAGCATAAAGATCCAATATATCGTCTTGAATTTGAAATCCAATTCCCAAATTAGAGGTATATTCTTTTAAAGCATTGATTTTCAAATCGTCAGCATTGGCAATAATAGCTCCAATAGTACCACAAGCTTCGAGAATAACAGCAGTCTTTTTCTTAATCATTACTAAATAATCATATATGGTCATTTCTTTTCGACTGTTATAATTCATATCAAGCGCTTGACCTTCGCATACTTCAATAAGAGCATTTGTGAAGATATTATGTATATCATTATTTCTTTTATGATAATGATAATTATGCAATGATTTATAAGCATAACCCAGCATAATGTCTCCAGTAAGAATAGCAGTGGCTTCGTCCCATTTATTATGAATTGTTTGATTACCCCTTCTTATAGGAGAATTATCCATAATATCATCGTGTACTAATGTAAAATTATGTAGTATTTCAATTGCGATTGCTGCATCTAACGCTTCTTGTGGATTAGAATTGCAAGCTCCACAGCATAGCATTGTTAATACAGGTCTTATACGCTTACCTCCTGATGATATAATATATTTATATGGCTCATATAATTGTTTAGGTTCTTTTTGAGGAATACTCTTAATTATATATTCATTGATTTGTTGATTTAAACTATCGAATATTTCTTTATATTTTTGCATTTTAATATTTTTATTTAAAATAAACGAATTAATATCATTTTTTTATATAATATTTACCTGGTATTTGTTTTACAAAACCGTTAAATTCCATATTCAGTAATTTTACAAGCACTTCAGAAATGTCAAGTTGTGTTTTTTCTACAATTGTATCAATATGTATAGGTTCATCATTAATAACATCGTAGATTAGTTGCTCGTTTTTATCATCAAATTTTGCATTTTGACTTGAAATAATTCGGGTGCTATTTTGAAAACTAAAATTTAAATCCAAAAGAACCTGTTCGGGATTTTGAATAAGTTTTGCCTTATTTAGATGAATTAAATAATTTGTACCTTCGCTCGTTGGAGAGTTTATTTTACCTGGTATGGCATAGAGTTCTCTATCCTGTTCGAATGCAAAATCTGCCGTTATTAATGCTCCACCTTTCTTTTTACTTTCTACTATAATGGTCGCTTTTGAAATTCCACTTATTATTCTGTTTCTTTGAACGAAATATTGAGGACGGGTTATTGTTCCTAATTTATATTCTGAAATTATTGCTCCACCACTTTCATAAATCTGATGGAAAATTCTTTCAGATGACACAGGATAAATTTTATCTAAGCTCGAACCTAATACTGCATATGTAAAACCTTTTGCATTTAATGCACTTTTATGGGCTATTCTATCGATTCCATCTGCTAATCCACTTGTAATAATTATTCCATTTTTAGCAAAAAATTCAGCAAAAAGCTCGGTACAAAGGGCTCCATAAGATGTATTTTTTCTTGTTCCAACTATTGATATTGATATTGCATCAGAACTTTGAAGAGTTCCTTTAATATACAAAACTGTAGGTGCTGATTGAATTTCTTTTAATAATCGAGGATATTCAGAATCCCAGAATGTAATAATTCGAATTGATTCTTTATTACATAATTCAATTTGTCTTTTAGCTTCATCACGGGCTTTCGTTACAGCATTTCCAAAAAGTTCATCTTGGAATTCACTTTTTAATCTAATTAGTTCATCAATACTATCATATTTTTCTATAATGTAATGTATTTTCTTAATATCAAGATTATTAAGATATTGGATTGTTAAAATATCTTCTAAATACCACTTGTTTTTTATATAATTTTCCATTATGCCTTATTTAATAAGTCCATAAGTATAAATTTCTTTTTGACATATGATTGTTACTAAAACAAAAGGGTCCTCTGACTCAGTCAATTCAAGAGTTATATGTTCATTAAAAAAATTGTTTGAATTAAGATAGGTTGATAATATCTGACCAAGTGAGTTATATATTAATACTATAAAATCTTTCTCGCTCTGATTAAAATTTATATATAATATATGATTCTTTATAAATAATTTATTTATTAAAGATATATTTTCATTCTTATTATTAAGAACTTTGTTGTAATTATAAGATTTTATTATAAATGTTTGATAATAACATTCTTCTGGATTATCTCTATTTTCAAAAGAGAATTTAATTGTACCAATACCTTCATTTGAATTTGTTGCTACATAAACGCCAAAGAAGTCTGACTCCTGAGGAGCTAAATACATAGTTCTAAAGCTAATTTCTGGTGGGAAACAACCTTTTGCACAAAACTGAGTAGACCAACCATAAGGAGTATAAACTTCAGTTCTTTTAATATTTATATATAAATCTTTATTTGTAAGATTAGTTATTCGAGCGGCAATTTCAATTACATCTCCTAATTTCGCTATTGCTATACTATCATCAAGTAAAACAAGTGAAAAGCTATTGGAATTTAAGCTATCGCTTAAGATTTTAGCAAAAGAATAATCTTTAATATTTATAAGTAGAAATAAAAGAAATATAGTATAAAATTTTATCATTTCTTTTTCCTAAAAAAATAAAATTATTAAAAAAAAACAGTAATAAAAAATTGTTTTTTAGAATATACCTTATTAAATTTAATTTTTTAAAAAAATCAAATAGGAAAAAAGCGAGGATGAATGAACAGAATGAACGATGGAATAGTAGAATTGGGTTAATATTAGCAATGGCAGGAAATGCTGTTGGATTAGGCAATTTTTTAAGGTTTCCTGTTCAAGCAATTCAAAACGGCGGTGGAGCATTTATTATACCTTATTTAGTATCATTTTTGTTACTTGGTATTCCACTTTTATGGGTAGAATGGGCAATAGGTAGATTTGGAGGTAAAAATAATAATCACTCGACTCCATTTATTATGGATTCAATGGGGAAACATTTTTTCTGGAAATATGTTGGAGTATTCGGAATATTTTCTAATATTGCAATCGCAAGTTATTACTGCTACATTGAAAGCTGGACTATGTCCTATGTTTATCATTCAATAATTGGAACATTCAATGGATTAAATCAGTACCAAGTTGCAAATTTTTTTGATGGTTATTTAGATTTGTCAACAACAACAACTGGTATACCATACGAAGCTTTAATCTTCTTCGTTCTTTGCGTTGCATTAAATACTTGGATATTAAGTCGAGGACTTAGCGGAGGTATCGAAATAGCATCAAAAATTGGAGTTCCCTTATTGATTTTTTTTGGTATATTTTTAGCAATTAAAGGAATTACACTAAAGTCAGGTAGCGAGGGAGCAATATTAGATGGACTTGAAGGAATAAGTTTTTTATGGACACCACATTTCGATTCTCTTGCTAATCCAAAAGTGTGGCTTGCAGCTGCAGGACAAATATTTTTTACTCTATCTGTTGGTATGGGATCTATTCAATGTTACGCATCTTATTTAAAAGAAAAAGATGATATAGCACTGAATGGTATGTCTGCTGGTTGGATGAATGAGTTTGTAGAAGTTGTCCTTGGAGCTTCAATTATCATACCAATAGCAATTGGTTATTTTGGTATTGATAAGGTTATAGAATTAACCCAAATTGGTGGCTTGAGTTTGGGATTCCGAACTATGCCTTTCTTATTTCAGCAGTGGGGGCCAATATTTTCCGTTTTAGCTGGGATTGCTTTTTTTGGATTGTTATTCTTTGCTGGAATCACCTCTTCACTTGCTATGGGCACTCCAATTATGGGTTTCCTTAAAGACGAATTTCATTTAAAAAGAGGCAAATCTGCTTTAGCTTTTGGTTTGACTATTTTAATATTAGGGCTACCAACAATTTTTTATTTTCAAGAAGGTGTATTCGATGAGTATGATTACTGGTCAGGAACAGTATCTCTATTTATATTTGCTATGCTTGAGGTGATAATGTTTTCTTGGGTTTTCGGTATGAAGAGAGGGTGGAAAGAAATAAACGATGGGGCAGATATTAAAGTTCCTATTATTTATAAATATATTATTAAATATATTACTCCTATAATTTTAATTATCGTATTTTTAGGAGCATTGTTCCGTCCAGCTAATGATGATTGGGCTAATATTATAACTTCAGGTTGGCAATTCCATAATCAAAGTATAATAGGGCAAATTATGCACCAGGGTATTGGACCTAACAATAGATATTTTGCTGACGAATTTTATTGTGAGGTCAATGGCGTTGTTGATACTATTTACGAAATAAAGAATAAAAAAATTATTGAAATTTCAAATAATAATGGGAAGATAGATACAAAAACTAAGTATAAATTTAATAAAGATTATAGTGTATTAGTCAATCCTAAAGATACAGTGAAAATTGGGACCATACTCTATAAAGGAGCCGTGGTAAATAATGTATTCTATACTGACTTGGCTCGTATCTTATTAGTTATGGTTTTTATTGGCATTGCTGTATTAGTGTTTATTGCAAATCAAAGAAGAAAGGAAAAATTTAAGGAGTAGTAGTAATGAATTTTACCGCATTATTTTTTTGGATTGTTACTATAACTGTTATTACTTGCATTAATGGATATTTCTTCATTAAAGCATTGAAAATAAAGCCAAAATCCGATTCCTATCTATCAAATCAAAACAAATAGTAATAACAAAATTTGTTCGAAAAGTATTATTAACTTGTTAATTTCAAAAAACTTTTATTAATTTTGAATTCTAAATTATTCATTTTTTTAATAATGATTTAAAATGAAGATAAAAATAAGGAGTGCATTTATGAATTCGGTATTAATCAAATCAATGCTTATTGCTTCTCTTTTATTTCTTGTCAATACTGAATGTTTCTCACAAAAAAGTAATCAGAAAAAGATCAAAAAAAGCTCGGATGAAACTGTAATTGCTACAGTAGGAAATGAAAATATTACCATTGAAGATCTTGAAAAAGCTTTTAAGAAAAATATGAACCGAAAAGATACGAAACTAAATATGGTATCAAAAGATAGTTTATACGATTTTTTAAATCTTTATATTAATTATCGCCTAAAAGTTCAAGATGCTATTCGTCGAGGTTTTGATAAAGACTCTTCAGTTATCGAAGACTTAGAAAATAACCGGAAAATGCTTGCTGAATCCTTTTTTTACGAGAAAAAACTTATTGAACCTATTGTTGATAATATGCTCGACCAAAGGCAATGGGAACTACAAATAGGCGTGATAGTAATCAATTTTAATACAAAAAAAGATAAAGAAATTGACACTATTGAAGCTTATGATAAAGCATATCAAGTTCTAAAGGAAATTAACCAAGGAGCTGCTTTTAGCGAACTAGCTAAAAAATATTCTGACCACAAAGAAAGCTCAGGTCAAGGAGGTATTATAAAAGAATATATAACAGCTGGAAAAGTAAGAAGGCAAATTGAAAAATTAATTTATTCTTTGAATGTCGGAGAAGTCTATAAAGAACCTATCAGAACTGGTGAAGGTTATTTCATTGTAAAACTATTAAAAAAAGAGCCAAGAATTAAGGTCAAAGGTAGTCATATTTTAATTTCTTATGATAACAATATAGATTCTTCTGTTACTGAGGCAAAAGCTGATAGTATATTGAAAGAATTGAAAAAAGGTAAAGATTTTGCATCACTAGCTGAAAAACATTCAGATGACCCAGGTTCTGCAATTCGTGGAGGAAGTTTAGGTTTTTGGTATTCCAGAGCCGATGGATTTGAGAATAGCGGTAGAAGACTTGTTCCAGAATTCGAAGATACTCTATTTGCATTAAAAGATGGTGAAATTTCGAATTTAGTCAAAACAGAGTTTGGCATTCATATAATCAAAAGAGATTCTACTAGTAAATTCGATAAGAATTCAGAAAGAGAAGATATTAAGAGATTATACAAAAGGTTATATTTTGAAGAAGACAAAAAACTATTGCTTGATTCTTTGCGTAAAACTTATGGTTTAAGTATTGACGAACAAGTGCTGAACTCTTTACTCTCATATTTAGATAAATCTAAAACCAATCTCGATTCTGCTTGGGATTCAAATATTCCTGAGGATTTTATACGTAAAGATATTTACAGTATTTTAGGACAGAATTTTAAAGTAGGTTACTTAATAACAAATCTTAAGAACACTCATAGAGGAGAGCTTCGTGGTCTTGGCCTTAATAAAGATGGAATTCTTAGAGCTATTAATATTCTAACTGAACCTATTGTATTCAATGAAGCATCTAAAAATTTAGAAAATGAGTACCCTGATTTTAGGAATCTTCTTAAAGAATTTCGTGATGGAATTCTTCTTTTTAAAGCAGAAGAGACTGAGGTTTGGAAAAATTTGAAATTCGATTCTTCACTAGCAAGACACTATTGGGATACTACAAAAAATAAGTACATGACAGACAAACTTTTGGATATTTCTGAAATTTATGTATTGAGCGATTCATTAGCTAAAGATTTATATAATAAACTTAAAAATGGCGAAGATTTTAGAACATTAGCTGAGTCTTATACACAAAGATCTGGTTTTAAAGAAAAGAAAGGAAACTGGGGAAATGTTTCTATTAAAACCAATAAACTTGCAAAAATAATTGATGATAAAAAATTGAAAATCGGTGAGATTACTGAACCTTTCCAATTCGAAAAAGGATATTCAATAGTCAAGCTATTATCAATTACAGAACCTCGAATGAAAACATTCGAAGAGGCAATTCCTGATTTTGCACCTCAGGTTCAAGATATTTACCAAAAACAACTTACACAAGAGTGGATCAAAAATATTAAACAGGTAATACCTGTAAAGATTTACGACGAAAGAATTACAAATTATCTAAAAAGTAAATAAAAAACTAAATAATATATGCCAAACAATAGGTTTTCTCGGAAGAAGTATTTTATTGGATTGTCACATAAATTATTACTAATCTGTGCTTTCCTTTATATTCTCGATTTCTTAATGTTTAATAAACTGACAAACCTTTTTAGCCTTGAACCTTCTTTAGTTACTAATAATATGGAATTTTGGAGAATCTTTACTTTTCCATTTACCGCAGGAACTATAGAAGGGGTCTTTTTATTTGTTTTTACTTTTTTCTTTATTGGACCAAAACTTGAAATCAAGTTACGAAAAAACTTTTATCCGATTATTTTATTATTATTGATTTGCCTACAGGGAACTATTATCACGCTATTATTTGGTCATAGCAATTATAAATTTGCCGGAATGGAAGGCCTTTCTTTTTTTGTTCTGGTTCTTTTTACTTTAATAAATTTAAATAAAAAAATTACATTTTGGGGCTTTAGACCTATTAAGTCAATAATCCTTGTTACTTTGCTTTCGATAACTTGGATGAGTTCAGTAGCAATTCATTCCACTATTTCAGGAAATGAAATTTTAATTAAGTCTCTTAGCAATTTAATTTTTGGAATTGTTACTGGTTTTATAACATATTTGCAAATCGAATTTTTAAGACGTTCTTCAAAAAGAGCTCTCAATATTAAAAAATATTCTGAAAAAACTGCTGGAAACGAAGAATTTCAAGATGAGAAAACTGCAGTATATATACCTCAAAATGAAGCTAAGTTATCCAATCAAAATTCATTTGACCAAAAGTACTTGAATAATGAGAATGAATTTATTTTTTCTGAAAAAATATTAAATAATATTTTAGATAAGATCAACGAACATGGGAAAGAATCTCTTACTGAAGATGAAATCAAGTATTTGAAAGAGTATTCAAAAAAATTATAAATGGTGAAAAAATGGCAACAAAACAAGATTATTTAAATAAAAAGAAAATTGTTGAACATATTGATATTAAAAAACTCGATGTCGTTAACCTAATAGACTCCTATGGGAAAATGGCATTTCAAGCAAAAAATCTTTACCGAGCTGCAAATATACTAGAAAAAATGCTAAAAGATAAATCTTGTTCTATCTTTCTTACTCTTGCTGGTTCATTATTTAGCGCTGGTTTAAAGAATGTTGTTATAGATATGATAAAAACAAATATGGTAGATGCAATTATATCTACTGGTGCAATTATCGTTGATCAAGATTTTCTTGAAGCTCTCGGCTTCAAACATTATCAAGGTTCTCCATTTGTTGATGATAATGAACTTAGAGCGCTTATGATTGATCGAATATATGATACTTATATTGACGAAGAAGATTTGCGGGTGTGCGATATGACTGTTGCAGAAATAGCTAATTCAATTGAACCACGTCCTTATAGCTCACGCGAATTTATTGAGGAAATGGGCAAATGGTTAGTTATAAATAATATTGGACAAAATTCTGTAATTCGAAATTCATATGAAAAAGGTGTTCCTATCTTTGTTCCAGCATTTTCAGATTGCTCTGCTGGTTTTGGGCTTGTTCATCATCAGTATCATAATAAAGACAAACATGTTTCTTTCGATTCTGCAAAAGATTTCCTTGAGTTAACAAAGATAAAGATGAAAGCAAAAGAAACAGGAATATTTATGATCGGTGGTGGAGTACCTAAGAATTTTACTCAAGACGTTGTTGTTGCATGTGATGTTTTAGATGTTGAAACAAATATGCATAAATATGCAATTCAAATAACTGTTGCAGATGAGCGTGATGGTGGACTATCAGGTTCTACTTTGAAAGAAGCAAGTTCTTGGGGAAAAGTCGAAACTACCTATGAACAAATGGTATTTAGTGAGGCAACTATTGCTATGCCTTTAATAGTTGCTTATGCTTTTCAAAAAGGTGCTTATAAAAATCGTAAAGAAAAAAGATATTTGGATTTTCTAAATCAATAATTTTATTCTAAATAAGTATATCCATATAGTCCAGAACGGTAGTTTGATAAAAATTCTTTTCCTTCTTCCATAGAAATTTTCCCTTCTTTGACAGAAGATGAAACCCATGTTTCCATAGTTCTGACAAGTCTTTTGGAATTATATTGCACATAGTCAAGTACTTCAGCAATCGTTTCTCCATCAATGACTTGTTTTATTTCATAAGAATCGTCTTCTACTACTATATGAACAGCATTTGTATCTCCAAAAAGATTATGTAAATCACCCAAAATCTCTTGATATGCACCAATAAGAAATACACCAAGATAATAGGGTTCATTAGTGGAAAAATCGTGAACTGGAAGGTGGTGGGAATAATTCCTTAAACCAATGAAGTGGTCTATTTTTCCGTCTGAGTCACAAGTTATATCTTGTATTGTAGCAATTCGAGTGGGTTTTTCGTCAAGTCTGTGAATTGGTATAATAGGGAAGATTTGATCAATAGCCCAAGAATCTGGTAAAGATTGAAAAAGAGAAAAATTACAAAAATACTTGTCGGCTAACATCTTCGATAATAATCGAAGTTCATCCGGAGTATGCTTTAATTCCGAACTGAGATGATAAACTTCTCTTGCTATTGTCCAAAAAAGTCTTTCTGTCAAAGCTCTTGTTTTTAAATCAATAAGTCCAAGGCTGAACATATCCAATGCTTCTTCTCTTATTTGTTGGGCATCATGCCAAGATTCGATCATATTTGATGTGGTCAACCGTTCTAAAATAGAATAAAGTTCTTTTACATGTTCGTGATCATCTTTTGTTATTTCATAATCGTGTTCCCACTCAGGCAAAGTAGTTGTTTCTAATACATTAAAAACAAGGATTGAATGATGTGCAGTTAGAGATCTTCCTGATTCAGTTATAATGTTAGGGTGAGGAAGATTATGTTTGTCGCTTGCATCTTTGAACATATAAATCGCATCGTTGACATATTCTTGAAGGGAGTAGTTTATTGAATTAGCAGTAGCAGAGCGAGTTCCATCATAATCAATCCCTAAACCCCCTCCTATATCAACAAATTCAATGCTACAACCAAGTTTTTTTAGTTGAATATAAAATTGGGATGATTCTCTTAAAGCATTTTTTATCTTTCGTATATTTGTAACTTGACTACCAATATGAAAATGTATAAGCTTAATTTGTTCAAGAAGATTATATGACTTTGCAATATTGATTGCTTCAATTAATTCACTTGCATTCAATCCAAATTTACTTTGGTCGCCACCGGAATCTTCCCATTTACCGCTTCCAGATGTTGATAATTTAATCCTTATACCAATATTTGGTTTAACCTTAAGTCTTTTAGCTATTGTATGAATTAATTTAAGTTCATTGAGTTTCTCGACAACGATAAATATCCTTTTACCCATTTTTTGAGCTAAAAGCGCTAATTCGATAAAATCTTGGTCTTTGTAACCATTGCAAATAATTAATGCTTCGGGATTGTTTGTGATTGCAAGCACAGCATGTAGTTCTGGCTTTGAACCAGCTTCTAATCCAATATTAAATTTTTTCCCATAACGCATTATTTCTTCAACTACTGGCCGAACCTGATTGACTTTAATTGGATATATATTGAAATACTTGCCTTTAAAACTATATTCTTTTGATGCCATTTCGAAGCATTTAGAGACTGCTTCTATTCGATTATCCAAAATATCGGGAAATCTTAAGAGAACTGGCAATGATACATCTCTTATTTGTAATTCGTCTATTAACTCTTTCAAGTCTATTTGAGCACCGTTTTGTTTTGGGGTAACAACAACATTACCTTTTTCATTTATACTAAAATATCCTGCTCCCCAGCCTCTAATATTATAGAGTTCTATTGAGTCTTCTATTCGCCATTTTCTCATATTTTTTCTTTTATATATTATAAAAATAATAATGACGAATTAAGTAATTGAAATTTTAATAAAGTAATATTTATTTTAATTCAACTACAGTAACTCCAGCACCTCCTTCCGCAAGAGTTCCTAACCTAAAAGAAGCCACAGAATTGTGGTCGCGTAAATAGTTATGAATAGACTCTCTTAATGCACCAGTTCCTTTTCCATGTATTATTGATATTTGATTTAGGTTAGCGATTATCGCTTGTGAAATATAATTCTCAACCTCTTTTAATCCTTCGTCTACTCTTTTACCACGTATATCTAATCTTGATTTTAAACTAAAGTTTATATAATTTGGAGTTTTGTATGTGCTTTTAGTTTGTTGTTTTGCTTTAATTAATTGAGCTAAAGGCATTTTAAATTTTAAATTATTAAATTCAACAATTGCAAACCCAGAATTCTTATCAATATCTATAACAGTTCCAACTTCATTAGAATCTAAAGTTTGAATAGCATCTCCTATATTGAATTCAAGAATTATAGATTCATCACTTTTTGATGCTTTCAAGCTCTCTTCATAATTTTTTTCGATTTGTTTTTTGGATTTATTAAAATCTTTTCTAATTTCATTTAAATCCCTTTGACTTTCTTTAATTTCTCTAATTGTATTTTCAACAAGGGCATTTGCTTTAGCCACAATTTCATAAGCTTCAGTTCGAGCATTATTTATTAATTCTTTTTTCTTTGTTTTTATTTCTTTGAATTTTTCTTCATAGTCTTTTCTGATGTTTTCAGCAATTTGTTTATCCTGCTCGGCTTGCAATCTTAACTCTTCGGCTTCATTTCTGAATTTCTGAAGTTGCTTTATACTTTCTTCCAATTCGGTTTGTTTAGTGGTTAAGTATCTCTTAGCTCTTGAAATAACAAGATCAGAGAATCCTAAATTTTTAGCAAGAAAAAAAGCGTAACTATTTCCAGGAATGCCTTGTAAAAATTTGTAAGTTGGTTTTAGTTCTTTTTCATCAAATTCTAAGGAATCATTTTCTATTTCTTTTCTATTTAAAGCATAACTTTTAAGTGAGGATTGATGAGTTGTTGTAACAAAAAAAGCTTTTGATTCGATTAACGTATCTAGTATTCCTGATGCCAAAGCTGCACCTTCTTGAGGGTCAGTACCGGCACATATCTCATCAATCAGAACTAATGAATTGCTTGAATAGCTAGATAAAATCTCACGAATTTGAATGATTTGGGAACTAAATGATGATAAGTCGTGTTCAATTGATTGATGGTCACCAATTGATGAGTATATAGTTCTGATGTTTGTTCTGCATTCACCAAGAGGAAAAATTCCAGAGAGAGCCATCGCAATATTAAGTCCAATACTCTTAAGAGCTACGGTTTTCCCTCCAGCATTAGGACCAGAAATTAAGTGCCCCCTCTTAATTTCATTAAATTCTATTGATAATGGAACAACTTTTTTCTTAGTTTTACTATGAACAAGTAAAGGATGATAAAGTCTTGATAAATAAATTTCATTTATGTCGTGTATTTCTGGCTTTATACCACCGAATTCTAAAGAGTATTTGGCTTTTGCTATTAATGAATCAATATGAGCGATAATATCTAAAGAAGTGAGAATTTTATATGCTTCATTTCCAATTTCAGAAGTTAAGTTTGATAAAATGCGGTAAATTTCTCTCTTTTCTTCGTTTTGAAGCAATGATAACTCATTGTTCATTTCTATAATTTCAGATGGTTCAAGAAAAACAGTAAGCCCTGTTTGCGAAATTCCATGTATAATACCCGGTATATGTCTTTTATGCTCAACCTTAATTGGTAAAACGAATCTACCTTCTCTTAATGTATAAAAATCATCAGAAAGCATTTCATTATCCGCAACATTTTTCATAATTCTTTGAAGGCGATTTCTAAGTTTTATAGATTTTTCATTAATTTCTCTTCGAATTTTTAAAAGTTCCTTACTCGCAATATCTTTTACTGCACCTGTATCATCAATTGCATCGGAAATGTGTTTTTCTAAAATTCGATTTTCGTGTAATATAGAACTAAGTTCTGCAAGGTTAGGATATTTTTCTTGTCTAGCGCTAAAAAAATGCTTTAAAAGTCTTGAAACCTTTATACCATCGCAGATGTTAAGTATTTCTGAAGTAGAGAGAACTGCATTTTGAATTAGAGATTTATGCAATATATTTCTTATGTCAATTAAATTTTCAAGTGGAATAGTATCATCTTTTGATAAAAGTTCTGTCATTTCCCAGACTAATTGATGCTCCTTTCTAAGCCAAAGAATATTATCCTGTGGTAGTGTAGATAGAATGATTTCTTTGCCAAGCTCGGTATAACAAAATCGAGCTATTACATCTAAGACCGATGCAAATTCAAGTTCTTTTAAAGATTCTAATTGAAGATTATTCATATTTTAGTTTTAGTTAATTAATTCATTTATTATTTTATCAGTAGCATCATATACAGCTTCCCAGCTATGTGTGTTAAGAATTAGTTCACGCGCGTTACATCCAATATATTTTGCAAATTCTTTATCTTTAAGTAATCTGACAGTATTCTTTGCTAATTCAATAGGAGAAGTTCCAATTAAAACATGAATGTTTTCTTGAGCAGGAATACCTTGAATTCCAGTAGGAGTTGTAACAACTGGGCATCCACAAGCCATTGCTTCGATTAATTTATTTTGGATCCCTGAACCACCAAAATGTGGATGAAGAAATAAAGCCATACTTTGCAAATAAGGTACAACATCGGGAACATTTGGAATAATATGTATATCTTTTGTTTCTAATCTTTGTATTCTCTTAGGAGGATTTGAACCTATAATATATAATTGGACTTCTGGAATTTCTTTTTTAATAATTGGTAGAATATTATTTACAATGTTTTCAACCATCAAAACATTAGCCCAAACATCGAGTTTTCCTATGAATAATATACCATTTCTTGTTTTATCTTCTTTGGGCTTTTGAAAATGATGAATATCAGTACCATTTGTTAGCAAGCGATAATTAGCTGTAGGATTATTTTTTTGCATAGCTTCTATATCATTATCGGTAACTAAAGTTACAATGTCAAATGAGTTAACAATTTGGGGTTCATAAACCATAAGCTTCTTGTATTCCCAAAATCGTATAACTTTTTGTTTCAGGTTCCGGCTTTGTTCATATGAACGCTTTTGGTATAAAACTCGGCAATCTTCTGCCATTAATATTTTCTTAAACTTTCGATTTTTTATGTATTCTGCTGTTCTCATAAAGAACGCAATTCCAATTTCAAAGTTACATAAATTACAGAGTTCGTCAACTTTATTTTGAAATTGTTTGCTATAATAGTAAGCGATTTCCATAGGAAATTTACTCAATTTAGGTATTGAAGAAATAGCAGCTTTGACTGGATTTAATTTTATTATATGAACTTTAATATTTAGTTTTTCAAGTTCATTGACGTATCTTTGAGGATTGACTCTTCCTTGGTAAAAAGATACTAAAGTAACCGAATGATGTTTACCAAGATGTTTGAGGATATGATATGGTTTAAGCCTATCGCCACCTATTATCGGATAAGGTAAGCGTGCAGTCAGAAAAAGTATTTTCTTATTATTTTCAGCCATTTTAATTAAAAAACTCTGTTTTTAAAGGTGTTATTAATTTTTCGTAATCTGTTAATTCATTGTAAACTTGTGCTGATATTCGAAAAAGTAATTCATTGTTAAAAATAAAAAATGGAATTTCGATTTTGTATTTATCATAAAATAAATTCCTAATTTCCAATGTATTAAGATTAGTTATTTTATCATTTTTTCTAATCGGGAAAGATACCATTGCCCCATACAATTCCTCATTTAAATGCATATCAATTTTTAGTTCTTCAATTATCATTTTTGAAGCTTCGATAGCTAAATTATGAATGTAGTTAATTATTTCTCTTTTTCCTAATGAATAATAAAAATCTAATGCTTTTGAAACTGAAAGCCAAGAAGATGGATTACGAGTTCCGATCCAATCAAATTCTTTTATAAATCCTTTACCATAGTCTAATGAGATAACAAGAGGGTGAATTAATTCTTGAAGTTCTTTTCTACAAAAAAATAGTGCGGTTCCTTTCGGTGTAAATAACCATTTATGGCAATTTCCTACGTAAAAATCGACTTCTAAATCGGATAAATTTAGATTTAACATACCTGGTGAATGAGCTCCATCAACTAATAAAAGAGTGTTGTTTGCCTTGCATATAGAAATGATTTCTTTGATCGGAAATATTATAGATGTAGCGGATGCTATATGATCAATTACTGCTATTTTTGTTCTTGAATTTAATTTTGCTTTTATAAGCTCTAATATTAAAGATTTATCCTCAATTGGGTAGGGGATATTAACTTGATTTACTTTGCAACCAGTTATTAAACAAACGTAGTGGATAGCATTTAAAACAGCAGGATAGACCTGATTTGTATAAATTATCTCATCTCCTGGGTTAAGTATGGTTGTTAAAGAATGTAATACAGTATTAACTCCAGCTGTTGCATTTTCAACAAAAACAAGATTATTTGCATTTACTCCTATAAAATGAGCTAATTTAATAGCTGATTTTCTAACTAATGGGTAATATTGTCTCAAAAAAAACTCGAGAGGTTCAGTCTCAATTAATCTGTTTATCCTTTCAAATTCTTCTATGACTACTCTTGGTGTTGATCCAAATGAACCATTATTCAAAAAATTAATTCTTTTATCTAATAACCACTCATCTATTATACTATGACCAAAACTTATAGGCATATAAATTTTTTTAATTTGATAAATTATAATTGCAAATTAATAATAAAATTATTTTTTAGATATAACTAATTTTGAGTATTCATGAAGTATAAATTTTACAGTATTTTCCCATATAAAATGTTCATTAATAAAGTTTCTCGCAGATTTTCCCAATTCTCTGGTTTGGCTATTAGTTTTTATTAATTGCACGATTGTATTTGCAAAAGCTACAGGTTCATCACAGATAAATAATCCGTCACTGGAAGTTGCTTTTATTCCTTCTGCTGATACAGTAGTAGCAATCACTGGTAGCTCCATAGCCATAGCTTCGAGTATTTTAATCCTTATACCGCTACCAACAAATAATGGAGCAATATAAATATTTGCCCTATTTAAATAAGTTCTTACATCCTCAACATAACCAATTACATTTAAATTTTGAGGATAATAATGCTTTAACCAAGTAGGCGGATCTTTTCCAAGTAATGTTAGTTGAATATCGGGGAAAACTTTCATAACAAGTGGAAAAACAAAATCCAGAAACCATTTTAGAGCATCGACATTGTGAATCCATTTATACGTTGTTGCTATTATAAGTTCTTTATTATTTCGCTCTATATGTTCTAAAGGTTTCCAATATTCTAAATCAACTCCTGCAGGAGCGGAATATATATTTGCTTTTGGTGCAATCTCTTTAGCTCTGGAAAGGTCAATATCGCTAATAGTAAATGTAACATCAGACTTTTCAATGAATTCTTTCTCTTTGATTTTGAGTATTTCTGCTTGATTATTAATGTAGTGTCTTTTTAATAGATTAGATTTTATATTTTGTGAATATCTTTTCCATATTATCCATTCAATATTATGTAGTCTTAATCCAATAGGGATATTTGTTAATGATTGAGCATAAAACGCAAGTGGAGCCATACAGGTATGGTCTGTGTGAATTATATCAAATTGCTCTTTTGATAATATTTGTTTGAGTTTTGTTTGGATTTTTTTGTCAATATGCTTGGATAAATATATTGATTGATTGAATATAATTGATTTTAAAATGCGATAGATTGTATTTTTTGTAGAATGTTGATAAATCTCAATTTTGCAATATTTTTTAGCTTGTTCTAACAAATCATTAGCTATTGTATTATTACTATAACAGAATAAAGTTATATCAGCACCAAAATTAGAAAATTGTTTTGTTAGATTTCCAATGCTGATTTTTCCGCCATCATCCATAGGAAATGGAAATTGTGGCGATAATTGCAATATCTTAATTTTTTTTTCCAAATCTTTTCAAACGGTTTTTTAATGCATTTTGAAAATATTTCATTTGTGATTTAAATAAACTGACTCCCAATGTAATATCTTTTATTCTATCTTTTGGCACAGGATTTCTTTCTTTTCTAATAGTCAATATTGTTGTAATGAACATTGCAAATAATCCTTCAATAATAGCTTTAAATCTTACCTTTGAAAATATTGCTACAATAATTTGAAAATTAAATATTAAAAAGCTTCTACCAAGAGCATTTAAGAATGGGAAATATCTCCATTGATATCTAATGTATTGTTTGGAAAGCTGAATCCATCTCGCAGAGCTATACCTCGCAGTATTTGTTGCATAATGTAAAAAAGATAAGTTCGGGTAATATCTAATATTAAATCCAGCCACAATAGCTCTTGTGCAAAAGTCAAGTTCTTCAAATCCAAATTCCCAAAATCCTCCTATTTTATCAAATACTTTTTTTCTTATAGCAGCACCACATCCACAGAAATAATTTGACTTATAACCTTCAGATGGAACATTGATTTTATCTATTTTGAACGGATACCATTCCCATGCTTGGTAATTTCTATTAACGAGCAATTGCTCGAGTGCAATAATATCAATATCTTGATGATTTTGAAATATTTTGATTATTTTTTCGAATGTATTGGGATTATGAGGATATGAGTCATCATCTGTTCTCCAGATGATTTCTCCGGTAGCATATTTAAGCGCTATATTAAATGCTCGAATATCAATATTTTCAGGTAACCTATAATATTGAATATTAGGGAAAAGATTAGGTATTTCGTCTTTTGTGCCATCTTCGGAATTATTATCAATTACAATAACCTCTTTATTTTCATAATTCTGATTAAGAAATGCTTGTATTGTTTCTTTTAGTTCTTCTTTTCTATTGTAAGTAACTATAATAACGCTTATTTTCATATGTTAATTCAGTAATTCAGCTATTTTAGATAAATCCACGTTCCCACCACTTAAAATAATCCCTATTTTTTGATTTTTTATTCCAATCCTATTTTCTAATAAGATAGCAAATGCAGTTGCAGACGAAGGTTCAATAATTATTTTCATTCTTTCCCAAATTAGCTTCATAGCATTTTTTATTGCATCATCTGATACTGTAACGATTTTATATATATATTTTTTGATTATTTCGAAAGTGTTTGAACCAAGTGATGTAAGCAATCCATCAGCTATGGTTTTAGGGTTTAATGAAGGGATTATTCTACCTTCAAGTAGTGAACGAAATGCATCATCGGCTCCTTCAGGTTCAGCCGCAATAACTTTTAACTTCGAAATAGCATTTGCAGTAATTAAAGTGCCACTTAGTAGTCCTCCACCTCCAACAGGAGTAATAATATAATCCAAATCTTTTACTTCATCGATAAACTCCAATGCTGAAGTACCTTGTCCAGCAATTACTTTTAGATCATTATATGGATGAACAAAATATGCTCCAGTTTCTTTGATAATATTTTCTAAAGTTGTTTCACGCGACGACAAAGTTGGCTTGCAGAATACTATGCTTCCACCATAGTCTCTAACTGCCTCGATTTTAACTCTTGACGAATTTTCAGGCATTACAATATACGCAGGTATATTTCTTAATTTAGCTGCTAAAGCTAAAGCTTGAGCATGATTGCCAGAAGAATGAGTTGCTACACCATTTTTAGCTTCCTCATTACTCAAAGAAAAAACCGCATTGCAAGCTCCTCTAAACTTAAAAGCTCCAATTTTTTGAAAGTTTTCGCATTTAAAAAATAATTTGTTACCTGTGATTTTATCTAATGTCGAACAAGTTAAAACAGGGGTTCTATGAGCATAAGGCTTTATTCTTTGTGCTGCCGATAGGACGTCGCTTATATCAATTTTTTCCATAATTATCTTGAAATTATAAATGTCAATGTTTCTGTAGTTTTATCATATTGTATAACTGCAAAGTAAATTCCTGAAGCCATATTTAGTATTTTTATTGGTATGTTAGCAATACCACTGTTACGTTGTTTTTCATTGTAATTAAAAATATTTTGTCCTAAGTTATTGTATATCTTAATATTTATATCGCTTTCGACATCAAGTGGTATATTGATAACACTTTGATAATCATTATTTGTCAATAGCGACGGATAAATGAAAGCATTTGTTTTAGTATCGTCCATTTTAGGAAGTTCGTTATTTTTTACCCCACATGGTATAACAGTAGAATTTGGTTGTATAGTAAAAAAATCTGAACTTTTATAAGGGTAACGGCGAGTTGAATATTTTTCTTCTGCCGACATATCATTTGCGATAATATAGCCAATAGCTGTGCTGTCTTGAAATAAATCTAATGGTATATCTACTACATAAAGATTTTCTGTGGATGATTTATTAAACTTGAATCTAGCAAAATCTATTTTTGAAAAAAACTTAATATAGAGCCAGATATCAAGATTATGACTATTTGATACTATATAAAAAGCTATTCTTTGAAATTGTTTTATCCTATAAGAAATTAATGGAGAAATTATTATGCCATTTTGTTGAGCAGATAAAAAAGTATTTGCAATCCCATATCCAATTTTGTTATTGGGGTTACTACTGTTACTTGCAGTAGAAAGAAGAGATGTCCTTATATTAAAAGGAGTTAATTCTGGAAATGAAGATAAAATTAAGGCAACAGCACCAGCAATTTGAGGGGTTGCTAACGATGTTCCATTAACCTTGATAACTCCTGAAGACCATTGTGGAGGAGCGCAAACAACCTGAACACCCATTGAAGCTATATCTGGCTTTTGTTGCCCATCTCCCCGAGGACCTCTGGATGTAAAATCTGGTATTTCCTTTAGTTCAGTCACAGCTGCAACCGCTATCACACTATCGGCATCTGCTGGAGAATTTAATGTTTTCTCATTTGGACCAGAATTGCCTGCTGCTGTAATAAAAACGACACCTCTTGCAACAGCTTTGTTCACAGCTCTTGAAACTATGGTTGAATTGCCATCAAGTTCGGAATAAGAATATTTTTCTTCGGTTGTGTCGAAGTAAAAGTAACCTAGGGAAGAACTAATAACGTCAGCTCCTCTTGACTCAAGCCATTCAACAGCAGCAGCATAGTTATCTTCTTCGAGATGTGTTTCAGTCGGTAAGAATTCGGTTTTTGCAAGTAAAAATGAAGCTGAAGGAGCTATCCCTATTAAATTGCCAGGTTCATAACCACTTATTGTTGATAATACAATTGTTCCGTGTCCTTCCTGATCTGTAGTATCTAAATAATCATTAGAAACTATGCTATCGTTAAAAATAAAATCTTTTTCTTCAACGATTGTTGTTTTGCTTAATGCTTTATGAATTTTAGTATTGAATCCGGTATCTATTAACCCAATGATAACATTTAAACCTGTAATTCCCATAGAATGAAGGGGAATAACATTGATTATATTATTTTGATTAAAAGAATCTCCATAATCAAAAAAATCACAATTGTAAAATTCATCATTGAGTATTTGCTTTAAAAGTTTTGTTTCCTTTTCAACGATTATATTATTTGATAGGATTTTTAATTTTGCAGATGTAGGTTGAATAGATTTTACAAATGGAAAATTTTGTATTATGTTCAAAGTATTTGAATCACAAGATACAACGATATAATTGTCCCATCTTAGTTTTAAAATAATTTTTGCACCTAATGATGCAATTGTCTCTACATAATATTCATATATTGGAGCATCCTCTATTGTCAATATTTCATTTTCATTTCTAACTTTTAATCGTCTTTCAATTGCTATTTTAGAATGTATCTTTATAGTTGAATCGTAAAGTGGGGAACCTTCTTCAAATTTGTAAGGACCTTTATCTTTTAAAAAAATCCTGTATGTTTTATGTGGATTTTGAGAATAACATTGAGTTGAAAGAATAAAAAAAAGAACAAAAAGTATTATTTTTGTAAAATATATGTTAAATGATGTTTTTCTTTTCATAAAAATGTAATAATAAAAAATTAAATTTATCAAATTTTGCGTTAATGAAAAAACTTATATGTCAGTTGTATTGATAACAGGAGGGGGGAAAAGGATTGGACGTGAGTTAGCTCTTAGTTTTGCTGTAAAAGGATGGGACGTTCTCATTCACTATAATAATTCATTCGACGATGCTCAAAAGACAAAAAGAGAAATCATAGATAAGGGCAGATATGCAGAAATTTATCAAGCTGATCTTAAAGAATATGCTCAAATTTTAAATATGTTTGATAAAATAGCTTTTAACAAAGTAATACCAGATGTTTTAATTAATAATGCAGCTATATTTCCTTCAAGGACAACAATCGAAAATATCTCTATTAAACAATGGGAAGAAGTACTCAAAGTAAATCTATCCTCTCCTTTTCTTATGTCAAAAGAATTTGCCAAAATCGTTACAAAGCAAGCACGCATTATCAATATATCATCCTTAGGTGGCATAAATATATGGAAAGATAGGATAGATTATAATGTATCTAAATCAGCATTAATTCAACTTACGAAAGTATTAGCAAGAGCATTAGCCCCGCAAATTAGTGTAAATGTTGTTTGCCCAGGATATATTGATTTAAGTGAACATAAAAGTAAAAATGAAAATAAAGAAAAAATGAGCTTGCAAAAGATTCCTATGAATCGCTATGGCACTGTCGAAGATGTCTTTGAAGCAGTATATTTTTTTTCTTCGTGTTCGCAATTTATCACAGGTCAGGTCCTAATTGTTGATGGTGGTCAATCTTTAATTCATTAATCAGGTATATATATGTCAAAATCAAAAAAAAGAAACAATCACAATTCATTAAAAGCATATGATAATAAAAAATTCATTCATAGTAGAGATGGAAGGACTATCAGAATATTAGCAGAATATCTTTATCCCTTACGTACTTTTAAAAACTTAGGAATCCAAAGGATGGTTATTTTCTTTGGTTCGGCAAGGGTTAAACCTTTAGATTATCTTGAAAATGAAATATCAAGACTTAAAAGTTCTTTAGAGAAAATTAATCAAGAAGAAAAAAATCATGTTACTCAACGAATAAATAAACTTGAGTCTTTAAAAACTCTGTCTAAGTACTATGACGAAGCTGTAGAACTTGCAGAAATGCTAACAAAATGGTCTATATCTTTACCAAAAAGATTTCGTTTTTGCATTGGAACTGGCGGAGGTCCAGGCCTTATGGAAGCTGCAAATAAGGGAGCATTTTTAGCTGGAGGAAAGTCAGCAGGCTTAAACATTAGCTTACCATTCGAACAACATACTAATCATTTTCTTACACCTGAGCTAAATCTCGAATTTCATTATTTCTTTATGAGGAAATTTTGGTTTGTATATTTAGCTCAAGCTCTTGTAGTTTTTCCTGGTGGTTTTGGCACTTTAGATGAATTAATGGAAATCTTAACACTTACTCAGACTAAAAAAGTTAAGAAGCCCTTGCCAATCCTATTATATGGAGAAGAATATTGGAGGAATATTATCAATTTCAATTATATGGCTGATTTAGAGTTGATAAAAGAAGATGATTTAAAGCTTTTTCGTTTTGCAAATTCCCCAAATGAAGCTTTCGAATATCTTCAGAGTGAATTATTGAAAATTTTCAATTTATAAGATATTTGCAGTTTAAAGCATCCACTTTGGTTTTGTTTCTGTCAATTTTTTTATATATATTTTATCATCCAATTCAATAATTTGATATTTCTTCAGTTTTGAAGTGGAGTGATTTAAACATTTTCCAGTAAATAAATCAAAGGACCAACCATGCATCGGACAAGTGATCCTTTTATTACTAATTATTCCCAGTTCAAGTTTTCTAATATGGTTATGAGGGCATTCGTTGCTGTAACAATAGTATTGTCCATCTTTTTTGATTATAAATGCTTCTTTATTATAATCCTCAAAAATTATTTTTACAATAGTTTTTTCTGTAATTTCTTTAGGTGAACATAGAAAAATTACTTCTTCGTTGTCTATAATTTTGTAATTCTTAGTAGAAATTTTAATTTCTTTAATGTTATTTTTATATACCATTTTATTATTGATTTTTTTAACTATAAATTTTTAATATACAAAATTTGTAAAATATATTGTTTTAGATTATAATAATTTTTTATAATCAATTTAGTTTATATATCAACGTCAATAATTTTATTATTCGATTATTTTCCAAAAAAAGTCTAAAGGTGATAATGGATTTTAATAAATCTGATGATTTAAAAAATATTGAGAAATTAGCCAACTCAATTGAAAGCGTTAGAAAAGAAATTGCAAAGGTAATTATTGGTCAAAATCAAATTATCGAAGAATTGATGATTGCTTTGTTTGCTCGGGGTCATTGTCTTTTAATCGGTGTACCAGGCCTTGCAAAAACTTTAATTATTAGAACCTTAGCCAAAGCGCTGAATTTGAAATTCAACAGAATACAATTTACACCTGATCTTATGCCAGGCGATATTACTGGAACGGAAGTTATAGAAGAAAATGTATCAAAAGGATTAAAAGAATTTAGATTTATTAAAGGACCTGTATTTGCAAATATTGTTCTTGCTGATGAAATCAATAGAACTCCTCCCAAAACACAGTCAGCTTTACTTGAGGCAATGGAAGAACATGATGTAACAGCTGCTGGAACTACATATAAGCTTGATGAACCATTTTTTGTTCTTGCTACTCAAAATCCAATCGAGCAAGAAGGAACATATCCTTTACCAGAAGCACAACTCGATAGGTTTATGTTTAATATGTGGCTTGATTATCCTTCTCAAGAAGAAGAAATCGAGATTGTAAAAAGTACTACTGCTGATTATATTCCTGATGTTCATAAAGTGCTTAATTCAGAAGAAATAATTTTCTATCAAAATTTGATTAGAAGGGTTCCCGTTGCTGATAACGTTATTAAATTTGCGGTTAATTTAGTTAGAGCTTCCAGACCTACCAACGGAGCATACGACTTTATTAAAAACTTTGTTAGTTATGGCGCTGGACCACGTGCTTCTCAATACTTAATTTTAGGTGCAAAATCAAGAGCAGCTTTAAAAGGTAAATTTACACCTGATATAGAAGACATAAGAGCAGTTGCTTCACCTGTTATGAGGCATCGTCTTGTTACTAATTTCAATGCAGAAGCAGATAATATTAGTCCTAATGAAATAATATTAAAGCTGCTCGATAAAATTTAAACTTGATATAATTCTTAATTATGAATGTATTTAAATAAAATATAAATGATTAAAGAAAAAATTCATATTATTAGTTTTTTCCTATTTATTCTTGTTCTTCTTGGTTGTTCATCTTCAAAAATTACTCAAAATAATGAAAATGATTATGATAAAAAATACGATTATGATTATGAATCAGATTATTCATCAGATTATGAGTATTTAGATGAAACTGAGGATGGATATGATTATCAAGATGAATACTCAACTTATGCTAAAGATTATGTAATACGTGGTTCAATATTAGAGCAACAAAAAAATTATGCCAGTGCTATTTTAGATTACTTCGAAGCTTTAAAATATGATTCTTCTGCTTCAATAATGTGGGCAATAGCAAAATGCTATAAAAATCTAAATCGAATGGAAACCGCCATTGACTGGGCAATCAATAGTTACCGTAAGGACACAACATTTTCTCCAACTATCAAACTACTTGCAGATTTATATTTTTTACAATTCAATTATGAAAAAGCAACATTATATTATGAAAAGCTTGCTCAACAAAAACCAAATATATCAAATAGAGTTAGGCTGGCTATAATTTACGAGTTTAATAGACCTCACAATGCAATTGAAATCTATGAAAGTATAATTCAAGACGGAGAAGATATTGCTATTTTAAAACGTCTTTTAGATTTATATAAGCGGGTAAATGATAATGAAAATTATTTAAGGATTGCAGAAAAGTTATTCAATTATGCTCCATATAATAATTTAAATGCTTTTGATTTGATTGAGGCACTAATTTTAAATAAAAACTATGAGAAGGCTTTTTCTCTTCTTGAGAAATTAGAATTATCATTATCTATGAATGATTATAATAGCTTATTACAGTATTTAGCAAGTGTATTATTAACGGACACTTTGAATGTAAATAAAAGATATGTTGAAATTTATTTAGAAAAAATTAATAATAAAAGAAGATTTGAATGGAAGGTTCAGTTACTATCAGCTTATCTTGCACACAGTATTGGTGATACAATAAAGTCTGAAAATTTCATTTTTCAAACATTAAAAATTGCTGATAGCATAAAAGATGTTCCACTTGAGGTTTCTTTTTTTTATTCTTATACTAAACAAAATCAAAAAGCCATAGAAATTTTGTCTAAATATGAAAATTCCTTCCCTAATGATTATCGCTACCCTTTTTATATTGCTGTAGGATATTCGATCTTAAAACGATATGATAGTTGTTTAAATCCTCTTTACCGTTGTTTAAAAATTAATGATTCTTCTCTTGAAGTTTGGTCTCAGATTGGTATTGTTTATGATCAATTAGGTATGATTGATAGTTCGGATTATGCTTATGAAAAAGCACTCGAAATAAGTCCTTTTGATGCTTTAGTTAATAATAATTATGCATATTCATTGTCTGTTCGGGGAATTAATTTAGAAAAAGCTCTTGAAATGATAAAAATTTCACTTAGATATGAACCATTTAATCCTTCCTATCTCGATACATATGCTTGGATTCAATTCAAATTGAATAATTTAGAAGAAGCTTTGACATATATTGATAAAGCTATATCTAATGGAGGGTTTAAATCTGCTGAAGTATGGGAACACAAAGGTGATATTTTAGAAAAAATGGGCAGCATAAAAGAAGCTTATACTGCTTGGCAAAAAGCATTGGAAATAGAACCTGATAGATATTCAGTAGCTGAGAAAATAAAAAGATATAAAAAATAATTCAGCTATTTTATAGAATCTAAAAACTTTTTAACCTTATCTTTTTGCTCATCTGAAATAGTGGTTATACTCAAATATGAATTAAGATCTTTAATTGCTTTTTCTTTTTGCTTAATATTAAGATAAGCTTCAGCTCTTTTTAGAAAAGCATCTGGATAGGTAACAATTTCTATACACTTTGTAAAATCTTCGATTGCATTTTCATATTTTTTTAGCTTCATATAACAATTACCTCTATTAAAAAGAGCAAGTGTTTCGTTAGGCAATTTCTCAAGTGCAATAGTATAGTCGCGAATAGCATCAATATATCTTCCTAATTGTTCGTTTGCATATCCACGATTAAGAAAAGAAAATACAAATGATGTATCAAATTGTAATGATTTAGTGATATCATCAACAGCCTGCTCGTATTCCAGCAATCCAAGGCAAGCTAATCCTCTGTTATAATATGTAAATGCATCTTGCATTCCAGTTTCTATCGCTTTTGTAAAATCTGCTTTTGCTTCTTTATTCTTTTCCAGGCTGAGATAAGCATATCCACGATATGAATATAATTTGGAATTAGGTTCAATTCTTATTGCTGCACTATAGTCTCTTATTGCAGAAACCCAATATTCTTTTTTGTAGAGTATTTCTGCTCTTAAAATGAGAGCATCTCTGTAATTTGTGTCCAAGGTAATAGCTTGAGTTAGATTAGTTAGTGCTGAATCTAATTTATCTATTTTATAAAAGATCCTTGCCTTTATATAATATGCTTTAGGATAATAAGGGTCTAAGTACAAGGCTTGATTAATAGTAGAAAGCGCACTATCAAAATTATTATTTAGTTCAAAATCGTATGATAAATTAGAATATGCTTTTGATATATAAAAAGTGATTTTAGAATAATTTTTAGGGTAAAAATTAAGTGCTTTTTGGTATTCTATTATAGCAAGGTTAGAGTTTCTATTGCATACAAAGAAATGACCCAATAGATTATATAATTCCGATTTTATTTCATCTTTTTTTTCTATTTCAATTAAAGAACTAATATCTTTAATTATATCATCTATCAATTGAGTGTTACGACTGATCTGCTCTCTTAGCGAAAAGAATACAGTCAAAAATCTTGAAGCAATTGCAGGTTGATTTTGATATAAATCTTCAAAAATCTTTTCAGCTTGTAAATATTGGTATTTTTTATTATTTATTTCTTTTGTATTAAGAGCATCATAACATTTTATGATGAATAGAAAAATCAATCCCTTTGGTTCATTTTGAATATTATAGGCACTTTCAAAATACACTTTGGCAATTACTGTATCACCGTTATCTAGTGCTTCAATGGCTTTATTGTAAAAGTCATCTGTGTTTTGTGCAATTAAGTTATCACAAATGATAAGTAATAATAAAAATAACATTAAAAAGTATTTTCGCATTTTTATTTAATGAAAAAATTGATAGTTTTTTGAATTGCTTCTTTTAAACTTTTATTGGGCTTATCCCGTACGGAAGTAAACCCAAAAGTATGACCAGAATTAGATATAAATTCTATTGAAGTTAAGCTTTTATTAATATTGCTAATTATTTGCTCGACTTCGTTTTTACTTATAGTCAAATCCTCATTCCCATAGATAATCTGTATTGGAATTTTTGAATTTTTGACGGAGTTTATAATAGAATATTTTTGAATATTGTTTTCGATATCATTCAAATAATCTAAATCAATTCTTAAAATTTGCTTTGTTTGGTTCATTTGAAATTCTAAATAGCCTTTTTCCTTCCATATTTTCTTTTGTCTTTCTGAATATCTATCAAAATAAGCAATTGGAGCCCATGCAGAAATCCTATTTATACCTTCATATTGATTTGAATATATCAATCCGATTGCCGAACCTAAAGAATGACCAAGCAAAAAAATACGTCCGTCCCAAATTTCGTTTAATTTTAATTTTGGTGTTAATTCATTACTTTTTAATTTTTCTATTATAATTTTTAAATCATTTAATTGTTTCGTTATTGTATTCTGCGAAAATTTGTGTGGTTCTCTGAAAAATTGATTATTATCAGGTCTTCCGTTATGTGAAAAATCAAAAATCAAAGATACCCCTAAATTCTTTGCTATGCTTTTAGCAATATGAGGAAAAAACCCCCAATCTTTAGATGCCATAAATCCATGCAGAATAATAACGAGAGGTTTTAAATTTGAATTATTTTTATAAAGAATATACCCGTCAATAAAACTATCATCAGAATGATTAATATGAAATATATGTTTTGGCATTTAATATTTTAACTTTTAGGAGGTGTCCAACCAGGTCTTATCCAGCTTTTAAGTTCGATATTAATGTTACCAACATATACATTCATTTTCGCTCTAATAGGAATTCTTGCATCATCATCACTGAACCAGCCTTCAAAATAACCAGATAGTCCATAAACCCCTTTCCATTTTCCCTCTCCGTTGAAATATATTGTTCTTATCGGATATGGAACAGCAGATATTGTTGAACTTTCTATTTTAGAACGAAAAGTCAATATAGTATAATCTACATTTTTATCCATAATCGTAGGGACAGTAATAGTTCTATTTAACTTTGTGTATTTTCGAGCTAAAAAGAAGATTGAAAGTCCATCGTTTGCTTTTTGCTTAAGCTCAAAAGTTTCATTGAAATAGCAGTTATTCTTTAAGTATTTAGATAACCTGTATTTATTCGTTTTATAGTCTGGATTTATTTCTTGATAATCCCATGAATTATCACTTTGTTTAGTGTTTGAGACAAATCTATATGTGAAAGATACAGATTTGTCGAACCAACTTTGGTAAATTGTATGTAAATCTACAAATGGTATACCTTCATATGAATCAATATAAGCTTTGGCTTTATATACTTCTTTGCCTTCATAATTTTCAACGTTTTCAGTTACAATTTTGATAGAACCAAGCTTGATTCCGAGAAAATCTACTTCATATAGCAATTCTTCGCCAGGATATACTATAAAAGACTGAGATAATAACTCTCTCTGGTGAAATATAGAAATAAACAATAGAAATACGCAAACAGATATTTTAAATATTTTTTTTATCATAGTCTTATTCATTTATAATTACATTTTAAATAGGTTAAATGGATTTTTTTAATGTTACTTTTTCTTTAATGTCAGCATTTTCTCAGCTTCAGGAAATAGTTTGATAGCTGTTTGCATTTGCTTATCATATATAGAAAGAATTTGAGTCATTTTGTTTCTATCCCAAATAGCACGAGCGATATATGCTTTAATTACAGTTTTGTTATATTCCCAATCTATTTTTCCTTGTTCTTCATTCCATTCAATGCCTTTAGATATAGTAAGTTTCTTAAATTCTTCCATTATTTCATCGGAGATTGTGAAATTTCTATAATAATCTTGGAAGTTTGAATGATATTTTTCCTTTATCTTTTTGCCATCAGTATGCATATAATTGTCTGTGAAAATGAGGTATAAGTTCTTTTTTCGAATTTCTACACTTAATTTTGTAATGGTATCATGCTTAACAATAAAGTCTGGTGTAATACCTCCACCTCCAAAAACAAGTCTTCCTTTTCTAGTCTTGTAAAGTGGAAGTGAATCTATATGCAATGGTTTGAAATCTTTTTTATTTTTATTCTCTTCATTAAGCTTTTCAACTTGTTTTTTTATTTTATCAATAGCATTTTCAATATAAGAACCTTCTTCAAGTTCTAATCTACCTACCAAACTTCTATATTGCTCCTTATCTTTATAAGGTCTTTGAATAGATCTTCCCGATGGAGTATAGTACCTTGAAATAGTAAGTCTGAAAGCAGAACCGTCACCAATTTCATATTGTCTTTGCACTAAGCCCTTACCATACGAAGTTTCACCGACGATTAATCCTCTGTCGAGGTCCTGGATGGCACCTGAAACAATTTCACTTGCAGAAGCTGAACCAGCATCTATTAAAACAATTAGAGGTATTTTTTCATATTTTCCACCTAAATTTGAAAGATAAACCTCATCAAATATAGCTTTTCTACCTTTTGTATATACAATAGTATCGCCTTTAGGTAAGAATTCATCAGCCATTAAAAAAGCTTGATTTAAATAACCACCGGGATTACCCCTTAAATCCAGAATTATTTTTTTCATTCCCTTTAACTTAAGACTTTCTAAAGAATCAACCATTTCTTGATGTGTTACCTGAGCAAAACGATTGACCTCCACGTATCCAATATCTGTTCCATCTATTATAAATGCAGCATCTACACTATTGATAGGTATTCTATCACGAGTTATTGAAAAATTCAATAAATTTGGTTCACCATCTCTTTTAATTCCAACTTCAACGACAGTACCTTTGGGTCCTTTTAGTTTTTTAGGAATGTCATCTCTATCCATTCCAACTGCATTTTCACCGTCTATTGTTATGATTTTATCTCCGGATTGAATACCTATAGCTTCGCTTGGCCCACCAGGTATTGCTGATACAATAATAATAGTATCTTCAATTATATCAAATTGAACTCCTATACCTTCGAAACTTCCTTGAAAATCTTCTTGGACACGCTTCATAGACTCGGCAGAAATATATACTGAATGAACATCTAATTCATTTAACATTCCTTTAATTGCAGCTTCGACAAGTTTTTCTGTATCGACTTTATCAACATAATTTTTGAATATTGTATTTAGAACATAGTCAAATTTCTTTTCTTGTTCTAAAATATTGCTATTTTTATCATCTGATAATAAAGGTTGAATAATAAATCCAATAGTAATACCAAGAACTATCAGAACAACAAAGACAATACTTTTACGCATAGTAGCTCCAAATTTAAATATAATTCGTAAATTTTGTTTTTTCATTGTTAATAATTAAATTGACGTAGTTTGATATACAGTATTTTTGTAAAATTATTTTATTTTAATTTTTCAAATAATAGGAGGCTGTTATTATGGATAATTTTATGTCAGAGGCAATTAATGAAGCAATAAAAAGCTATCATGAAGGTGGAATACCAATTGGTTCAGTGCTTGTAAAAGGGGATAAGATAATAAGCAAGGGGCATAATAAGAGGGTTCAAGAACAAGATCCTATTTTGCATGCAGAAATTGACTGTTTGAGGAATGCGGGTAGAATTGGCACTTATAAAGATACTACGCTTTATTCTACTTTAATGCCTTGTTATCTTTGCGCAGGTGCAGTTGTTCAATTTGGGATAAAAAAAGTAATTGTTGGGGAATCTGTTACTTTTTCTGGAGCAAAAGAATTTATGGAATCACATGGTGTTACTGTAATCGATTTAGATTTACAAAATTGCAAGGACTTAATGAGTGAATTCATTAAGAATAACCCAGAGTTATGGAATGAAGATATTGGAAAATTGTGAATTAAAAAATCAATTATTATTTGGCTTGAAAATTGCTTTTTGAAAAGTAACATTTAGAGAAGCAATATGCAATTAGATGAAATAATAAAAGACTTTTTAGATTACTGCTCGGTAGAAAAGAGTTATTCTTATAAAACATTAGAGTCTTATAAGCTAGCTTTATTTCAATTTAGAGAATACCTGACTGCAGAATTTAATTATATAACAAATATTAATGAAGTTGAATTTTGCCATTTAAGACCTTACCTTGGTTGGCTTCATAATAAAAGATATAGTAATAAATCATTAAGAATAAAAATCTCTGCATTAAAATCATTCTTTAAATTTGCTTATAAACGTAATTATATTAACAAAAATCCGGCATCTAATCTTCCTGTACCAAGATGCGAGAAAAAATTACCTTCATTTTTATTAAAGAATGAAATTGAAAATATTTTAAGTAGCATTAATCCTAATACTCCTGAAGGGGCAAGAGATTTAGCCTTAATTGAATTGCTTTATGGTTCTGGTTTAAGAATTAGTGAAGCATTGAAGCTAAATATTACTGATATAAACAAACTACAGTCTTTTATAAAAGTTAATGGAAAAGGAAAAAAACAAAGGATTGTTCCTATTGGGAAAAAAGCTATGGAAGCTATTAACCACTACTTGATATTAAGGTGCCAACTTCAAAAAAACGATAATACAATTGCTCTGTTTTTAACTAAAAAAGGAGTTCGATTAAATCCTGTTACTGCTTATAGAATAATTCATAACACTATGCTTAGCAATACTGAAGCACCTCAAAAAAGTCCACATGTTCTTAGACATACTTTTGCGACTCATCTGCTTGACAACGGTGCTGATATCCAGTCAGTTAGTGAAATGCTTGGACATGAATCGCTTTCGACAACACAAATTTATACTCATCTTTCAGTAGAACGCCTTAAAGAAACGTATAAGAAATCCCATCCGAAAGCTTAATCACTTCACTTTTTATTTTTTTCTGACGATTTAATGAATACCCTTAATAATCTTTCTATATCTCTTGCGCTACCAAAGTCGGTATTAAGATAATTATTTTGAGAATGAGCATAAATTGGTTCTATTTCCTTTTCTTCATCCTGTTTAGAATACATTAATGTAATTGCATAGATTATTAATAGAGAGAATTCTAGGCCTAATGCAAATAAGACTAAAGAGGGTTGTGTTGGAGGAATAAATTTCAGTCCTCTGAGACCGATTATAATAATCAAAACTGCTGCACCCATATATACAAAACCCAATACTGTATTACTATATTTTTGAGTGAAATGAAACCTCATATACATTCTTATTCCATCGTTTAAATGTCTAATTTTATATAAGCCTTGAGATTTTCTCCAATTCAATGCCTTGTATATTATTAACAAATCTTCGTGAGAGATTTTCCAAGCATCGGCGTAGTCATATAATTCTTTTAAATCTGCTTTTAAGATTTCATTAATTATTTCTTCTTGATTATATTCAGCATGAAGACCGTATTTTATCATTGATATTTTATCTAATTGATTGGCAATTTCTCTTTCAATCTTATGCCTTATATAACCAAGATTAATTGGTAATAATGTTGATACTGCTACTGTAAATAATATTCCCAAAATGCAAGATTGTAAGAACAATGAGATAAAAGGATTGAAATAATATCTCATTGTTTCTGTATTTGTTATTTTTATATCTATTGCCCAAAGAAAAAAGTAGCTCAAAGATATTTTATTTGTATCTGGGTCTTTTGGTGGAAGCTGTGACATATATACTTCACCCCGTAAGAACTCTCTAAAAAAAGCTTCCATTAAAGGCAAAAAAAGGATGAATATTAAAAGCGTGCTACTGACTAATAATACCAAGAATATAAATACCTGAACGTTATTGTGTTCAGTGAGCTCGAAATAAGATTTTTGTAAAGTTTTTGTATATGTCATATATAATTTTATTTTTTTTACTTTTTAAGAATATAAATTATCAAATTTTTTTAAATTATCATTTTTTTATTTATTACTTCTAAAAAGTATATTGTAATTGCATTGCATACAAAATATCCTTTTGTTGTCAGTTTAATAAACCCATCTTTAATAGTTAAAAAATTGTTTTTTTCCAATTCACTAATAAAGTTGAAATTTCTTTCAAATAAATCAATTCCAAAATTTCTTTTGAACTCCTCAATATCTATGCCAAAAGAACGCAATCTCAACATTATATATTCATCTATTTTTTTCTTTTTATCTAGAGTTTCTGTCGTTTCTATAGGTAGGTCACCATTTTGAATTGCAACAATATATTCGTTAAGATCTTTTTTATTTGTATATCTTTTATTGTCAATAAAACCAGATGATGATGGCCCAAAACCGAAATATTCTTCACATTTCCAATAAGCAATGTTGTGAATACATTTTTTATTGTTTTTTGCGAAATTTGATATTTCGTAATGCTCAAAACCTGTGCCGGTTAATAATTCAACAGCAGCAAAATACATTTTTTCTTCTTCTTCATCTCTTTTTTTCTTAACGATTCCTTTTTGAAAATCATGATAAAGAGGAGTGTTAATTTCGTAAATTAAGTTATATAGTGATAAATGATGAATATTATATGATAAAGATTTGATGACACTTTCCAACCAGGTCCTTTGTGTTTGTATTGGTATGCCAAAGATTAAATCAATGCTTACATTTTCAAAATATAATAGAGCAGTTTCTATAGCTTCTATAGCATCCTTTGAAGTATGTGTCCTCTGTAAAAATCTTAATTCTTTATCTCTAAAAGATTGAATTCCAATACTAATTCTATTAACATTTATAGCTCTTAAACTTTTTAAAAATTCTTTATCTATTGTATTAGGATTAGCTTCAATAGTAATTTCAATATCATTGTCTATAAAAAAATATTCGTAGAGTTTTTCAAAGACTCTTTCGAATTGATTTATATTTAGTAATGAGGGTGTTCCTCCTCCAAAATATAATGAATTTATTTTATAATTTTTAAGATCATAGATTGAATTATAATGTTCTATTTCTTTAAGAAAAAAAGTAATATAGTTTTCTATAAATGAGGTATTGATAATAGAATAAAAATCGCAATAATAACATTTATGAATACAAAAAGGAATATGAATATAAATTCCTGCCATTAATCATTTTATTGAAAGGATTTATAAAGTGTCTAAAATTTCTATCTGTTTTTGTATTATCTTTGTTAATTTATTATAAACTAGATTATAAGAATTATCTATTAATTCAAATATAAGTTCATCAGAAATAGAATTGTCAGGTTCTATTGTAATCCAGTTTTTTTTATCTGAGTAATAGCCCGGAGTAATACATTCATAGCTTTCTCGTAACTCAATAGAACGTTCTGGCTGGATTTTTAAATTGAATCGAAATGGTTCTCTAAGTGTATCAGTCATAGCAAATATCTTATTTCCTACCCGGAAGCATAATGTTGTTTCATCAAAAGGCATATCTTCAGTTGCTGCTTTTTTGCTCAGGCAATATTTTTCGAATGTTGCAAAGTCCATTATCTCAAATATTATCTTCAATATTTAGTTGATAAAATAGTTCCATTGTATTTAATTCTAATGCACATAAATATCCTAAGCCTTCATAGCGTTTATAATATACACATCCACCGTCTAAATAAATTTTTGGTTCAGATAGACTTTCTTTTATTTTATAAAGGGGCAAAGGAGTGTGCCCAGCTATAATTCTTTTATTTAGTTTTTTCAAAATATCTCCTTTTTCTTGCCTAATCCAAACCATAGAATCAGTATCAGTATATGGGTCTTTTATATTAAGGTTCATTCCTCCGTGAACCAAAACAAATTTATCAAGCTTAATATAGTAGGGAAGGTTCGAAAAAAAATTAATATACTCTTCTGATAAATCATTAGCTCTTTCGATATGAAAACTTTCGAGAGTTGATATGCATCCATTATATACCCAAACTTGAAAAGCTTCTACTGAGCTCATAGATTCCAAAAGTAGAAATTCGTGGTTTCCTTTAATTGGATATATTGTATATCCTTCATTTTGAAGTGATATAATTAAGTCAATAACTTCCTTACTTTTAAGTCCTCTATCAATGTAATCGCCAAGTAAATAAATTTTGTCGTTTTTAGATATTTTTAATATATCAAATAACAATTTGCTAAATGTATTATAACATCCGTGAATATCACCAATGACAATATCTCTGTCTAAATGTAATGTCTCCAAAGCTCAAATTATTAATAAATTAGAAAAGGAATAATAACACGATACTCATTAATATTAATAGCAATAAAATAAGTGCCAACAGTTAATTCTTGAAATGAAATGTTAATGTTGTTTAAGTTTGGATATAGAGTAAGATTTTTGCAAATATTTTTAACTTTTCTGCCAAGTAAATCTAAAATATCCGCATTCATTTCGCTAACTGTATTATCCTTATTGATTATAGATAAAATAGCTTCAGAGCTAAAATTGTTCTGGATTAGATTTATTATGTGTTTACTTAAATGAAGTTCGGTTTCATTGACAGATGTGTTTGAAACCCCTTCGCCGTACATTTGGATAGTGAAAGTTGGAAGATTGCTTGCATTTGAATTGATTACAATGTTAGCAGTATATGTTTTTGCTTCTTTTGGTGTAAATGCTATTTTAAGAGTTGCAGACTCGTCGGGATTTATTGAATCAGTAAAAGGTTCGGGTAAGTCAAATACATCTTCTTCATCTGCTGTAATTTGGGTATTAGTAATTAATAATGCTGCATCTCCTTTATTTTCAACTGTTATAGTTTTTGTCTTTGTTGTTCCAATTTGAGTTGTATCGAGATTCACTATAGTTTCAGAAGCAGATATAATAGGACCAAGTGTAAATGATACTTCACCTATTAAATTAATATCAAAATTGCGAGCGTTTATTGCATTTGTCTCAATATGTATTTTACCGTAATATTTTTTTTCTTCCTCTCTCAGTGCGAAGCGTATCTTTATTATTTTCTCAGTACCTGGTTTAATAGTGAAAGGCGTTTCTATTACTTGATGGAATCCGAAAGCATCGTCGGTATTTTCAATTATTTTAAGAACATTTACATCTAAATCTTGATTACCAGTGTTTTTTAAAGATAAATCAAACGTTTTGCTCTGAAATTGTATTTTTCCGAAGTTAATGGTATTTTCTAAAATATTCATCGCAAGTTTGGGTCCTGAAACGTTTCCTCCTATACCAGTTAAACTTACATATGCTTCATTCATAGTAGTAGAATTTGATTTAATTATTGCTTGACCAAAGTAATCAACGCCTGTTTCAGAAGGTGTGAATTCTACGGTAAAAGTATGGGATTCGCCGAAATTAAGTGTAATTGGATTTTCCGGTTTTATTTCTCCTTTTACGATTTTAAAATTATCTTTACTCATTGCAATAGAAACTTCGTTGACTGTGAGTGGTAGCTCTCCTACGCTTTTAAATTCTGCATCGAGTTGCTTGCTTTCACCAACTTTAACTGGACCAAAATCGCATACGTCTCGAACCATTTCTATTTGAGAACCTGGTTTGGGGACATTTTCCAAAACCCACACCATTGCCCTATAAAGCATATCTCGCCGAGCTTCATCAACTGCAAAGTTCTCGAAACCTATAGACCAAAGAATAATTCTCGCATCCCCAATTTCAGTTCTTATTCCGAGAAGTGAATCAGTATCGGAACCATATGTATCTTGAATTAACTGATGATATTTATCAACAGCAAAATACTTATTTCTATCTTTTGAACGAAAAACATCAATTGAACTATAATAAGCAAGAGGCCATTGAGTTACAGGCCCTTCGTAGCCTTGATTGCAAAATTTGACTGAAGCGGCACCCACAGGATCATATTTCCAACCAAAAGCTATATAACCAAGGAATTTTCCAACACCATCCTGTGTTCGAAGGCGGGTTATATACTGAATACCTAAATCGTTAGATAAAAAGTTTGATACTTCGGTCGTGTTGCCTTGAAGTAAATTTCTGCCAGTAATTATTACTTTCTTGCCAGCAGCTATCATCTCTTTTATTTTAGAAATTACTGAGGATTTTGATGTTCCATCGCTCAACTTTTTATCGCCCATTGGAAAAATAGCTACTTCAAAATTTGTAATAGGATATGTAGTAAGATTATTATCATTAAAAGCCATGCTGACAAAATAATCTTTAAATTCTTCCATTGCTGATAGATGTTTATAGTAAGCATTTTGTGCGAAAAGGGGATCGAAATTGTTGTAGAAAACATATTTTTTCCCAATAGCGATTTCTTGAGCAAAAAGATTAGTAAAATTCAAAATTAAAATTGCTATAGTTAAAATCTTAATAAATATGTTAAAAATTTTCATGGTTGCTCCTATATTTATTCAAATATTATTTCTTTATTTTCTAAAGAAGAATTTTTAATGTTTTCAATAATTTTTAATATATAAGCTGATTCTTGCGCTGAAGACATTTCTGGTGTTAATCCTTGAAGTATTTGGATAAAATTGTTTATTTCGTTTCGGTATGAATTCTTATAAAGCTCGTAATTACTCATTTGTTGTAATAATGGCTGTAATGTATACTTACCATCTATTTTTTTGTACAATCTCAAAGGGTTAACTTCTGCCCCCCCCAATGTTCCATGAATATCGCAATAATATGTTGTTTTTTCATCAAATTGATTCCAGTTTGCCTCTATACTAATCAAAGAGCCATTCTTTAGTTTAATTGTCGCTAAAGCTATATCATCAATTTTTCTTGTTGAGTGATGAAATACATTTGATCGAATAGAGTGTATCTCTGGAAAATCTGTAATCCAAAAAATTGAATCCAATAAAGTTAGAGCGAGGTCATATAGAACTGATATATCTTCAACTTGAGCTATTTGAAAACTCTTAATATTTCTCTTATGTTGGTGAATACCTGAATAAATATATAATATCTTGCCGAAATAGTTTTGTTTAATATAGTTTTTTAGCATTATAGAATCGTATCTAAAGCGATTATTCATACCAACCATAGCAATTAAGTTCATTTCTTTTGCTAGTTCAGCTAATTCCAATGCTTCATTATAGCTTTCAACAAAGGGCTTTTCAATGTATATATGCTTTTTCGCAATTAAAGATTTTTTAGCTAATTCATAATGTGTATTGGTTGGTGTGCATATTATTACAGCATCAGATACATTTGCATCAAGAAGTTCATCCATGTTGGAATAATACATTGGAATTTCATATTTGTCTGATAATATTTGAGCCTTTGTTTTTTGGATATCGCATAAAGCAGTAATAACAGCAAGATGGTTGTTGACAAGATTAGGGAGATAAAAATTTTGTGCAATCTCTCCAAGACCTATGATTGAAACTTTAATTTTATTCATTACTGCATTATTTTATCAATTCTTTATAATTCTTTACAAAATTAACAATTTTATCCTGAATATTTCATAATCTTTTGATATAATGCTAATTCTTTTTTAAGTAAAAAATACATTGTTAATTTTTCATATCATTTTGTAATAAGTTATAATATTGCTTTAACAAAATAAGTAAGTTTAGGTTACAAAAAAGGCACTAAAGTAAACCCTTAGTGCCTTTTTGCAATATATATAGAAATGTTATTTGTAGAAAGTCATAACTCTTGTGATTTTATATCCGTTGATAGTAAGGGTATAATAATAAGTGCCTATTGATAAATTATATAATTCTGGTTGAAATTCAATGGTGTTTAATCCAGCTTTAACAATTTCATCTTTAAGAACAGCTACTTCTCTTCCAAAAATATCGGTAATGGACAATTTAGCTTTAATGGAGTAGGGAACAACGAATGAAATCGATGTTTTATCAGCGAATGGGTTTGGAATATTCGGGAAGAGAATAATTTCTCCGAGTTCTTGTTCTTCTATACCCATAAATTGATTGCTCATAGTTACTGTAACAGTAATATTGGGGGTTTTTATTTCACCACATTCATTAAAGACCTTACAATAGTAAACCCCAGCGTCTGAGATCTCTGAAGAAGTTTTTAAGAAAATAGAATTGTTTTCTCCAATTAATTCAACACCATCTTTGAACCATTGATATTGTAAATTTTCTCCCTCAGCAACAACTTCAATCTTTAATTCACGGTTTGATTCGACGTCAATTTCAACACCCGGTTTCACTTCCTTAAATGAAGGTGGCAATTTTACAGTTAATTTCGCTGGACCGGCCATTTTCGTAATCATTGTTGGTAGAGCAGTTATAATAACCTCGTAATCTCCTTTGTCGCCTGGAACGATATTGTTTATTGTTAAAACAGAAGATGTTGCACCACTTATTCTACTGTTATTTTTTAATTCTACTCCATCCTTCAACCATTGATATTTTAATCCCGAACCTCCACCAGTAACAACTGCATTAACTTCAAACTTAGCTGTTGCATTTAAGCATACCTCTTGCTCTGAAGGAGCAGATATAATATTTATTCCAGGTGGTACTTTGATTCCGAAATTTTGTGATTTATCGCTACCACAATAACCATTTATTACTACATAGTAATCGTCACCATAGTCGCCTGCATCAATATTCCTAATAGAAAGAATAGATGATTTAGCACCAGCAAGACGGTCATTATCTACTAAAGCAATTCCTCCTCTATACCACTGAACTGATGGATTACCCAAAGGTTCAACAGGAGTGCCTCCAACTTGTGCATCAAAATCAAAGGTAACAGTCTGTCCAAGTTCTGGGAATTTAGTTTCGGGTTGTCTTGTTATTTTTGTATTTGGTAAAACAAAAATAAGAACATCTATTGTAGAAATTGTCCTTTTGCCTCTACAGTCCTCAATATAAAGAAGACACTTATATATACCAGAATTTTCTGGTTGAAGGTTTTCTAATATAAGTAAAGGTGTTATAGCACTTGGATTTTTTTCCGAATCAATATTAATGCCGTCTTTAACCCATTGGTAACCATAAACAGTTCCTTCTGTCATTATGAACATTCGAACTGACTCTCCAATACAAACATAATGTGATTCTGGCTGTTTGGTTATTTCAAACCAATTCCAAACTACTATTTTACAACTATTAGTTATTAAATATGGAGTATTGCAGTTTATACTTCCTAATATTTTACATTGATATGTAGCATTATCAGCTAATTTAGCATTTTCTATAACAAATACTTTGCTTTGTGCAGTTGGATTCTCTTCTAAAGATATATCTATTACCTTTCCATCAGATTCAACCTTTTGCCATTGATAACCAACAACAGTTCCAGTTCCATTCGCTGTTAATTCAATTCTATCTCCAAGACAAACATTACTTGGAGTAAATCCTTCAGGCCAAGTCATTACGGCTTTAGTCAGTGGAACTGATACTGTAATTGTAGTATTGTTTGAGTAAAACGGAGCAGTATTACACACACCTCCAGTTATCTTTACTCTATAAGTTCCTTTTAATAACTCAGCATCATCAACAGGGAGATTTAAAGTATTAGTAGTCTGCCCAGGTAAATCCTCAAAAACTTTTGTAACTGGATTTTCTTTTTGCCATTGATAACCTATTACAGTACCATCTACTATTACATTTGGTGGAGTAGTAAAAGGAAATCCTTCGCAAGTATAATAAAATGGATCTGGTTGTCGAGATATCTTGGCTAAAGAGTGAATATTAACGGTAGAATTCCTGGATTGAGCTGAAGTTCCAATTAAACTTACCTTAACATAATAAGTACCTGCATCACCAGATACTGAGGGATTTTTTGAAAATGTATTAGTATTAGCACCACTAATTAAATTATTATTCTTATACCATTCGTAATTTAAAGAAACATTCCTTGATATACCATCACCGAATGTTAGATTAGGAATTACATTTAAAGTAAATGGTGTCCCTTCACATATTGGTCCAGGTAAAATTGTCAAATCTTGGATGAGAGTAATATTAGGTATAACTTCGTCAGCTCCCATAAAAGTAACATTGCCAGTACCAGTTTTGCGTGTTTCTCCATCTATATCTTTAGTAATACCAGTTATATTAGGAGCTAAGAAACTTGGGTTAGTTACTGTTCCAGCATCAATATGGAGATCTGTGTTGGATTTAAATGTCGGATCTATTGATTGGCCATTAGATTCTGCACTAATAGCCGTTTTCCACGCACTTAAATCTGAGCAAGTAACAGCTGTTCCATTGTTATAATAAGTTCCTATATAATTCGTACCTGAAGAAGAACAAATATAATCGTTATAATCTATTTGTGAAAAAGGGCTTGAAGTTCCATAAGAATTTGCAAAAATACAGTTAGTATACCACCCTCCATTACCTGCTAATGTATTTTTAAAGATATTATTTCTAATATCAAAACTTGAACCTGCAGGGTTAAGCCAAAAACAAGCACTTGTCGCAGGTCCCTGAGAAGATCCATACATATAAATAGTATTGTGATACATTTTCACATTAGATACATAACCAGCAACAATCCCAATATTATTAGCTGTCGAGGTATATATATCATAAATTAAGTTGTTATCAATAGTAATATTTGCATTTGCATAGGATGTAGTTGGCGTGGCTGTATTTGGGTTGTATCCTATATACATTCCATATGCACCTGCACCTACAGTTGTAACTTTAATATCGTGAATTTTATTTCTACTTATATTGCCATTGACAACTCCTAAAAGACATCCTATACCCATCAAGGAACTTGCATAAGTGCTGTTTTCAAGGCCAAAGATCTCATTATCCTCAATTGAAAATCCATCTACGTTCGTTATCCAGGTACCGGTAGAAGATGCAGCTGGTGCTGGTCCTAACATAATACCACGCCAGCGGATTTTATCTGTTGAACTTGATGAACCTATAATATTTTTTCTTATTGTAATATCATAAACAGGGTATTGGTATTCTCCATCGTTGTAACCAATTGCGTAAATAGCTCTATCTGTTTTATATATTTTACAATTTTCAATAACAGAATTGCTGGTGGCTAATACATAAATACCCATTCCAGTTCCTGTTGAAAGATTGTAAATGTTGCAGTTCTTTACTACTTGGTTATAGCCAAAAACCAAAACTAAAGATGTGGGAATATATGTTACAGTGGTGTTAGTATTAGCAATCGAAAGATTTCTGTTAGTTCCCCCAACTGTCGAGGAGCCGTCGATGGTAACATTATCTGAATAAATCTCAATTAAATTACCATCAATAGTTCCAGAAATAGTTCTATCTCCTCCACTTGGTCTAATTGTGATTGATGGACAAGTTTGAGCATCAACAAATAACTGAGCAGTTGCAGTTTCTGTAGTATTCCCAGTAATTAGCACAGTGATATTGCCTGGATGATTCCCGTTATTAATCGCATCAAATGCTGCTTTTAGAGTTGTGTAAGTGCTTGTTCCTATTTGCACCTGTGAATATGTTATGTTATAACAAATTAAAATCCCAAAAAGAAAAATAGTAAATCCCACTATTTTCCTAATAAATGATTGTGAAAATTCATTCATAAAAACTCCTATTTTTTGTTGATTATATTAATTTTTAATATTTGTTTTCAATTTAGTAAAATAAAACATATAAATATATGATTATTTTACTACATTACAAAAAATTTTTTTACAAAAATTATTAACGATTTTGCAGTCAAATGTCTAACATCTCGGAGTTATGATTTACAATTAAAATAGTTGTTTTTAAGTAATATTTTTAATTATTTTGTATTATATAATATTTGAATTCTATAATAAACATTTTCTTGAAATATCATTATATTCTTTTTAAAATATGAAAAAAATTTTTTTATTAATTATCATTGCCGCTACTCTTCTTTCCTGCTCTAAATCACCTAAAGAAAAAGCAAAAGAATTGGTTAGTTCTTTTTGTCATCTAATATCTGACGATTTTACCGAAGAGAAACTATCTATAGCGTCTAAAATTTATGATTCTCTAATTAATTCGGATGATTATAAAGAATTCATGAACCAAAAAGAATTCAGAATTGCCTTGAATAATGAACTCGAAACTTGCTTTCGCTCATTAGTTTTCAAGAAAACTTTTTCTATTAAAGCTTTAAATAAGTATCTTCAAGGTAATGCGAAAGATTATATCGTTCTTGATACTGTCGATAATGGAATAACTTATCTTGGAGATGAAAGTCCGGCATTTAGAATTACTCTTTTCTTTAAAAGTATAAAAAAATTTGAAAAAGAGATAATAGATATAGATGGAATAATTTATTTGTTAGATTCTAACCAGAATAACATATCCAATTATAACATACATCCAACACCAGATTTAATAAATATTATTAAACAAGGAGCGGGAATAGCTCAAGTCAATACTTATTTAGAGCCAATGTGGGATGCTTTTGCTTTAGACCCTTTCAAACTTGCGAGTTCTTCTATTAGTCTTATGAAAAAAGTAGTTTATTATAAAATTAATTTAAATATTCAGGCTAAAGAAAAAGAAAATATAAAATCATCAAATAAAAATACAGATGATTTATTAGATTCATTAATTATCCAAGATTAAAATGAAAAAACTATATATTATTGATGGCATGTCAATTGTGTTTAGGGCTTATCACGCAATGCAGAATGCTAATCTTCGCTCTCCTTCAGGCGAACCTACCTCAGCTCTTTTTGCCTTTGCGAATATTATTACCAATTTCTTTGAAAAAAACAATCCAGATTATGTAGTTGTTGCTTTTGATAGGGAAGAGCCAACTTTTCGACATCAATTGTATCCATTATATAAAGCTAATCGTGATGCTTTTCCAGAGGATCTTATTCCACAACTAAAAAGAATAAAACAATTTCTTGAGTTATTAAATGTTAAAATTATTGAAATACCAGGATTTGAAGCTGACGATATTATTGGAACCTTGAGCAAAAAAGCTGCTAATATGGGATTTGAAGTCGCTTGCATTACAAGCGATAAAGATTTTTATCAATTAGTTGATGAAAGAATAAAATTATATAAACCTGCCAAAAATATTATTGAGGATTTTGATATTATTGATTATCAAGGAGTAATAAAAAAGTTCGGTGTTGAACCCCAAAAAGTAATTGATATTCTCGCAATTATTGGTGATTCTTCTGACAATGTTCCAGGAATAAAGGGTATTGGAGAAAAAACAGCTATTCCACTTGTTCTAAAATATGGTTCTTTGGAAGGAATTTACAAACATTTAGATTCTATAGCATCTGATTCTTTAAAAGAAAAATTTGAGCAAAACAAAGAAATTGCTTTTCTTTCTAAACAATTAGTTACAATTGAAACAAACGTAAATTTGAATTTAAGTATTGAAGAATTGAAAAGGGAAATGCCAAACTATACTGGTTTAGACCATTTCTTTTCTGAAATTGGATTCAATTCACTTAGAAAAAAATATCTTGAGAAATCTTTAAAAGATTTGGGGTCTGAAGCTAATCAGAACCTCGACATTTATAAAATGAAAAATAGCGGTTTTGATACAATTTCTTCAATAAAAAGGGAATACAAATTAATTGATAATTATAAAGATTTTGAAGAATTAATAACAGAACTGCAAAATTTAAAACTTATTTCAGTAGATTTGGAAACAAGCTCTCTTGATAGAGATAATTGTGAGATTGTTGGTATTGCTATTGCAGTTGCTGAGGGTAAGTCATATTATATAGCAGTTAATGATAATAACGCCGAAAATAATAATATAAAAAATGAAAATCAAAACTATTATGATGAGTCTTTATTTGATACAGACAATAAACAACCTTACTTACCAGACAACAAAATAAAAGAACAAAATACATATGTAAGCTTACCTATAAAGTATGTGTGTAATGCATTAAAGCAAATATTTGAAAACAAGAAAATCGAAAAATGTGGACAGAATCTAAAGTTTGACGCCTATATCCTTAAAAGATACGGTATTAATTTAACTCCAATCATATTCGATTCTATGATTGCATCATATTTGCTTGACCCAGATGAGCAACATAATTTAGATGCATTATCGAAAAAATGGCTTTCTTATGAACCTATACCCATTACTAATTTGATTGGTGAGAAAAAAGCAAATCAAAAATCAATGAAAGATATACCCCCTCGAGATATTTTAGAATATGCAGCTGAAGATGCAGACTTAGCTTTAAAACTAAGAAATGTATTAATTCAAGAATTAAAGAAACAAGATATGCTTGAACTTGCCGAAAAGGTAGAATTCCCATTAATAGAAGTCCTAACAAGAATGGAGTACAATGGAGTTGCTATTGATAGTCAAGCTTTGAAAGAAATCTCAGATAAAATTGCTATAGAAGCTCAAGAATTAACAAAAAAAATATATTTAGAGGCTCAAACTGAATTTAATCTCGATTCTACGAAACAGCTTGCAGAGGTATTATTCGATAAAATGCAAATACCACCTGTAAAAAAGACTAAAACCGGTTATAGCACTGATGTTGAAGTTTTAAGTCAACTATCTGTTAGCTATCCAATAGCCTCTTATTTGCTCGATTACCGTCAATTAATGAAACTCAAGTCTACCTATATTGATGCTTTACCTCGTCTTGTAAATCCTAAAACAGGTAGGATACATACTACTTTTAATCAAACAATTGTTAGTACTGGGCGTCTATCATCTACCGACCCAAATCTACAAAACATACCTATAAGAACCTCTCTCGGGAAAGAAATTAGAAGAGCTTTTGTGCCTCAATACAATGACACTGTTATCTTGTCTGCAGATTATTCTCAAATTGAACTAAGAATAATGGCTTTTATTTCTCAGGATAGTGCATTAATTGAAGCTTTTAAGAATAATTATGATATTCATTCAGCAACAGCTTCAAAACTATTTGATATTCAAGCCGATAAAGTGAATCCTGATTTAAGACGCATAGCTAAGACTGTTAACTTTGGTATAATGTATGGTCTTGGTAGTTTCGGTTTATCCCAACGGCTTGGAATTAGTAGAACTGAAGCAACCCGTATTATTGAAGATTATTACAAAAAATACCCTGGAATCAAACGCTATATTAATGATACAATAGAAAAAACACGTGAAAAAGGATATGCTGAAACTATTCTTGGAAGAAAAAGATATTTTAAGGATATTAACAGTAAAAACAATAATCTGCGAACAGCTGCTGAAAGAGCTGCGATTAATATGCCCATTCAAGGTACAGCCTCAGATATGATGAAAATTGCAATGATAAATATTGATGCTGAGATGCAAAAAAGACATTTTCGTTCTATGATGACAATACAAGTTCATGATGAACTTGTATTCGAAGTGTATAAAGATGAATTATCAGAATTAAAAGAAATCATAAATGATAAAATGATTCATTCTCTATCATTAGGGGAAGTACCTGTTATTGTGGATATTGGAATTGGCAATAATTGGTTCGAAGCGCACTAAATCTTTATTTTTTACCTTGCTATGATCTTAAAATTCGTCCTTCTATTTTTAGCTCTACCTTCTTCTGTATCATTTGGTGCAACGGGGACACTCATTCCAAAACCGCGATAACGAAGACGATTAGCTTCAATTCCACGATTAATAAGAGCATCGTAGACAGCCTTTGCTCGTCGTTCTGATAATGCCTGGTTATAATCAGGTTTTCCAATATTGTCTGTATGACCTTCTATTTGAAGTTTGAGATTAGGGCGTGTCATCATCGCATCAACTAACTCTTCAATTATTGGATAACTTTGAGGTTTGATTACTGCACTATCAAAATCAAAAAGTATTGGTCTAACAAACTCATATCCAATATCTTTCAGAGGATCCATATCTTCTGTTCCATATTCGTATTCTGCTATTAGTGTATCTTTTCGACCCGGAACTTTTAAATATGAGAAAATCTTATGATAACCCCAAAATTCAGGTGGTTTATAAGTGATAAGATAATGATAACGCAAGCTCATATATATATCTCTAAAAACCTTAATCAAATCTTCCTTAGAATATACTTTATAGAATTTACCACCAGTGTATTTAGAAATATGTTTGAGATTATCATCTTTGGAATATCCAAAAGCCACAGAAAAGATATGAATCTTCGTTTTTTTTGCTTTATCTATTAAATCGCCGACTTTTGTCTTAGAATAATTATCATCGCCGTCAGAGAATATTACTAATACTCTTGGAACTGTCGAATCTGTATTTTGAAACTCATTAATTGATTTTGCAATAGCGTCGTAGACTGCTGAAAAATACCCAAAACCTTTATTGCGTTTTGTTCTATATATGTTAAGAATCTGAGCAGTATCACCTGAAAATGGAACCTTTAAGTCATAATCTTTAGTAAATGTGGCTAATGCAATTTTGTCGTATTTCATTTTCATTGAAACAAAGATTTCAGTGCCTTCAAAAATGGCACGTTTTACTCCACTCATTGAACCACTATAGTCTACTGTTAAAACGATATTGTAGGGAATTGAGTCATTGGTACCAAATTCTCTAACTTTGAAATCCTTTATATCTACGTAACGTATGTTGTATATTTTAGCTAATTGTTCAGTAATTTTAACGAAATAATTTGTATTAATATCTTTTTTGTAGGGGTCTGCCATATTTGTAATGAAACGTCCAAGTGAATCGAAAACTCTTGCATATGCTTTAATATTATTAGGATATTCATCGATTTCAACCCTATCGAATTCAAATATCAATTTATCGGGTTCGGCTGAGTCAATTGGAATTGTACCAATTAAAAATATGGGCTTTTTGTTTGTATCGCTGAAATCAGCAACTTCCTTTAATAATTCAAAATCTTCAGAATGCTGAACTGTTTTACATGAAACAAGAATTAAAATTTGAAATAATATTATAAATAAAATTACATTTTTTACAGTAAATTTCATAATTTCATACCCATTGCTATACCATCACCAAGTGGAATGATTGTACCAATAAAACCTTCGGTTTGTGTTACTAAATTGTTGAATTCTTTCAAACTTTCAATATCTTCTTTTAGATGTTTTGGATTTTTATCCATCAGTTCTCCAAAAGCTAAAGCATTATCACAAGCTATAATACCACCCTTTCTGAGCAGTTTGATAGATTTTCCGAAATAATATGGGTAATTTTTTTTATCAGCATCTAAAAATATAAAGTCAAATTCATAGTTTGGTTCGAAATTTTCTAAAAAATCTTTTGCTTCTTGATTAACAACAAATACTTTTTTTTCTAAACCTATTTCTTTTGCTTTATTTTTAATATATTCTGCGTAAAATGAATTTTTCTCAATTGCAATGAGAGTCCCATCATTTGTTAATGCTGAAGCCATAGAAAAGGCTGAATAGCCAAATAAAGAACCAATTTCAAGCACATATTTTGCATTAATTGATTTTAAAAAAAAATAAAGAAAATTCGCTTGCAAGGGTGAAATTGTTATTTGAGGAAAACCCAATTCTATAGATTCATTTAGTAAATCTTCAAGGAAATCTAAACTTAAAGCGAATGTTTCATTCAAATATCTTTCAGTAACATTATCTATTTTCGTTTGATGTTGTGACATAGAATTTTTTGAATTTACAATTAACTTTTTTTTTAACGTTTAAAATATCAAGCTATTGTAATAATTTACGATTATTATTATAATATAAAATATCATTTTTTTTCTCTCGTTTCTAATAATAATCATTTAATAAAAAGAATTTTTATGAAATTAATCATTAAAATATATCTTCTGGTTTTTATTTATTCTTTTGCTTTTTCTCAAAAGATATTAATTCCAATGGATTTGGCTCAAACTGACCATCTAAAAGCATATGGTGTGGCTTATTGGATATTAAAACAGAATCAGACAGTTGATTGGCTCCTGAATTATCGTGGTGGTTCCTTTATGACTGACTATTCCGATTTGATTGTCTCGGAATGTAGAATACGCGGAGTCATGTTCGAATCTATTGACGGAGCGACAGCTTCACAAATCTATGCAGAAATCCAGAATGAAAACGTTAACATGGATGTTGTCCGGTTAGAAAAGCCACCAAAAGTTGGAGTATATGCTCAACCCGGCACTCAGCCATGGGACGATGCTGTTCTTATGGCGCTCGATTATGCCGAAATTGACCACGATGTCTTCTGGGATGAAGAAGTCATTAATAACAAACTTCAAGAATACGATTGGCTCCACTTGCACCATGAAGACTTTACCGGACAATACGGTAAATTCTGGGCTAACTATGCTTACGCTCCTTGGTATATTGAACAGGTTGCTCTTAACGAAGCTGTTGCCAAAAAATTAGGTTTTGCTAAAGTTTCTGAATGCAAAAAAGCTGTAGCAATAAAAATTCGTGATTTTGTTGCAAACGGTGGGTTCCTTTTTGCAATGTGTAGTGCTACCGACTCCTACGATATTGCTCTTGCTTCTCTAAATATTGATATTTGCGGTCCAATGTTCGATGGTGATCCTGCTGATATGGATGCTAATCAAAAGTTGGACTACTCACAAACTTTTGCATTTGAGAAATTCAAATTAATTATGGACCCATATATATATGAGTTTTCTGATATTGATGTTGGTTTAGAGAATGCCGATAATCCAGAAAATGATTACTTTACACTTTTCGATTTCTCTGCTAAATACGACCCTGTCCCTACTATGTTAACTCAATGCCATGTTAATGTTATTAAAGGATTTATGGGGCAAACTACTGCATTTAAGAAAGATCTTATAAAGAAAAGTGTTACAATATTGGCAGAAAGAGAAGGAACTAATCAGGTTCGTTATATACACGGAAATATTGGTCGAGGAACCTTTACATGGTATAGTGGACACGATCCTGAAGATTACCAGCATTTAGTTGGAGATCCGCCGACTGATTTGCGTCTTCACAAAAATTCTCCTGGCTATAGACTTATTCTTAATAATATATTATTCCCAGCTGCTAAGAAAAAGAAACAAAAAACATAATACTACTTCAGCTTTCCATCTCTTGCATCATTATAAATAATTGTATTTCCAGGATCGAGATACATAAGATATGTAAAAACATCTTGGTTTGAATATCCATTAAATATTATTCCCAGTTCTTGCGCCTTAGTATCGAAGAAAGCTTGCATCAGCACACTTGGTCCTGTCATTTTGTTCTTCTTGAATTCGACCATTTCAGATAATATATCAACAATATTTTTTAAAGCTTTCTCCTTTTCGAATGCCATTAAGTCTAATCCTAAAATATAGTACTTGTAGATTATTGTCCGTAAGTTCTCATAGAGCAAGTCATTCAACTCATTAACAAGATTGAAGCGGTTGAATTCTCCTTGTTTGGTGTATGTACTATAGCCACGAGCTTTAGCAGAAGCTCCAAGCTGAAATATTGTTTTAGCTTTTTCAAATGCTTTTGTTCCACCTAATTTTCCATAAGTATCTAAGTCAAATCCAATTACTAAAAGCATATAGAAATCAATTAAACTTGTAAAAGGATCAAATCGAAGTTCGTTATATGATAGATTTGCCCCTAAAGAGTACTCAAATGTCCATTCAGTGTCGAAGAGTTTTATTGTTACTGTTCTTCCAGGCTCTTCATTGGGACCATCGAGAAATCGGTAGGAACTAATGAAAATTTTAGCTTCATAGATATTACGATTACCTCCACTTAAGAAAATGTTTATATCAACTGGTATTTGTTCCCCTTCCCACTCTTGATGCATAAATGAATTATTATTTATATATCTTTCGAGATCGCTTTCCATTGTTGATACATTTGTCCTAAGCTCGAAAGGCAATTGATCCATATTTACTGTAATATCAGCTTTTATTTCTTGGGCAAAGATATTACCTGCATTGAAAAAAATTCTTAGCAAAAGGATAAAAATTAGCTTTTTCATTTTTCTTTATTTTATTATGAATTTTTTAATGAATTATATTATTTTTGTTTTATTAGTTGACGAAAGCTTTGAAAGTATATTTAATAAAGTTTATGGTAATTGTTTGTAAAATATAACTAATCTATAAAAAATGAAAGTAATCTATTGTAATAAAATACAATTAAATGGTTCACTTAATAAATATTATATTTGTTTAATAAGTATTCTTTGTATATTCCTATTTAACAATGAATTGGCATCATTTGAATATTCTAATGTTAATAATGCCTTTATCTCTAACGCCTCAGGTAAAACGTCTTTTGGTGGATGCGATTATTCAAATAATCCTGCATTGATTAGTTTTGTTGATTCCTTTTTAATATCTCTTTCAGTTTCTCCTTTAAAATTTGGAATACCTGAATTATCACCAGCCCAATTATTCTTTGGTAAGCGACTTACAAGCAACATTTCGGCTGGTTTAAGCATAGCTGGTATTGGCAATCAGCTTTTCTCAGAATATTCTGGCTCTGCTTATGTAAGTTATGGATTAGGCGATAAAATTGTTTTGGGAGCTACTTTTGAGTATTCGCATTTATTTATTAAAGATTATTCTTCCGAAGGTATTTTTATGCTTCATATTGGAGCCTTAATCAGGTTGAGCGAAATGTTCACTGCCGCATTTTCTATGCAAAACACTTTAAAAAGTTATTATTCTGGGGGAGATAAAACTGCAACTCAGCAAGCTGTAATCGGTCTTGGATTAAGTCTTTCTCGTTCTCTATTTATTGATTTAGATGCTCACATTGATATTAACAAAGCCTCTGGATTTTCTTCTGCATTTAAGTATGATATTATTGATATATTATCTTTAAGAATTGCTTACCTTACTAATCCGTCTATTATCGAATGTGGTGGACTACTAAAAATCAGCGATGCTTTTAGTTTGGCAATTAATTTCAGTTACCATAATTTCTTAGGTTTTTCACAGAAAATTATGATTAATTTAATATGGTAAGTGATGAAAAAAAAATTCCCAGTCGCACTTGTTGATTGCAATAACTTTTATGCATCCTGCGAACGTGTTTTCAACCCCAAATTAAATGGAAAACCTATTGTAGTTTTATCTAATAATGACGGAATGATTATTGCACGCTCAAATGAAGCTAAGAAGTTAGGTATTGGTATTGGTGAACCTCTTTTTAAGGTTGAGGATATTGTTAGAAAGCATAATGTTTATATTTTTTCATCAAATTACACTTTATATGGAGATATGTCTCATAGAGTTATGCTATGTCTTGAGCAATTTTCTCGCGATGTCGAAATCTATTCTATTGATGAAGCTTTTATAAGTCTTGAAGGTATTGAAAGAACTGACTTGACTGAATATTGTAGAAATATAAAAAAAATAGTAAAGCAATGGACTGGGATACCTGTTTCGATTGGTATAGCTCAAACTAAAACACTTGCCAAGTTAGCTAATAAATATGCCAAAAAAAATGAAAAATACGATGGGGTTCTAAATATTGTAGACTCACCAAAGATAAATGATTACCTTGAACAGACCAATGTTAGCGAGATTTGGGGTATTGGGAGACAATACACTAAGTTACTCTACAGGCACAACATTCATAATGCTTTAGAACTGACTAAAGCTGATGATAAATGGATTAAAAAAAATATGACTATTATGGGTTTAAGAACAGTATTTGAATTAAGGGGGATTCCTTGTATTGAAATGGAATACGCTATCCCTGCAAAGAAAGCTATTGTTTCCTCACGTTCTTTTGGAAAATCTACTCAATCAAAACAGGATATAAAAGAAGCTGTTGCTTTTTTTACAGCAAGAGCAGCGGAAAAATTGAGAAGTCAAAATTCTACCACTACTCTTATTACAGTTTTTCTAAGAACTAATCCTTTTAAGGATATTCCTCAATATCACAATGGTGTTCTTGTTCAACTTCCAATGCCGACTGATTCAACATCTGAATTAATTTATTATTCTCAAAAAGGGGTTGAGCAAATCTTTAGAGAAGGATACCAATATCACAAAGTTGGTGTTCTGCTAACTGGCTTTGTACCTGTTGACCGAACTCAATTATCTCTTTTTGACACTGAAGATAGAATCAAAATGGCTAAAATTACAGAATTGATGGATGTAATAAATAATGAGTATGGTGCTGATACTTTGCATTATGCTGCAACTGGAATAAAAAGAGAATGGAGAACAAAAGCAGAAAAACGTTCTCCCAGATATACAACAAAATGGGATGATTTGCCTTCTGTTTAAAATGCCATTTTTTAAATTATAATTATTTTTAAGGAGTAAGAATAAAAAAAATTATTTTTAATATATAATTCCTTATACATCTCATAGAGGTCGGACAGCTAATTGCTCCTTTTTACGACATTTGTAATAGATTATTTCTTGTTTAAAAACGTATTATATATTATTAATATAAATATTTTAAACATAATGAAAATAATAAATAGAATACTTTTACTAATACAGTTTCGTGAAGGATATGACGAAGACGAAGAAGGTGAAAATACTCCAAAAATCACTACTGGTTCTATAGTTTGGGGTATGCTTTTTCGATCGTTTATTATAATTTTTATTAGCTTTTTTGTTTTTGACCAAATAGAATTTCAAAAATATTGGTGGATCCCTTTCTTGGTACTTTGGTTCTTTGTTGCGTATCCAGGATATAGGCAATACCAGCGATATTCAAAGAAGATTGAGATTATTCAGGAAGAAACTCTTTGTGGTTCTTGTCGTCATTTCGATGCTACAAGTCAATTATGTAAAATCTACGACGAACACATTACTAAGGATTATATTCCTTGCGAAGGTGATAACTGGGAGCCTTATTAAAACCTTATTCCTATACTAAATGAAAGAAAAACACCACCAAAATCTTTAATTGGTTCGTTTTTTACACTTTCCAAGCCATCTCCTCCAAATGGAATGAAATAATATCTGAAACTAGTACCCATTATAGAATTTGGATTGCTTCCAAAAGTTGCTCCTGCTCCAATAAAGGCTCCAAACCTTGTATAGAAACTTGCATATCCGAATGCTTCAAAAAACTCTTTATCATATGGTGTTGATAAAATAAACGTTGGTCCAAATCCAATGTTTAAAAATGGTTTTAAGGTTTCACTTAGTTCTTCTGTAAGAACGTTATATTGAAAACCAAAAGTTAAAGGGAACATATATAATCTGTTTAATTTATTGGGGACTCGATATGTTTGTGTATAAGGGTCCCAATACTCGAATTCATCGGTTTTTCTAGCTCCGGAAATATATAGACTTGCAAAGGCACAAAAGTCTTTAAATAAACCAAGTTGGTAAAAAAATCCAGCACCGAAACCATTAGCAGAAAAGATTAAATCTATTCCCCAAGCTTTAGCTGTTGGATCTTGTGATAAATCATTCTCAATTAAAGGTCTCGGCGATTTAAAAATATACACTGTATCAGGATTATATGGTTCTTTGGGCTCACCTTTGATTTGAGATAATGCTAAAGATATATTTAACGTTATCCCTAATATTACTATTATACATAACTTTTTCATACTTAAAATTATAACGATGAAATTAAAAAAAATTGTATATAAATTAATTCTATAAAGATTTTAATGTATATCAGAAAATTTTTCTTTTGGGGTGTTGCAAAGAGGACAATTATTTATATTTAGCTCTTTTGTTAGAAAACCACAATTAGGGCATAAATAGAGTACTTTTATTTGTGATAACCATTTATCAATATCTTGATTAGCTTCTTCTAATAGATTAATTTGATTTTTTATTATAACAATATAATTTTTATACGTATTCATTACTGTGAAAAATTTTTGTCCTGTTGCATCTATGAATTGCTGGAGTTGCTCTAATTGCTTCTTTTTAAATTCTAAAGCTGTTTTGAGATTATCAGAACTAGATTTAATTATGACAGGAGATACTTTTGCATCTGGATACTGTTTGTAACTTTTAATTGTTTCTGATATCGTCTCGGTTATTATTCTATCTGATTGAGATATCGTTATGAATAATGTTCCTAAAGAACTAAGATTATTCTTTTTAGCTTCATTAGCATAGAGAATAAATTGATTTGTTGAATTTACTTCATTTTCATATAAGCTCATTAAATTTAATACTATAAGACTATCTTCTAACCTAAGCTTGACATTTGTTGTGTCTTTTTGCTTGCAGGAGAATATTAATGTTAATATAACTAAAATAATTATTTTGATACTTAATTTTAGAAACATTGTTTTTATAATTTTGAAAAATATAATTTTTAAAATTATATTTTTTTTCTGAAAAATATGTTATTTTTAATAATTAGTTTCATTATTTTTAATAAAATTTATTAGGGAGTGTTTATGAAAAAAGATATTACTATTTTAATTTTTGCCTTTTTATTGGTTTATTTTCCAGTTTCAACACAGGTTTTGCAGAAATTTGAAGCCAGTGAAGGTGTTACAACTGCAAAAAATACATTATCTTCTAAATCTAATGTTGAATTAGTATTCGTAGGGACATTACTTAAGACTATTGATTACCAAACTATGCAAATTCCAATTGATTTCGATTTTAACACTGGTTTGGCAAATGCTTGGCTATATGGTTTTAAATCAGGTCCAAACCATGATAGTCTTAATTTAGTTGCAGTAATAAAGTTATTTACTCTTATGGCTTTTGATGCCTCAGGTTTTGCTCCATCTTTACAAATAAATATTCAAAGCACGCTTCAAGGATATAATTGGAAAAAAAGCAATGAAATGATTGAGTATTTTAAAACTAATTCTGAATTTATGGATTACCTGAATTCTCATCCAAATAGAGAAAACTCTATTATTAGTTTAGAGTCAAACAGTAGATTGCCATTTGTTCCAATGAACCAACCTTTCTGGATTATATATCTATATGCAGAACCTCTTGGCAAACTTTGTGCCGTTGATGCTGTAACTGGAGGCCAAGTAATATGTGGACTGACTGATATAACAGATCAGCAAAATCCAATTCAAAATCAAAATGTATTTCCTAATCCTGCTGATGCTCTTGTGAATATAGTTATTCCAGATGAGTGCATTAATCAAAATACAAGATTTGAATTATTTAATCATTTAGGGGTTTTGCTTAATCAAAGTGATTTATTTTCAATTGATTTTTCATCTTCAATTATGAAAATCAATTCAACAAATCTTGAGCCAGGCGTTTATTTACTCAGAATAATAACTGATAAATCTGTTTACTTATCAAAAATTATTATTAGAAGATAAGTTTTAAAAATTAGTAGAAAAATAAATTAGTTCGTTTATCTATTAATTAATCACCAAAAAAGTATAATATTCTTATTAGAGAAAAAGAAGCAATAAACGATAAGGTAAAATTTAAATCATATTTTCTGGTGATAGAAGTTCGTCGAGCTTTTCTTTTGTTAAAAGTTTCTTTTCTAACACGAGTTCGTAAACGCTACGGTTATTCTCAAGAGCCTCTTTAGCTAAAGAAGTGCAAGTTTCATACCCAAGAACTGGATTTAAGGCAGTAACAATACCAATCGAATTTTCAACCATCTCTCTGCATCTTTTTTCGTTAGCAGTAATTCCATCAATACACCTATATTTTAATGTAGTCATTCCATTTTTTAGCATTTCCATAGACTCAAACATACTTTGTGCTATTACAGGTTCAAAAACGTTTAACTCAAGTTGGCCAGCTTCAGCTGCCAGAGTGACTGTTAAGTCATTTCCTATGACTTTGTAAGCTATCTGATTGACAACTTCAGGAATAACTGGGTTAACCTTCCCCGGCATAATTGATGAGCCAGGTTGCATAGCTGGAAGGTTAATTTCGTTTAATCCAGCTCTTGGACCAGAGCTAAGCAATCGCAAATCGTTGCATATTTTCGATAGTTTTACGGCAAGACGTTTGACTGCCGAGGAATACATAACAAAAGCACCTGTATCCTGAGTTTCTTCTACGAGGTTAGATGCTAAAGTTACAGGTAAACCAGTAATTTCCCATAAGTAATTAATAACTAATTCTTTGTATTTAGGGTCTGCATTTATTCCGGTTCCTATAGCTGTGCCACCCATATTTAATTCAAGAAAAAGTTTTGCATTGGCTTCAAGACGTTTTATTTCTTCTTCAAGAGTTACGCCATAAGCTTCAAATTCTTGCCCTAATGTCATAGGTACTGCATCCTGGAGTTGAGTTCTTCCCATTTTAATAATACCAGCAAACTCATTCCCCTTATGTTTAAATGAAGCGACCAATTCCTTTAAGGTCTCAATTATCTCGAGGTGTTTATATATGAAAGCTATTTTTAACGCTGAAGGATATACATCATTTGTAGATTGAGACAGATTAACATGATTATTAGGATGGCAATGTTCATACTGTCCTTTTTCGTATCCCATAATCTCTAAGGCTCTGTTTGCAATTACTTCATTAGCATTCATATTAGTAGAAGTGCCAGCACCTCCTTGTATCATATCAACAGTAAAATGGGTGTGCCATTTACCATCAATAATTTCTTGACATGCTTGGATTATACTATTTGCAATGTTTGGTGGAAGTAAACCTAAGTCGTAATTTGCTTTTGCTGCTGCCATCTTGACTTGCGCTAATGCAATTATCATTGCTGGAAAATGATTAATAGCTACTCCAGTTATATTAAAATTCTCTAATGCTCGTAATGTTTGTATTCCGTAATAAAATTCAAATGGTACTTCTCTAAAACCAAGTAAATCATGCTCTGTTCTCGTTTTTCCTGATATATATTGAGCAGCCATATCAACAACTTGATTGGTTGACTGCCTCATCCTTCTGGAAATTATTCTTGAAACTTGCGATAGAATTTTAACTGCAATATTTGGAGCTGTTTCCATCAATTCAATAAATTTATGGCGATGTAAAGTCAATAGAGTTGTATCTTCAATTGCTATTGCTGATGTAGAGTGTGGATAATCATCCAAAAGTGCTCCTTCGCTAAAGAAATCCTTGCCAGTAAATGCAGCTATTCTTTTAATTTTACCAAAAGTATCTTTTTGAACTAAATCAATATGCCCATTGAATACAATATATAAATGTGTTCTTGCTGAATTTTGTTCAAAAAGGATTTGTTTTTTTTGTATGTTATGGCTATCAAACATTGGACTTAAAAAATTAATTTCATCAGAGTTAAGGTCTTTGAAGAGTTCTATTTGGCTTATGAATTTTTGGATTTGTTCTTTTTGCATTTTACACCATTTTGAAAAAAACATCAAATAATTACAAACTTAAATAAAATAAATATAATAATTATCAAAATAGATAACAGCTAATAATGATAAAATATATTTACACAATTTGATTATTTCCAAAAAAGTTAATAACTTTGAATCTTAAAATTTTTATTTTATAATAAAATTATTTGAAAAAATTATGTTAATTGAATATATACCATTAATCATTCAGCTTCTGATAGGCTTTTCATTAGCTGTCATATTTTTATTTCTTTCAGAATGGTTAGGTGCTAAAAGAGTAACAGAACAAAAACGTTCTACTTATGAAAGTGGTATGGAACCTTTCGGAACAGCTCGAGATAGGTTTTCTGTTAAATTTTATTTAATTGCTATGATTTTTATTGTTTTTGATATAGAAATAGTCTTTATGTATCCTTGGGCTGTCGGCTTTGCTAATCTCGAGCTTCGAGGTCTCATTGCAATGATTTTGTTTATTGTTATGTTATTCGCAGGTTATATTTATATAATAAAAAAAGGAGCTTTAAAATGGGACTAAAAAGTGGGGAAGGAATAATAACTACAACTATAGATTCTGTTATTCGTTGGGCTCAAAAGAACTCCCTTTGGCCGATGCCATTGGGTATATCTTGCTGTGGTATCGAAATGATGGGAGTTGCACAGCCACGTTTTGATATTGCTCGTTTTGGTTCTGAAGTGTTTAGAATGACCCCACGTCAATCTGACTTTTTAATAATCGCTGGAACTGTTACCTACAAAATGGCGTGGGTTGTTCGCAAGATATACGACCAAATGCCAGAACCTAAATGGGTTATGTCTATGGGGGTTTGTGCTTCTACTGGTGGTATGTTCCGCAGCTATAATGTTGTTCAAGGTGTTGATCAATTTGTCCCTGTAGATGTTTATCTTGCTGGCTGCCCTCCAAGACCAGAATCTATTATTAAGGGATTGTTATTACTCAGAGAAAAGATTGAAAAATATAAACCACAATTATTTAACTTCGGAAATGATGTTTCTCCTATTCCACATCAACAACCATTCGAATCTGAGTTAACTAAAATTGTAATATAATAAAGATTTCTGCTCTTTTAGTGATGCAGAGCTTTGTGGTGTAGGATATATGACTTCTATCTTAAAGATGGGAGGCATCTTAGAATATATTGGACTATTTTGTGGAGCTATAATAAATACATAAGCACCGTTTATTTGAACTTATATGAAAATTTTCGAAAATATCAATAAAGCTGTTATTGCTGGCATTATGACAGGTAACTCACTCGATGGTATTGACGTTGCTATCGTTAGGTTTTCAAGGGATAATGAAAAATTTCATTATAATTTATTGGCTTTTGATACTTTTGAGTATGAAGATAGTTTTAAAATCAAATTGAAAGCAATAATCGAAAAAAAAGCGTCAATTGATATTATTTCCGAAGTGAATATTGAACTGTCTCATTTATATGCCGACGCTTTAATCAAACTTTGTAGTAATGAGAGTATTTCTTTAGATACTATCTATGCTGTTGGTATACACGGGCAAACTGTTTGGCATGATCCCCATTCCTGTATTCCTAATACTTTACAACTAGGTTCTATTTCTGCTCTTTCAAAAATTATTAATAAAATTGTTGTTGGTGATTTTAGGATAGCAGACCTTGTTCTTGGAGGTGAGGGAGCTCCTTTAGTACCGATTTTCGATTATAATTTTCTAAAAAGTCACGAAGAAAATAGAATTATTCTGAATATTGGGGGCATCGCTAATGTTACTAATATTCCACAAGGGAGTTCAATTGAGGAAGTTATTGCTTTCGATACCGGTCCCGGTAATACTTTAATAGATTGTTTTACTAAAGAGTATTTTGATATGGATTACGATAAGAATGGCGATATCGCTTCTTTTGGTGAAATAATTCAACCATTATTTGACAAACTGAAAGAAGACACTTTTATCAAAAAAGTCCCTCCTAAGTCAACTGGAAAAGAGAAATACAACAAAGAATATATTATGAATTTGATAAACGAATTGAATTTAAATAAACTTAAGCCCGACAATATTATTAGAACTTTAACTGAATTTACAGTTTGGTCAATTGCTGAAAATATCCGTTTGTTTTGCTCTAATAGTGCTAAAATAATTGCTTCTGGTGGTGGAATTCATAATAACTTTTTATGGAAAAGACTGAGAAATGTATTAAATCAATATGAATTAATAAAATCTAATGCTTATGGTTTAAATCCAGATGCTAAAGAAGCAATATGCTTTGCTTTCCTTGCTTTTTCAACCTTGAACAAAATACCAACTAATCTTCCAAACGTAACTGGTGCAAAAAAGAAAACAGTCCTTGGAGTAATTTCAATACCCGATTGATATGAAGAGTGTCTATATTGAAACTTATGGTTGCCAGATGAACCTTAGCGATACTGAAATCGTTCAGTCCCTCCTGGTCGAGTCCGGCTATAAGCTTACTAACTCTTTGCTTTCTGCCGATATTATTCTTTTAAATACTTGTTCTGTTAGAGAAAATGCAGAAAGAAAAATTTTTGAAAGATTGAAAGCTTTGAGTAAAGTGGAAAAAAACGATAAAAACATATTAGTTGGTGTTATCGGTTGTATGGCTGAACGGCTGAGAGAGAAATTAACAAAAAAAAACAAAATTGTGTCTGTCATCGTTGGTCCTGATGAGTATAGGAAATTACCTGATATTCTTCAAAAAGCTTTCGATGGTTTTATTGGTTATGCTGTTAATCTAAGTCCATTAGAAACTTATGACGATATTATTCCTTTACGACAAAGTAAAATCAGTGCTTTTGTATCAATAATGAGAGGTTGCAATAATTTCTGTTCTTATTGTGTAGTTCCTTATACAAGAGGGAGAGAGCGTTCTCGTTCTTCAGTTAGCATACTTACTGAACTAAAGCGATTAGTAAATAATGGATACAAAGAAATTACATTTTTAGGTCAAAATGTTAATAGCTATTATGACAAAAGTGCCTTGTTTGATTTTCCTGAATTGTTGGCTAATTGCTCTGCGATAGCAAATGGTGTTCGTCTAAGGTTTATCACATCCCATCCTAAGGATTTGAGCAAAAGACTTATCGAAGTCATTGCTTCTTCCAATAATATCTGCAAACACTTACATCTACCAGTCCAATCAGGTTCTGATAGAATTCTTAAATTAATGAACAGAGGCTATAATTCAAAAAGTTATATAGAACTTATTAATCAGATAAGAACTATTATTCCTGAAATTTCTATTACTACTGATATTATTACAGGTTTCCCAACTGAAACATTGGAGGACCACGAAGATACACTTGAACTTATTAAAAAAATTAAATTCGATGGAGCATTTATGTTTAGGTATTCTGCAAGAGAAGGGACTAAAGCATATCAATATGCAGATGACGTCCCTGAAAATGAGAAAATACGAAGACTTAATGAAATTATATCTGTTCAACAGATTATTTCTAAGGGAAAAAATGAAAGCGAAATAGGTAAAATATATGATGTCCTTGTTGAAGGTAAAAGCAAAAGAGACACTAATGATTGGAAAGGCAGAACCGATAATAATAAAATTGTTATATTTGATAATATTAAAGGGTTAGAAATTAAAGAAGGTGATATCGTAAATGTAAAAATATTAAGTGCTTCATCCGCTACTTTAAAAGGTAAAATAATAACACACAAGTAATAGATTACAATAAAATTATTATATTTTCCTCATTAGATTTTATTAAAAAACTAATTAATAGGTTTATTTAATGATAAAACAATTTAATTTGCGTATTCAATTATTATTTTTTATAATTGTTATATTTACTTTTTCCGGTAAATGCTACTCTGAGGAGAGCTTCCATAGGATAACATTTGTAAGAGATTCTTTGCCTAATGGTATGCAGATCATTTATCATATTGATAGAAGTGCACCAATTGTTGCAACGGTTATGCATTATAGAGTTGGATCAAAGGATGAAGATACAAATAAAACTGGTTATGCTCATTTCTTTGAGCACCTTATGTTTGAAGCAACTGAAAATATACCACGAGCAAGTATTGATAAGTATATCGAAGAAGCAAGTGGAACATTAAATGCTTATACATCTTTCGATGAGACTGTCTTTTTCTTTGTCGTGCCAGCAAATGAAATTAAACTTCCTTTATGGATTGAATCTCAAAGAATGCGAAAACTTAAGCTGGATACAGTAAGTGTCGAAACACAAAGAGGTGTTGTACTTGAAGAGTTAAAAATGTCAACAACAAACCAACCTTATGGTAGTATGCTTTCTAAAATGGCAGCTTTTCTATTTCCAGGCACTCACTATGCTTGGGAAACTATAGGTTCAGCTGAACACATTCAAAACGCTACAATTGATGATTTTAAACAATTTTATAATAAATATTATCAGCCCAATAATGTGACTTTAGTTATTGCCGGCGATTTTAATATTGATTCAGCTAAACAATATGTAAGAGATTATTTTGGCATTTACCCAAAAGTGGAGAATCTACAACGCTATTCATTCGATTTGAAACCTTTAAACTCCGGTTCTACTGAAACTATTGTTGACGAAAAAGCTCAACTTCCAGGCATTTTTATTGGTTTTCGTGGTCCAGCTCTAAATGATTCTAATTACTACGCATTGAATTTATTATCTAACATTTTGGCAAGTGGGACAAGCTCCAGAATATACCAGAGATTAGTAGATAAAGAACAATTAGCTCTTGAAGCTTCAATGTTTCCTTGGAGCTTACAATATAGCGGTGCAATAATTATTTATGCTATAGCTAACCAAGGAGTAAAATTAGAAGCAGTGCAAAAAGCCATTGAGCAAGAAATAAAACAGATTGCTAAAGATGGTGTTTCAGAAGAGGAACTTACAAAAGCTAAGAACATCACTGAATCTGCATTTGTTTTTGGAAAGAAAAATGTTCTTGAAAAAGCTAAAACACTTGCAAAATATTATAGTTATTACTCAGATCCTAATATGATTAATACAGAACTGGAAAAATATATGAAAGTTACTCTCGAAGACATTAAGAGAGTTGCTCGTCTTTATCTTGATACAGATAAAAAGATTATACTGAAATATGTACTAAATAAGAATAAATAATACTGAGGAATTAAAATGAAAAAAATATATTATATCGTTTTATTTTTAGCTTTCTTTACAAATCAAGTTCTGTCTGAATCAATAGTTGATCTATCCAAAAAACCAGAACCATTGCCAAAAGTTGAATTTATATTCCCTGAATATACTGAAGCTAAATTAAGCAATGGTATTAGAGTGTTTTTTATAGAAGACAAAGAACAACCAACTTTTTCTATTAGATTATTAATTCCAGGAGGAACATCTATTGATGGAGAAAAAGTAGGATTATCTAAATTATTAGTGGAATTAATGCTTAAAGGGGCTGGTGACAAAACAGCATTTGATATTGCTAAAACAATTGACGGGATTGGTGCTTCTATTAACTCAAACGCTTTTAATGATTATTTTACATTTGAAGCAACTTGTATGAAAAAGCATACTGACTTAGTACTTAATATTTTTGCCGAAGTATTGCTCAAACCTACTTTTCCTAAAAATGAATTTGAGAAGTTGATTAAACAAGAAATTTCTAATATTCAAGCTGAAAAAGCAGAAGGAATGAACATTGCACAAAAACTTAGTCGTTTAGTTGTTTTTGGCGACAAACATCCTTATACCTCAATTCAAACAGAAGAAAAACTTCAACAAATTACTCTGAAAGACGTAAAAGAGCTTTATACTAAATTCATCCTTCCAAATAATGCTACTATTGCTATCGTTGGGGATTTCGATAAAAATGAAATATTTACTAAGCTCGAAAATGTATTTAAGGAATGGAAAGCAAGTCAACAACTAATTCCTATTAATGTGCCAGAACCAATTTCAAAACCAGTTGGTGTATATTTTATAGAAAGACCTGGATCTGTTCAATCTTCAGTTATTGTTTCGACTAAAGGTCTACCTCGTGATCACAAAGATTTTGCGAGTTACGAATTAGCAACTGACATTATGGGCTTAGGTTTTGCTGGACGCTTGTTTAGAACATTAAGAGAAACACATTCATATACCTATACACCTTTTGGATATACTACTAAAAATAAATATGCTAATCAATTTATTTGCGGCGCTGATGTTCGTAATTCTGTTACCGATTCTGCAATCTCTGTTATTCTTGAGCAGTTAACTTTACTTACGAAAGAGGTATCCCCTGATGAGGAATTTAATAGAATTCAACGCTCCAAAATAGGAAATTTCCTTATGAAATTTGAGGATTCTGAATTTATTGCGAATTTAATTCAAAACAGTGATTTTATGGGCATTTCTATTGATTACTATAAACGATATCCAACAAGAATAATGCAAATTGATAAATATGATGTTCAGGCAGTTGCTAAACGAGTAATGTCGCCTCGTGGTGCATTTATAGTTGTTGTTGGAAATACTGATGTTAAAACAAAGTTAGAAAAATTTGGAAAATTATTCACTTACGACCTCGATTTGAAAGAAAAAATAATAAAAAAGTCGGATATTCATGCCGAAGAGCTATTAGAAAAATATACTAACGCAATTGGAGGAAAAGCTTCTATTAATAAAGTAACATCAATTATTGCACAAGGAACTGGTGAGCTTATTGTTCAAGGCAAATCCTTTCCTGGTGAGGTTTTTCAGATAACTCAAGACAACCAACGATATTATGTATTACTTGATTTTGGTCTTATTAACCAAAAAATATGGGTCGATAGCAATCAAGCTTGGATTCAAAGCAGTGCTATGGCTTCACCTGAAAGAATAGAAGGTAACGAATTTTATCAAATACTCGAGAAAGCCGAGCTATTTCCAGTTACAAAACTATTGCAAAAAGGTTATAAATGCGAAGTTATCGGTAGTCAAGATGACGAAATAATACTTAAAACAATTAATAATTTAGGCAAAGAGCTTACATATACTTTTGATGCTAAAACTTACTTGTTAAAGAAAATTGAGTATTTAGAAGATGATCCTCAAGGTCAAATGCCCGTTACAGAAAAATATTCTGAATATATTCAGATAAATAGCATAAAATTACCTTCACTTATAGAAAATATATCTCCTTATTTTACTACAAAAATAAAATTTAATTACGAATTAAATAAAGTCGTTCCAGAATCAGAATTTATTCCTCCAAATAGTGAAGAAAATTAAATTTTATTTCTAATAATTTGCTAAATTGCATTTTATAATTAAGAAAATGCATTTTTCATGAATAAATTAAAAAAAATATTAGTCGTCGAAGATGATATTACAAGTGGTATTTTAATCAAAAGGATCCTTCTTAAAGCTGGCTATTCAGTTGTCGTAGTCCATAAAGGTGTTGATGCTTTAAGACATCTCGAATTTGAAGAATACAATGCAGTTCTTACCGATTGGATGATGCCTAATATGGATGGCATTGAGCTTATTAGAAACATCCGCAGTTCTATCAGACCTATTCCTTTAATTATTATGATTACAGCTTTAGTCTCTGACGAAGCTCGTTACTATGCTCTTGAATCTGGAGCAGACGACTACATTGCGAAACCTTTTGATTCGGAAGAAGTATTAGCTTGTCTGGAGCAAAACCTCATAAAATATTATGACAAAAGAGCTAAAGAGATTGATTTAGTGGAATTCGATGCTACTAAATCAATTCCTACTTTTGTCGGTGTATTTTTTGCTGCAAGCACAGGTGGTCCTGTTATTTTGCAAGATATTTTTAAATCTATTTCTCCTAAACTTAATGCTGCATATTATATTGTGCAGCATGGGCCTCCCTGGATTATTGATACTCTTGCTAATAAATTCCAAAAATACACTCAATTAAAAGTATCTGTTGCTCGGCATAATGATGTTTCTAAACCAGGAAATATCTATTTTGCTGCAGGAAATAAGCATTTAAGAGTTGAGCCTGGTTCTTTTCTACTTAATTTAGATGAAGGACCCAAAGAGAACTTTACTCGACCTTCTGCAGATCCTCTCTTTCGAAGTGGTGCAGAAGCATTTGGGAAATATGCAATAGCTGTGGTACTAACTGGCATGGGGAGAGATGGCACACAAGGAGCTGTCCAAATTGCTTCAGTTAACGGTAGGGTTATTGTTCAAGATCCAGAAACAGCTACTGCCTCCTCAATGCCAAAGTCAGTTTTAGAATCAAATATTAATTGTATTGTTGTTCATCCAGAACAATTAAGCCGAGTATTAGTTGAAAATATTATTGAACTTAATTCTGAATTACAACAAAATATCTAAACCTTTCTTGAGATATCTGATAACTTTATACTATAGTAAGGCTGATTCCTAATCTCAGAAAAATCAGAGAAGTAAGACTTCTGAGTGTGCCATCTTTTCTAATATTTTATAATCATTTTAATTATTGTTCGTTAATCTTTTATAAATTCTTTTTAATAATAAATTCTTTATACTATAGTTAATGAACTCATATTATTTTGGTTTAAATGGCTCTTTATTAATACTTGTTTTGCTTATAATAATCTCAATTGCTATATCGGCATTAACTTATCGCTTTACAGTTCCCCCTATTACGAACAAGAAAAAAGCTTTATTAATTACCCTCAGATCTCTTGCTTTAACTTTGTTATTGTTTTTTCTTTTCGAACCTGTTTTATCAATAATAAAAGGCGATGAAGTCAAACCCAAAATATTGATTCTATTAGATAATTCTGCTTCTATGGGTATGTCCGATGCAGGAGGAGATAGAAAAGAAAAATACAAATTAGCTTTAAAAAATTTAGGACTTGAAAATTTTGATTCTAAATTTATTGATTATCTTTTATTTGATAGTGAAATTAAGCAGCATAAGGAATTTACTATTGACAGTTTAAACTTTAAAGGACAAATGACAGATATTTCTCGTCCTCTTCAATGGTCAAAAAATTATAAAGAAAACGAAAACTTGTCAGCTATTTTACTCATTACTGATGGAGCTTTCAATATAGGAAAAAATCCTTTATTTGATGCTGAATTCTTAGGAAAGCCAATTTTTACTGTTGGAATAGGTGACACTTCTGAACCTAAGGACGTGTTAATACAATCAATTGTAACAAATGAAATAGTCTATATCGCAAACCCTGTACCTGTGAATGTCAATGTTAAAGTCAATGGATACACACAAGGAGAACTAACTTTATATTTAAAGGAAAATGGTGTAAAATTTGCTGAACAGAAAATTTCAATAAATCCTGAACAAGAAAATTATACTGCTATTTTTGAGTATTTACCTAAAACAGATGGAATTAAAAAAATTACTGCAGAAATCAATGCTTTAGAAAATGAAATAACATTAAAAAACAATTCTATTTCTGAATTTATTACTGTCCTAAAAAATAAAAGGAAAATATTAATCCTTGCAGGTTCACCTTCTCCAGATCTTTCTTTTTTAAGAAATTCATTTAATAACGAAAAGGGGATTGAATTAAAAATATATGCACAAAAGGCTGGTGCCGAATTTTATGAAGGTAATCCAACACAAACTGACTTTAATGAATCTGAAATTATTATCCTTATTGGATTTCCAAAGGCAACAAGTTCAGCTAATATAATGCAACAAGTTAAAAATGAACTCGAACGAGGAAAATCTCTGTTATTTATAGCTTCACAAGATATAGATTATGAAAAGCTTAAAATAATTCAAAATTTTGTCCCTTTTAATATCATTAGTACAAAACCAAATGAGTTCCTCGCATTGCCCTTATTTCAAAGCGAGGCTATGGCTAATCCAATTTTAAGGATAACCGGTAGTAACCTTGATTTAGAAATGTGGAATCGCTTACCTCCGATATTTAGAACAGAAACCTTTGTTAGAGTAAAACCAGAAGCTGAAGTTTTAGCAAGATTCAAAGTAAACAATGTATTACTGAAAGAACCGCTAATTATTCAAAATGAATTTCAGGGTGTAAAATCCATTTTTATTCTTGGATATGGGCTGTATCGTTGGAAATTACTTGGTTACGCTTCTGAAATAGCCAAAGGAAGAACTGAGACTAAAGATTTATACGAAATTTTCATACATAATACTTTTAAATGGCTTTCAGTAACAAAGGAAAATAAAAATATTATTGTTAAAACAACAAAAAAGATTTATTCTGGAAGCGAAAACATTGAGTTTATTGGTCAAATATATGATGCATCATATAATATTATTGACGATGCTACAATTGTTGTTAAAATGCAAGGTAGTGACCAACCTCAGGAACTCACTTTGAGACCTACTGGAAATGGAAGGTACAACGGTAGTATTGCAGGGCTTAAGGAAGGCGATTATGCATGGAAAGCTGACGTGAGTCTTAATGGAAAACTATTAGGTTCTGAACAGGGAAGATTTACTGTTGGAGAATTATCATTAGAGTTCCAAAAATTAAATATGAACAAAGCTCTACTCGATAAAATCGCAGAAAGTACTGGGGGAAAATTCTATCTACCTAATGAAACAGGGAACTTTATTAACGATTTAAATAATCTTTCGTCTTATAAATCAAAATCAATTACTACAAGGACTGAATTAGTTCTCTGGCAGTTGCCATATTTTCTTGTATTGGCCATCCTTGCTTTTTCATTAGAGTGGTTTCTAAGAAAACGATTAGGACTCTTATAAATCAACCTTAAAGGGATTCGATAGCTCTTTTTAATTTGTTTTGCACTGTGTCTGCAATTTCAGCTAAAGCGGAATTGTTAATAGCCTGCATTGAAACAATTGGATCAATAGCTGAAACCTCGACAACATTATCGTCAAGTTCTTGAACTATTACATTACAGGGTAGCATTGTTCCAATTTTATCTTCTGCAAGAAGCGCTTTGTATGCAAAACTTGGATTACAAGCTCCTAATATTTTATATTTTTTGAAATCAATATCAAGTTTTTTCTTAAAAATATGTTGAACATCAATATCAGTAATAATACCAAAACCCTCTTTCTTAAGAGTTTCTGTAACTTTGTCAATAGCTTCGTCGAAGTTGCATTTTAATGTTTTGTTAAAATAATATTGCATATTTCCTTCCTTTTGTTAATATTTTTTATAATATTGCTCAATAGTAATATTTTAAGTTTAATAAAAAATAAAATAATAAAATTTTTGTCTATAAACAAAAATTAGTAAAAAAGGACGAATTAATAATAATTATAATTTTTAGGAGTTATATGAATAAATCAACAAAATACTTGGCTTTAGGTTTTGCTTTTTTCGTATTTAGTAATTTTGCTTGCACGCAAAACAAGGAACAAGAGCAAACAAAACAAGCTGTGAAAGAAACCACCGCTATTGCTTCGGCTAAAATAGCAGATAATGATCAAAAACAGTCTGATGTAGATGTTTCTAAAGTTTTTTTAATAAATTCAGTTGAAAAAAATTCTGAAGGAAAAATACCAGATTTCTCATGGAAAGAAGGTGATAGGATAATTTCTTTCTCCCAAATTGCAAAGAATAAGGTGGTATTCCTAAACTTTTGGGGGACATGGTGTCCTCCTTGTAGGAAAGAGATTCCTGATATTATTCAGATCCATAACGAATTAAGTAATAAAAACTTTGTTATCATAGGAATTGCACTTGAAAGACCAAACCTCAATGAACAGCAAGCTCATTCTTTGGTTAAGGATTTTGCTAAACTAAATAAAATTCCATATACCCTTGTAGTTAATTCCGCAAAAAATGACCTTGCTCAAGCTTTTGGAGGCATTCCTGCTGTTCCAACGACTTATATTATTGGAAAAGATGGAACAATAAAAGAAAAAATTGTAGGCGGAAGAGATAAAAACAGTTTTATGGAAGCTATAAATAAATATCTAAAGTAAAATTTAAATAACCGTAAAAATAATAATAGAAAAATCAACTAAAATTATTTTTCTTAGTTGATTTTTTTATATGTTTATATTTAGCTGTTTTATTCTGTGTTCTAATTGTGCTATAGAGATCTGCAGAATTTCAGCAGCTTTTATTTTATCTCCATTAGTCAAATTTAATGTTTGTTCAATCAGGTCTTTCATTACAATATGTAAACTTACTCCTTCTTTTGGTACCTTTACAAAATGACTTGTTTCTTTATTATCAAAATTTTCTTTAATTAATGAATCAATTATTGAAGGGTTAAGAAAATTTAAAGAATTCTCATCAATTATAGTTTTAGTTTCTAATAAAACTACTCTTTCGATCACATTTCTCAATTCTCTAATATTGCCTTTCCACTTATAGCTATATAGAATATCAATAGCTTTGTCATCAAAACCTGTGATATTTTTTCCAAATTTTTTATTGAATTCGCTTACAAAAGAGGAAGCTAGAAGAAGAATATCATCATTGCGTTCTCTTAATGGTGGTAAAGTAATCTTAGCAACATTAAGCCGATAGAACAAATCATCACGAAATTTTCCTTCTTCTACAAGCTTCTCAAGGTTTTTGTTTGTAGAAGCAATAACTCTAACATCTACCGAAATCTCTTTTTGTCCTCCAAGACGATAATATTTTTTTTCTTGTAGAACCCTTAATAACTTTACTTGAAGCTCTAAACTTAGTTCTGAAATTTCATCAAGTAATATTGTTCCTCTGTGTGCTTGTTCAAATCTTCCTTGCTTAATTTTCTCAATTGCACCAGTGAAAGCACCTCTTTCATAGCCAAACATCTCATTTTCAGCAAGTTCTCTTGGTATAGCTCCGCAATTAATTGTAACAAATGGGCCATTAGCTCTTGTTGAATTATTGTGTATAAATTTTGAAAACAATTCTTTACCAGTTCCAGTTTCGCCATATATTAAAACAGTAGTATCAGCTCCAGCTATTATTCTCGAAATCTCGAGAGCTTTCAAAATTCCTTCTGAATTGCCTATGATTTCTGAAGGTTGTTCTTCCTTTAGTTTTTCTTCAAGAATACTAACCTGCCTGCGAATATCATAATTCTTAAGCGATTTGTCAATTATTTCAAGCAAATGTTCTAAATCAAAAGGTTTAATAATATAGTCATCTGCTCCGAGTCTTAATGCTCTAACAACGAGTTTTGTATCGTTATAAGTTATCATCATAATGATTGGAACTTTTATTCCTTGCTGTCTGAAATATTCAACCAAATCTAAACCATTGTAGTAATCTAAGAATATATCGAGAAGAATTAAGTCAGGTTGTATTATTGGCACTTCATATTCAGCATCTTGATAATTATTAAATGAGTGTACTTTTTTATAATGTATATTTAGAAATTCTTTTATCTTACTGTTTATTGCTTTATCATCTTCTATTACTGCTATCGTAAAGTTTTTCTTTTCCATTTTAATTATATTTTTTCATCAAATTGCAAGATTATAAAAATATAAATTTATAAAAATAAATATTAGTATTAAAGAATTTTATTTATTATATCTTACAAAAATTTTTATTTTCTATTAATATTAATTATTTCTAAGATTATTTTCAACATGTGCATAATCTTATCAAGGATAATTTAATTTTAATTATATTTAGCATACTATTATGAAGTGGTTAACTGTCCGACAACTCAAATCTGTCTTACATCTTTTAGCTAAAGTACAATTCAAATATTTAAATTTTAAATATAATAATCATCTATTTTTGTTATTATTATATTCGAAAAAAACATTAAATATATTAAAATATTCATATATTTAACTCTTTGAATTAGTTAATAGAATTATTCTATCATTTTAAAAAATAATTACTAGCCTTTGATTAATAAATATAGTCTACCCTTTTTGTGTAAATATTACTCCGCTAATTATCAATAAACCTCCTACAATAAAAGTAATGCTTAAAGAATGTTGTAAAAATATAACAGACAAAATTGTTGTAAGCACTGGTTGAATATTATTAAATACAGCTACTTTACTCGGGTCAGTTCTTGCTAAAGCATAATACCAAATTGCATAACCTAAAACTGATAGAAGCATTGCAAGATAAGCAATTTTCAACCAATCTATTGTAGTTATTATTTTAAATTCAATTGGATTACCAATAAATATAAAAACAGGGATATATAATATAAATCCAACTATCATAGCCAATCCAGTAGAATATATAGCACCGTATTTTATAGAAAAACCCTTTCCCAAAATAGTATAAAAAACATATGCTAAACATCCCCCTAAAGCCATCAAATTTCCTTTTGTATTGTCAGAAGCTAAATCAAATCCATTCTCTAAAATTATAACAACCGTTCCAACAAATGCCAAAATAATACCAATAGTCTTAATTATTGTCGGTTTTTCGTTTATAATAATAATAGAAAAAATAAGAACAAGAACGGGAAGAAGAGCATATGAGAGCGCTATATTGGGGGGATAAGTATATAAAAAAGCTGCAGTAGCTAAATATTGGTTTAGTGGAACACTTAATACTCCTAAAACAAATAAAAGTAAAGCGTCATAAAGTTTGAGCTTTATAACTATTTTCTTTCTTTTTACAATAAAAATAATGATAAATATTAGAGCGGTCATACCACAACGGAGAAGTAATATAACTTCCGGGGATAAATGCGTTATTAGCTGCTTTGAAAATATATGAGAAATTGAAGCAATTATTTGGAATAATAATAATAAAGCGAAATAGTTCATTAATATTATGTTGAGCTAAATATTTTTAAAATAAGTCCTTCTTGGGCTTCATAACATAATTGCTTGGATGCTTTAACGCAAGATTGACGATATTTGTTGTAATTATCTTTATCCATTATTTTATTTATTTCGTTAGCAAGTTCTCTTGGACTTATACTTGTATCTACACACTTTCCAATATTGTATTTTTCGCAGTATTCTTGCATTGCTGGGAGATTTGTTGCGATTGTAGGTATTCCTGCTCTACAGTATTCAAAAAGCTTATTTGGAAGAGCTAACTCAGTGCTTTTGGATATTTTTTCTATTAAAGATATACCTATATCTGCCGATGAAGTCCATTCGTGAAGCTCATCATAATTTAGAACACCACAAAAAATAACCCTATCCTGTACGTTAAGCGATTTAGCGTATTTCTGTATATATGTCTTATAATTACCTTCACCTATTATACATAATACTGCATCATTAATAAATGGAAGGGAGCTTATTGCTAGAATTAATCCTCTACCGGATAGTATCATCCCTTGATATACTAGTATTATGTAATTATCAGGAATATTGTATCTCTTTCTTATAATATCTGACCTAATTACAGGTTTATATGGCGGTAAGTTTAAGATAATATGATATGGAATATTATTCTTAAAATATTCTTTGAGATAGTTTCTATCAGCTTCTCCAGAAACAATTATTTCATTAACCTTCTTTACAAAAATTCTTTCAATATTAGCAATTACTATTTGCTTAAACGGATTGTGATATAAGGGACCAAGAGCAGAATATATATCTCTGGAATCATAAATCAATCGAGAGTTGTATTTTCTTTTCAAATAAATACCTATTGGTAAGGCATATAAATCTCCGCTAAGAATTATTTTAGCTCTTGCTTTGCCAAAATATTTGATACACTTAATTAAGAAAAGAAACCATTTTATGATTGCTCTACTTTCATCTGGTAAACTGATATTAAAGAATTCTATTTTTTCTTTCTCAAAATATTCTATATCATCTTTTGAACCGTTTCCAATGATACATACTTTTTTGTTATTCTTTACCAAAAGACGAGCTAAATTAAGACTTCTGGCATCGTTTTTAAATTTAGACATTGTAATAATACAAATGTCAAATGCTTTAATTTTTTCTTTCATTTTAATCTTTGAATTTAAAATGAAAAGTGCTTCTAAGAATACCCCTTGCAAAAAAGCGTTCTTTGAAATAAATCAAACTTTCTGCTGGGGTCATCGGGTCTTCTGCAGATGTGTCTTGCGATACTCCAATATCGAACCATTCATAGCCTTTTTCTTGAGCCCATTTAATAGTTTCATTCATACATAAAAAAATTGGTTTTAAATGCTTATATTCATAAAGCATCATTACATAAAAACACAAAGCAACTTTGTCGTTAGTAAGGAAAAGTAATGAACCAGCTATAGGTTTTTTATCTGAATATACCATAAATAACTTGAGTTGATCAGGAACTAATTGTTTTAGTGTTAGCAAATCGTCTAATGAATGAGTAGGTTTTACATTGTGTCTTGCTTTATTCTCTTCTAATATCGGATAAAAGGCTTCGTAATCGTTGCTTTCTTCAATTCTGATGTGTTTTTGTTTCAAAATACTATTTATAATCCTTCTTGATTTAATATCAAAATTCTTAAAATAATCAATTCCTTTTCGTAAATCTACTGCGTGAGATATATAATGATTTTCAAAATCAAACTTTCTATATAGCATAGCATATTCTATATGCTGATTGTATATTTTATTATATATTATTGGTGGTGGTATAATAAATACTTCTTTAAAATGCTTGCTCGAATATTCAATAAATTTATCTACAATGCGAAGAGAAAGAGCAAAAGGAATGTCTTTAATAACAAATGAACCATAGCTTGCTCCAATGGGAGACCAATAAATATCGCCTGAGTTGGTTATACCTCCAGGTAGTAAAGCTACAATATCTTCATCAATTTTAAAAACTAAATGATGAAATTTGAACTTACCCTGTTTATGGTATTTTAAAAATGCTTGTTTGTGAAACATAGTTCCATTGTTTGACTCAGTGACAAATCTGTCCCACTCGGAATCCCAGCTTTCATTATATTCTTCGATGATGATATTTTTTTTTGCTATATCATTCATTATAATAAATTTCCTATTCCTATTAATAGGTCAGTTATCAATACAACAAGTACATTTATGCCCATTGCAGGTATTATTTTATCAGTTTGGTCGCCGTATTTAACAGCAGTTGAGCAAGACTTTATTGCTAAAGGTAAAGTTAAGAAACCTAAATAAAGAAAATAAGAGCTTAAACTCAATATTGGGATAATTAGAATAAATCCATAAACAAGGAAAATACCAATACAGTATAAATATGCAGCTCTCTTTTTCCCAAGAGCTATAACGAGGTGATATCTTCCACCCTCTTTATCTGCTTCTGCATCTGGAAATTCATTTAAAAACAAAAGCAAAGAAGTTAAAATCCCAACTGGTATTGAGATTAAAATTACTTTTACTGGTAGAATTTGGCTTAATTCCATTTCTGGGCTTGCTACAAGACCTATATAAGTTCCGATAACTACAAAAGAACCTAAAGTCATTCCAGCAAAAAATTCTCCAAGCAGAATCTTTGCTAAAAAGGGCGTATATAGCAGAATAGTTAAAGCACTTATGACTATTAATATAGTTAAAAACCAATGCGCAATAATAATAAAATATATGCCAATGATAAGAGCAATTAGCATAGTAATAATTGCAACTTTAAGGACAGTCTCAGGTTTCGTTGCTCCAGATACAAGCATTCCACTACCACCACTAAAAGGATTTCTAATTGTGTTAAAGTCAATTTTAGTTTTGTAATCGGAATACTCGTTGAATAGATTCACTGAAGTATGGGCTAATACATTGCCTACTAATAGCAATATTAAATGAAAGATATTAAGATTGAGATTAGCATGGGTAATATCTATAATCGATAAGGAAAATCCTATAAAAGTTAGAACAACTGCTAATAGCAAAAAATTAGCACGTGTTTGTGCAAGCCAAATCTGCATTTTGTTTGGTTCAGTCATTATTTTATACCTCAATATTTTTATGAATTAAAATAATTTGCGAATTCAAACCCATAGTTTTTACATTCATCAAGTTTAGTTTCATCTGGCGACCATTGAGACTTTATTCCTTCTCCGATTACTTCGAAATTAGCTTCTTTGAGTTTTTCATTAATCAATATAATGGAAGTTGGACTCCAACCGTAGGAACCGAAAGCGCCACCTTTTTTATTAGATAAATTCAACAATTTTAGCTCCTCGAGTAATGCATATATTGAACCTGTAAGCCCATTATTAATAGTAGGGGCTCCTATTATTATTCCTTTAGATTGAAATATCTCGGTAATAATATTGCTTTTGTCTTCTCTTGAGGAATTAAAAAGCTTGATGAAAACTTTTTGATCTGCTAATTTGATTCCTTCTGCAATCGCTTCAGCCATTCTGCGAGTACTATTATACATTGTATCATAAATAATGGTAATCTGATTTTCAGAATAATCTCCTGCCCATTTTTTGTATTTTTCAATAATTGAGGTTGGTTTGTCTCTCCAGATAACACCATGTGCTGGACAGATCATATCAATGACTAAATTTAAAGTATCTAATTCTGCTAATTTTCCTATAACCTTCTTATTAAATGGAGATATAATATTAGCATAATACTTTAATGCTTCATATGATAACTCTTCTTGAGGTACTAAATCATTAAACAAAAAATTACTTGCGTAATGTTGACCAAATATATCATTAGAAAAAAGTATGTTATCCCCAGTGAGAAAGCACATCATTGTATCAGGCCAATGAAGCATAGGAGCTTCAATGAATAATAATTCCCTTGAACCAATATTAACTCGCATTCCAGTTTTAACAATATTGAAATTCCAATTCTGATGGTAATAGCCATATAATGATTTTTGCCCATTTGCTGTGCAGTAAACCGGCACATCAGGCATCATAGATATAAGGTAGGGAAGAGCTCCACTATGGTCTGGTTCAGCATGACATGCAATAATGCCATTTATAGATCTAATGTCAATTGTTTTAGCTAAGTTTTTGAGAAATTCACCAGCGTAAGGTGACCATACAGTATCAATTAATATATTATTTTCATCTTTTATCAAAAATGAATTATAAGAACTACCATGAGCTGTCGAAAGTTCCTCTCCATGAAACTTCCTTAGCTCCCAATCTATCTTACCTACCCATTCAATTGTATCTTTTATTTTTAAAGACATATCAAACCTATATTAAAACAATGAAAATAAATTACAAAAATACGAAATTTAGATCATTAGTAAACAGAGTAGATAAGAAAAATCGTAATTGAAAAAAATATTTGAATAATAAAATGAAATTTCTTAATTTTGTATTCTTGAAAATTGGTCGGGTAGCTCAGTTGGTAGAGCGAAGGACTGAAAATCCTTGCGTCGGCGGTTCAATTCCGTCCCTGACCACAAAAATAATTGACCTTAATTTCCAGTTAAAAAATTATATGATAGGTGTATTTATTGGTCTTAATTTTACTTTTTTAAGATTATAAAATTATATAAAAATATAAAACTCCTTCAATAAATTAAATACATGTTTTTGACTTTAAAAGCATAAAATATAAATATTTTATTTTTTATTCTTGATTGTTTTTTATTAATTTTTCTAATAGACCATAATATAATTTGTAATTTTCTTCCTCAAAGCAGACAAAAACAACTTTTTCAAAAACATTATTTTCTTTAATAAAAGATAAAACAGTATTGACAGCAATTTCTGATGCTTTATCTTTTGGGAAGCCATAAATTCCAGTGCTTATATTTGGAAATGCAATTGCCCTTATCCCAAAATCGGATGCTAATTTGAGTGTATTAATATAACATTGCTTTAATAACTCTTCCTCGTTTGCATACCCACCTTTCCATACTGGACCTACGGTATGGATTACATATTTTGATGGCATGTTTCCAGCACTCGTAATAACAGCTTCTCCTGTTGGTAATCTACCTCCAATTATCTGAACAACCCTCATACATTCCTCATGTATTTTTGGGCCTCCAGCTCTATGGATTGCTCCATCTACTCCACCGCCACCTATTAAAGAACTATTTGCAGCGTTCACAATAGCTTCAATGCTTAGTTTTGTTATATCTCCCTTAATAACTTCAATATTCATTTTATCTTTTTCCCTTCAACAAAAAATTGAGGTATTTTTGTTTGTCTCTTGTTGCTGTTTCTACAGCAATTACTTTATCTTCAGGTGAGATAATTACATAGTATGGTATAGCATCAATTCCAAATCTTTCTTGTGCGAATCTTTTATGGCTAATGTAAGGTTCTTTTTTGACATCAGTAATCAATTTTACTTTAATCATTTCATTCATAGCTGTTTGAATTTCTGGGAGTGTGAAGATATTTCTCTCCATCCATCTGCAATTTGGGCAATGTTCACCAGATATATCTACAAATATATTCTTTTTAGTTTCTTTTGCTTTTAAAAGAGCTTGATTGAAATCTTCTAACCACTGATCGTTTCCGGGATTTTGATTTGATCCAACAACTAATATATTTGATTTTTCTGGATTAGGTAGAAATGCTTCGAATTCTCCAAGAGAATTGCCAAATAATCCTGAAATAAAGTAAAATGTGAGTGTGCTAAAAAGTAAAGCGAATAATAATCTAAGAATTCCAACATTTTCAACAGGAGAATCGTGAGGCATTCTGAAAATACCAATAATATATAAAGTTGAGAAAAGAGTACAAGTAATCCATATTCCAAGATAAATTCCACGCGAGATAGGAAATCCCCATTCTGTAAATGAAACATTAATAAATTCCAAAACAGCCATTATTATAATAAAAGCAAGTACTACTTTAATGTTGTTCATCCAAGCACCAGCTCTTGGAATTTTATTTAAAGCCATCGGGAAAAGAGCAAGAAGGAAAAAAGGAGCTGATAGGACAAAAGAGAAACTTGCCATACTTACAATTGGATAGAACCATTCACCGCTTGCAGCTGCTCCCAAAGCCCCTGCAACAAGTGGTCCCGTGCAAGAGAATGAAGCTAATGAAAATGTAAGTCCCATCAAAATAACGCTACCTATTCCCTCTCCTTTTTGACTTTTTGCATTTAGTTTATTCAATATACTTGTTGGAACCTGTATCTCAAAAGCTCCAAATAAACTCAAAGCAAAAGCTATGAATATCAAAGCTATCAATAAAGAAACCCAGGGATTTTTTACAAAATCCTGTATTCCAGAAGCACCAAATATTAAAGAAAATATAAAGCCTAAAGCAGTAAATGTAATGATAATCCCAAGGGCATATACTAATGCATCTCTAAAACCTTTACCTTTTGTTTTTTCAGACCTTTTAGTAAAAAACGATACTGTTATAGGAACCATCGGAAATACACAGGGCATTAGAAGAGCAGCTGCACCAGATGCCATTGATATTAGTATGGTTGTCCAAATGCTTTGCTGTTCTTTATTTTCTAATTGTACTTGACTATTTTGATTAGATAATTGAGTTGTGTCATTATTATATTGTTTTACGAATGGAGCTTGTCTTGAAGTCTCAATGCCTTCTGATGAAGTAGTTGCTTCTGTGATTGTTGTATCTGTGATATTTTCTTGACTTTGAAAAGCTTCATTACTAATAAGAATTTTATAATCTTCTGGTGGGATGCATCCATCTGGCAGACAAATTTGCAAATAAAGATTCACGAAGAATTTGTCTTTATTAAAGTCTATAGACTTTTTTGCCATAGTTGGTATATTAAATATAATTTTTCCTTCGTATATTCCAACTTTCATCTCGAATATTTCATCATATTCTATTTTGGGTTTAGTTCCACTGATCTTTCCTGCGATCTTCAATGCATTTTCCGGTATCAATGAAATTTCAGTAGGTATTGGTCCATTATAATCAGTAACTTTTGGATCTTTAAGAGCAAAAGTATGTAAGTCTTTTTTTAATGTTATTTCTAATCGAATTAAAAATTTCTCACCTTCATTGAGAATAATTTTTGATGGCATAGCTTTAGCTTTAAAGTGCTTGAATTGTTCGCTGAATGAATTACTTGAAAATAATGCAATGAATATTATGATAGCAATTAATGTTTTATTCATTTTATACCCTAAAATTTAAATTTAACGAAATACTAAATTGTTAATTGTTTAATTCTATTCTCTATCACCTTGGAAATAAGTGATGTACCTTTTATCTATGTAACCTTTGTAATCTTTAAATTTCCTAATAAATTCAGCTTGATTTTTTGCTAACTCAGTTGGAGAGTCAAAACCATAAGTCCTTAAAAGATAGTTCAATGCTATAACCTCAGCAATAACTGTTATATTTTTCCCTGGGTAAATTGGTAAAATCACTTTTTGAATTTCAATATCAAGGATATTTTCGTAAAAATGATCAAATCCAGTTCTTGTATATTCTTCGTTATCGTTCCAATCTACAAGTTCAACAATTATTTCCAAACGTTTTTGTAATCGGACTGCTCTTATACCAAACATTTGCCTTATGTCAATAAATCCGACACCTCTTAATTCTAAATTATGCTTAACTACTTTTGTACCAGTTCCCATAAGAATAGATTCTCTTTTTTTTGTTACAAGCACAGCATCATCAGCAATCAATCTATGACCTCTTTCTACTAAATCAAGAGCAATTTCGCTTTTGCCAATCTGACTACGACCTTGAAACAATACTCCTACTCCAAAAACATCTACAAATGAACCATGTAATATAGTATGACAAGCGAATAAATCATCTAAAAAGTCGGAAAGTACAAAGAATATTTTAGATAGATTATAAGGACTGCTTAGAACAGCAACATTATGAGATTTACATAATCTTAATAACTTTTCATCAAGTGTATTAGAATTGCTTATAATTATACAAGGTATATCGTAATTTAATAATTTCTTCAATGCTTTTGCTTTTTTTATCGGTGTTAAACTATTTAAATAAGCAAGTTCGGTATTACCAAAAATTTGTATCTCGCCTTGATGGAAATTATAATAAAAACCTGCCAAAGCCAATTGTGGCCTATGTAAATTCTTGCTATATATTTTTTTGTCAATTCCAGTATCTCCTATCAAAGATTTAAATTTTAAAGGCGATTCAAATAATTGCTTGACTTTAATAAATTCGATTATATTTTCTTCATATTTAGTGTTCATTATACCTTCTCATTATATTTTGAAATACTAATATCATAATTTGATATTTTTATACATTTAATTTAGAAAAATTTTTACAATTTTGTTTAAATGAATATTTAAAATTAATATTTTTGAAAGAAACATTTATAAATTTAGAACGTATATTGAAACGGTTAGATGTCCAACATCTCCTTGATGTTGAACAACTCTATTAACCCTATGATATCAAGTCATCGGATTAATGAAGTTCTAAATAAAATTTATTAGGAGGTATATATGGAAAAATTAATTTCAATTACTTTTGCTTTCTTGCTGATTTTGAATATCAATGGATTTACTAAAGGAAAAGAGAAAGACAAAGACAAAATCAAAGCAAAAGATACTACAGAGATATTAACATCTCAAAAATTAAATGCTTTATCTTTTAGATTAATTGGTCCTGGTTTAACTTCTGGAAGAATTGTTGACTTTGCTGTAAATCCAAAAAACTTCTCAGAATATTTCGTTGCTGTTGCATGTGGAGGAGTTTGGAAAACTACCAATGGAGGTATAACCTACAATTCAGTATTCGATTCTCAGGAGTCGTTTTCAATAGGTTGTTTAGCTATTGATCCTAATAATCCATTTGTGGTTTGGGTTGGAACTGGCGAAAATAATAGCCAGAGGAGTGTTTCTTGGGGGGATGGTATCTACAAATCTGTGGATGGTGGAAAAACTTGGAAAAATATGGGATTGAAAAAGTCTGAACATATAGGCAAGATTTTGATAGACCCAAGAAATTCTAATGTGGTTTATGTTGCTGCACAAGGTCCTCTTTGGGGATCTGGTGGCGAGAGAGGATTGTATAAAACAACAGATGGAGGCAATAATTGGGAATTAATACTAAAAATCAGTGAAAATACAGGAATATCAGATATAGCTTTTGATCCGAGAAATCCAGATGTTATCTATGCATCCTCTTATCAGAGACGTCGCCATGTATGGACTTTAATCAATGGGGGACCTGAAGCTGCAATTTATAAAACAGTTGATGGAGGTAAAACATGGAATAAACTAACAAATGGACTTCCAAGTGGAGATGTTGGAAGAATAGGATTAGCTGTTTCTCCAATTAATCCTGATGTTGTATATGCTTTAATTGAATTACCTGAAGGAAAGGGCGGATTCTATCGTTCTACTGATAGAGGTGAATCGTGGTCTAAACGTAGTGAGTATGCTACTGTTAGTGCTCAGTATTATCAAGAAATTGTCGCTGACCCTGTCCAATTTGATAGAATCTATTCTTTAGATACATATTTGAAATACTCCGATGATGGAGGTAAAACATGGCAAAATTTAGGCAACAAGCATCGGCATGTTGATGACCATGCAATTTGGATTAATCCTCAGAATAATTCTCACATTATTGTAGGTGGAGATGGGGGAATTTACGAAACATATGATAGAGGTGAGAATTGGCGACATAGCTCTCATTTACCTGTTACTCAATTTTATAGAGTTGGCATTGATAATTCAGAACCATTCTATTTCGTTTATGGAGGAACCCAAGATAATAATTCTTGGGGTTGTCCTTCGAGAACAACTAATAGTGGTGGAATTACGAACGAGGATTGGTTCCTTATAGTAGGAGGGGATGGTTATCAAGTGCGAGTTGACCCCAAAAACCCTAATATATTATATGGTATGTGGCAATATGGAAATTTAGTTCGTTACGATAAGAAAAGCGGAGAAGTATTTTATATCCAACCACAACCTGAAAAAGGAGAGGAATTAAGATGGAACTGGGATACACCTTTAATAATTAGCCCTCATTCGAATACAAGAATTTATATTGCCGCTAATAAATTATTTAGAAGCGATGACTTGGGCAATTCTTGGAAAGCTGTTAGCGGAGATTTAACTCGACAAATTGATAGAGATCAACTTAAAGTTATGGATAAAATATGGCCTCCAGAAGCTGTTGCTAAAAATGCTTCTACATCATTCTATGGTAACATAGTCGCTTTAAGTGAATCTCCTATAAAAGAAAATCTGATCTATGTTGGAACTGACGATGGTTTAATACAAATAACTGAAAATGGTGGAGAAAATTGGACGAGAATTGAAAAAATTATTGGAGTCCCCGAAACTACTTATGTTAGCGATATATTTGCTTCTATTCATGATGAGAATGTTGTTTACGCTTCATTCGATAATCATAAAAATGCCGACTTCAGACCATATTTACTAAAGAGTAATGATAAAGGACGGACTTGGATATCAATTGCTGGCAATTTACCTGAAAATGCGCCTGTATATTGTGTTTATGAGGATCATATTAATAAAAATTTGCTTTTTGCAGGAACTGAGTATGGTATTTTCTTTACTATTGATGGAGGGCAGAAATGGATCCAGTTAAAAGGAGGCATTCCCACAATTGCTGTAAGGGATATTGAAATCCAGACAAGAGAAAATGACCTTATCCTTGCTACATTTGGAAGAGGAATTTATATCCTTGATGATTATTCGCCCTTAAGAGACATAACACCAGAGCTTTTAAAAAAAGACATCCATATATTCCCAGTTAAAGATGCTTGGCTTTATAACGAAGATGACTCTAAAGCAAAAAACGATTTAGGTGAGACATTTTACAGAGCAAAGAATCCTCCTTTTGGAGCCACTATAACTTTTTATCTAAAAGAAGCTTTAAAATCCAAGAAAGATATAAGAAAAGAAACTGAAAAAAAACTCATTGACGAAGGCAAAACACCTCCTTATCCATCATTTACAGATTTGAGAGCAGAAGATGAGGAAGAAGCACCATATTTATTCTTAAAAATTACAGATATAGATGAAAATGTTGTTAGGATATTGAAAATTAACGCTATAGAAGGATTTAATCGTGTTACTTGGGATTGTCGCTTTCCTGATGCTTCTCCTGTTACTGAAAATACTAAGACTGATAAGTTTTCTGGTATGCCTGTAATGCCTGGAAAATATAAAGCATTTATTTACAAAAATAATAATGGAGAAATAACTAAGCTTGCAGGTCCTATAGAATTAAATTTAAAGGTATTAAATAATGTGACTCTTCCTGCGAAAGACAGAAAAGAGCTTGTTGATTTCCAAAGAAAAACCGCAAGTCTTCAAAGAGCTGTTATGGGTACTAATAACTCACTTGAAGAAACAAAAAATAAAATTAATTTAATGAAAATAGCTTTACTAAATACAACTAATCTAAACTTAGAGCTTCTAGAAAAAGCAAGAAAAATTGAAAAAGAACTTTATGATATTGAAGTCCTTCTAAATGGAGATGATACAAAAGCCAAGAGAAATGCTAACCAAACACCCTCGATAACTGACAGATTGAATTATATCCTGTGGGGTATTTGGGCTGTCTCATCAGCTCCTACCAAAACTCAGATTGATGCATTCAATATTGCTTCCGAACAATTAAAAACTACAATAGAAAAATTGAGAAAGATTATTGATACAGAAATAATTTATTTAGAGCAGGAAATGGAAAAAAATGGTTCTCCATGGACGCCTGGAAGACTTCCTGACTGGAGGTAAAATCTTTAAAATATAATTATTATAATATCAGTCAATGTATATCGGTGTAGATTTAGGCGGTACTAACCTTAAAGTTGGGGTTATTAATGATGATGGGAAAATACTCTATCTCAAATATTTACCTACAAATGCAGCTGAGGGAAAAGAATATGTTATTAAAAACATACATAAACAGATATATCTTGCTATTAAGAAATTTAGGAAAACAAAAGCTATTGGTATTGGCATTCCTGGGATTGTAAGTAAAGGTATCGTTAAAGTGGCTCCTAATCTTACTGGTTGGGAAAATGTTCCAATTCAGCAAATAATTGCAACAAAATATGATTTACCTGTTGCTGTTGATAATGATGCTAATACTGCTGCACTTGCTGAATTGGAACTCGGTGCTGGGAAAAATAGTCAAAATTTCATCTACATTACATTAGGAACTGGTGTCGGAGGAGCAATAATTATTAATCGAGAAATATTTAGAGGAGATTATGGAGGAGCTGGAGAAATAGGACATATAATTATAGATGCTACAAATAAAATTAGTAATGAAAAGCAGTATAGAACGGGTATATTAGAAGAGTTTATTGGGAAAAATCAAATAACTGAATTTGCAAGAGAATTCATAAAAAATAAACCTGATACTATATTACATAATTATGCTAAACTTGACCCTTATTTTATAAGCGAAGCTATTGAGAGAAAGGACAAAATAGCAATTGAGATATATAAGTTAATAGGTTATTATTTAGGAATAGGATTAACAAATGTTATGAATATTCTTGATATTCGCTTGGTCATTGTAGGTGGAGGACTAAGTCTTTCTCATCCGATTTTATTTCAATTTGCAAAAGAGACAATTGCTATAAGAGCAATGCCTTCTGTGGCAGAAAATTTCGAAATAAAACAAGCTCACTTTCTTAAGGATGCTGGTATTATCGGTGCAGGCTTATTGGGAAAAAGGTATTTATGAAATAAACATTTCTGTAACTTAGATGTTTTTATGAATTATTTTGTGTAATTTTGTATTTAAATTTTTAACGATTTGGAGTAATCTGATATGCAAGATTCAAAGAAAAAAGTACTATTAGTTGATGATGATATTGATTTACTTTATCAAAATTCAATTCTCTTAAAACAAAATGGCTTTGAGGTTATAACAGCAGAGAATCAAAAGCAAGCTGAGGAGTTAATAAAAAGCATAAAACCAGATATTGTTGTTACAGATCTAATGATGGAAGAGCTTGATGCGGGGTTTACCCTTGCACATCATATAAAACAAGTGGATGATAATATTCCAATTATTATTGTTACAGGGGTTGCACAAGAAACAGGTATGAGGTTCTTTTCTGGGACCGAAGAAGAAAAAGGCTGGACTAAAGCCGATACTATATTAAGCAAGCCAATTAGATTTGAACAATTGTTACAAGAAATAAAAAAATTATTAGCAATTGACTAAATTAAAATATGTCAACTTTAAAAGTATTGATCGTTGATGATGAAAAAGGTATGCGCGAAGGGATGTCGAGAGCATTACAAAATTACACGATGAAATTACAAGATATTGATGAAGAAATCACTTTTAGAACTGAATTTGCAGAAAATGGTGATGAAGCTATAATCAAATATAGAGCATATAATCCCGATATTTTATTGCTGGATTATAAATTACCCGATATAACGGGATTGGAAATTCTGGAAAAATTGGAAACAAACGAAGAAACAACACTTACTATTATGGTAACAGCTTATGCTTCATTAGAAACAGCAGTCAGTGCTATCAGAGCAGGAGCTTTTGATTTTCTCGCAAAACCTTTTACACCTCAAGAATTGAGGAATACTGTAAGCAAAGCAGCTCAGAGTTTGATACTAGCAAGACAAGTAAAAAAATTAAGCGAAGAAAGAAAACAAGTTCGTTTCCAATTTATCTCTGTTCTTGGACATGAACTCAAATCTCCTTTGAGTGCAATTGATGGTTATTTGAATATGATGAAGGAAAGTATATTAGGGAGTAATCTTGAAAGTTATAAAGATATTATTGCTCGCTGTCTTGTTAGAACAGACCAAATGAAAAAGTTAATAGTTGATTTACTTGAAATGACAAAAATTGAATCTGGAAATAGAGATAGAGAAATAATATCAGTTAATTTAACTGAAATTGCAAATATGTCTGTCGAAAATGTTCTTCCAGACGCAACAAAAAGAAATATAAATATCCAGATTCATACAAAAGAACCGGTTATTATTTTAGCTGATCCTATTGAAATGGAAATAATTTTAAATAATTTAGTTTCTAATGCAGTAAAATATAATAGAGAAAATGGAAAAGTTGATATAATTTTAGATAAAGATCAGCAATATATAAGGATAATTGTAAAAGACACCGGAATAGGAATGACTGAGGAAGAAACCAAAAAATTATTCAAAGAATTTGTTCGTATTAAGAATTCAAAAACAAAAGATATTCTCGGCAGTGGATTAGGGCTTTCAACAATTAAAAAAATAGCTCAACTTTACAATGGAGACGTTAATGTTGTAAGTGAACCTGATGTAGGAAGTACTTTCACTGTTTTATTGAAATCTGAAAATATCAATACTTCTAATTAAAACTTTGATTGATTCATTATTCGAATTAAAATCAAGAAATCCTTTTCATTTCAATTTCTTACACCTGTCTTTTTTTGCTTATTCATCTGTTCAAATCATGTTCAAATTTGGATATAATACAAATTATAGATATATTTGAAATCTTAAATTAGAATAATTTTTAAATTTATAATTAGAAATTAAAAAATATGGGTACATTAGAAAGAATAAGAAAAACATCTCCTTTTATAATTGGGGCAGTAGCTGTTTTATTAGTTTTATACTTTGTAGTTTCCGATTCAAATGTAGCAAGTACATTGGTAGGTGGAAGTAAAGATCCAAAAAAAATTATATTGGGTGAAGTAAATGATTTAGAAATCAAATATTTAGAATATGAAAAGAAAGTAGAGGATGAAAGCAAAGATAAAGGCCCTGATGAAAGAATGGGAATCCATTATCAAGTTTGGAAAGATTACGTTGAAGATTATCTTTTACTGTCAGAAGCAAAAAAAGCTGGTATTATTATTTGTGATAAAGTAATTTATGATTCATTGACTAATAATCCACCAAGAGAAATTGCTCAACCATTTTATGATTCAAGTGGTAACTTCGAAAAAGCTCAATATCAAGAATTTATTGAAAATACCCAAGAATATATTGAAGAACAATTAGCTCGAAATCCTCGTTTTAGCGAGCAAGAAAAACAAAAAATTGTGGATGATTATACAAAGTTTATGGATAACTTGAAAAAGGAAATTCGTCGCTATTATGTATCTGAAAGCGTTAAAACTCTTGTAAATACTTCTTGTTCTTTTGTTTCGCCATTATATTTAAGAGAACAATTTATTATTCAAAACTCTACTGCTGATATTAGTTATATTACGATTGATGCTAATCAAGTACCAGATTCTTTAGTACAGGTAAGTGATGATGAAATCAAAGAATATTACAACAAATATAAACATCTCTATATTCAAAAGCCTCAACGAAAGATAAAGTACGTTATGGACCCTATACAACCTTCTCATGAAGATACTTTAGAAACTTATAGAGCATTAGATACTTTAAGGATTAAATTAAATAATGCTGAAACAGCTGAAGAAAAATACAATGTTTTTCAAAGTTTAATAAAAAAATACAAAGGTACAAAGAATAATTATACAATGCACAAAGATATAGACCAGAGCATTGTAAAATTTATAGATTCAATCAAAGATAAAGAGATTGGTGGTCCTTTTGATGTATATGGAACAACATACTTTTTTTCTGTTGATGGTAGAAGAAATGACTCTAATCAAGTTATAAAAGCAAGTCACATCTTGTTCCGTTACGATAAAAATGACCCAATGTCAGAAGATAGTGCTCGTAATGAAGCTCTTAAAGTTTTAGAAAAAATAAAAGCAGGAGAAGATTTCGGAACCTTAGCAGCTACATACTCAGCTGATCCTTCTGCCCAACAGAATCAAGGGGATATTGGTTATTTCGGGAAAAAAGACCAAATTGATAGCATTTTTAAAGAGGCATGCTTTAATGCAAAACAAGGCGAAGTTGTAGGTCCGATTAAAACACAGTTTGGTTGGCATTTGATTAAAGTTACTGAAAAGCAAACTCTTGAAGTAGCTTATAGTGAGATCAAATTTAAACCCGAAGTATCAAAAGCAACTAAATTAGCTATTCGTGACAGCGCTTATTATTTCCAAAAATTAGCTTCATCTGGTGAGATATTCGACTCATTAGCTAAACGTATGGGAAAAATACCACGTGAAAGTAGATTTTTTGGAAAAAATGATCCTACTTTAGGTAGCCAATATTTAACTGCTTTAATATTCGATTCTAAAGTTGGAACAGTCTTAGAACCATTTTTAATAAATAATAATTGGGTAATAATTAAGGTTACTGAAGCACGTGAATCTGGACTTATATCCTACGATGATATGAAAGAAACCATAAAAAGGAAAATATTAGTTAAGAAAAAGCTTGATGCAATTCAATCAAAAGCAAGTGCTATATTTGACCAAGCTTATAATCTCAGTGACTTATCTAAATTTTCTGAAATTGACCCTACATACCAAGTGCGTTCGCAAACTGACTTTAAAATTAGTGGTCCAGATTACGTTTTCGCTCAATCAATATTCCAATTACCGGAAAAAAGCTTAAGTGGTCCTGTTAGAGGAGAAAGAGCATACTATGTTGTCCAAGTTAACAGCAAAAATATTCCAGATGAAAATACAATAAATTCAATGCTTCCTAATTTCTTGATAACATATTCACAACAAGCTCAAAGCAATGCATATTGGAATTGGTTTAATGCCCTTAAAGATAATTCAGATATCGAAGATTATAGATATAAATATTACAAAGTCGTCGAAAATAAGCCACCTTTTTAAATATTATTAATAAACTAAAATATAGTATATACTATCTTCTAAAATCGAGAGAATTAACGCTTTCATTAGCTTCCTGTTGGTTGGCTGCCAAAGTATAAAAATCCTACATATCTTGATGATTTTGTGAAATTAATTCTTATACTATAAGAAAACATTTTAATTTCTTTTAATACTAAAAATTTAAATCCTTAACTCATAAAAATATTCACATTATTTTTTATTAATAATCAAATAATATATTATATTTATCGTAAATATTATTATTAAAAATAAATAATACTTACTAAAAATGAATAATAAGATTATCTTTTTCTTATTACTTATCTTTTTTAAGGTAAGTTTATATTCCCAAGATGGTGTTATTTCTTACATCATTCCTGATATAGGAACTCCTGGACTAAACACTTATGTCGAGATTATAGGACCAGCTACACGAACTATGAATTTTGGACCTGATTTAGCATATTTTGATAATCAAAGAGGACAATTAGTATTTATTGAGCTTGTCAATCCGGCCGATTCGACAAAAGTAACAATAAGTCCATTTGTTGTAAGTTGGAACGGAAGAATGATTTCCGTGCAATTTTTTGTACACCCATGGGTAAATCCAAATTCTTGGGATTGGCAAGCTCTTAGACCTGAATTCAAAATACCTTTTAGAGTTTTTGTTAGTGGTCGACCTGGCAATATTGATACATTCTACATTGTTAAACCATTTCAATTTGGAGATAAAAGTGGAAATCGAGAACGCGTTTTAGGAGCTGGAACGCTTGGAAAACGTTCTCGTCGTGGAGCTATGATTGTTGACTCTATGATTCTCGCTAACGATACATATACTATTTCTAAAACCGATTGCGATCCTTTTACGAATGGTAATCAAGGTTATTTACAATTTGTTTTGATTTCGCTCGGAAAGATTAGTGGAGGAAATAATACAAAAATTGATGGTGATGGGGAGCTACGTCACGCTGGTCCAGGAGGTGGCGGAGGAGGAGGACGCTTCTGCGATGCTGTATTTAATACTAGCTTAACTGGTGATGATGGAGGAGATGGTTTCACAGGCGGAGGTCCGGGTGGTCGAAATAAAAGTGGTCCTTTTGGTAATAATGAATTCAGAAATACTGGTAATGGTACTAGTGGGGGAGGTGCAAGTTTAAACGGTGTTGGTCCAGGAACTGCTGAATGGTATGAAGCTTCTGGTGGGGGAACAGGCCATCCATTTGGAGTATCAGGAAGCGGTTGTAATAATGGTAATATGTGCGATCCAGAAGGTGGATATGGTGGGGGTTCTGGTTATCAACAAAATAAAGTTGGTGGTTCAGGGGGCTTTTCTACAAATGGATCAAATTCAAGTACGAAAAATGGAGGCAAAGTACATGGTAATGACATGATTGTGCCTATTGCCGGTGGTTCTGGTGGTGCCAGTGGTAATCCTAACAGAGTAGATGGATGTTCTGGTTCTGGAGGTGGTGGAGGGGGAGCTTTAAGGTTCTGTGGTACAAGAATATCAGGACTTGAAATATCAGCAAATGGAGGAACTCCTGGTTCTGTTGGCGAAAGTGATGCTGGCGGAGGCGGATCTGGTGGACACACATCAGCAATGGCTAAATTGGGGTTGTCGTATATTCGATCAAGAGTAAACGGACAAAATGGTGGTGGAGCAGGTCGTATTCGTCTCGATGCTCCTTCTTTCAATGTTATTAATAACGCACCTCCAGATGCTTCTGTTTTTAATGGTCCTACTACTGATACAAGTATGTGGGTTGAACGTTCCTTCACTTTGACTGGAAGTAAAAAAAGTGACAGAAATATAAGGGTATTTTTAAAACCTCTCTATGGAGCTTGGACTGAGATTAGTGGTCTAAATTATAATAATAATTTATGGGATCTCGCTATTAATCTATCAAAACCAGATACTATTTTTTTCCTTACTGCTTTTCAAGATGTTGAAAATGCAAATAGCAGTCAATACCTCGCAAGACCATTTTTCGTCCTTTCGCAAGCTGCTGCAAATATTTTAAGAGTAATAAAATTACCTACTATTGATGGAGATTCTATTGTTGAAATAACTGTTCCTGAATGCCCCGATAATTATGCCTTTGACACCGTATACCTTAAAAATATTGGCGAAGGAGATTTAGAAGTTTATTTCCAGAATATTACTTATTCCAAAGGCGATATTGGTTTTGAACTTGTTTCGCCCTTAACTAAAGCAACAGTAAAACCGGAGGATTCTGTTCAGATAATAGTTAAATATACTTTTAAATATGGTAGAAATGATTTTGAAGATACTTTATTCATTCCACATAACGATTATAAAACTGATAAAAATCCTTGGAGAATTTATTTGAAGGCTAAGACTTTGAAGATTGATTTAGCTTCTTTTAATATTCTTCCACATAGAAGACTACTTGAAAATAATACTGATGCTTTATTTCTCGATACGGTTTGTTTAGGCAGCAAAACATCAAAAGAATTTATTATTGTTAATAATGGCGATATTCCTTTTACATTAGATAGAATTGAGTTTAGCTCATCATTCTTTTCTTATGAACAAATAGGAGATTCTCTTGTCCTTCCTAAAGATTCATCTGTTATGACTATTTTTTTCAATGCTAATGTGTCTGATACTGGTCAATATTGGTCCGAGGTTACAATACGAATTAAAGAATGTCCTGAAAAATATGATAAATTTTGGGCTATTGTTTATGTAACAAAGGCTAATATTGATATAATGAGTATAAACGATACTTTTGACTTTGGCGAAGTATGTATTGGTGCAACAAAAGAATTACTTATTTCAATATTCAATAGTTCTGATTTTGAAATTAAACTCGAAAATCCAGTAATTAGCAATCAAAAAATATTCTCTTCAATCGTGAATAATCCAATAGTATCCAATAATGATTCGACTATAATTAACTTACTTTTTAAACCAAATAGTGAGGGTACTTTCCTTTCTGAAGCATTGTTTTATACTCAGGATTGTGCTGGGGACAGTGTTAAAATATATTTAAAAGGCAAAGGTGTCAAATCTAAGTTGCAATTTTATGGCAATAATGATTTTGGAGATGTGCCAGTTGGTAAAAAAGATACAATAGACGTAATCCTTAAGAACAATGGTAGCGGTGTTGCCAATATTAATTCAATTCCCCAATTATCCAGCCAATTTAAAATCCTAAAAACTATCCCTCCATTACCTCTAAATTTAAAACCAAACGACTCAATTATTATTACTATAGAGTTTTTTCCTATTCGAGAAGGAAGAGATTCGACATTATTGCAAGGCTTGTCAGATATTATGACAGAATGTAAAGATTCAACAAGTATCTTTATTTATGGTAATGGAGTAAAATCCAAAATTCAACTTTCTAAGTATGAAATCGATTTCGGTTTAATAAAAACCTGTGAAACTAAACAAGATACTATTATTATAACAAATAAAGGAACTGGACCTCTTGTAATACTATCAAGAGCAAATATTAGCGGATCCGACCGTATATATTTTAATATTGTTATTGAACCTCAGACAATACCATTTACTCTTAATCCTAACGATTCTGCTAAATATGTCATACTTTTTAAACCTGAAGGTAGCCCTAACGGAATTAAAAATGCTATTTTTTCACTCAAAACTGACGATTTAACTGATTCAATAATAACAGTACCTTTAAAAGGCGAAAATGAGAAATTAATTGCTTCACTTAATCCTAACCCTATTGATTTTGGAGCTATTCCTATAGGACAATCTCAAAATAGAACGATTACACTAACTAATAACGGTAGATTCGATGCCCATATAAATAATGTAGTTATTAACAATCCTGACCTTACTATTACACCTCTTAACATAACAATCCTCAAAAATGGAGGTACTCAAGATTTCATCGTTACTTTTTCAATAAAAGTTAAAGGAAACCAAACAGCAAGAATAAAATTTCTTTTTGACGAACCTTGTCCAGATTCTTTATTTGTTGATGTATTTGCAAATGGGTTAGAAGGTTCAATTGAAAAAACTAACCAATTAAACTTCGGTATGCTTGCACCTTGTGAAGATTCTACTATGAATTATTATATTAAAAATACTGGTCAAACTCAAGTCGAGATTTTAAGTATAAAGATAATTGGTATTGATGCTTCTTTATTTAGCTTTACTGACATTAAATCTTTTCCACTTTTGCTTGATACTAACAACTCTTTATTAAGAACAGTACTGTTTAGTCCTCTTAACACAAGCGATGGTATAAAGCAAGCCCAAATTATTGCAAAAGTTGTTATAAATGCTGATACTGTTGAACTTATTACAGGTTTAATTGGTGAAAAACGCTCAGGTTTACTACTTATTCCTAATATTCTATCTTTTGGTAATGTCGTTGTAGGAACAAGTAAAGATATTACTCTTACTATTAAAAATGATGGAAAGCAAGTTGTCAATATTGAAAAAATTCTTCCTTTATTATCCTCTCCAATATTCTTAGTTATTCCCGATAATATAAATATTGCTCTTCAACCTAACGAATCCATCAATTTGATTATAAGATTCAGTCCTAACGTTATACAATACTATGAAGATTCTCTCAAATTTGCTATAAAAATTAGAACCTGTTACGATACAATTGCCGTATGGTTAAACGGATATGGAACTCCTGCAAAATCTGTACTAATGAAATTGCCTTATTTAAACGAGTTATCTACTAATTTAACTGATTTCAAACTTCCTATTTATGCTTTTTTGCCTAATAACAGTGATTCACTTATTGGTGTTAATTTCAGAAGTGAATTTAGCTTCAATTCGACTACTTTTTATCCATATAAAATGACAAAAGGTAGAATTATTAGCTCTACTGAGGATGTAGTTTCTTTTATTCGAACAGTAGAATTCCAAATAGATTCCGTCAATATTACAAATTCAGATTCTTTGATTGCTGAGTTCATATGCGTTGCATATCTTGGCAATTCTGATACCACTGAATTGCAGTGGAATACCAACAAATTCGAATGGCAACCCAATAATTTAGTAAGTAATACTCAATTTGAAAATGGGCTCATTAGTTTTAAAATCTGCAAAGAAGGAGGAAAAAGATTACTTTTACCTGGAAATCCAATTACTTTAATAATAAATCCTAATCCTATAAAAGATTACATAATTACACATATCAATGTATTAGAAAGCGGTTGGCACTCTTTGGAGTTATTTAATACTCAAGGTGAAAGTTATGTTTTAAATAAATGGTATGCTGATATTAACAATAGCAAAGAATATTCTTTCGAGTATAATTTATCTGATTTTTCTAATGGTATTTACTATATTAGATTATTAAGTCCAACGCAAAGTATTTTTCAACAAGTTATAATTGTAAAATAATTCTTAAAAATAATAATGATAGAGAAAATTAAAATAAAAATAGTACTGTTTTTGCTAATTTTATCAACCCTAATTTCTTATGCCGAAGAACCCATTTTGTTTGTAGGAGCATATGGTGATCTCAATCTAAATTTGCATTTTACTGATTTTAGCAAATTACCGGGTGTTCCAAACTGTTGTCCTTCTTTCAAAAACGGTAAGGGGTTTGGTTTTGCTGTTGGGGCGCTTCTCGAATTACCAATTGTAAATTCGTTTTCTTTTGAGACAAGAATAGGATTTTCAACTTTAAATGCTAAACTAAAGGAGAACGAGTATATAGCAAATTATCCGGTCCGGAACCCTCAAGATCCAAATACATTCTATACAGCAGTAAACGTTGATTATGTTATTGATTCGAAAATTTATAATATAGGCATAGAACCAACATTCAATTTTAATTTTTTTTCACATCTAACAAGTACAATTGGGCTTAGGTTGGCATATCTTTTTACATCTCGATTTGACCAATATGAACAATTAATTTCCCCAGATAATGTTGTATTTATAGATAATAACTCTCGAGAACGTTTGAAAATAACTGATGAAATCATTCCTGATAAAAAGGAAATCCAACTATTTGGAGTCATTGGATTTGGGTTTCAGTTACCGCTTGGACAGAATTTTTTTATTGCTCCTGAAATTCGTTATTATCTCCCTTTTTTTGATCTATCTTCAGTTACTTGGAAAGCCTCATCCCTACAATTTGGAACATCCTTAAAAGTACCAATATATAAGGCAAGAGAAAGGTTTTATTTGCGTGATACAATTTACCAAAGAGACACGATTATTAAGCCACAAGTTGGTTTAAGTAATTCAATAACAAAATTTATTGAAGCAAGTAAAAAGATTGATACGTTTGTTGGAACCGATACAACAATAGAACTTATTACATATATTGAAAAATATGAAACCCTTATCCCTAAGGAATCGTTGTTAAAATGTTCCATTACAGTAACTGGTATATCAAAAGATGGAAAAAGACAAGAAAACCCAACTATGATAATTGAAGAAACAGAAGTTGAAGAGCAGTTTCCACTACTTCCACAAGTTTTTTTCAAATATAACAGTGCTGAACTAAGCCAATCTGGAATGAGTTTGTTAAAGCAAGATGAAACTTCTTCTTTTGATGAAAATAAATTGAAATGGGGAACTCTTGATATTTATTCTCATTTACTCAATATTATTGGTCATCGCTTAAAGAGAAATTTTAAAGCAGATTTGACTATTGTAGGATGTAATAATAACCAAGGGCTTGAACAAGGCAACATTAAACTATCACAAGATAGAGCAAATGCTGTGAAAGAGTATCTTGTTAATATATGGAAAATTGAGCCACAGAGATTAAATATAAAAAAACAAAATTTACCAGATATTCCCAGTAATATACAAGTTCCTGATGGTATAGTAGAAAACCAAAGAGCTGAATTACGTTCGAATGATTTAAATGTTTTAAAACCAATAGTACTAAAAGAGATTCTTCGAACTTCAAATCCACCAGTTGTAGAGATTACCCCTTTAGTTGAAGCTGAAGTAGGCATAGATTCTTGGTCTTTGACTATTGAACAACAAGGAAAATTATTGAGGACATATAGCGGACAAGACCTGCAGGGTAAAATATCCTGGCAAGTTGAAGATGAACCAATACCATTATTAGAAACCCCAATTAATATTCAATTTACTACCATAGATAAAACTGGAAAAAAATGCGTTGAAAATAAAACTTTGTCTATTCAGCAATTAACAATTAAAAAGAAACGTTTTGAACTTAAAGATGACAAACGTATAGAACGTTTCTCATTAATTCTTTTTGATTTTGATAAAGCTAATATTACTCAGTTGCATTCCAAAGTATTGGATGATATTAAACAAAGAATCCAACCAAATTCCAAAGTCACAATAATTGGTTATGCAGACAGAACTGGCGGATCTCAGTATAATAAAGATTTAGCTTTGCGACGTTGTCAAGAAGTTCAAAAGGTGCTTAAAGTGAAAGAAGAGAACTTACAATTAGTTCCCATTGGTAGCGACTCCTTGCTTTACAACAACGATATCCCTGAAGGTCGAAGCTACTCAAGAACTGTCCAAATAATCATAGAGACACCTATTAAATAATTCCAAAATAAAATAATATCTCTTTATTTTAGTTATATGCTTTAATTATTTTACTTTTTTTGTTTTATTTATTTGAGGTTCTAATGAAAAGATATGCAATAGTTTTTACCGTAATATTAATAACTTTTTTTATGACAAACACAACTTTTTCTCAAGATGAAATGCTCGATAGGCCAAAATATAAGATTACCGCTTTTCAAAATGGTAAAGAACTTGGTGCTATGACAATCGAGCTTTTTCCTGAAATAGCACCTAAGCATTGCCATAACTTTGATAGCTTGGTGTCAATTAAATTCTATGATGGAACTGCTTTCCATCGCGTTATCCCCGGTTTTATGATCCAAGGAGGCGACCCCAACTCAAAGAACAAACCGGAAGACACATGGGGCTTTGGTGATCCTTCGCAAACTCGTGTTCCTGCTGAATTCAGTAGCTTGAAACACAAAAGAGGCATTTTATCAGCTGCACGCTCTAATGACCCAAACAGTGCTAATTCTCAATTCTTTATTTGTGTCAAAGACTCTTTCTTTTTAGATGGTAAATACACAATTTATGGACAAGTGATTAAAGGAATGGAAGTAGCAGATAAAATAGTCGATGCTGAAAGAAATAAGATGGATAGACCTTTAAATAAAATCGAAATGAAAATAGAAAAAATATCAGAGTAGATTATTTGATAATAATAACTCTTTTATAAAACTATAAAGCAAAAAAAAGGGGGCTATTGCCCCTTTTTTATTTGTAATCGAAATGACTATGGAATTTCTTCTATTGTTTCGAGAACAATGAATTTTACTCCATTTATGGTCTTTTTCTTACCAGTAATAGCAATGTTTTTCCCAGCGTATTTTGCTAACTTTTTACCAGCAAAACTTCCATCCATATTGAAAACAATATGAATAACACCTTTCTTGCCAGTTCCTTCCATAAATCCAAGAGGAGAACCGTTTGCTACTAATTGCTCTGCATCAGCAGCTGTAACAGAGCCATCTCCACTCATAGCTAATGATTTTAAGCTGACGACTTTACCTTTAATTGCGTTTTTAGGTAGTTTTTTTGTTGCTGATTGAGTTGCTTCTTTTTTTGTTTCTTGCTTTACTTCTTCCTTTTTCTTTGTAGGAGCAAGTTTCTTCTCTTGTGAATACATACTTGTGAAAGAAAATGCAATTAATAATCCAAGTATTAATATTAAGTTTTTCATAATATTACCTTTATATATTTAACAAATAATTATAACTAATTTATTTTTTGGGTCTTGCGTAAGGAACATTAGGTTCCATCTGATATGAAAGTTCTACTTCAATATATATTTCATTACCAGTTCCTTGAATAAATTTTCCATCTGGGCCACGTTTAATAAACACTTTAGCCCAGTGATTATCAGCTGTTTTACATATTATAATTAAACCTTTCTTAGGGCTATCGAAAAACGGATCTGTTAAATCTATAGCCATTTCATCATAAACATGTTTCGCATTGGCTAAATTAACGGTATCAGTGGCATCTTTATCATTTAAAGAGTCAGCAAAGAAAACGACATCACTAATAAGTGTAGCTTTAGTTGTTCCTGTACCTATGTTGATGTACTTAGGAGAACCAAAGTCAAGTTTGTTGTTGTTGGGTCCTGTATAAATACCAACATCCCAATCGCTCTTGAAAGCCACTGTTAATATTTCTGGTCCATTATCTTGTGTATTGAAGAATTTTAGACCACTTCCTCCGGCTGATTTAGTTCCCATTAGTCTTATAGGTTCACCATTAATTGTTTTGAATAGACGTGTGGCTGGTGACCATTTAACCATCGCACCTGTAGTGCTTTCTTGGCCATTTGTATATCTGGCTTTTAAGACAAATGTATATTCTACTCCTTCAACTAAGCCCCCAATAACATAAGGATTTTCAGTTTTAAGAATATACTTAGTGGGGATTAAGCCACCGCCGCCTGTGCTTGTTACTTCTAAGACGTAGTCTTTGAACAATGTGTTAGATTCTGATGTCGAAGGTGTCCATTTTAAGAGAACTTGAGTAGCACTATAAGAAGTAGCTTTCAATCCTGTTGGTGGATTTGGTTTTTCTGGATCGGTTGGATTAGTAGTCTCATTACAAGCAGTAATGAAAGAAAATATAGCTATAAAAGCTAAAATTGAATAAAATTTAAATCTTTTCATAAAAACTCCAAAAATGTTAATAAAAGTTAAATAAATTTAATATACTTTCACGTTTTAACAAAAACGTTTTTAATAAAAAATTGTTTTTTATTTGACGATTTTTGAAATTTCTTTGAATTCTTGAGTTCCTGATATTTGGCATATTTCGAATAAAATAGATTCGTAGGTTGTTATTAAACCTCCTTCTTGTCTTATTCTTTCAATAGCCACATTTTTATCATTTGGGTTTCGCGATGAAACGCAATCTTCGACAACATAAACATTATAATTTAACCTTAATAAGTCGAGTGCAGTTTGTAAAACGCAGACATGTGTTTCTATACCAATTACTATAACATTTGGCTTATTGAATTCATAAAGTTTATTCATAAATTCAGCAGAACCACAACAACTAAAATGAAATTTTTCTATTGGCTTATAATCTTCTCCTAATTGTTTAATTATAGATTCTATTGTCAGACCAATACCTTTAGGATATTGTTCAGTAATGATAATTGGTATATTTAATATCTGGATTCCTTGAATCAGCTTCAAACATCGCTTTTCGAGTTCTTCATTATTATTTATAAATGGAAGTAATTTTGATTGAATGTCAATTACTAATAAAACCGAGTTCTCTTTTGTTATTTTCATTATTACCTCCTATTTATTCATAATTTCTTCAATTTCATTAATTAATTTAGGTAGTTTAGATGATAAAATAAAAGGTTTATCATTTGTAATTAGAATATCGTCTTCTATTCTAACGCAGATTTTCCACCATTTACTATCGCAAGGGCTTCCCTCAGGAATATAAATACCTGGCTCTATTGTAATAACATTTCCTACCTTAAAAGATGCATTAGAACCAACATCGTGAACATCTAAACCAATATAATGAGATGTTCCATGATTAAAATATCTAGTATACTCACTTTCTTCTTTAATAATATTAAGTTCCTTCAATCTTTTTTTTATTACTTTTGATGCTTTTTGGTGTGTTAACATAAATAGCTTTCCTGGCTTACATACAGATAAAGCAGAATCCATAGCTTCCAAAACAATATTATAGATTGCACTTTGTTCTTTTGTGAATTTCCCATTAACTGGAATTGTTCTTGTGATATCAGCACAATAACCCTTATATTCTGCTCCACAGTCCATAATAACCAAATCGCCAGAGTGAAGTGTGTCGTTGTTTAGCTGTCTATGAAGTATGTGAGCATTTCTTCCTGATGCGACTATTGATTTGTATGCAGGACCTGAAGCACCATTTTTTAAGAAATAGTATTCCATTAAAGCTTGTACTTCGACTTCAGTCATTTCAGGTTGGATTTTTTTCATTACCTCAAGATGAGACTCACTTGTTATGTCTATAGCTTTTTGGATGAAACTTATTTCTAAACTGTCTTTAATTTCCCTTAAAGAATTGATACTTTTATTTTCTGTAAGAATAGTCAATTGATAATTTTGAAGAAATTTTGATATTCTAGAAAAATATATATTATATATGCATTTGTTGTATTCTTCAGAATTATTGAACTTTTTAGAATATAAATTATCAGGGATAAGATTGTTCGATAAAATGTACAATGTATCGCATCTTTTAAAGACTGAATCCAAATAATAGTCAAGATAATTCAAACTCAAAGCTTTTTCGATTCCCAAATCGTTCTCAATTTCTTGTAAAGTAATAGAGGAACCTTCCCATATTTTTTCAAAATTTGATTGTTCGTGAATAAAAAGAATTTCTTTGTAAATTCTTCCATTAATGTTTATTCCAGATGGGTACAAAATAAAAATAGAATTATCAATATTTTTACCGATTAGGTATAGTAAATAATTATTTTTAGGAATACCAAAATATAATTTTTGTTCATCCGTTAAATTATTTATATTATATATTAATAACAGATTGTTTTTTGAAAGTGAAGATTGAACAATATTTCTACGGGTCTTATAAATATCTTTTTTTGATTCCGATGCTGTAAAAGAAAGAAAATTGCTTTCTTGAGATATTATATTTTGACGAGGAAATAACAAAAAAACTATGAAAACAATAGATAAATAAAGAAATCTTTTATTTATTTTAACTAAATGGATACTAAGTATGAAAAGAAATCTATACATAATAACTCAATTAATTATAGTGATTTTATCAACAAATATACAAATTTTCTCTCAATTAAATCCTTATCTAAAAGAAAGATTAAGCGAAAAGATTAATAGTAGATATGATGAAGTTCTTCCAATGGTATCTGGTGATGAAAAAACGATTTTCTTTTGCAGAAAACAACATCCTCAAAATACTGGAAGCTTAAAAAAGGATGATATTTGGTTTTCTACAATAAATCCAGATGGTACTTGGAGTGAAGCACAAAATATTGGTGAACCACTTAATAATGAATATTCGAATGCCATATTTTCAATATCTCCAGATGGAAATACCTTAATATTGGGTGGTGATTATATCGTAGATAGCCAATATGTAAGTTGTCTATATTTTAGTTACAAAACAGCAGAAGGATGGACTTATCCAAAACAAATAAAAATAGATAATTTTTATTATTATGGGAAATATATTAGTTGCAATATATCCAATGATGGGCAGGTATTATTATTAGGTTTAGAAAGATCTGATACATATGGTGGTCAAGATATATATGTATCTTTTAGAAAAGAAAATAACGAATTTTCAGAACCAATGAATTTGGGAGATGTAGTTAATACTTTTGATAATGAAACTACACCATTCCTTGCTTCTGATGGTAAAACACTTTATTTCTCAAGTAAAGGACATGAAGGTTTTGGAGATTACGATGTTTTTGTTACTAAGCGTCTTGATGATACTTGGCTGAATTGGTCAAAACCTGAAAATCTTGGTGAGTTTATAAATACTCAATACGGAGATGCAAATTATATTATTACTCCATCTGGTAATACAGCATATTTTTCTTCAACTTATAGTTCGAACAACAGTTGGGATTTATTTAAAGTATCTTTACCGAAAAAAGTTAAACCAAATCCAGTATTGGTTATTTATGGAAAAATAGTAAATCCGGAAACAAATTTTCCTCTTGCTGCAAAGATTTTTTATCATGTATCCGGCGATAATAATAAAATATCTGTAGCGAGGAATAATCCTGTAACAGGAGAGTTTCTAATTACATTACCTATAGGTACTAAATACGTGTTTAGCGTTCTTGCCGATAGCTTTATGACCAATAATAATATTGTGGATGCAGAAAATATAGATGAATATCTTGAAATGGAATACATATTTAATTTAGTCAGAATTCCTTCCAATATTGACATTAATAATCTACCTAGAGATCTTGATGAGATTCCTTTAGAAATGGTTCAAAATATTGTGATAAATAAATTAATAGTCCATTTTCCATACAATACTTATCCAATGCCATTAGAATATGAACCAGGAGTAAATTATATCGTAAATATTCTTAAAAAATATCCAGATGTAAAAGTTAAAATAGAAGGTCATACTGATAGTATTGGTAGCTATCAGTATAATAAAAATCTGTCTATTAAAAGAGCTAAGTCAGTTGTAGATTTTATGATATCTAAAGGAATAAATAAAAAAAGAATTCAATTTTTTGGATATGGACATTCAAAACCAAAAGCTGATAATAGTACTCAATATGGACGTAATTTAAACCGAAGAGTAGAATTTACTATTTTAAGACAATAAATTTATTTTAGTATATTTTTTTATTATTAAAACTTATTTTTTTTAATGAATCTATAATCTTTCCTCTTTTTTCATTTATCTCATCAATAATTCAAATATAATTAATTTGATTATATTCCCATTTTTGACTATTTTTGAAAAAAAGCAGAAGTCTTATGTTGATTAATACAAAAACTGAAAAAGTATTTTTAAGCCTATTTACTATTGCATTAATTATATGGCTTGGAGGTACCATTGTCAGAACTGTTATAGCTTACGATAATTATATACCATTTACACGACTTGAATTAAAACCAGAATACACTGATGAAATAAGGAATCACAATATATATATATTTGCTAATACTTCAATATATACGATAATTAGCTTTGGTGTTATGATTGTATCTGGAATCGTCCTTTTTGCTTATAACATCAAAATACTAAAATTAAGAGGTTGGCTCTTTATGGCTTTTATTTTGTTTTTTCTTTCTATTCCATTTGAGATATATTCAATCATATTAGATATTAGTTTACTAAGAAATCTATTCGGAGGTAAGGAGCATTTCAATGAAATTGTATCTATGGACTTTATGAAAAATAAATTCCAATATTTAGGTATTGTTCAACCGATGGTTTTCTTAGCTTATATCTCAGGGATTATAATTTTAATATTCAAACCACTTGACATAAATAAAAGCAAAAATTCATAATATAAAATGAAACTTTCTGAAATATATAGGGACTTATTAGAAATTGCTAAAAGTGAAGGAATAATTATTAGAAAAGATAAAGGTAGGTTTCAAAGTGGTTATTGTATTATTAACGGCAAAGAAACAATTATCCTAAATAGTAATTTACCATTACAGGTATCAATTGCAGTTTTAGCTAATGGTCTAAATGAGCATTCCATTTCGAATTTATATATTAAACCTGCCTTAAGAGAATATATTGATAGTCAATTAATTAATACCAAGAAAGAAAATAAATTTGATATTATTATAGATTAGACTTACTATGAAGGTAACCCTAAAACTCGATAGAAAAATGAGAATAATCGGCTCCGATAATCGAGGGCATCAGACTATTTTCGATTCTTATCCTTCTGTTGGAGGTGAAGATACTGCATCTACTCCTATGGAAATTCTTCTACAAGCTATGGCTGCCTGCTCTTTTATGGACGTTGTGAGTATTCTACGAAAAAAAAGAAAGACTGTCACAGATTTAATAATAAATGTAGAAGCTGAAAGGGCGGAACAGCACCCTAAAATATTCATAAAAGTTCATCTTTTATATGAGTTAATAAGTCCTGATGCTGAATTGAAAGATTTAGAAAGAGCGATCGAACTGTCTCAACAAACATATTGCGGGGCTTCTGCGATGTTTAAAAAATCTGGATGTATAGTAACATGGGAAGCCAAGATAAAACAATGATAATATAATATGAACTCATATCTTTCAATTTATTTTAATGAAGATAGAATTTATATATCTTTGTTAAAAAGAAATGGTGATGATTTAGTTATTTCTTACATTAATTCTACTAAAGATGCTTTCAATTTTCTAAGTCCTGACAGCATTGTATCTTCTTCTGCTATCATGGAAGCAAAAAGCATTATAAAAGAAATTAACTGCCAAGATAATAATATTATAATTACTTTATCTTCAAATAATTACCTATTTTCTTTTTTCCCATTTATTAAAGAATTACAATACAAAGAGATCATAGAGCTAATCAAACTAGAGTTTTCTCATACTTATAATGGAATGAATTTCGACGAATTCAATTTCGATTTAATCCCTATCTCTAATAATTCTTTTTTCAAAGATATGTGTTTAGGAACTTTTTTATATAAGGAATTTAATGAAATAATTAAAAACCAATTCAGCGAATTGAATATTAATAGAATGATATTTAATCCCAAAGCTTCTATTAATTCATTCATATTTAATTATCCAGATTTACAATCTAATCATGTTATATTATTTAATCTTACGAAGAATTATTTAGAAACATTATTGATTAATTGTAGTAAGTTATTGTATTACAATCAATATCCATATGATAAACCAATAGATGAATTGTGCGAGAAATGTATTTCCTTCATAAAGAACAAAATAGTTTCTGATAAATTAAATAGTATTTTCTTTTTTGGGAATTTATTGAATAAGAATTTATTGGAACATTTAACAAATAAATTGAAAATCTTAGACTTGAATATACAGCGTTTTAACACATTCCGAATGCTCCATTCTGATTTAGGTGAGCGACAAAGGCAATATTGTTCGAGAGTTGCTCATTTATTAGCCCCTTGTATTGGAGCTGCTATAAATAATTTTGAAGATAATAAAATATGAGAATTATATCTGGAAAATTTGGAGGAAGAGTTGTAAAGCAAAAGATTCCTTCTAATATAAGGCCTACTACAGACAGACTAAAAGAAAGAATTTTTAATATACTAAATAATTACGTTAATTGGGATTTGGGTCCTATTGTAGCAGATATATATGCTGGTACTGGAGCATTTGGTTTTGAAACAATAAGCAAAGGTGCAAGACATTGCCATTTTTTTGAAAATAGTAAAAAAGCTATCGATTTAATTAATAAAACAGCTATCGAACTTCAAATTTCAGCTGAGTTCTTGACTATCTACAAAGGAAATGCTTTACAAGAATTGGAAAAAATCAAGGAAAAGCAGATCTTTTTCGATATTTGCTTCCTTGATCCTCCATATTTAAAAAATTTGATAACTAAAGCACTATTTAAACTTATCAACTTTTCTTTACTTAGTAAAAATTCAATTATAATCATTGAGCATTCTTCATTAGAAACAATTATGTTGCCCAAAGAATATAAGATAATTGATAAAAGAATTGATGGAGGGAGTATAATCCAATTATTAAGTATATAGTAAATTTTGTGAAAATATTATTTTATTTTGATAGATAGGGAAGTGTAAATGAGAAGGTAGTTCCTTTTCCTTCAGAGCTTTCGGCCCAAATTTTACCATTATGTTTTTCAACAAATTCTTTACACAATACAAGGCCTAAGCCAGTCCCAGCTTCGTTTGCTGTTCCGTTTGTTGTAAATGAAGTATCTATACGAAATAGTTTATTTAAATTATCTTTCTCAATTCCTATACCATTATCTTTTACAGAAATCTTAATACTATCTCTTCCCATTTCTGCAGATATAGTGATAATTCCGTTCTCAGGAGTAAATTTAATTGCATTAGAAAGAAGGTTCCTTATAATAGTGCTAATCATATTCTGATCACCGTATACTTTTTCTATGCCTAAAAGATCCTTGTCGATGATTATGTTTTTCTTATAAGCATTTTCACGGAGAAGATTTATATTATCATCTATTATTTTTTCAAGGTTCACATATGTAGGATTGAATTCCATTCTTCCTAATTGAGACCTTGACCATTGGAGTAAATTGTCAAGTAGATTTGTAATGTGACTACCTGCTTTATGAATATTATTGCTGAGATTAATTAACTGTTCATTAGTCATATATGTAATATTATTTACAAGTATTTCAGAGGAGAGTGTAATAGCTTGCAACGGATTTTTTAAATCATGAGCAATAATAGAGAAGAATTTATCTTTAGTAGCATTTGCTTCTAACAAGATTTCTTCTTTTTGTTGAAGTTGAGCTATTAGTTTTTCAAGTTCATTATGTTGCATTTGTATTTTTTCGTTCATTTCTTTCAGTTTTTTATTAGCACGTGCTTTAACTCGGTATCTATTAATAACTATCAAAAGTAATACAAGAATTAAACCTGAAAGAATGATAAATAGAAAGAATTGAATTTGTTTTGACTTTTTCAATAAATTATTTTCGGCTTCTTTCTTTTCAGTTTCATATTTAATGTTAAGTTCAGCCATCATTTTTCTCATTTCTTCACTTGCCAGAGAATCTCGTGAGGAAATGTACTTCTGATAATAAACTAATGATTCTGCGTAATTACCTTTTCTTTGCTTAATTTCAAATAATAAAAAGTATGCATCTCTTAGGAACATTAGCTGACCTTCTTTCTCAGCAATATCAAGAGCTTTGTTTGCATAAATAAGGGCTTCATCAACATTTCCTAATTTCAAATTTATTTCAGCTATACTTGTTATTGGGAAAAATAAGTCTTCTTTTATTCCCATTTTATTTTTAATTTCTAATGATCTTTTACAGTAGTCAAGAGCTTGGGTCAAATTACCTTTATTTTTATAAACTAAACCAATGTTATTAAGGAGCAATGCCTCACCGGTTTTATTATTGTATTTTTGGGCTAAAATTAAGGCATTATTGAAGAATTCGAGTGCTGGATTATAATTCTTTTGTTCAACATAAACATTTCCAATTCCGGAATAAATCTTTGCAAGTTTAATATAATCTTGTTTTTTTTCGGCTTTTACTAATCCTTTTTGATAATATTTCAGTGCTTTATCAAAGTCTTGCATTGAGAAATATATCTTTCCAATATTAAAATAAATATCAAGAATAATATTATCAGGGGGATTTTCGAGTTTTTCATATAATTGTAATTCACGTAAATAATATTCAAGGGCATTTTTAAATTTTCCAAGCTGGTAGTAGTTTAAAGCAACTAAATCAATAGTTCTAGCAAGTTGTTCAGTATCATCCATTGATTCTACTAATGATAACGCTTGAAGTGAGAATTCTAAAGACTTTTCATAATTTCCCATTTTTAAATAAAGTAAAGTCAAATTATTATAAACTGCTATCAATCCCTCCTTGTTATTAATTTCAGATCTCATTGAAAGAGCTTTTTGGTATAAAGTTTCTGCTTCGGTAAAATTCCCCTTCGAATAATATACTATACCTAAAATATTAAGAAGTTTTGCTATTTCTTGCTTTTGACCAGTTTGCTCCCATATGTTCAAACTACGTTTGTAATTTTCAATAGCAAAATCAAAATTTTTATTATTCTCAAAATATTTGCCAAACAACTCAAAAGATTTGGCTTTGCCGATAAGATAGTCTGATTTTTGCGATTCATTGAGAGCTTGATTGCAAAGATTAAGACTATTTTCGCTATTATTCTTAATACTTTCTTCTGCAGTTAGGAGTAATTTGTTGATTTCTTCATATTTGCTTGTCTCTAAGCTATGATTACTTTCAATTATAAATAATATAATAGTGATAATAATAAATATTACTATTGTAGTAATAAATACTACAAAAAGTCTCTTCTTTATCTTTGGATAATTCAGTATTTTATTAATATACTTTTTGATAGTTCTAAATTTATTAATATATTAAAAATAACTAAATATTAATTTAATAAAAATGTATTAATTTTAAAAATATTTTAGATTATTCATAAATTTCAATAATATACCTTTATTCTTAAGATTATCTTATAATTAAAAATAAAATAAGTCAATAATATAACAAGAAATTATAAATTATTTGCTTTTTTCAAAAAATTATTTTATAATTACTAACAAATGAAAACAAAAAAATATTTTTTATAAAGAGCAATAATAAAATAAGTTGCTCATTTACAACTTTATGTTTAACTATTTTTTATGGAGGTTTTATGGATATTCTCATTGCAATCCTTTGGTATTTACAATTAATATTTACCGGAGGAACATATTCCGAATCGGAAATTAATGCCCTCGTTATTCAGAACCAATCAGCTATCGAGCAGGTTCAGAATAATGCCCAATTAATGAATTCAATTATTGATAGCTATAATAATACTATCAATAATAGTGCCAATGTATTAGAGCAGTGGAAAGATCCACTACCAGAACCAATAAGAAAGTAAAAAAATTAATTAACAAAAATATTAATCAACCAATAAGGAGAACAACAATGGAAATAATCATAGCAATACTTTGGTATCTTCAGTTAATATTCATAGGCGGAAACTATACTGAAGAGCAAATCAATACATTAGTATTTCAGAATCAACCTGCAATAGAAGCAGTACAAAGTAATGGAGAATTAATGAATCATGTGCTTGACAGCTATCAACAGGCATTGACTAATCAATCAGATGTATTAGAGCAGTGGAAGGATCCACTACCAGAACCAATAAGAAAGTAAAAAAATTAATTAACAAAAATATTAATCAACCAATAAGGAGAACAACAATGGAAATAATCATAGCAATACTTTGGTATCTTCAGTTAATATTCATAGGTGGCAGCTATACTGAAGAGCAAATCAATACATTAGTATTTCAGAATCAACCTGCAATAGAAGCAGTACAAAGTAATGGAGAATTAATGAATCAGGTGCTTGACAGCTATCAACAGGCATTGACTAATCAATCAGATGTATTAGAGCAGTGGAAAGATCCACTACCAGAACCAATAAGAAAGTAAAAAAAATAATATAGATTTAAGTCGAAAATATAGAATCTTTCATCGGCTAATATAGCCGAAAGGTATTAGTGTGTTCAATTATTGAGGTTTTTATGAAGCATTTATTTTGTTGGGTAGTATATATCTTACTATTCCCTATTATTTTATTTGCTAATCCTAAACTATTAATTGATTTTAATGAAGTATTTAAATCATTATACTTCGGTGAAAAAGTCAGGGTAATCATAGATTATAGTAAATGTAAATTTGTATCAGACACCAATAAAGAATTTGGTCCAAATGCAATTGGAGGTATGAATATTGATAATTTTGAATACTTTGCTAAGGAGTCAATGAAAAATGAATTAGCTTATATTTCAAGTTCTCAAACTGTACTCATTTTCCATCCTCGTTATGGATATGTGTTAAATTATATTAAACTTAAAATATTCGAAAATAATAGTATTACCATAATTGCTCGGTATCTCCATCCAATCTCTTTTGAAGTTAAAATGGATGAGACCTTTACCGGTTATTTTTCTACTGATAATAATGATAAAAATGGCATAAGATTTTATAAAATTGAATAGTTTGTTAATAAAGTAACAATTTAATTACAATTTATAGAAACAACTATTTTTTTCGAAATTATTGCTTTAATTTAATTATATTATGATAAAAAATTAACTTGTAATTAATGTTTACAATATCTTATGTTTAAAAGAGTACTAGTAGCCAATAGGGGTGAGATAGCAATTAGAATAATACGTGCTGCAAAGGAGTTAGGAATTGAAACAGTAGCAATATACCATGAAGTAGATAAAGAATCTCCATTTGTGTATTATGCTGATTATACTTACCAACTTTTCTCCGAAACACCTAAAGGAGCATACCTCGATATTGAGCAAATAATATCTGTAGCTAAAAAAAGTGGAGCTGAAGCCATTCATCCTGGATATGGTTTTTTGTCAGAAAATGCAGAATTTTGTGAAGCAGTAAATAGTTCTGGACTAAAATTTATAGGTCCTTACCCTCATGCAATTGATGTTATGGGAAACAAAACAAAAGCTCGGAAACTTATGGCTGACGCAGGAGTTCCAATTGTTCCGGGTACTAAAGAACCAATAAGTAATATATCTAAAGCGATGGAGGTTGCACAAGACTTGGGTTATCCTGTTTTGCTTAAAGCTTCAGCCGGTGGTGGTGGAAAAGGAATGAGAAAAGTTTACTCTCCTTCTGAGTTTCAAAGTAATTATGAAGCAGCTCAAAGAGAAGCATTAAAAGCTTTTGGAGATGATTCTATTTATATTGAGAAATTTATTGAATGTCCTAAACATATAGAGTTTCAAATTATTGCTGACGAGTATGGAAATTATGTACATCTTGGTGAAAGAGATTGCTCAATACAGAGACGTCATCAGAAAGTGATTGAAGAGGCACCATCTACAGTTCTTGATGAAAATCTTCGACAAAGAATGGGAGAAGTCGCTATTAATGCAGCTAAAGCATGCAACTATGTTAATGCTGGAACCATTGAATTTATTTTTGATAAAAAAAGTAACTTCTATTTTCTTGAAATGAACACCCGACTTCAAGTTGAGCATCCTGTAACTGAAAGGATTACTGATATTGATTTAGCTAAAGAACAGATAAAAATAGCAAGTGGTGAGAGATTATCATTTAATCAAGAGGATGTTTATTGGAAGGGACATTCTATTGAATGCAGAATTTATGCTGAAGATCCTTTTAATAATTTTTTACCTGATACTGGTATAATAAAGTATTTGAGAGAACCAGCTGGCAAAGGTGTTCGTATTGATAGTGGTGTTGAAACTGGTTCTATCGTTAGTATTCATTTCGATCCGTTACTTGCTAAGCTGATTACTAAAGGTAGAGATAGGCAAGAAGCTATTAGTCGAATGGAGAGAGCTTTACGTCATTACAGGATAAAAGGAGTAAAAACAACAATACCTTTTGAATTAGCTGTTATGAAGCATCCAGATTTTCTATATGGTTGGTTTGATACCAGTTTTATTGAAAATTCTTTTGATTTCAAATCGCTTACTAATATGAAAAATGAATATGAAGAATACATAGCCGCTATTGCTGCCTATGGGTATAGGTTAATAAATGTACCAAAGACTACAAATATTCAATCTAAAACTCAAAAAATAAGCCAGTGGAGAACAAAAAATATAAATTTAATGGGATATTATTAATTAATTATTTTTATGGATAATCTTAATATTAAAATAGGAGACAAAGAATACATTGCAAGCTTTGATGATAGCGATTTTGGTTCAATTCGCATTAATGATAAATTATTCAATGTAGAATTGTTGAAAAAATATGATGAAAACATTTTTTCTTTTGCTGTAAATCAAAAGCTAATGCAAGTTGAATTGGATTTTAGTGACGATGATAATCTGATAATATCTTTTGATGGTTTTTCATATGAAATAAAAATATCAAATGAAACAAAAAAGCTTTTAGAAAAGTTTATTCTTAACAGTAAGAGCTCGGCAAAAAATTCAATAAACAAAATAAAAGCTCCTATGCCAGGAATGGTAGTCAAAGTCCTTGTTGAGGAAGGACAGGAAGTCGAAAAAGGCGACCAGCTGATCATTGTTGAAGCAATGAAAATGGAAAATGCTTTAAAATCTCCATCTTATTGTAAAATAAAATCCTTAAAAGTTAAAGAAGGACAAGCTGTAGAAAAAGATGCTGTCCTTATCGAGTTGGAGCCTATTTAAAATTATCACCTTTGCTTGTATTACTAACATCAAATTTCATTATTTTTGTATTTATATAGTTATTATTTCATAGGATATGTTATGAAAAAGTTAGTTTATTTTGTTATTATTTTAATGTGTTTTGTATTTATTGTCTCATGTCAGAAAAGCGAAAAATCAAGATTAGAGGATTTTCTTAATGAGGTTTTTCTTCATTTTTCTGACTCGGCTTTTATTAATCATTTAAAGAATGAATTTGCAGAAAGAGTAATGAAAATTAATTCTATTGATAATTTTGATATTAAAGTTAAAGAAATACAAGATACTATAAATATTATTATTGAAAACGATTTTAAAAGAATTTCCCAAAAAAATGGGTTTTCTGACCCTGCTGAGTATGAGAAAATTTTAGAAAACTATAAAAAAGATAAATATATCAATTTATTGAATGAAAAACTGAAAATGTTGAGTAAAAGTAATACCAAAACTATTCAACAGTTTTCTCAAAAGATAATTGCTACTAAACTAAAAGAATTAACCGATAAGAATTATCAAAATCTTATGAGTAGTCAGCAACCCTCTAATAACAAAGATTCAAATGGAGTGGACAAATAAAAGCAATCAGTCATATCGCTTTAAGCTGTTGGACATTTATGAAATATCTCGATGGAAAAATTACAGGGATGGCACTTCAAAGATATCACCAATTCTTTAAATACAAAATATTATTCAACTTGGAATTATCTTGTTGTTGCAATCAATTGTCTGACATATCTATATAGGAACATTAATTACTAAAGATCTAATGGGAAAAATCGAACAAACAAAAGCTCTTCCTCTTCAGTATATAAAAGGTATTGGTCCAAATAGAGCTAAAGCTTTTGCTAAAGAAGGTATTTTTACTATTAAAGATTTACTTTATTATGTTCCTCGTGCTTATGTTGACCGCACTGCTGTATCTTCCATTATGGCTCTGGCTGTTAAGCTTCGTCAACAAAGTTTCTTTGATGATAGTTTTGAGTCATCTTCATTTATTCTTTATTCTGAAGTTACTATCGTAGGAAAAATAATTCAAAAGAATTACCATAGCTACGCCAAAAATAAAAAAATGCTAAAATTAGTAGTATCCGATTTTAGCAATGGAAAAGCTGATGTTTTCTTTTGGAATTATGTAGATTATTATGACAAGCACCTTAATAATGGTGATTATATTACTATTAGTGGGAAACCTCAACTCGATAGGGAAAGAATTTGCTTCCATCACCCAGACATAGAACATATTGATAAAGATGAAGAAGAAACATATTTAAAAGGGCTAATATTACCAATTTACAGAGTAACACATATCTTTAGAAGTGCATCGATTAATATTAAATTACTTCGAGATTTAATTGGAAATTTAATAGAGAAAGAAGCTCATAATCTTGTTGAAAATCTTCCAAATTATATTTTAAAAAAATATAATTTTCCTTCAATTATAGAAGCTATAAAAATGCTTCATTATCCTAATACTGCTCAGGATATAGAAATTGCTAAAAAAAGAATGAAATACGAAGAAATATTATTCTTCCAAATATTACTTGCTATAAGACAAAGAAATTTTAAGAACGAGGATAAGGGGATAGCATTCAGACAAAATAGCCCAAATGCAAAGAAACTATATAAAAGTCTTCCATTCACTCTTACAGAAGACCAAAAGAAAGCAATCAGAGAGATATTAGAGGATTTTCGTTCCGGCAAACCTATGAATCGTTTACTACAAGGGGATGTTGGTTGTGGAAAGACCATTGTAGCTTTATTAGCAATGCTATATGCTATTGACAATGGTTCTCAAATAGCTTTTATGGCTCCTACTGAATTACTTGTTGAACAACATTATTGTACTCTAAAAAATTTACTTAAAGATTTTAATATATCTATAGTTCAACTTGTTGGTGGACAGAGTGTAAAGATTAGAAAGGAAATATTGGGAAAAATTAGCACCGGAGAAGCTAACATTATTGTCGGAACTCACGCACTTTTCCAAAGCGATATAATCTATAATCAGTTAGGTTTCATTGTTATTGATGAACAACATCGTTTCGGAGTGGCTCAAAGAGCAGAACTTAAACATTTAAGCGAAAAATCTTACTCAAAAGAGAAAATATCCCCTCATATATTGGTGATGTCGGCAACACCTATTCCAAGAACATTATCTTTAACTCTATACGGTGATTTAGATGTTTCTATTATTAAAGAGTTGCCTAAAAACAGAAAACCTGTTGTCACAAAAATTGTATTCCAGAACCAACTTCAACAAGTTTACGATTTTATTAAAAGAATAATAAATAAAGGGCAACAAGCTTTTATCGTATATCCTCTAATTGAAAAATCGGAAAAGTTGCAACTAAAATCAGCAGTTGAACATTTTGAATTGCTAAAAACAGAGATATTTAAAGAATATAAATGTGGCTTGCTCCACGGACAAATGTTCTGGTATGAAAAGGAAGATATAATGAAAACATTTTTAAATAAAGGATACAATATTCTAGTTGCTACTACTGTAATTGAAGTCGGAATTGATATTCCAAATGCTACAGTTATGCTTATCGAAAATGCCGAAAGATTCGGTTTGTCTCAATTACACCAACTTCGAGGCAGAGTTGGTCGTGGGGCGGAGCAGTCATATTGTATTCTTGCAACAAAAGACCATTACCAAAATCACTTAAAGAATGATAATTTACAAGATGATAGAATTGCTGCAATTATTAGACTTAAAACTATGGCTGAAACAAATGATGGGTTTAAAATCTCTGAAGTTGATTTAAAGCTTAGAGGTCCTGGAGATATTATGGGAACAAGGCAATCAGGGTTGCCTAATTTTAAATTTCTAGATTTAGTAAACGACCTTGATATTATTACAATGGCAAGAAGAGATGCTTGGTCAATCGTTCAGCAAGATCCTGAGTTGAAATCTCAAATTAATATTAATATTAGAAATAAAATTATTGAGGATTATAAAAATTCATCTTTTATTGACATTGCGTAAATAATTCAAAATTTTTTATATTTGGAAAAAACTAAGGTAATATATGGCAATAGACTACGAATCATCGGGCGTTAGTATAAAAAAAGGGGATGAAACTGTCCAAAGGATAAAACCACTGATACGTTCTACTTTTAACAATAATGTTTTAGCTGATATTGGTCTATTCGGTGGATTTTATGATGCCAGATTTTCAGACTACAAACATCCTGTCCTTGTAGCAAGTACTGATGGGGTTGGTACAAAATTGAAGATTGCTTTTATGACAAATATCCATAATACAGTTGGTCAGTGCTTAGTTAATCATTGCGTAAATGACATACTATCTTGTGGTGCTTCTCCTTTATTCTTTCTTGATTACTTTGCTACAGGTAAGCTCGAACCAGAAATTGCCGAGCAAGTCATAACTGGTTTCGTTACTGCATGCAGGGAAAATCAGTGTGCCTTAATCGGCGGAGAAACTGCTGAAATGCCTTCTTTCTATAATCAAGGGGAATACGATATTTCTGGTACGATCATCGGCATTGTTGAAAAAGAAAAAATCGTTGATGGAAAGAAAATTGCGAAAGGAGATGTATTAATTGGATTGCAATCTAATGGATTACATACTAACGGATATTCACTTGCAAGGAAAGTTCTATTATCCAAGTTTGATATAAATAAATATTTCGATGAGTTTGGAAAAACTTTAGGAGAAGAGCTACTTTCAATTCACAAATCTTATTTGAACGATGTCAGACCATTAATAAAAGATGGTATTGTAAATGGCATTTCGCATATTACAGGCGGCGGTATAATCAGTAATACTAAAAGGATACTACAGGGATACTTAAGTTTGAAAATAGACTGGCAAGCTTGGGAAAGACCTTTTATTTTTGAGCTTATACAAAAAAATGGAAATATCGAAGAAGAGGAAATGAGGCATGTTTTCAATTTAGGTATTGGAATGATACTTATAGTGAGTCCAAATAACTATGAAAAAGTACAAAACATTCTTTATAGAAATAATCCAAAAGTTATTGGTGAAGTTGTATAAATAATATTATTATATTAAAAATGAGTAAAATAGTTTTAGTACCCATTACACATGGTACAGAAGAAATGGAGGCAGTAACAATAATTGACCTACTGCGTCGAGCTGGTATTTCGGTTAAAGTCGTTAGCGACAAAGAAATTGTCAAATGTTCTCGAGGAATAAAAATACTGCCAGATATATTGTTTGAAGATTTGGATATTGATGCTGAATATGATGCAATTATCATTCCTGGTGGCTCCGAAGGAACACAAGAATTAATTAAAAATGAGTATTTAACTAAAATATTGCATAAAGCAAAATCTGATGGTAAACTAATTGGTGCTATTTGTGCTGCACCACTTATCCTTGACACAAACAAATTGGTTGAACGAGATGCTAAATTGACAAGTCATCCTTCTGTAAAATATGCTCTTGAAAAATATAATTATGAAATAAATGATGTAGTTGAGTTTGAAAATATTATTACCAGTCGAGCTGCAGGAACTGCAATAGTATTTACCTTAAAAGTTATAGAAAGACTGCTTGGAAGAAATGTTGCTCAAAAGGTTTCTCAGGAAATTCTGTACCATTTTCCTGATGACTATCATCAAATTAACGAGTAGATTACAAATTAGTGAGTTTTTGTTAGAATCCAGAGATAACCAGCTAAAAAACAAGCGGGTGCTGCTTGTACATGCACAGTCTCGCCAAATGGTAGATATATTTCAGGTTCGAATTTATTAACATTTGTTAAACCTTTTTTAATACGAAACTCATTGTAAGTTACTAAGGTATTATTATATGGTACACAGTCATCCTTTTTGCAATGAATTAACATTATTTCTGTTTTGGGGTTCCAATTAAACCATATATTATTTAAATAAAGTTTTTGAAATATGCTGCTTTTTGGATCTTTTAAATTTGTAATAAAGTTAGAATTAAAGATTTCTTTTACAACTTTGCTTTTAGGCATCGCTGAATTGATTATATCTCCATTATGATAACCATCTACCAAAGGAGGTAAGGTAGTCAAATAAGGCTCAGTTAATATATTTGACCAATTAAATTCAGTAGGATAGACTTCCATATAACCACGTATCATATAAGGCAAAAAATATGGGACTGGAAATGCTGTATCAGCAAGCATAACTCCTATCATTGTGCCAGTTAAGTCATAAGGACCTTCCATAGGCACTGAACCTGAAAGTGTATAGTTTGGATATTCTTTTTCGAATTCTTTAGTAGTGGCTAAAGCTACGTAACCTCCTTCAGAATAACCAATAACAAAGTTTTGTGAACTTAGGCTGATGTTTTGATTATTAGCAAATAGCTTTCGGGTTGCGATAATCATATCAGCTGATGCTTTTCCTAATAATTCCCCATTACAAAAAGGATGGAATTCAGATACATCTTTGCCCATTCCTTGATAGTCAGGCATACATACAACATATCCTGTTGCTGCCATTGCTATTCCAATCACAACTTCTGGAAAATCTGATGGCTTAAGATATTTCGGAAAGCTTGATGGTGCTAAATCTCTCATTATTTGAGTAGCATGGGTTAAGCAAATAACAGGAACGTTTTCAATTTTTTTAAAGCTTGCCGGAAAAAATACAATCCCTGAAAGATTTTTTTCCCGATTTTTGACGTCAACGGAAGTATACTCAATAACTTGTCCAAGAACTAAATATAGGGATGTCTTTCTTGCTCTAATGGAGTCATAGACAGCTTTATAATCAATAAAATTAGGATCCTGATGATCCAATTCTAATAATCCGTCCTTTAATATGATACTGTCAATTAAAATAGAGTCATAAACTCGAGTTAGATTTCCTCTATTATTGATATTTTCATTTGGATTGTCACTACAACCATTGAAAATTAAAATGCAAATAAGAAATGCGAAATAAAAGAAAAATTTTTTCATAACAATAATCTCGTTTTTTGATATTTTATTTATCTGTTAATATAATAAATTCTACTCTTCTATTTTGCTGGCGACCTTCTTCAGTTTCATTGCTTGCAATTGGTTTATCCATGCCATAACCAATAGTTTGGATTCTTTTTTTATCTATTCCTTTAGATATTAGATAATCTGCAACAGCTTTTGCTCTTTTTTCAGAAAGGTTTTGGTTAAATGTTTTTGAACCCACATTATCGGTATGTCCGGCGATTTTTATTTTAATATTAGGATTTTTCAGCATAAAATCATATACTCTATTTAATTCAGAATAAGAATCTTCAAGCAAATCGTATTTAGCAAATTCGAAAAATATATTATTCAATCTTATTGATTGTCCATGTTCAATGGGTACAAGATATAAATCTCGTTTAATTTCATAATACTTATATGTATTTTTTAAATCCAAATTTTCGTTTATAGCTATAAAACCCTCAGCAATAGCTAAAAAACCATATTTGTTACCTGCTGGAAGTACAATTTTATATTCGCCAGTAAGAGGATTTGAGCGAGCTATACCTACTTCTTTTCCCTCTGGAAGCACTTCGTAAGATATTTTTGCCTCGAGAGGTTCATTCGTTTTTTTGTTAATAACTTTTCCATATATTAATACAACTGTTTTAGGCCTTAGTTCTTCAGGCAAGAGTAACCTAAATATATCAGTAAATCCGTATGAGTTCTTAGAAGAGACAAAATAAGCATATTCCCCTGATGCTGGAGATGTATAGTAAGCATCCCATCCTAATGAGTTAATGATTGGTCCAATGTTTTCGGGTTCTTTCCAGTTAGTCCATGTATTATCAAGTCTTTGAGTAATAAATAAGTCATTTTTACCATAACCTGGATATCCATTGCTCGAAAAAAATAGAGTCACTCCATCAGAAGCAAGGAAGGGCGTAGTTTCAGATCCTGCAGTATTGATCATAGGTCCTAAATTAAGAGGGGTGCTCCAAGTGCCATCCTCCTGAAGAAAACTCACATAAATATCAGAATTTCCATAAGTATCATCTGGTTCTATAGAAAGCAATAATGTCTTTCCATCGTTTGCAAGCCAGTAAGAGACCATTTTGTTTTTATTTACATAATCTCTAATAATCAAAGGTTTGGGAAAAGACCATTGGTTTCCTTGTTTGTAGCTTATAGATACACCCGGACCTACAGTACCATTTTCTAAGTAAGTATTTCCAACAACTAAGGAATTTCCATCTGGAGTAATTGAAACAGCGAAATTGTTATATTCATTGTTGATTGGTGGTCCTAATGGTTTTGCTAATGAGAAATTTCCATTACTATCAATTTCTGAATACCAAATATCTTGCTTTTTTTCTTTTCCAACATTTTGAGGATGCTCATCTCTTGTGAAGAAAAGAGTTCTACCGTCTGGTGAGATAAGCGGCGCTAATTCTGCATATTCTGAATTTATATTAGGTCCCAGATTTTCTGGGTTACCAATTTTTTTTATTGCCTCTGACGTTTTTATTGTAACTTGATATTCTTCATTAGAGCTCATTATACCAATAGCATCAATTTGAACCGGTAAATTCTGTTTGTTTTCTATTACAAGTTTTAGTGCTTTTACCATATAAGGAGTTGTTGGGATAGTAAGATTCCAGATTCTTCCCTTTGAGCTATCTACTCGTGGATTTGTGTTCTGATATACAAGATATTGATTATATAGAGAATCATAGAGGTATATTTTTGTTATTAGGCCAGGATTGTAATTCTCAGCAATTATAATTTTTTTAGTTACCATAGCAAAATCGAAGCTAACAAATATCCATTCTTCAGGTAGCTTGGAATTTCGACTTGGCATCCAAGAGCATGCGGAAAAACCAAAGTTAGGCATTACATTGGGTTTGCCTAATGCTTGAATTGCCGAGAATTCCTTTAACCCTGCTTGTGTAGAAACTCCAATAACTCTTGTTGCCCATTGAACTTCTTGGGAAAAAGAAATGAAAGGAAAAATAATAAAGATTAGATAAATTAGATTTTTATTCATTACATTCATATTTATTTTCCTTATCTTGTTATTCCATTAATCCATACTTTTTCGATGTGATTTACTCCAAAATGGTAGAATATATCTGTATAGCTTGAACAATCAGCCATAACAAGATTAGCTTTTTTCCCTATATCAATGCTACCCATTTCGTCCGACTTAGCTATTGCAGAAGCAGCATTTAAAGTTGATGCTACAACAGCTTCTTCGGCAGTCATTTTCATATTAATAACAGATAATGATAGAATAATTTGCATATTTTCTGTAAAACAAGAACCCGGATTACAGTCTGTAGCTAAACTAACGGGAACGTCACTATCAATGATTTGTCTTGCAGGAGCGTAAGGCATCCTTATAAAGTAGGCAGTTCCTGGAAGTAAGGTAGCAATAGTATGAGATTTAGATAATGCGTCAATGCCTTCTTTTGAGATAAAAAGAAGATGGTCAACTGATATAGCGCCAAGAGAAGCACAAAGCTCAGTAGCACCAATATTTGCTAATTCATCACAATGAACCTTTAATTTTAGACCATAGTCTAATGCCGTTCTTAAGATTTGCTCACTTTGCCGTAGCGTAAAATACCCTTCATCTATAAATACGTCGCAAAAATCAGCGAGTTTTTCTTCTGCTACTTTTGGTATCATTTCATTACATATAATATCAACATATTTATCTTTTTTATCCTTATATTCTGGTGGAAAGTCGTGAGCTCCGAGGAATGTAGCAGCGATATGAACATCTATATCCTCTTTCAATAATTTTATTGCTTTTAAAAGCTTAATTTCAGCTTCGAGACTAAGACCATAACCACTTTTAATTTCAAAAGCAGTAGTTCCATGTTGAATAGCATTCAAAGCAATTTTTTTCCCGTTAAGAAAAAGCTCTTCTACTGAAGCTTTCCTTGTAGCTTCCATTGTTGTAATGATACCTCCGCCTTCGTTAGCTATTTCCTGATAGGTAGCTCCCCTTAACCTACGTGCAAATTCAGAAGAGCGATTGCCAGCAAAAATGATGTGTGTATGGGAATCAACAAAACCGGGGAGGATAGTTTTGTCTTTTGCTTTTATGTACTCGTTAATTTCTATGTTATTTATAGCAATGTATTTTTCAACTTCTTCGCTTGTGCCAAAGAATTCTATAACATCAGAAAATAAGACAGCTCCGTCTTTAATTTCCGAAATATCCTGCATCGCTTTACCTTTTCTATAAGGTAAATTGTTAGATTTTACTGTTACTAATGAATCAATATTTTTTATTAGTGTTCTCATATAGGAACGTAATAATTAATTATGGATATTTGATCAGAGTACTATTCTTATTGTCCAGCATTATTTCTTTAAGGCTGGGAGCAGCTTCTTGACTATGAAGGGAATTGACTCGAGTAGTTTTTCTTGTGTTTTGAATATGTCCTTTGCGCAATTTACTGGATCATAGAGTTTTGTTTTAATATCGTATATATAGACATTAAGCAAAATTCTATTAGCTTTTGTATCGAAATTACCAGTAATTATTCTTTCAGCATTTAGAAGCTTTATGGTTTCCCACATATCTGAAGCGTACTGAGGGTTGTTCGGGTCAAGGTTAGATTCAGCTACAATTAAGTCAATTGAATCTTGTGGAATAATGCGAAAATGTTTCTCTTCAATGTCTTGTTCTTGGAGTGCTTTAGCTATTGTATCTTGAAGAGTATAGCTCCAAATATTTAGATCCATATTGCCATCAATATTCTGAAATGGAATTACTGCCACTCTAATTTGAGAGTAAGCAAATTGAGTGAAGAAGTAAAAGATTACTATTGCCCAAATTCTGTATTTCATATTACTTTAAAAAGTATATTTGACATAGTCATTAATTATTTTCAATGTATTCTTTGGCTTGTTTGAATGCTGTAACGATTTTATCTTCCATATTTTTTGCTTTTTCAAAATCTTTATTTTTTGCATATCCCATTAATTCAATACCATATGCAGCGATATCATCTAAACCGAATTGTAAGCAAGAGCCTTTGATTGTATGTGCCATTCTGTATAAGTCATCAGCGTTTTGGCTTAATATCAAGTCCTTGAATTGGCTTTCGATATCTTCAAGCCAAGTATCAATAAACTCTGGAAGTAATGCTAAAATGTTTGGATCTTGTGGCATTTTCATAATAACTACCTTATATTTTTCTAACTATTCTTTTACAAAATTATATAATTGTTTCAAGAATGCAAAATTAATTTAACTTGCTTTTTATTTTCTAAGCTGAATATGAGAATTTTCTCTTAAAATTGCGAGTTCCTATAAAAAATAATGATGAAAAGAATATTAGGACAATTAATGATAGTATTGTTGAATTTACTGTTAAGGTGTTAATCTGAGGGAATAATATCCAATAAAATTGGGATATTTGTCCTATTAATGTTATAAGAGAAATGATCTTTAAATGACTTAAATTTGTTTTTACTTTTTTAAATAAAAGGGCTACAAAAGGGAAAAGGAAAGATAGTGAAATAAATATGTAAAAAGTAATTTGATTGTATCCTTGCATACGTTGAACATAGAAGTGCATTTCTTCTGGGATATTCGAATAGGAAACAATTAAAAATTGGGTAAAAAAGAAATACCCAAATAAAAAAGTGAAAGTGAACAGCAATTTACCTAAATTAGAAAGTGTATTATTATCTAAATCATTAGTTCGATCCTTAAATTTTAATTGTAAAAATAATATCCAAAGTGCTACTGATAGTTGTAACCCTATGGATAGATAATAAATACACCAAACCGAATTGAACCACTTAGTCGAAAAGCTTAGTGAAAAGTCTATGCCTAATATGATGATTGATAATGAAGTTAAAAGTAACATATAGCCGCTATTTTTTAATTTAGAATCTTGAGCTTTTTTATTCTTGAGCGAGATGATCAAAAGGATTATAAGAACAATAATGTGTCGAATAGATAAAAACAAGGAATCACTATAAACATTTAGCAGTCCATTTGTTGATGAAGGATAAACTATTGATTTTATGATAATATTATCCCAAAAAATCATCATATAAACTGGTATAGAAAATCGAAGTAAATAGCTAAACGATAGCAATGAATCCTCATATAAAATTTGCCATCGGGAGTTTAATGTTTTTAATAACAGAAGCAAGAATAATGAAGAAGTCGAGATCAACAAGTAAAAATGATATGTTAGGAAGTAAGAATAAATAAAGGTAGAATAGTCATAAATTAATAATATAAAAGAAGAGATTGCAAACGACAATGCAAAATAAATGCTAAATCTTTTGTTGAAACCTTTATCTTTACTATATATCAATTTTGCCTCCTTTATTCATTTGTTAAATTAAAATCATAAGCTTAATATAGAATGAAAAAAGAGAATAGATAGCCTATGATTTAATATTAATAATCAAAAAAAGATTCTTTTAATATCAACATAAATCGTAAATGCTATTAAAAGCATAAGCAAGAAGAAGCCAATTTGTTGAAATCGTAATTTTACTCTAACAGGTATTTCTCTTCCAATAATTCCTTCTATAATAATAAATACTAAATGTCCACCGTCAAGTGCGGGTATTGGTAAAATATTGATAAGAGCTAATGTAATAGAAAGAAAGCCAATAAACTCCATAAAATTAATGATTCCTCGTTGTGCTTGTATTGCGGATTGTTGAGCAACTGTAATAATACCCCCAAGATTTTTTTCAACGGAAAGAAGTCCTTTAAACATCTTATAAACAGAAGCCACAAAAAGCTCGACAGCACCCCAAGTTTTATTTGCCCCGACTTCAATAGCTTCAAGTAAGTTATATTTTTTATTGGAGATGGCCCCGGTATATACATCCGATATTTCTATGCCTAATCTTCCATCTTGATTGGGGGCAACCGAATCCGACATTATTGCTTCATTTCGTTTCCATTGAAGGAATATCTTTTTCCCTATATTTTGACTTAATGTATTGGTTAATTCCTCACTTGAATTTATTGGTTCCTTATTTATTGCGTAGATTGTATCTCCTGACGCTAAACCGATAGTTTCTGCAGGAACGTCCTTTAATACTCTATTGATCACTACAGAAAAATTACTTGGGCTAATTCCAAAAGTGTCTTTATTTTCTATCGAACTCAAGAGCCAAGCATTATTATGATTTAGTGTAGTATCTTTCCCGTTGCGAATTATATAAATATGAATACTATCATTATTTGATTTGACTACATCTAATATTAAGTAGTCAAAGCATTTCTTCCAAGATTTATGTTCTTTTCCATCTATTTCTTCGGTAACTGATTTTCCATTAATGGATACTATTTCGTCTCCAACTTTAAATCCCAGTCTATCGGCAATAGAACCATTTTTTACATACGCTACAGTAGTTGTTTCAATAATTGTTTTGCCCTCTATAAATGCTGTTATGGAAAAGATTAAAATAGCAAGAAGGACATTCATAATGACACCAGCAGAAATAACAAAAGCTTTTATGAATGTGTTTTTTGAGCGAAATTCATAAGGTTTAGGTTCTTGCTCAGCATATTCAGTGTCGAAACTTTCGTCAACCATTCCAGCTATTTTTACATAACCCCCAATAGGAAACAATGAAAGGCGGTAATCAGTATGCCCCTCTCCGTCCCAATCATCTGGTAATTTGCCAAATGTAAAGCCTGTCTTTTTATTCCATCCGAAAAGTCTATAGCCCATTCCGAAAGAGAATATATCAGCTCTCATTCCACTTAGTTTAGCAGAAATAAAATGTCCAAATTCGTGTATTAATACTAATATCCCAATTGCTATAACGAAATAAAAAATTATGCCTATAATATTCATATTCTCCCTATTTTTATTTATTTGGTTTAATAAAAAATAGACAGTTATCTCTTACTTGTCTATCTATTTCAATAATTTCATTTATATCTGAATTGTTTTTTATTGGAAAAGTCTCTAATGCCTTTTCAATTATAATCGGAATATCCGAAAAACGGATTTTTTGTTCAAGGAATGCAATAACAGCCATCTCATTTGCTGCATTAAGTATCGTTGTCGCTGTTCCGCCTCTACGCATTGCCTCATATGCCAATCTCAAACACGGAAATTTGCTCTCATCTGGTTTAAAAAACGTTAGATTATTAATCTCTATTAAATCGAGTCTTCTAAATTTATTTTTTAATCTTTTGGGATAGCTTAAGGCATAGGATATTGGAATTTTCATATCTGGAACCCCAAGTTGAGCTTTTACTGAACCATCATAGAATTGAACTAATGAATGAACAATGCTTTGTGGATGTATTAGAACTTCGATTTTTTCCAAAGATACATCAAAGAGCCAAAAAGCTTCAATTACCTCAAACCCCTTATTCATCAAGGTTGCTGAATCAATCGTAATTTTATTACCCATTGTCCAATTTGGATGAGATAGGGCTTCTTTGACTGTGAGTTTTTCAAAATTGCTATTATCAGTATTTAAAAAAGGACCTCCTGAAGCTGTCAGGATTATTTTTTCAATAGAATTAAGCTCTTCTCCTACAAGGCATTGAAGAACAGCACTATGTTCGCTATCAACAGCAATTATTCTTACATTGTTTGCTTTTGCAGCTTTTATAATATTATAACCGGCGCTTACTAAAGTTTCCTTATTAGCAAGTGCTATTGTTTTGCCAGCATTTATTGCAGCTAAGGTTGGTTCAACTCCACTAAAACCCACGAGGGCTGATAGAACCATTGTGTTTTCGGCGTTAGATGCTGCTTCAATTAGTCCTTCTTTACCTTTTAGTATTTTACAATTATTGGTAATGAGCTGTTTGATTTTTAAATATTGTGTGTCATCACTAACAACAATTCCTTTGGGGCTATACTTTTGTACTTGTTCAATTAATAAATCTATATTTGAATGTGCTGTTAGGTAACCAATTTTATATTCATTATGGTGCAAACTTAGAACATCGAGTGCTTGTCTTCCAATTGAACCAGTAGAACCAAGAATTGTTATGACTTTTTGTTCTTCCATATTATAAAAATTCCTGAGTTATGTCTTTTTCTCTTTTTACTGAATAAAATTTAAATTGGTCAATGTTTATATGTTCGCTTTGTTGAACCTTGATTTTAACAAAATACTTTATCATCAATTTAGCTAATCTTGAAATCGTTCCTTCTGTAAGATAGGAAGCAATATGAGGACTGACGTACAAAATGAGTTTAAACTCTCGACAATTTGCTCTAAAATTCTTTAGCCATCTCTCGATAGTATTTAATAATACAGCTTTCGATACAATTCTTCCAGAACCCATACAAACTGGGCATTCTTCGCTCATTTTTTCGCCGATATTTTGATTGACTCTCTGTCTTGTTACCTGGCATATGCAAAGCTGGGTCAATGGATAAACAACAGTTTTTGCTCTATCCCTTTGCATTGCCTTTTTAAGATATTTATAGACTTTCGAACGATTAGCTTCCTCAGCCATATCAATGAAATCTATAAGAATCATACCGCCAATATCTCTAAGTCGTAGCTGCCTTGCTATTTCTTTTGATGCTTCAAGATTAGTTTTTAAAGCATTTTTTTCTTGAATTTTTTCCTGGATAGACCTTCCTGAGTTAACATCAAAAACTACCATTGCCTCAGTATAGTCTATAATTAAATAACCTCCACTTGGTAATGGTATTTTCTTTTTATATGTTAGCTCTAATTCTTTTTCAATGTTGAACTTATCGAATATTGGAGTTTTCTCTGAGTATAGTTCTACCTTTTCTAAAAGTGAGGGAGATGCCCATTTCAAGTAATTTGTTATTTCCTTGTATAGTTTTTTTGAATCTATATATACGTGCTTTACTTCTTGAGTAAATAGGTCTCTTATAACGCTTGTGGCTAAGGGCATATCCTGATACAAAAGCATTGGCTTATCTGCTTTATTAACCTTTTCTTTGATTTCTTCCCATATTTTAATTAAACTTTCCCAATCTTTTTTTAGCTCTTTGACGCTTTTACCTTCGGCTACTGTCCTAATAATACATCCATAACCTTCTGGAAGTATAAGCTTTGCAAGATGTCTTAATCGTTTTTTTTCTTGATAAGAGCTTATTTTTTTTGAGATACCTATTACATTTTCATTGGGTAGTAGGACTACGTATCTACCCGGAATGCCTATTCTTGTGGTAACTCTGACACCTTTGCTACTATATGCTTCCCTGATAACCTGAACAATAAGTTTTTGCTTCGGTTCAAGATTAATCTTAATGTCGCCTGTTCTTTTAGTTGAAAATATTGTAAAATCTTTATTATCACTTGATAATTTTTTTCCTGGTAAAGTATTATCTAAAGTACTATTTCCTTTTATTTTGTCTTTTTTCCTATTTTTTGATTTTATACTTTGTTCAGGATTATCGAGGTATTCCGATAAAGTGTCCTCTAAAGTTTCATCTACATCTGAAAAATGAAGAAAAGCGTCTTGTGCCAATCCAATATCAATAAAAGCAGCGTTAATGTTTTGAATAATCCGTGTTACTTTACCTAAATAGATATTACCAATAGATCTTTCTTTATCAGGCAACTCAATAAATAATTCAGCTAATCGCCCATCTTCGGTTATGGCAATTCTGACCTCATTAAGAGTTGCATTGATGATTATGTCTTTTTCCATTCAAAAAAATAATTAAAATTATATTGACGAATATAAACTAACATTGTTGAAATAAAAACAGCCAAGTTGACCGTGGCACCTTAAGAATACACTGACCGTTGCTTCCTTCCGAACCTGGCGGGGTTGGGTGCATCTTAACTGCACGGGACTTGGCTTTACAAAAATATGAAAAAAAAATTTAGCTACAAAACTTTTATAATAATTTTTATACATTTGATTAATAATATTTTTTTTGTTAATTTTGTAATCTATTCAATGCGCCAGTAGCTCAGTTGGATAGAGCATCAGCCTTCTAAGCTGAGGGCCACAGGTTCGAATCCTGTCTGGCGTACTTTATTTTATATTTTATATTAACTATTGATAACAATTCAATTATTTTTAATAAGGAGATGTTTTGGAAAATGATTTAAAAGCAAAGGTAAGAGAAACTTTAGCTACTATTTTAGACCCAGATATTAATAAATCCCTCGAAGAACTTGACTCTATAAAAAATATTGATATTGAGGACAATCTTATTAATATCGAGCTTGAGATAGTCCAACCTATTCACTTAATAGCTGAAAAGATAAATCAAGAATGTGCAGAAAGATTGAACCAAAGCTTTCCAGATTACGAAAGTGAAATAAAATTTATCGAACGGAAGTCTAATGCTTCCGAAAGAGAAGTGCTCAAAGGTGTTAAGAATCTTATCGCTGTTTCATCTGGCAAAGGTGGGGTAGGGAAGTCTGCTTTTACTGCCAATTTAGCTATATCTTTATCAAAAACAGGTGCTAAGGTAGGTATTTTAGATGCAGACGTTTATGGACCAAGCCAACCAACAATGTTTGGATTAGAGGGAGCTACTCTTCCAGCTATTGAAGAGCCCGATGGAAAAGTCTTAGCATATCCAAATGAAAAATTTGGGATAAAAGTAGCTTCAATGGGTTTTGTTATGAATAGAGACCAAGCTGCTATTATTCGTGGACCTATGCTATCGCAATTTTTTACTATGCTGTTCGAACAAATCGAATGGGGACCTTTGGACTATCTTCTTTTCGACTTACCACCAGGAACAGGAGACATACAACTTACTTTAACTCAGAAAATCCCTTTGACTGGGGCTATTATTGTAACAACACCCCAAGACATTTCTATAGCAGATGTAAGACGTTGTATTGGAATGTTCAACAAAGTAGGGGCTAATATAATTGGGATAGTCGAGAATATGAGTTATTTTATCCCACCTGATATGCCCGATAAAAAGTATTACATTTTTGGAAAAGGTGGTGGAGCCAGAATAGCAGGTGAAAAAGGCATAGCTCTTCTCGGTGAAATTCCATTGGATATCGAAATGAGAGAATACAATGATAATGGAAAACCCTATTTGTTAGTCAATGAAAAAGGTGAATTTAATAAAGCTTTCTCTTCCATTACAATCAATATTATTAGTAGATTAAGGAAGCATAACTTTTATGCAGGAAATTGAAGAAGAAATTGACTTCAAAGATATTGAAAGCAGAATACAAAAAGTTTTAGCTCAGAACAGACAGTTTCTGCAAGAGGATGGTGGAGATATAGAATTTGTTAAGCTATTTTATTCTTTATATAAAGGGCAAAAGGTTTTGAAAGCAGAAGTGAGGTTTCTTGGAGAGTGTGCTAAATGCCCTTTGTCTACAATGACACTACGAGCTGGAATTGAGAAAGCGATACAAGAGGAAGTGCCTGAAATATTTAGAATAGAAGAAGAACACGAAAGCTAAAATATAAACGGAATTAATCGTTCTTTATATAGCAATTATTTGAAAAATCGGCGCATTCGTCTAGCGGTTAGGACGCAGCCCTCTCAAGGCTGTGGCACGGGTTCGAGTCCCGTATGCGCTACAAATTTTCTATCTGTACTATTTTTTTAGTATTAATTGTTTCAATATAAGACCTAAGCAAATACCAAATTGATACAAATTAAATATCGCTAACCTTAATTCGCTCAGTTACTCCCTTCATATACCCTCAATAACTCTATCGTATAATTGCTATTCGACAATCAAATATTGGCGCTACTTGACGCAAGCGACAGCGAAGCGTCATTATTCCGTCAAGGATTATATATCACTACCCCAAATGTAACTTACGACCCCCATATTCCCCCCTCGTAATGCCCCCAGCACAAATTACCCCCTCTTGAGGGGGCAAGGGGGAGTTTCCATTTGGCGAACGCGTAATGACCGTAAGGGCGAATGGTCATTTGCCACTACAACGGTTTGATGTTTACCTTTTGCCCATACAAAGCATTGACATTTACCATTTGACCAAAATATGTCGTGACGTAATATGACTAATGGAATTTCTGTGAGAAAAATGAGAAAAATACCGTAAGTGCTTATAATGTATGCAATTATAATTATCGCACACATTTCTCACGTGCGAAAAATGAGAAAATTTATGACAAGGGGGCTGTTCTGTCTTAAAATAAGTAGGTCAGACGCCCTCGTCTGACAAAAAGAATATAAACCGATATGCAACAGACAAGGGTGTCTGTTCTACTAATAAATAATATAAACTAATAATATAATATATATTAATAATAAAAAATATATATAGAGGGGAAAGAATATAAAAATTCGGCAAAAGAGAGGGAAAAACACGGAAAAGCAACAAAAAAACGGCTAAAAAGCCCAAAAAATCAAAGGTGAAATAATCCTAAGTGAATGAATATTATGGAGTAACGGATGATTTACTCATTATTCACAAAAATTCTCATAAAGAAAGAAGCGTTCGAATATTGTAAGTAATGTATTATTATACAGTTACTGATATTTTTCTCATTTTTCGCACGGTGAGAAAACTGTGCGAAAATTATAATAGCATATGATATAGACACTTACGGGATTTTTCTCATTTTTCTCATTTTTCTCACAGAAATATCATTAGTCATATTACGTCACGACATATTTTGGGAATATTTTTGTATTGCTCTTATTTTTCGTATAGTTATACATTTTTTTGCATTTCTAATATTAAAATAAATTCATAATTCTATTTTTATGGAATGGAAAGATGCTTCAATTTCGAATATATTTTTATATAGGGTTTAGGTATAGGATGGCATTGCTAATATTTATTCAAAATGTAATAGTGGAGGTAAAAATAATGGGACAAAACAGAGCAAGAAGAACAATTTCTGAATTATTGAAAATGGTTGTATTTAATTGCTTGGATTAACTTTTCGATGGTTATAGCAATAATTCCAGGCTCTTCGCATACGACGCCAGAGGCATAGTTTGCAATAATTGCGGCCTCACGAAAGTTAGCACCTCCAGAGTTAACGGCGGCAAGTGTGGCAATGGCAGTATCACCGGCACCTGAAACATCTGCTACGTGTCTTGCTCGTGTTGGAAGGGAAGTAATACTACCGTCGCTTTCGAAGAGCATCATTCCGTCGGAACCTAATGTAAGTAGGACGTTAGAGCAATCTAATTTTGCTAATAATATATTGCCAGCTTTTTGAATTTGTTCTTTGGTTTTTAGCTCCATATTTAGGGCTTTTGTTGCTTCTTTTCTGTTGGGTTTGAATAGTGTAACTTTTTTGTAATTGAAGAAATTATCGAATTTAGGATCAACGTAAGTTTTTATTTGGTTTTGATTTGCAAAGTTGATTACTTTTTTTATGAGACTCGAAGTAATAACTCCCTTGTTGTAATCTTCTAAGATAATGCCTTTTAGTTTATCAGCTGAAAGCTCTAATTGTTTGATTATAAAGTTTTCAATTTTATAATTAATTGGTTCTTTCGATTCTCTGTCTAATCTTGCGATTTGTTGGTTATTGCCGATGATTCTTGTTTTGACAGTAGTAGGACGATTGTTATCTATATATATGCCATTGGTCAAAATGCCGTTTTGTTTTGCTATTTCTAAAAATGTTTTGCCTGAGTTATCTTCGCCTAAGACTCCGAATAAAATAGGGTTTAGGCCAAGAGATTTTAAATTATTTGCAACATTAGAAGCTCCACCTAAGTTAAAAGTTTCGTTTTCTAAATCAATTACTGGAACAGGAGCTTCAGGAGATATTCTCGATACGTTTCCCCAGAAATATCTATCGAGCATAATATCTCCGATAACAGCTATGTGTTTGTTTTTTGAGTTTTTTAGTATTTGAGCAAGTCTTTTTTCAGTTAGCATATGTTTATTTATTCTGATTTATAATATCAATGATTTTTTCTTCAAGTTGAGGGTCATATCCAGTATAGCTCCAGAGAATTTTGCCATCTTTTCCAATTAGAAAAGTTGTTGGGTAACCTGTAATGCCATAATCATCAACAATATTCTCTCCATTTAGTAGAACAGTGTAAGTTCCGCCATTGTCTTTCAAGAATTTAACAGGGTTTGCTTCTTTTTTTTCGTTACAGCTAATGCCGAGGACAACGACGTCATTACTAAAGTTTTGGTGAATAGATTGAAGTTTTGGAATAGCTTTTATACACCATTTGCACCAAGTAGCCCAGAAGTCAATTAGAACAATTTTCCCTTTGTAATCATTCAAGGAATGTTTGTTTCCGTAGCTATCGAGAAGAGTCCAATCGGGAGCTTGCTCTCCAACTTTGAGAGTGATTTCTTCTTCATCTTGTGTTTGGGAGTATCTTTCTTCTGTGTAACCATCAAGTAGAGGTAGAGTGAAAACATTTGAATCAATATCTTGATTAATAGATGAGAAAGTGAAATATGATACGACTGTTTCAGTAAGAGCAGTATCTTTGTAAATTTCGAATTCGATTTTTCTGATTATCCCATCTTTCGTGCCGATGAAGTATTTTTTCTTTAGGTCACCGTCTTGAAAGAACTTAGGTTTTGGGATAGTATAGCTTACAACATCGCAAGGAACATTTTCTACGTTCTGTTCGCCTAAATACTTGAAATCAATTCCTTTTATTAAATCTCCAGTAAGATTTGGGTCTTTGAGAAAAGATTGTACATAAAACAATAATTCATCTGTAAGACTGGCTATTTCGGCCATATCGTCAGAAAACAAGATTTTTTGATTCTTGACATCTTTGAATTTCCAAATGGAACCGTCGTAGGTTACTATTGTGCCGAAGTTATCTTCTATCCTATATTTAAGGTTTTGAAAACGAACCTCTTTTCCCCAAGAAATATAGTATTTTTCAATTGTCTCATTTTTTTCTGTGCCTTTAGTATCAATATCTCTTTTTATAAAGATAGCAGAATTGAGATTATTCGAGGACTGTTCGGCTTTTATTAAGATTTTTTCAGGTTCTTTTCCTGACATTAATTGTGATATTATTATTATAGTAAATGCTATTGTTAATCCAATTTTTATTATTTTCATATATTTTCCCAAATAATTATAAAAAAATCAAAAAAATTAATATTATAGTCGTTTTTATTCGAGTTTTGTTATATTTATGCATTCCCAAAGAAGGAATTTAAGCTCATTTATACCTTCTCCCGATACTGATGATATCATTAAGTTTAGTTTTTGCCGACCTTGGAGCTTTATTTTTTTTAGCAATGCTCTTTTCTCTTGATTTGCAGTGTCAATTTTGCTTATGCAGATGATTTTCTTTTTTTTCTTTAATGAGGGGCTAAAATTTGTCAATTCGTCAATGAGTATTTTGTAATCGTAGGAAGGGTTATCGCTGGTAGCATCTAAAAGAAATAGAAGGCAACTTGTTCTTTCTATATGTTTTAAGAATTGAAGCCCTAAGCCTTTTCCTTGAGAAGCTCCTTCGATAATACCAGGAATATCAGCGACTGTCAAGCTCTTTTCTTCAGAGATTCTTACTATTCCAAGATTGGGTATCAAGGTGGTGAAAGGATAATCAGCAATCTTTGGTTTAGCAGCCGATATAACAGAAATCAAAGTGGACTTGCCACTATTTGGAAGGCCAACAATTCCAACATCAGCGATTAATTTTAGTTCGAGTAATAATTCCAGCTCAATACCTGGTTCACCTTTTTCAGCGTAACGAGGTGCTTGGTTGGTTGGAGTTGCGAATTCAGCGTTTCCTTTACCGCCTTTTCCGCCGACAGCAGCAATAAATTGTTCGCCATCGTTGACTAAATCAGCAAGGATTTCATTTGTGTGAGCATTTTTTATAATTGTCCCACAAGGAACCCTAATTATTTTGTTAGCACCGCTTTTGCCAGTGCAGTTCTTGGAGCTTCCTGGACTACCGTTCTCAGCTTCATAAATTTGCTTGTATCTAAAATCAAGCAAAGTATTGAGATGATAGTCAGCAATAAAAATAATATCTCCACCTTTTCCACCATTACCTCCATCAGGACCTCCTTTGGGGACGTATTTCTCACGTCTGAAACTTATTGCACCATTTCCACCTTTTCCAGAGCGAACGATAATCTTAGCTGTATCTATGAATTTCATTTATTCGGTTGTAGTTTGGTTCTCAGCATTCAGGTTTTGTTGTTGGGAATTTTCGAATTCTAATAGTAGGTCGAGTATGTATTGTTTAAGGAATGGCTTATTAATCGTGTGGATATTATTTTTTTTACTATCATTTGCAAGTCTTTCGGATATTGGATGAATACCTTTATCATCCAAGAACAATATAAGAGTCTCGACGGGAATTGAGGGTTCATAAGTGTAGTTATCGCAGTAAAATTCGAAGATTGGTTCTATTAGTTCAATAAACTGCTCAATTGTATAGTTAAAGATTACTTGGTTGTCTGCTTGTTCAATTATTCTTTTAAATTCAGAAATGGATAAAAGCGAATCTGAGGATTGGTCAATATTGTTTGAGTTAAGCCATTGATAGAAACCGTCTTTTATATATGAGTAATGATGAAAGTAGTCGAGTCTAAGAGTAATCTCTTTAATTGTTTTTGTAGGTTCACCTCTGAAAATGAACCAGCTTAGTGTTGTTCTTGGTCGAACGAGATAATTAGCAATAGTCGAAACACATTGTTCAGATAACATTTTCAAGTGAGGAATATCAAATCTTGCCAGTTCGAAGTAAAGTTTGTCGAGCTCATCGAAGAAATCTTTTAAGCTTTGATGTGAAAGGTCGAAATTAGGGTTTTCCTTTCTTGCTAATTGTTCCTCGTATATCCACCACATTACTTCAGCTTTAAAATAATCGTGAAAAGCTTGTGTCTGAATTAAGGGATTATTTAGAATTTGAGAAAGATAAATATACTGCTGACCATTATCTAATAAATCGAATAGATGTTTAGATTTGCTTTGGATTATTTTATCGAACATAAAACTATAAATGCGATAATTTATAAAAAACTAAATTAATTGAAAAAACAATATTAACAAAACTAAATTAATAAAAAAATTAATTTAAAGGATTGAATAATAGGTGAATGCGGTTATGTATATTGACTTCGCTTGTTCCTGAGTCAATATCTAAATATACAAGATTCAATTCTGGGTAATAATCTTTGAGTTCCTTTTCAATAGCTCTGGCAACAATATGATTAGCGAGACACCCAAAAGGTTGGAAGCAAAGAACATTGTTAATACGATTGGAAGCAAAAAATGAAATATCTCCAGCAATCATCCATCCCTCGCCGTAGTAATGATTTATCAAATTAGTAAAGTTCCTTGCATAGCCAGCTAATTCATCTATAGTAGGATGTCGAAAATAGAATCTATATTGGCTATGAACTTCTTCGAATTTGTGATATACAGAATTATAGTATTTTTGTAGTAAAGAAGCTAAATGCCTTGTTATTGCTTTCTTGTCAACATTATATTTATGCTTAATATGGACATTTACAAACCATTGAATAAACATATTTATCAAAGGAGGGATAACTATTTCACATCCTTTCTCAGATAGTTCATTTACGATATATAAATTACCGAAAGGATTATACTTAACGTAGACCTCACCAACAACACCAATTTTCATCGGTTCAATATTCTTAATAGGGATAGAATTAAATTCTTCTACTGCTCTATTAAGTATTACTAATGTGTCTTTAATATTGCTATTCTTTACTGGCTCAATAGCAGCGTTGCAGTATTTCTGAACAATCCTAAAAGAATCCCCTTTATTTTTTTCTCTTACAGTTGTAGAGAAATACATTTGTTGTAGAACATCACCAAAAAGGATACCCAAAATAGCTTGTTTCGTGAAAATAATCCTGTTAAGTTTAAATCCCGGTTGATTATTTAATTTTAAAATGTTGGAAGCTAAAGAAATTGAAACGACAGGGATGTCTTTAAAGCCATTTTTTATTAGAGCTTTTTTTAGTAGCGGTAAGTAATTTGAAGCTCTACATTGTCCTCCAGTTTGAGTAATACTAACTGCTATTTTCGATGTGTCGTATTTCCCAGATTTTAGAGCTTTGAGAATATCTCCAATGACAATAGTAGCAGGATAACAAATCTCGTTATTTACGTATTTCAAGCCAAGCTCGATAGATCCTCTATCAGAAGGTGGGAGAATTTCGCAATTATAGCCCATTGAAGCAAAAGGTGCCTTGATAAATACAGAATGAAAATGCGAAAAGAATGGTGCTAAAATAGTTTTTTGCTTATCTTCTATACTAAAGGGTTTAGAATAATCTCTCAAATTGAAATTTATTTGACTTTTATCATTTTCTTTGAGTTTCATTGATTCAACGAGAGAGCGTAACCTAAGTTTTAACGACCCAATACTTGATAGCTCATCAATTCTGATGAGAGTAGTTGATTTGCCATACTGTTTGAGTATATCATTGACTTCGTCGATCGAAATAGTATCTGGTCCGCAACCAAAATTATTTATCTGGACAAATTCTGTATTATTGCTTTGCCCAGCCCATTTAGCAGAAGAATACAAACGATTAGGATAGCTCCATTGAGTAAGCACTTGAATGTCTGTTAAGCTCTTGGAAATATATGGAATTGAATCTTCAGTAATAAAGTCTAATCCAAAATTGCAAATTATATCTGGGATGCCATGATTAATTAGTGGGTCAATGTGGTAGGGTCTTCCAGCTAAGATTAAGTATTTTGTATTGGACTTTTCATTTTTGCTTATGATTTCCTCAGCTTTTTTCTTTAATGTCTTTTTGTAGTCTTCCTGTTCTTTTTTTGCTAAATTAAAAGCATTTGTAAATTCCTTTTTTCCAATGCTAAACTGAGAAAAGTAGTTATAACAAGATTTAAAGAGCAGAGCTTCATCTTTGAAAGAAATATTGATTGTATCGAACTTGATATTATGTGTTTTTTCTGGGTTTATGGTTCTTTTTATTACATCGGGGTAACCTGTTACGATAGGGCAATTAAAAGAGTTAGTCGCATCGGGAAAATCTATACTTTCAAAAGAAACCATTGGGTAGAATATTCTATCAACTCCTTTATTTATCAAGTTAATGATATGGCCGTGTGTAAGTTTTGCAGGAAAACAAATATTATCAGACATAACAGTTCCGGAACCTAAATTGCAAAGCTCAGGAGATGATTTATCTGACAAAACAACTTCGAAGCCAAGTTCGGTGAATAGTTTAGCCCAAAAAGGAAAATTCTCGTAGATATTTAGTACTCTTGGAATCCCAATTTTAAGAACAGGTGTAGCGACTAGGCTTAATTTTCGATTGAATAATAGCTCATACTTAAATTTATAAAAATTAAAGCCTTTTTTGGGATTTTTGCCAGTATTGGTAAAAACACTTTCGCACCGATTCCCAGTGTAAAAATACTTACCATTTTTAAATGTTAATTTACTAATCGAACAAGTGTTTTCACAACCCTTGCAGTTTAGTGTTTGAACATCGTAATTGAAGGAATCTTTATCTATATCAAGATTAAAAGGTGTCTTATTATTGACTGATTCTTTATAATGTAAGTCCTTAGCAGTAAGCGCTGCACCATAAGCACCCATAAATTCAGCAATATCAGGGCAATAGACGTCTTTTCCCAGAGTCTTTTCAAAAGCTCTATGGACTGAATGATTCTTAAAAGTTCCACCCTGTACAATTATGTTATTTCCTAATTGCGATTTGTCGTATATTTTAAGTACTTTATGTAAGCAATTATTAATTACGGAATAGGCGAGACCAGCAGAAATGTCGGAAATTTGGGCACCCTCTCTATAAGATTGCTTGACTTTTGAATTCATAAATACAGTGCAACGTGTTCCAAGTTCGCAAGGACTGGATGAAGAACAAGCAAGTTTTGCAAATTCCTCAACTGTGTAATTCAAAGAATTTGAAAATGTCTCAATAAAAGAGCCACAACCAGAAGAGCAAGCTTCGTTTATTTCTACTTTATTAATAATGTCATTTTTAATAAAAATAGCTTTCATATCTTGTCCACCAATGTCAAGAATGAAGCTAACATTTGGTAAAAAAGCTTTAGCAGAGCGAAAGTGTGCAAGAGTTTCTACTATTCCAAAGTCAGCATTGAGGCAAGCTTTAATTAGGTCTTCACCATAGCCAGTAACAGCTACACTTGAAATATTTATTTTTATATCATACTCCTTTACTTTTTCTTTGAGTTCCTTAAGCCCTTCTCTGACAGCACCTATTGGGTCGCCTTTATTATTTGCATAAAATTCATATGCTATTCTTTCTTGTGAGTCTATAAGAATAATCTTAGTAGTTGTTGAACCGCTATCTATACCTAAAAAGCAAGTCTGATTATCGAGTTTTGGCAGTTCAATACGTTTAGCTTTTAAACTATTTTTTCTCTCTACCCATTTATTATATTCATTATTATTATCGAATAGTTTCTCTATTCTGTTAGATGGAAAAGAATAAGACTTTTGAGGTTCCCTTAATGTTTCTTTTAAGCGATTAAGCGAAATTCTGAATTCATTTTGCTTGCAATAGTTAGCAGAACCTAATGCAGCAAGAAGTTCTGGATGCTCAATTCTTACAACATCTTTTTTTTCGATACCTAAGACTTTAGCCAGAAGTTTCCTAAGGGAAGTAATGAAAGTTAATGGTCCACCTGAAAATGTAACTTTTGGAATAAAGGTGTTTCCTTTCATCAGTGAATTTTTTACCTGAATAGCCAGAGAATGAAAAATAGAAGCAGAAATATCTTCTTTAGGTATTTCTCGAGCAATTAAATTCTGGACATCGGTTTTTGCAAATACACCACATCGAGATGCAACTGGGTGAATTGAATTAGATTTTTGAGCAAGCTTGTCGAGTTCTTCGATAGGTAAATTCATTAATGTTGACATTTGGTCTATGAACGAGCCTGTTCCTCCAGCACAGGTTCCATTCATACGTAAATCACAAGTGCCATCTTTCCTAAAAAACACTATTTTTGAATCTTCTCCACCTATATCAACCAAAGTATTTACTTGTGGAAAGTGCTTTTTTATGAAAGAAGATATTGAAATTAATTCTTGTATAAAAGGTATATTATGCTTTTCAGAAATACCCATACCAGCACTTCCACTAATTGCGACTCTAAAGATTAGGTTGCCAAAAGCTGTTTCTATTGCTTGTAATATTTTTAGAAGAGTATTTTGAATATTTCCTAAATGCCTTGTGTATTGTTTAAACAATAAACTACCCTCATCGTTCATCAATACTGCTTTCGCAGTTGTTGAACCCACATCTAAACCTAAATTTAGAATGGTATCAGGCATTCATACACCTTTGTTCTTTTTAAAATGTTGGAAATATTAATATTTTATAAAATTAGGCGTATTGTAAAATTGCCTTGAATCAATTCTTATCTAATGGTGATACTAAATTGGAAAATTGAAGTGTATAAAAATATCATAAAAACCTTTTAATTTAATGAACAAAATATCAGATATAATATAACAATATTTTGTTAATAAAAAAAGTTTTTTTATTAATGTAATTGAAAATTTTAAAAAAGAAAGAGGAATAAGGGAAAAAAATCAACCCATATCTTGAGCAACAAATGGAATGATAGCTAAATGCCGAGCATATTTTACAGCTTTTGCTAATTCTCTTTGTTGGAAAGCATTGACGCCTGTAATTCTTCTTGGAAGAAGCTTTCCTTGGTCGTTAGTGAACCTCGAAAGGAATTTAGGGTCTAAATAATCAATGATCTTTGAGGATTTTAGGGGGTTTTGCTTTTTCTTTATTACTTTTTTGTTTTGTCTGGCGGTAGTACCAGTTTGCATTGGATGTATAGCGTTTATCATTGATTGCTCCTTGATTTGATTTGTTTGGTTTTTTCGAAACGTTTATTGAATCTTTCGACTCTTCCAGCAGTATCAACTAAAACTTGCTTTCCTGTGAAAAATGGATGCGATTTGGAATCTATTTCAAGAACCATTTTATCGCCTTTATAGCAAGAACGGGTCTTAAAAACTGTGCCGTCGGTCATCTGGACTTCGACTGTGTGATAATATGGATGTATGCCTTTTTTCATAATTCTACCTATCTTGTTATGTCAATCTCATCAAATTTTGTTAAATCTTTTACGTGAACAAAGCGTTCAAAGAAGCGGATTGTTCCAATGTCAGAGCGGTAACTTTTGATTACCTTTACTGTATAGCCAGCATCTTCGGCTTTCTTTTTCTTAACTTTATCTGCAAATGATTGAGCTTTTGCCATTAGTTTCCTTTTTTTAAAAATTAATTTATTTTAGATTACAAAATTAATAAAAATAATATGATTTTCAAAAAATATTTAGAGAAAAATTAAAAATTAAATAAAATGACTTTTTATTCGTTAAAAACCTTTCTAATTTAATTGAAAATTAATAATTGGAAAAGAAATTTGAAATATTTAAATTGAAAAATAGTATTTAATACAATTTAATATTATTGGAAAAATAAAGCAATGGAACCAAACCCATATAATTCGACTGTAATTGGAAAAATCCTTATCACACCTGATTTGATGATATTAAGAGTAAGAACTGACGAGCCGCGTAAAGAATTCGAAGCCGGGCAATTTACTACTATTGGCGTGCTGGCTTCGGAACCACGTTCGCAAAATTCGGTTATGCCTATTGAGCAATATGACCCAAATAAATTGATTACACGGCCATATTCAATAGCTTCAGCAAATCACGAAACACAGAACTTCGAGTTCTATATTAGTCAAGTCAAATCGGGACAACTCACTCCACGATTATTTAATTTGTCGCAAGGTAGACGAATGTGGGTAGATACTCGAATTCTTGGAGTGTTTAATATTAAAGATACACCTGAGGGATGTAATATTGTTATGGTTGCTACTGGCACAGGACTTGCCCCTTACATTAGTTTCTTGCGTTCACACATATCTTCGCACAAAGATATTAAAATGGTAGTTATTCATGGTGCTGCGTATCCATGGGACCTTGGATATTTAAGTGAATTGCAACTTTTGGCAAGTGCTTTTCCAAACTTTTATTACTTTCCTACGCTACTTAAGGCTGACAATTCCTGGAATGGTTTGCGTGGTTATATTGAAACTCACCTTCAGAATCGTTTGTTAGAAGAAAAATGCGGAGTAGAGATTAACCCTGAAAAGACCCATTTTTATCTTTGTGGTAATCCTAAAATGGTTGAATCTGTCTCCTTATTTTTATCAAAGTACGGCTACCAGCCACATACAAAGAAAAGAAAGGGTTCGCTACATATCGAGGAATATTAATAGCATTTCCTACTTTATCACAACAAATACTTTGCTCGCATTCTCTCCAGCATCGCTTTCTACTCTAACGCAGTAAGCACCTGTTGGGTAGTTATCCGTTGCAATAAGCCACTCGAACTCATCAGGAGCCGACTTTGGCTCTTGATTGAGTGCGAAAAAAGACTTTACAACTTCACAAACATTTTTGTTTGAATCCCTGTTTTGATATAATATACCCCTATGGGCAGATGGGATATATCAATCCGCTTTAGATGTCCGACATCTCCAAGATGCAGGACTTCTGATAATATTAATTCACCAAAGGAGTTGTAGATGCTTACTTCTGAGACTTCGGAATAATGCAAACCAATATAAGGTTTTATCTCAATATATTCTGAAGCAGGATTGGGGTAAAATTTTAAATCACAATTATTTACATAATTATTACGATGTGATTTTTGGATAACATCTTCTTTACTTTTAACAAATGAACGGGAAAAACCTTTACTTTTACCATTTCTAATTTGTCCATCATTTATAAAAGCATGAAACTCAGATCCAAGTTTAGCCCAAAATCCTGGTCTTATTCTAATTTCACTGCCCGCTCGAAACTTTACTTTTGAGTTTGCTTCGCAGATATATTTAAAGTTTGGAGAAGTAGATATTTTTGATTTTGCTAATAAATCAGCAATTTCATAACTATTAATTATTTCTTCATCATAACCATCATATAGTAGTATAATATTTGTAGGTGTTTGATATAAACTCCTAATTTGAGACCTATTTGTTAAAATTATTTCAGCATTATTATGATTCGAATTATTATCATATACCTCAGATTTTGGCGAAGCATCCTTATCCGGATAATATATACCCGGACCAGAATATATCGAAGCTCTTGGAAAAGTATATGTCATTAACGACCCCCAGGTTTCATTATTATAATAAAACAAAGATCCACTATGCTCTTTACAGCCCATAACATGTCCATATTCATGTGCTAAAGTCTGAGGAAGACAATTATACTCAATTGTAACCAAACCTCTCTCGGTAAAAGGAATCATACCGTCGGACTGTCCACATTCTCCAGAATTGGTATATGAAATTGATGTTTTAAAATCCGGGCCGTATATTTCTAAAAAATAATTATAATTTTGATATTGACCCGAATTATTATTATTATAAAATAAACGAGCTATTTCAAATTTTTGTATAGGTGGATTTAAAATATTAGAAATAGTACTTTTTTCCAAGGCATCGTTTACTAAATTAAAAGACTCAATAATTTTTTCTTGCATTAATTTTAAAGAAATGTCAGGGTATGAATTTAGAACTTCATTAGTATATATTACAAATACTCTTGCAGGAGACAAAGTATCATTATTCTCCTGAGCAAACAGAAATACAGGAAAAAGTAAAATGACTAAAAATACAATCTTTTTCATTTCTTCCTCCTATTCTGAAATAATTATTTTTTGGGTAATCGTTTTATTGCCGATATTTAGCACATAGTAATACATTCCTGGACTTAAGCCGCTGCCGTCAATTGATTTGCGGTATTCACCCGCATCCTGAAATTCATTGATAAGCAAGGCGACCTCCTTCCCCAGAAAATCGTAAATGCAAAGCTTCACCCAGCAAGGCTCCTTTAAAGTATATTCTATTGTGGCAGTTTCTGAAAATGGATTTGGATAGCAGGAACTAGTATTTTTATTTATCGACTCCTCCTCCACAAAGGTAATGCCTCCATTGGTGGTGTGGAGGATTATGCCATTTTCACCAACAGCCCACCCTAAAAAATCGTTAACAAAAAAAATATCATATAAATTATTATTAAAATCATATTTTTGTTTAATCCATAAATTTCCACCATCTAAGGTATAATACAT